>WNGL01003659.1_pt1 | contig 50183 bp, 50 predicted proteins | sample 5400591 | NCBI WGS metagenome assembly WNGL01 (sample SAMN13153377, study PRJNA577476) | soil metagenome | isolation source: 80 cm soil or saprolite under Garry oak tree replicate 1 | place: USA:California | collected 2016-06-15 | reverse complement strand
ACTCACTCCGGCGATCGCAGCGGAGTGAGCACCCGCCCACCGGCCTGAACCCAGCCAAGAGCAGGCCGCTTGGCACAAAGAGCAGGCCGCCGGTACCCCCGGCGGCCTGCTCTTGCAGGCACCAGAAGCCCGGCGGACCGCCGCTGGAACAAACTGCATTCACCGCACGGCGCTCTGTCCCGGCAAGCGGCGAGAGGCTCCCGCCGTGCCGCGAAGCTGCGAGCTTGCGATGACGCGGCTGTGGACGACGCTGAGCAGGAGCTGCCCCCGGTGGCCCTGTTAGCTGTTTTCCGAATTGATGATGTCGAGGAACGCCCGCCATGCGGCAGGGCTGAAACTCACCATAGGGTCAGGGTCCTTGGAGTCCCGGACGTCGACGGTGTCGCGGTGGCGAACCTCCACACAGTTAGTGCGCCAGCTGACACGAAACTGGGCCCCCGCCAGGCGCGCGGCAGCGAACCCCGGCCGGTGAGGTCGGCGAGGGATCGTGCGATGTGTTATGTGTGCAGTGTTGAGGGTGCTGAGTGGTGGAGAGTGAATGAGCGCGGTTCCCATGGGCGGGAGTGGCGACGGGGTTGGGCGAGGGTGGTCAGGCGGCCTCCGCGGGGGTGATGGTGATGACATAGCCCGGGCTGAGCTTTTCTAGCTGCCGCAGCAGGTAGGCCCGGCGCTGGTCGGGGGATTCCCGCTTGGCGTAGAAGTCGGCGCCGAGATCCTGGTAGGGCTGACCACTTTTGAGCACCTGGTAGGCGATCTTCAGCAGGGTGTGAGCGATCGCGAGGATCGCCTTTTTCACCGCGGCCGGGTTCTTGGGGCCGCCGAACCGGCGGACCAGCTTGTGGTCGCATGTTTTCTAAAACGTGATGCGGTCCATGTGTCAGTCAGCATCAAAACATCCTCACGTGCCGAATTCTGCGAGGTGGTGGGCTCAACCCGCCCAGCTTGATGGAGGGTGAGCCCACCTAAATGGGGCGGGCGGGGTTTTAGGGGGTGCCGGGCGCAGGCACGGGCGCTGGTGCGAACCCTTTGGCTGGAGGATGGGTTCTCCCCGTTGCCTTGCGGTTACCTCTCTGTACGGTCCCGTGGGCGCTTTGACGCCGGCACCCCTGGCTTGTGGTGCCGCACGGCCAGGGAACGCATCCGGGGCTATGTCCCTGGCCGTGCGGGGGAGTCACCAGCTAGCCGATCTCGAACCAGACGGTGCGCGGTGCGGTGGTGCGGTCGCCTGTGATGTTCCAGTCGCGGGCGAGTTGGCCGACGATGATGAGGCCGCGTCCTCGCTGGGTGTCGTATTTGCTGGGTGGCTGCCAGGGGCCTCCTTCGTCCTCGACTTCGACGCGGAGGCTGCCAGAGCGGACGCTGGCACGAACTGTGAAGCGCCCGCCTGGTCTGGAGGAGTGGCTGTGCTCAATGGCGTTGGTGACGAGTTCGGACAGGCACAGCAGGGCGTCGGGCGTTAACAGTGAGCCGTTCAAGATGTCGGCCAGGAACCGGCGTGCTTGCGGCACCTGGTCAGGAGTGGCTGGGAAGCTGCGTGACCAGGTGAACGGCGCCGGGTCCGTGTCAGCGCCCGGGTGGAGGGCCTGCGGCGCGGCCGGTGGCTGGTCCATGAACCAATCTTGTCTGATTCAGATCACATATGCAATGAACTGTTCAATACTTCTACGGTCAGTTCGTGAAAGGCGAGGCGATCATGGACATTGCGGCACCGTCCGCGATCGGGCAAGCTGTCCGCATGCCCGGCACCGGACCCACCATCCGCGCCCGCCGGCTCGGCCAGCGCCTGCGCGACTTGCGGGAACGAGCCGGGCTGGGAGCCGACGAAGCAGCCAAGCGGCTCGGGTGGAGCCGGGCGAAACTGGTCCGCTTCGAAACCGCCACAGCGGTACCCCGCGCCGCCGACACCGGAGCGCTGTGCGACCTGTACGGGGCCGGATCCGATGAGCGGGCGCTGCTGGTCCAGCTGGCCACCGACGCCGGCAAACGCGGATGGTGGACCGCCTACGGCGACGTGTTCACCGGCTCCTACGTAGCCGACGAAGCGCTCGCCTCACGGATACGGATGTGGGAACCCCAGCTCGTGGCCGGGCTGCTCCAGATAGAGCAATATGCGTGGGCGGTGATGGAAGCCGGACGCCCGGGCGACCCCGAAGACATCCAGCGAAGGGTCATGGCCAGGATGGCCCGCCGCACCCTGCTCAGTAAGCCCGGCGCACCCACGCTCACCGCGATCATGGACGAGGCGGTGCTCCACCGCCCAGTCGGTGGCCCCGACGTCATGCGCGAGCAGCTTACCGAGCTACTGCGCCCACGCGCCAATGTCACAGTGAAGGTGGTCCCGTTCAGCGCGGGTGCATTCGCGGGCCTGGAAGGCGGGTTCACCCTACTGGACTTCCCGGACGAGACGACCTTCCCGACCGAGGTCTACCACGAATCCATTGCAGGCGACCTGTATCCAGAGAGCGCAGAGCAGATCACACGCATTAGCCTTGCATTCGAGCGCATCGAGCAAGCAGCGCTCCCGCTCGACCAGTCGGCAGGACTGATCAGGCGAATCAGCGAGGAGTTGCCAACCACATGACCAACCCACCCAGCCCCCCCGGCGGCTGGCGGAAGTCCAGCTACAGCGGAAGCGGTAACAACTGCATCGAAGTCGCCAGCACCGGACACGGGGTCGCCGTGCGCGACAGCAAAACCCAAGGCGAAACACTGACCTTCACCGTGCGCGAATGGCGGGCGTTCACCGAAGCGATGAAGGCCGGAAAGTTCAGTCTCATCTGACCACCGCCAAGGGCAGAACAACACCTTTCCCTGGGTACGGCTGCGCCTTTAGGTCGCCCGCTGGGCACAAGTCGCGTTACCGATGGTCACCGGCGGTGCTCGTACCGAAACACACGACTGGGGATTGAGGCAGGGCACGACGGGCCTGGCTTAACGGGGAGAACTGAGTGGGGATTGACAACCTATGCGGTCTGCCGCGTCTACGTGCAAGGAGGAGGCCGGCGGCGCCGTCGTCCCGCTACCAAGGAGTTTGTGGCGTGGTCTGCCAGTTCGGGGGAGCGCAGCCATATATTTCATCAGCACTTGCCGGAAGCCTATCGCACGGGCTACGGCCAGGCTATCGCGGTGGGCCGTGTCAGGGCGGGCGGGGCGGCCCAGCGGGCCGGTGGCGGCAGGCATGACGGGGCTGCTGGCACTCGGGGACTTGCGGCGGTATTCACCGGCTCTCCGGCGCCTTCCGCGCGGGCGCTGACGGCGAGTGCGACCGGCGTGCCCCGGCAGTCCGGCTTTGCCGGGGTGTCGTGTCCCACCGCTGACAGGTGCGTTGCGGTCGGGCAGAGGGTGAACAGGGTGAACAGGTCCGGTATCGAGGTGCCGCTGGCGGAGGCCTGGAACGGCCATCGGTGGAAGGTTCAGCGCGCCCGCGTTCCGGCCGGTGCGCGCACCACTCGGCTGGAGGCGGTGTCATGCTCGTCCGCGCGGATGTGCATGGCCGTGGGGGACTACACAAATGACGCGGGCGCCAGGGTGCCCATGTCGCAGCGCTGGAATGGCCGGAGGTGGGCGATGGAGCCGATCCAGGCGCCCGGTTCCTTCCAGACCGGCATGTCATGTGTATCCGCAACAGCGTGTACCGCCGTCGGATACACAGACACCGATGACCTCGGGGTGCCGGTGGCGGAGCAGTGGAACGGCCAGACATGGGCCAGCCAGCGTATCCCCGCCAGCCGGCGCATGCGTCGCGGTCGGATGGTCGGCACCTCAGGACGCGCACGGTAACCCTTCGGTCACTGCCCCCATGGCAGAGATCTGGAGCGGTGGGTCGTGGGCCGTCCAGCCGCCTCCCAGCCCGGTCGGCTCCGGCAGGCTGAGCGGAGTGTCGTGCGGCCCGGCTGGGTGCACCGCGGTCGGGAGTGCTCCGGCGCAGACGGGCGGGCCGTGGGAAACCCTGGCGGAACGCTGGGACGGCACCGCGTGGCCCATCCAGCGCACCCGAGGCTGAGCAGCGATCCGTTACTGGCTGGCCGAGCCTGAGACGCTGGCGGATACGCGTTACGCCGCGTGGGGCGGGCAGTCGCAGGGGCGCGGCGCGAGCCGGATGAGCCCGCCAATGACCAGCGACAAGATGGTGTCGAAGATGTCATCATCCTCGATACCGGCAAGCTCTTCCCGGATTCGCCAGATGTGCGGGTACTTCGCAGCGCCGACGCCGAGATAGGCGCGTGTCCACGCCGCACGGTCGGATTCCTGGGAACGCTCGTCCAGGGATAGGAAATCCGCTTCGCCCCCGGCCCACGACAGCATGAAATCGCCAAGCGCCCGGTAAATGAGGGCCGCTTGCGGCCCCTCGAAACCCGCGTCGAGGACGGCGCCGATGAGCACATTGACGATCCTCATCTCGGCGGGTCGCTGGGTGGTTCGGCAGGCGGACAGCGACGCCGCCGCCGGGTGTGCCCGGTAGGTCCGCCGCAGCCGCCGCGCCACCTCGATCACGGTGTCGACCCAGCACTCTCGCGCAGAGATGTCCCCCATGGCCTCTTCAATGAGATGGTCGGCGATGGCCAGCACGAGGTCATCTTTGCTGGCGAAGTGCCGGTAGACAGCCGTGGGATCCGCGCCAAGGGCGCGGCCGAGCTTGGGCAGGCTGAAGCCGGCCGTCCCGTGCTCGTCGAGGAGTCGCAGGCTTTCTTTGACAATCAGTTCCTGGGTCAGGCTGCCCCGCCGCAGCCCCGTTCGTGTCGGCCGCCGGCCCGCACTGGTGCCAGTCATCGTCGTACAGCCCCTCTGGTCAACCCACGGCTCCCGTGGTCAAACACAAGGCTTGGTGGTCAAGCGCACGGCCCGCTGGCCATGCCGGCGGCTGCTCTGGCCGGGCGTGCTGCCCTGGTGAACATGCAGAGTCTATGCATACCATGCATTTGTCATAGGCATTGACAACATAATGGGCCAATGATCTAATCTCCGGCATCGCGGACTGCTTGGGGAGGCAGAGTGCCGGTCGCAGACGAGGTTGTTTATCGCAACGGCACCGTCTTCGATGGCACCAAATTCCTCCCCGAGGGCACCCATGTGCGAGTCCGGGGCGGGCAGATTCTGGCGGTCGGGCCACCGGGCCCAGCTGCCGGCGCCGATCTCGTAGATCTGGCGGGTGGCACCCTCCTTCCCGGATTCATCGACGCGCACGCCCACCCGGTCTTCGCTGGGGACCAGTTGCGCAGCTGCGACCTGCGCGGGGGGGCGACCGCGACCGGGTACGTCGAGCTTGTCGCTGCCTACGCGCGGGGGCACCCGGACCAGGAGTGGATCACCGGCGGCGGCTGGTCCATGGACGCCTTCCCCGGCGGCATCCCAACCCGTGACCTGCTCGATGCCGTAGTCCCTGACCGGCCCGTGTTCCTGCCCAACCGGGACGGTCACGGGGTCTGGGTCAACAGTAAGGCCCTTGCCCTGGCTGGCATCACCAAGTCGACCCCGGACCCGCCGGACGGCCGGATCGAGCGGGACAGCGCCGGGGAGCCGAACGGCATGCTGCAGGAGGGCGCTGCGCTTCTGGTGAGCCGCCTGCTGCCCGAGGTCACCGAGGAGGACTGGTACGAGGCGCTGCTGGCAGCCCAGGAACACCTGCTTTCCCTCGGCATCACCGGCTGGCAGGACGCCATCATCGGCCGCTACCACGGTTCCGAGGACCCGTTCAGCGCGTACTTGCGGGCAGCGAGGACGGGCACACTGCTGGCCAACGTGGTGGGCGCGCTCTGGTGGGACCGGGACCGTGGCATGGACCAGGTCGAAGAACTCGCGCGGCGCCGCGACGCCGGGCAGGCCGGGCGCTTCCGCGCCACCAGCGTGAAGATCATGCTGGACGGGGTGGCCGAGAATCACACGGCCGCCATGCTCGAGCCCTACCTGGACGCCGACGGCTGCGCGAGCGGCCAGTCCGGTCTTGACTTCATCGATCCTGACGAGCTTCCCCGGTACGTCACCGCGCTCGACCAGCAAGGGTTCCAGGTTCACTTCCATGCGCTGGGCGACCGCGCCGTCCGCAACGCCCTTGATGCCGTGGCCGCGGCCCGGCGGCACAGCGGCAACCGCCGCCTGCGGCACCACCTGGCCCATCTCCAGGTGGTGCACCCCGACGACGTTCCCCGTTTCGCGGCGCTGTCGGCGACAGCCAACATGCAGGCGCTCTGGGCGACCCATGAGCCCCAGATGGACGAACTGACCATCCCGTTTCTCGGGGAGCGCCGCACTGGCTGGCAATATCCCTTCCGCTCGCTGCAGGCCGCGGGCGCGCCGCTGTGCGCTGGCAGTGACTGGCCGGTGAGCAGCCCGAACCCATTGTGGGCGGCGCATGTCGCGGTCAACAGGAGCCTGCCCACGGCGGCGGGGGGCCGCGGCGCAGAACCTTTCCTTCCCGGTCAGGCCATCGACCTGCCCTCCATACTCGCTGCCTACACCTCCGGCAGCGCCCGGGTTAACGGCCTCGGCGCGGCGACCGGCTCGATCGCCGCAGGCCATGATGCCGATTTCGCGATCGTCGACGCCGATCTCGCCCACCTGCCAGCCCACGAAATCTGTCAGGCGGCGGTCGTCCAGACCTGGATCCGGGGCCAGGTCGTCTACAACCAGTAATCAGCCCCTCCCGGCGGTGTGGGATGGAGCGGGATCAAGGAGTACAGATGGCCAGAAATCGGAGCCGGTGGGCTGTGGTGGCGGCTTTCGCGCTGGCGGCCTCGGCGTGCGGCCGTTCCGCGGGTGGTGCCGGAAGCTCGTCATCACCGGGTGACCGTCCCAGAACTTCACACCCGGCCGGACCGTGAACACGAACTGGGTCGGGGACGGGTTGGAGACGGGCAGGTGGTCGAGCACGGCCCCACCGCCTCCGTTCTCGACGACCCCAAGACATTTACACAAAACGGCTGCGCGCGAGCGTGCCCCGGCCCGGCTGGAAACCCAGGCGCGGGGGCCTCTCAGGAGCCGGAAAGGATGCTGAGACTCCATGAACGAGCTTCACTACCTTTCGGCGACTGATGCGCTGGAGCTGTTCCGGGCGCGGAAGCTGTCCCCGGTCGAACTGGTCACGGCGGTGATCAAGCGTGCCGAGGCGGTCGAGCCCACGATCAACGCGTTCGCCGAGACCTTCTTCGACGGCGCGCTCGCCCAGGCCCGCGCCGCGGAGGCGCGTTATGCGGGCAACGGAACTGCGGCCCGGCCGCTGGAGGGGTTGCCGGTGGCGGTGAAGGAAGAGGCCCCGATCGCCGGGCAGCGCAACACCCTTGGCTCACTGCCGCTGCGCGACACCGTCGCCGATCACACGGCCGTCTTCGCCCAGCGCATCATCGACGCGGGCGGCATCGTGCACGCGCGGTCGACCACTCCGGAGTTCTCTTGCGCGCCCTTCACGTGGTCGAGGCTGTGGGGGGTCACCCGCAACCCGTGGCACACCAGCTACTCGCCCGGAGGTTCCAGCGGCGGGTCGGCGGCCTCCCTCGCCGCCGGGTCGGCGACCCTGGCGACCGGGTCCGACATCGGCGGCTCGATCAGGATCCCGTCCGCGTTCTGCGGGGTGGTCGGCTTCAAGCCGCCGTACGGGCGGGTGCCGGAAGTGGAGATCTTCAACCTCGACCATTACTGCCATGAAGGCCCGCTGGCCCGGACCGTGGCCGATTGCGCGCTGCTCGAAAACGTGATCGCCGGGCCCCACCCGAGCGACGTGGTCTCGCTGCGCCCCAAGCTCGAGATCCCGGCTGAGCTCGCGCCGGTCACCGGAATGCGGATCGCGCTGTCGGCGGACCTGGGCTGTTATGAGGTTGACGACGACGTCGCCGCCAACACGCTCGCGGCCGCCGGCCGTCTGCGAGACGCCGGGGCCATCGTGACGGAGGTCTCGCTGCCGTGGGACCTGGCGGCGATCAACCGGGCGGCCAACATCCATTTCGGCATGATCTTCGGTCCCTCCATCGCGGAGGTGTATGCGGAGCACAGCGAGGAGCTCACCTCCTACACGCGGCGTTTCGTGGCCGAGTCGGCGGAGATCTCGAAGGAGGATTTCGTGGCCGGGCTTGAGATGGAGGCGCGGATCTACGCGCCGCTCGGGGAGTTGCTGGACGACTACGACGCGCTGGTGTGCCCCACCTTCGCGGTTCCCGCCCTGCCCGCCGAGTACGACACCGACCAGCCGCTTGAGGTGAACGGGAGGCCATTGACGGACTGGCTGGACGTGCTCATGACGCTGCCGTTCAACATCGCCAGCCGGTGCCCGGTGATCACCGTGCCGTCCGGGCGGTCCCGGGACGGGGTGCCCACCGGTCTGTCGATCGTGGGGAAGACCTACGACGATGTCACGGTCTTCCGGGCCGCCGCCGCCCATGAGGAGCGCTTCCCGTGGCTCGACGCGCCCGAGCGCAGGCCGGCGCTGTGAACCCGGCTGGTCGCGTCACTCTCGCGAACTGGCAGGACCCGCCGTTCAACCGGTGGGCGTTTCAGCACGTGCGGGAACTGATCCCGACGGCGCGGATCTCCCGGGCGGAATCACCGCGGCAGCTGCCACGCGACGAACGTGACATCGCCAGCCTGCCGTACCGCTCCGGTGGCCGCGAGCTGACAATCGGGCAGATGCTGGCGGGCAGCTACACCGACGGGTTCCTCGTGCTGCACCGGGGCCGCATCGTCGCCGAGCACTACTTCAACGGGCTCACACCGGAAACCCCGCACCTGCTGATGTCGGTGTCGAAGTCGGTGACCTCGATGGTGGCTGGTGTACTGGCGGGCCGCGGGGTGCTGGACGTTTCCGCCCCGGTCGCTGACATCGTGCCCGAACTGGCGAGCACCTCGTTCGCGGGCGCGACCGTGCAGCATCTGCTGGACATGCGGGCAGGCACCCGTTTCAACGAGGACTACGACGATCTGGAAGCCGATGTCCGCACCTACGAGCAGGTGTACCTGTGGCGCCCCCGCGACCCCGGGGCGGATCTGCCCGGGGACGCCCTCGCCTATTTCGCCACCCTCCGCAATGACGGGCCGCACGGCGGGCCGTTCCGGTACCGCTCGATTCTCACCGACGTGCTGGCCTGGGTGATCGAGCGGGCAGCCGGGGACCGGCTGCACCGCCTCATCGCGCGGGAACTGTGGCAGCCGATGGGCGCCGAGTTCGACGCGGAGATCACCGTGGACTCCCGCGGCAACCCGATGGCGGACGGCGGCATCTGCGCGACCCTGCGTGACCTCGCCCGGTTCGGCCAGCTCTTCCTGCGGCACGGGCGGGCGGAACACGGCGAGATCGTGCCCGCTGCCTGGATCGACGACACGATCCGGGGCGCCCCCGATGGCCCGGCGGCGTTCACCGGCGGGGACAACCCGCCCGGCTACCCACCAGGAGCGCACTACCGCAACTGCTGGTGGGTCCGTGATCCCGGCGTGCCGTTCTGCCACGCCTCCGGAATCAACGGGCAGAACGTCTTCATCCACTCTTAACCATGGCCTCACCAGCGCCGGCCGCCGCCGGGAGGATGTGTCTCAGCGGCTCAGCACGATCACACATCCGGACGCGAAGTTGACCCGAACGGTCGCTTCGAGCTGTTCGCGCTGCTTCACTCTGAAGGGCCGCGCGCATCGATCGCTGGGCGGGTCGCGGTAGCCGCAGTTTCCATCGCAGATGCGCTGCCAGCTCATCAGCCGGTATGCACCGGGATCGAGCTTGAGCGTTAGCTTCTTGCTACCCGGGAGTTGCCTCTCGATGAGGGTGGCACCGGTGGCGCGCTCGACCCGGATGTAGGAGAGCGCACCCTCGACCGGGACGGCGTGACCCACCATGACCTGTGTGATCCGAAGCTGTGCGGCATCCGCCCCAGCGGTTGGCCCCGTCGTAACGGCTGGCCTAGCGTTTGAGCGACCGGTGCACGACACAAGGATCAGCGTCATCAATGCCAGCGTCGCGGCGCACCCGCAGCGCCGGAGCGCTGGCAGCCAGCGCGCCATCACAACCACCTCACCATTAGGACCCCGGCTGCCAGCAAATCGGTTCCATTTATCGGCTGCCGCCGGTAACGGCTGCCGCCGGTAACGGCCACCGCCGGGTGGGGCAGTGCCGTCAGGTCAGGGCGGGGCAGGCACGTGGGGCCTGGGGCGCCGCCGAAGCCACTCCCAGAAGGTCCGGCGCGGCGGGCGTGGCGGGCGCGCCGCGATGTGGCCGCTGCCGACGTTGCCTGATACCTGGATCAGCAAGATGACGGGCACATCGGGGCCCCACGGTGCCCGGACCTTGATACCCCCGCTGCGGACTGCCACGTCATCGGTGTCGACAACGATCCCGGGCCTTGTCAGCAGTGTTAGCTTGCCGCTCCGCACATCGGCGTCGATCTGAAGCGACGGCTGCGTGATCACCGCCTCGGTGAAGTCCAGCGTTACGCTGCCACTGGTGACTCGCACCTCGATCCGCTGTGGCACAAGCCAGCGGCCCTCACGGCGTGCGGTTCCGCTATGGCAGTCGATGCGCACCAAATTCTTCGGCTCCGGGGCTGGTGCGCCTGCGACGATACCCCGGCCGACGGCCAGGTCCCTGGTCAGCACCGTGAGCTCGCCGTAGGTGCGCGCAGTCAGCGCCTTCTCCAGCCGCTGGTCGAGTTCGTCCGCAGTCAGCCGACCGTCACCCGCGGCCACCCGCAGCAGTTCGACCACCCGGTCCCGATCCTCATGCGACGCACGCAGGTCACCCGGTGACGCCACCTCATCACCGCGCCCCAGCGGCGACACCTCGCCCGTCATGGACATACTGTAAGGCGGCGGGGGGCCCGCGCCCCAGGGCTGGTCTTGGTCATGTGGTGTGTAGTGGTGCAGGAAGAGGCTGGCGCCCAGCGCGACCAGCCGCCGGGCGATGGCATAGCCAATCCCGGCGCGTCGGCTGGCCCACGCTGTGATCTGTCTGACACCGGCTGCTCAGGCGAGCAGGTAGCGGCGGGACAGGGGGACATGGCTGACGGGGCGTGCGGCGAGCACCCGGCCGTCCAGGCGGGGGCGGTGCCGTCCGCGGATCCACCTCGATCTGGGGGGCGGCCCGGCCCGCGACGAGGTCCGGACGGCGCACCGAGGTGTTCGGGCCGGACGCCAAAGTACGCGGGACGCCAGAGCACGATTGCCGCTGCACGGTCCGCCCGCCGCGTACGACATCAAGTACGGCCCCGCCGCTCATACGAACCTCCCACGGTCGGCCCGGCACCGCAGACGCGGGTCGGCGCCTGCCTGGCTGTCTGTCAGTCGCGGGGCCAGCATGCCAGCCGTGCGGGATTGGACCCCTCGCATGGAGTCGCATAGCCGTGCGGCCTGGCGTAGGGATCGGCTGAGGATGTCGTTTGGCCGCCTACTTGTCGTCCAGCGCGCCGCGAACCTGTCGCCTTGCAGGTCAACGCGCCCAAGGCGCTGAGCATGACTGGAGAAAGCGACAACCGCGGCGCCAGGATCCGGCGTATTTCATCTCGCGCGGCCGGCTCTTCTTGCCCACGTACTCCGGTGTCCGCCTGACCATGAGCCCGCCGACGAACACCGTGATCACGGCCAGGATCAGCATGCCGTACAGGCCGGAAGCGGTGCCGAGGGCCGTGGCTCTGCGGTGGCTTTGGGTCCAGGGGATGCTGGCGGCGTAGCTAGCTGCCAGGTTGGCTGGGAGACGGACTAGTAGGTGCTGGCCAGCGCGAGCATGTCCTGCAGGTCGTTGGCCGCTTCCAGGGCGCAGACGCTTGCCAGCAGGGCTAGGGCGAGCACGACCGCGAGGAGCGCCAGGCGGCGCGGCGGGGCCGGGGCGAGGAGTGCCGCTACTCGCCGGGGGATCGGGCCGGCGGCGTGTACGTCCTGGTGCGCTGCGGAGAAGACGGCGCCGAGGACGGCGGGCATGGCACGGGGCGGCCGGCGCCGCGTGGCCGCCAGGGCCGCGCGCCCGATAGTGTGCGCGACCAGGCACCGGTCTCCGACAACCTCGGCGGCTTCCTCGTCGGCCCAGCGCTCGACGGTGTATTCCACCGCCCGGGCCGCGGGACGCAGCAGCGGATTGACCGCCGCTGCAAGGCGCGCGGCTGAGGTGAACAGGTGGTGGAACCCGGCAAGGTGTGCTCGCTCGTGCGCCAGCAGCGCGGCCCGGCCGGTGTCGTCGAGCGCTTCGAGCATCCCTGCCGTCACCACGATCCGTCCCGGTCGTCCGGGCAGCGCATACGCGGACGCAGCCTGGTCATCGAGGACCACGGCCTGACCGCGTCCCGGCAGGCGCCTGGCCGCACGGTAAGCGTCAGCCATCCCGCGGTACCAGCGGATCAGGAAGGTAGCGGCGGTCACCGCGGCGGCGCCGAGCAGTATTCCGGCCAGCATGCCGACCGATATCCCATAGGCGGTGTCAGGTCCGAGCACCGCCATGGAAATGTGCCCGAGCGAGGCAACCGGCGGGAGGCGCACGGCGGCGGATGCCACCAGCAAGGCTAGGGCAAGCGTGGCGCAGGCGGCCAGCACGGTCGCTGCCCCGGTCAGCAGCCAGGTCGCGTGCCGCGGGGGCAGGCGGTCAGAAAGCGGCCTGGCCAGGGCGGCGAGCAGCGCCGGCAGCAGCAGCGGCAGGTACACGACCAGCCTCATGTCAGCCGGCCCCCGGCTCACTGTCACCCAGCAGGCTGCGCAGCAGCTGCTCATCGTGATCGGACAGCTCAGCGACGAACCGGGACAGAACCGCGGCGCGGTCCGGCTCCCGGTCAAGCATGGCGGCCAGCCGCCGGGCGGCCAGGCCGGCCTCATCGGACGCTGGCGAGTAGCGGAACGCCCGCCCGGAGCGCCGCCGCACCAGCGCCTTCTTCGCGTGCAGCCGGGACAAGATCGTGACAACGGTGCTGTAGGACAGGCGCGAGGCCGCCCCGTCCCGCGCCGCCAGCGCAGCCTGCACCTCACCGGGACTCAGCGCCCGGCCGGCCTCCCAGAGCACCTGCATGACCGAGGCCGCCAGCTCACCTGGGCCACGGCGCGGCAGCTCGTTCGGTGACCGGCCATCCCGGTTAGCCCGCTCCCCCCCGCCAGGCGGCCCGGACGGATCTGTGCCTCGCATCGGCGACCCCTGGTTGCGCTTATATCTACATCACTGTAGAACTTCTACTACCTTGTAAATCCGCTCGCAGCCGAGTTTTCCACACTCTGCCGGCCGCTGTGGCTGCGGCCAGGGCGGGCCGACACAGATGTCTCACCTTCGATCCGAGAAGCCTGGCCGAGGCACTGGCCGGCGGGAAGGAAGACCCATATGTCTCACCTGACCTACGCCGAGGCAATCGTTGTCGGGCTTTTCCAGGGCGTCACCGAGTTGTTCCCCGTGTCCAGCCTCGGCCACAGCGTCCTGATCCCGGCGCTGATCGGCGGCCGGTGGGCGAGGGACCTCAGCGTGTCAGCTACGGAGTCTCCGTACCTTGCGTTCATCGTCGGCCTGCACGTGGCGACCGCGGCTGCGCTGCTCGCGTATTTCTGGCGCGACTGGCTGCGGATCGCCGGCGGCTTTCTCTCTTCCCTCCGCGACCGCGAGGTCAAGACCGCCGACCAGCGACTGGCGTGGATACTGATCCTGGCCACGATCCCCGTCGGCATCAGCGGGCTGGCGCTGGAGCATCTGTTCCGCACCGTACTCGGCAAGCCTGTCCCGGCTGCGATCTTCCTGACGCTGAACGGCCTGATCCTCCTCGGCGGCGAGCGCCTGCGCCGCCGCGACCAGGCCGCCGCGACCAGGCCAGAGAGCGCCGGCGCGCCGGCCGGGGAGAGCGGTCCGGCAGGCACTGCGGCCATGGCCGCCGTCCCGTCAGCAGCGACGCTGACCTCCGCCCGCACGAATCCTGTCGGCGGCACTGACCTGGCATCAGACCGGCGGCTGGCCAGGCTCAGATTCGGCGAGGCAACGCTGATCGGGTCCGCGCAGATCCTCGCCCTGCTACCCGGCATCAGCCGCTCGGGCGTCACCATGGTGGCCGGCCTGGTCCGCGGCCTGTCCCATGAAGACGCCGCGAGATTCTCGTTCCTGCTGGCAACCCCGGTGATTCTCGCTGCCGGAGTGCTGAAGATCCCTGACCTCACCGGGCCCCTCGGCGCGGGCATCGGCGGCCAGGTGCTGGCCGGCAGCGTGTGCTCCGGAGTCGGGGCCTACCTGTCCGTCCGCTACCTCGTGCGCTACTTCCAAACTCGCACACTGACCCCGTTCGCGATCTACTGCACCGTGGCGGGGCTCGCCAGCCTCGCCTACCTCACGCTGAGATGATCGCCGGATCCGCTACGCCGTCATCGAGGAGGACCAGATACCCGTCTTCGCCTGGCACGCGCACGCTGCCCTGGCCGCAGGCTTCGCCGACAAGTTCCTGACACTTCCGGCGTGGCTGGTGCTCGCCCTGGTGTTCCTGCTGCCGGCGCTGGAGGCGTCGGCGTTCATCGGGTTCGTATTTCCCGGTGAGATCGCGGTGATCCTGGGCGGCGTCGCGGCCGGGCGCGACACCGTGCCGCTATGGGCAGTCATCACGGCTGCGGTGGCCGGGGCCGTCATCGGGGACTCAGTCGGCTACCTGATCGGCCGCCGATCGGGGGAACGCCTGCTGCACGGGACGATCGGCCGCCTCCCGGTCATCCGCCGCCACCTGGACAGGCACCTGGAATCAGCGCGCGCCTACGTGCACCGCCGCCGGGGCAGCGCGGTGTTCTTCGGACGGTTCACCGCTGCGCTGCGGGTGCTCGTTCCCGGGCTGGCGGGCATGTCGCAGGTCGAGTACCCGGTGTTCCTGGCCTACAACGTCGCCGGCGGCGCGCTGTGGGGCACCGGCATGGCCGTGCTCGGCTACCTCGCCGGGGCCAGCTACCAGCATGTCGAGAAGATCGCCGGGCGGGCCGGGCTAGGGCTGCTCGCCGTCATCGTGGCCAGCCTGGTAGCCTCCCGGCTGCTCCGCCGCTACGCCGACCGGCCGCGGCTCCGGGCAGTCGGCGACCGGCTGGCCGCAACCCCGCCACTGGCCTGGATCCGGCGGCGGTACCCCCGTCAGGTGGCATGGTCGCGGCGGCGCCTGGACGCCAGCGACCCGCGCGGATTCTGGCTGACGTTCACCGTGGCGGCCGGGACGCTGGCCGGGTGGGCGTTCGGGGCGATCACGCAAGATGTCGTCGCCCGCGACGAAGCCGCGCTGCGCGACCCGCATGTCACCGCGTGGGTGGCAGAACATCGGTCCGGATGGCTGACCGCCACCGCGAAGGCGACAGCGTGGCCTGGATCCGCCACGGTGATCGTCGTGCTGGTGGTGCTCGCGGCCGCCTTCCTGGCTGCCCACCGCAACTGGCGCCCGGCGATCATGCTGGCACTGGCACTCGGCGGCTCCGTGACCCTGTACGTAATCGTGCAGCACCTCGTAGGGCGGTCACGCCCGCCCGCCGCGCTGTCGATCGGCCATCATGCCGGGCCCGCCTTCCCTTCCGGTCAGGCGACGACGGCCATCGCCTGCTACGGCATGCTCGCGATCATCCTGGCCGCAGGCCGTCCGGCCGGGGCCAAGGCGCTGGCCTGGATCGGCGCCGCTGCGGTCACGGTCCTGGCCGGAGCGTCCCAGGTCTACCTGGGGGCGAACTGGCTTACCGACGTCCTGGGCGGCTGGGCCCTCGGTGCCCTGTGGATCGCTGTCGTCCTCACTGCAGAACTCCTGATAACCCGCCCCGGCGGCTGGCCCGCTACCACCCGCCGTCCGCACACCAGTCCCCTGCCGCAGCAGAACACACCACCCGGGCCCGGCACCGCCGCGGCGTGACCTAAAAACGATGCCGGTGACTCTGTGCGCTTGTAGCCGGGTTGGCGGTTATGGCATGCCAGTCGCATCGTGCCACTTGCGACTCACCCGCTGCCCTGACACCTGGTCGAGCAGACGGCGCAGGCGGGTCCCGGCGAATCTTGAACCGTAATGCTGGCAGCCATCGGTCAAGTGTGCACGCTTGCGAGATCGCGGGAATGGCTGGCCTTCAGTGGCCATGACGGCTCCGGATGCAGAGCCGTCCTAGCCGATGAGTTTGGAAGCTGGCGCGAGTCCGAACCGGTGTGGGGCAATGCCGCGGATAGGAGGCGCAAGCGGTGGGGCAGAAAGTGGTGGTGGGCATGACGATGTCGCTGGACGGGTACGTCACCGGGCCGAACGACCGGCCGGGCGCCGCCCTCGGCGAGGGCGGCGAGCGGCTGCATTACTGGGTGTTCGGCGGGCCATGGAGTTACCAGACTCCGCCTGCAGGCTCTGCCATCGGGGCCGACAAGGGCTACCTCGAGGAAACCTTCAGCGCGGTCGGTGCCTGGCTGGTGGGCAGGACGATGCATGACGTCGTCGACGGATGGGGAGACGACCCAGGGTTCGGCGTGCCCGTTTTCATCGTCACCCATCGCCCTCAGCCCACGGTGAGGAAGGGGGACATGACATTCGAGTTCGTCACCGATGGGGCCGACGTGGCGCTGGCTCGAGCGCGGACCGCCGCCGACGGCAAGAACGTCATGGTGATGGGCGGCGCCAACTTGCTCGGCCAATATCTCGGTGCCGGTGTCGTTGACGAGCTCACCGTCACGATCGCGCCGGTACTGCTCGGCTCGGGTAAGCGCCTGTTCGACACGCTGCGCTCTGACCTCACGTTCGAGCAAGCGGGCGTCATCGAGTCGCCCTTCGCCACGCACCTCCGCTATCGGCTAGCCCCGGGCTCTGGACCGAAGGTGGTGACCGAGACCTGATCGCGGCATGCGCCGGTCATATCGGTGACACCGGCTGCTCAGGCGAGCAGGTAGCGGCAGGGGGACCTGGCTGATGGGGCGTGCGGTGAGCACCCGTCCGTCCGGGCTGACGGTGCCGTCCGCTGGATCCACCTCGATCTGGGGGACGGCCCGCCCCGCGACGAGGTCCGGACGGCGCACCGAGCGCGTCCCGGACACAGCGGCGAAGTGGCGGCGGCTGCCGAGTTTCCGGGCGATCCCGGCGCCGAGGGCGGCCTGCGAGACGAAGGTGACCGATAGTGAGGCGGGGTGAGACCGTGGCCGCCCCAGTGGGCGCTGTAGCGACGTGGTTCAGCGTTTTCGACGCTTGCATCCCTCCCCGAGCGGTCCCCATGCCAGGTGGCCTCCCTTGAGGATCAGTTCGGGCCTGACGCCAAAGTACTCGGCACGCCAGAGCACGATGTCAGCGAGCCTGCCGGGGGCCAGGGTGCCCACGTCAGCGGACACGCCATGGGTGATGGCCGGGTCGATCGTGTATTTGGCCAGGTAACTCAGCACGCGCTCGTTGTCGTCGGACCCGAGGCCGTCGTCGGTGAGCGATTCTGCCGGCCGTCGGCTGGTCCGGCGGACCGCTGGGGCGCCCGGCCAGCCCTGCCCGGCCGCCTCGGACCGCCAGGCCTTCATCGCATGGGCGAGCTGCCATGTCCGGCGGACCGTCTCCCCGATGCGGCCCATTCCCTGCGAGTCGCTGTTGATGATGCTGATCCCGCCCAGCTCGTGCAGAGGCCCTTCCGCCGCCATGTGCTGCAGTTCCCCGAACCCGGCGACACCGCCATCGTCTACATCGAAGACCAGACAACCAGCCAATATCTAGAAACACCCGCCGACATCGAGCGGTATACCCTCGTATTCGACCACCTACGAGCGTCCGCACTCTCCCCCGAACGCTCCACCGCCTTCATCGGCCAAATAGCCACCACCATGACCTAACCAGACACGAGAGGAGGGCGCGGGATGCGCGCATCAGACCTGTCCCGCGCCACGTGGCGCAAGAGCAGCTACAGCAACGGAACGGGCGGGAGCTGCGTCGAGATCGCCGCAATCGCCGGTTCCACCGGCGATAACAAGCACAAGGTCGCGGTTCGAGACTCAAAGGACCCGCACGGACCGGCGCTCGCGTTCAGCGCTGGCGAGTGGCGTCAGTTCACCGCTGCGGTGAAGGCTGACGCGTTTGACCTCACCTGACCCAGGCGAAGTCGGCGCCGCCCGAGCCGTTTTCGGCGGCGGGCCAGTCGAACCTGGCCCATGCGATCCAGCCGGTCAACGCGTCGAATCGGCGGCAAGCTCACGCACGATGGCAAGACCGTGCGGGCGCCCGTCCGCATGGGGGTGCTCATCCCACGGGCCGCCGTCGTCGCGGACTTCGATGCGCACGTAGTCGCCCCGGCGAATTTCGGCGTAGACGGTGAACATGCCATCGGGCTTTCGGCTTTCGGCTTTCGGCTTTCGGAGTGGACGACGCTGTTGCTCGTCGGGATACGCCAGCCCGACCTGGAACGCCTGCTTGACCTCTACGAGATCAGCGGCGATACGCGAGCCGCGCTGCTGGCCCTGGGCCGCCAGGCAGCCCACCGCAGGTGGTGGCACTCCTACGGCGACGCCCTCCCGGCCTACTTCGAGGACTACGTCGGGCTCGAAGACGGCGCCAAATCGCTGCTCACGTACCAGAACCAGCTCGTCCACGGCCTAATGCAAACCCAGGACTACGCAGCCGCCGTCATCCGCGCAGCGCAGCCCGCTGCGACCGCCGACGAAATCGAGCGCCAACTCGCCCCGCCAGGCCCTGCTGACCGCCGAAAACCCGCTCAACGTCTGGGCCGTCCTCGACGAAGCGGCCCTGCGCCGCAACGTCGGCGGAACCACCGCCATGCGCGCCCAACTCGGCCGGATCCAGGAAATAGCAGCCCTCCCCAACGTCACACTCCTGCTGCAGTTCCCCGAACCCGGCGACACCGCCATCGTCTACATCGAAGACCAGACAACCAGCCAATATCTAGAAACACCCGCCGACATCGAGCGGTATACCCTCGTATTCGACCACCTACGAGCGTCCGCACTCTCCCCAGAACGCTCCACCGCCTTCATCGGCCAAATAGCCACCAGCCCAGAGCGTTCCCAGCGCGACTGAGTATCGCTGTCCTGTTTTGCTGTCCCGATTGCGGAGACGTGGAATGGCAAGACGCGAGTCATCCGGCCCTCTGCGAGCCCCGGTCGGCGGTGGTCGGCTGGACGGGGTGTCGTGCCTCGAAGTTTTAGGCCACCCCGCCCAGCCGGAGTACGGCTGTGGTTGCGGCGGCGGCGATAACCACCACCGGGAACGGCGCCCGCCGGACCGCGAGGACGCCTCCCACCAGCACGCCGGCTGGCCTGGCCCACCCGGCGAAACCGTGCCCCTCGGGGGTGGGTGCGGCGGTGGACATCAGGGCGATCAGGAGGACGGCTGCGGCGGCGGACAGCTGCTTCTCATCCCGCACTACATCGAGCTGGCGCTGCTGTGGATCGCGCTGTCACGCGGGCTCGTGCTGGTGAAGTGATGGCTGCTGGCCATTCCGCACCCAATCGATGGGGCAAGATCCATCGGGGCCGCCCCTCCTACCTGGCAGGCAGCACACCTTTTTAGCCGCCGGGCATCACACGGTCAACCGGCAGCCGCGGGGCGACCCACGGGAAGATGACGAACCACAGAAACGCCATCGCGACTGTGGCCAGCATGATCGTGCCCACAACCTTGCTCGTGACGCCGCCAGGGAGGTGTCGCCAAATCCATGCATACATGTGCTGTCTCCAGATTGCTAGCCGCCTTCGGCTGCGCCGGTCAAGTTGGGGCCGGTGCGCGGTATCTCAGCTTGGAGCGAGCCGAACACGATGATGCGATGCGTGCCGGTCCACGGAGGATCGCATGTGATGAGAGTCATCATCGCTTCGCGGGGGCGCTGCCGTGGGTGGCCAGGGACCGGATCGAGGACCGCCGTGTCGTCTGGAAGTACCAGCTCAGAGGTGGTGACCCGGTACACATAGGTGGTGAGCGAGGTGTCGATTAGGACCCTGTCGCCTGGCCTGAGGTCGTTGAGGTGGTAGAAGGGGTTCCCGGCGGTTACCCGATGAGCTGCCACCGCGAAGTTGCCGATCTGCCCCGGCAGCGCCGTACCTGGCACGTGGCCGGGCCCAAGGGCCAGCTGGGGAAAGTCGGTCCCCTGCACGATGGCGAACCGCCACCTCCGGCCAAACTCGGGGATGCGGATGAACGCGAAGGGCTTGCCTACAACCAGTTGCAACCTGGTAGTGACCGGCGTGGGGGGACGTGTCCCCCATTCACGCTGCAGCTGAGTGGCGAAGGCATGCTGATGCTGACTTGCCTGCAGCGCAGTACCCCAGATCAGGTACACGAGGAAAAGCACAACGACGGCCCCTGCGGTGACACAGCACTCACCGAAGACGCGAAACACGGTCCGCATTGTTAGTCCACACATTCGACGGGGGAGCGGCGCGAGGTCAGCAAGGGTGCGGGACAGCCGACCGCGCGCGCCGGGCATACAGGGTATGCGGCCGGCGCGCGCGGCGGACGACTATCAGCGGATGCGCAAGCCACCCCTACGCCGCGCTGCCACGAGAGCTGCAGTACCGATGCCCAGGAGGCCGACTCCAGCCGCAGCGGTCAGCGCCAAGGGCCAGCCGGTGATTGGCAGCTGCCCGGCCAGCCCGCCAGCGCCCGACGGTGGGGTCGGAGTGGTTGTGGACGGCGTCGTCGGTGGGGGGGTGGTCGGAGCCGGGGTCGACTCGCACTCCACCCAGAACACTTTCTGCTTGGCGAAGCCATTTTCGCCAGTGAAGTTCCAGTAGAGCTTGTAGTGCCCGCTCTGCAGTGTCATATCGCCAGTGTGGCCATCGCCGTTGCTGTCCAGCGTCAACACGCCAGATGCGACAACTGTGCGGTCGCCGGTCGGCGGCCACGACTTGATCTGCCAGGACACGGACTGGCCTGCGTCGAAGCCGAAGGCGTCCAGGTAGAAGACACAGACATGCGGCTCGTTGCGCCGATCAGTCACCGATGTGGTGGAGCGGTGGATCTTGACGGTTCCGTTGTCACCGCTCCCCGCAGCGGGGGCGTTGGCTGGGCTCCCCGCGGCGTTGGCTGGAATCGCGGCCGGGGTGGTGGGTCGGGCCGCGGCCGGAGTGGTGGGTGGGACCGCGGCCGGAGTGGTGGGTGGGACCGCGGCCGGAGCGGCAGTGGGAGCAGGCGGAGCCGTCGTCGCGTTGGCACCGGTCCCTGTGAGCGCCAGCATCAAGCCGGTACCCAAAAGCGGAACGCTAGCAAGGAGAGTGAGCTTGGTACGCCATGTAGTGATGATCACAGGGGGCCCTCGGCGTTGTAGAAACAATCGAACTATTGCAAAACGCTGGAGGCCGGATAACTGTTACACCCAGCTCAACCCCAGGCAAAACGCGCGGAGGCAGTAAGTTCGTTTTCTCCGGTGACGCTGCGGTAAGAGGTCGCTGCCCCGGCATCCGGCATGCGGCGGGCGGACAGCTGATTACTGCAGACCGCCGAGCCGGAGGAAGGCGGTCGTTGCGGCGGCGGCGATCACCACCACAGGGAAGGGAGCCCGCCGGACCGCCAGGACACCGCCAACCAGCACGCCGGCTGGCCTCGCCCAGCCGGCGAAGCCGTGCCCCTCGGTGAGTGCGGCGGTGGCCATCAGGGCGATCAGAAGAACGGCTGCGGCAACGGACAGGAGCCGCTCGAAGTGGGACGGAATGCGCACCCGGTTCTGGAAGACCGGCCCGGCTAGCCGGAACGCATAGGTTCCGGCCGCCAGCAGCGCGATGGCCAGCAGTGGCATCAGCGCACCTCACGAGTGGAGTCGGCCTCGCCCGAGGGGGTGGGGCACGTGGACTCGCCCTCGGCCGGGGCGGTGGGAGACGCGGAGCTGGCCTGGGCCGAGGCGGTGGGAGCGCGGCCGGCCAGCACCAGGCCGGCCAGCGCCACCAGCAGTGGCAGGCCGGCGGGCAGGAATGGCGTGGTTGCCACGGCGGCGGCCGCTCCCAGCAGGGCAGCGTTGCGGGTGTGGCGATCGCTGAGCGAGGGCAGGACGAGCGCCAGCAGAACGGCGGGAAAGGCGGCGTCGAGCCCGAGCGCGGTGGTGTTGCTGATCGCTGAACCAGCCAGCGCGCCGAGCAGCACAGCCAGGTTCCAGCATCCGAACAGGGCAAGGCCGCATACCCAGAACACGGCGCGGCGCCACTGCCGGTCGCGATGGCGCAGCGCGAACGCGACGGACTCGTCGGTGATCACGTGCGCACCCAGCAGCCGTGTCCACCACCGGCCGCCGAGTACGCCGGAGACGGCGAAACCGTAAGGCAGCAGGCGGGCGTTCAGCACAAGGCCGGCCACGACCGCGGCAGCGGGGCTGCCCCCGGCGAGCACCACGCCCACCGCGGCGAACTGCGCGCCACCGGCGAAAACCAGCAGGGACATCGTGACCGGCACCCACGCTGGCAGGCCGCCCGTCACACTGATCGCGCCGAAGGAGGCACCGACGATCGCGTCGGCGAAGCAGACCAGGGCGACATCGCGAAGCGTGCCACGATCGAGTGTTCGCCAGAACGAACGCATGTCCACTATGATGACGCGCGCTGGCATCGCCAAGTCCACGCTGTCCCAGCTGGAGTCGGGTGCCGGCAACCCGGGTGTGGAGACTCTCTGGGCGCTTGCCGTCGCGCTCGGCCTTCCGTTCAGTCGGCTGGTCGATCCGCCGCGGCGGAACGTCCAGGTGATCCGCGCAGCCGAGGGGCTGGTTATCTACTCGGAGCGGGCCAACTACGCGGCCACGCTGCTAGCCTCGTGCCCGCCCGGTGCCCGGCGGGACATCTACCGGATGACGGTCCAACCGGGCGAGCCGCGGCTCTCGGAACCGCATCTTCCCGGTTCCACCGAACACCTGGTGCTCAGTACCGGCAGGGCGCTGGCCGGCCCAGCCGGGGAACCAGTCGAACTCGGCCCAGGCGACTACGCCACCTATCCCGGCGACGAGCCGCACATCTTCAAGGCCCTCGAACCCGGCACCACGGCGGTGCTCGTCATGGAGCACATCTGAGGCGCTCAGGGAGGCGGCATAGTCTTGTAGGTGAAGCTGTCAAACAGGCCGACCTGGTCACACAGGTGTGGGCTGGGCACCCCGGCCGCCGATATGAACCCGCTCTGCCCCGGCGGCAGCACGTCCTGGCCGGTGACCGGCCGGCCCACATCGCTGGCCATCATGAACGTGCTCCGGTTCTGGCTGGCGCTGGTGCCGCAGTGCGTGGTCACTCCCTGGGCGAGCGGGTCCAGGCTGTCCCAGTTCTGGTCCTGGGCCGGCTGGAATCCCCACTGGCTGATGTCTGAGGTGCCGAAGCCCGGGACGTCCTGCCCGAGCTGGGGACCGGTCCCGGACAAGATGGTGATCGCGTCGTTCACGCTCTCCACCAGAAGCTGGTCACGCTGGCCGGCGAAGTAGTCGCCGGAATAGCACAGCGTCCCGCAGGGCAGCACACCGGCGGTGTGGTTGAGGATGTGGAACAGCAGGTTGTAGGTTCCCATGCCGCCGAGCCCGCCGAAGGCGCCCATGCCGAGGGCGGGGTCGCTGAAGTTGACCCCGCCGGTGTACTGCTCGCCGGGGAACGTGCCGCCCTCGAAGACGTTCCGCTCGTAGGCCTCAAGGAAGTTCATGAAGATCGACATGGCCGGGCTGCCCAGCGTGGTCACGCCGTCCCACCGGGAAAGCGCCTGCACGGCCGGCCCCAGATCGGGATGGGCCGACGCGCTGACGATCGGATCCCCCGCCTTCACCAGGTTCTGGTAGGCCCGGACCACGAACGGGATGAGGTACGGGGCGGCAGGGCGGGTGTTGTCACCGTTGTCAATGGTGCCGATCGCGTGCTCGATGCCTTGCAGATACCCGATGTTGATCGTGGTGCTGGCACGCAGCAGCTGGCTGATCAGCTGCGAGCGGAAGATCGTGCCCCAGTACTCGTCTCCGGAGTTCTGCTGGTAGAACGCCTGCTGCGACGGCTTGGTGTTCCAGTTGTCGAGGAAACCCTGGCGCGGGTTGATGCTGTGCGGCATCCGGCCGAACGGCACGAAACCCAGCCACTGCTGCGTTCCGTCGCCGATCCCCGGCAGCCGCGGGTCAACCCCGGTGGGCTCGACCGGGACCAGCCCGTCGCCGAAGTAGGCGATGTTGCCCCGCCGGTCCGCGTAGAGGAAGTTGTGCAGCGTGGTGACCAGGCTCATCGAGTGCCGGAACTCGCCCAGGTTCCGGTCCCCGCCAAGCTGGGAGAACCCGGCCAGCGAGCCGGTTTCCCGGTTCCACGACGCGAACCTGATCGAGAACGCGATGCCATGCGCGGGATCGGTCGCGAACACCGGGCCGTCGATGGTCCGGTAGACAGTGAAGGTTTCCGCCGGCTGCCCGGCGACGGGGACCGACTCTGTGATGGCCGTCATCGGGACCTGCGCCCCGCCGAACTCATACGTCGGAGGGCTGGCCGAGAAGTCGACGTTGTGCTCTATGTAGATTCGCTGATCGACGAGTTCCTCGCTGGTGGTGGTCCAGGCCAGGTCACCGTTTCGCCCTATCAAAATAAAAGGCTCGCCCGTGATGTACATGCCACCCGCGTCGTAGCCCGGCGCGTGCAGGTATTCCTCGCCGTCCACGCTGGGGGTGCCAAAGCCCTCCTGCGGCGCGCCCCACAGCAGCGCGTGATGGTCGGCGGACCGCCAGGGCGCCACGGAGATCGCGTTCGAGCCACCGTGGGACAGCACCCGGAGTGAGATTCCGGTCTTCAGGATGGTCTTCCTGTCGGCAGCCAGCGCCCCGGCGGCCCGGGTCAGCGCCGGGTGGCTGACAGCGGGCAGGTTCGCGATCGCGCGCTGGACGGCGGCACCCGCACCGCTGGGTGCCGCGGGCGAGCCAGCGGCGGGCCCGGGCACCGTGGTCGGGGCGGTGAGGTCGTTGATCCAGCGTGCGTCGTTGAAGACTGCGCCCGCTGTGGTGGCCGGGGCCGGCGCACCGGCCTTGGCCAGCTCGGCTTGCAGGTACTGAAGGAAGCCGAGGTTCTGCAGTTCGCTGCCGCCACCGCCGCCGAACTGCCTGGCCAGGAAGTTGCCGACAGCGACGGTGTCGACCGGGCGCCACGCGGGTGGCCGGTACGGGCCGGGCAGACCAAGCACGTGCCCAAGCACGAAGAACTCGTATGGGACCTTGGCCTGCTCGCTGGCCGTGCCCGCGTACGCGGCGGCCTCGTAGGCGTTGATCCCGTTGGCGTACGCGGCCAGCGCGGCCCTGGTTGCGGCCGGCAGCGAATGGTACTGCTCGCGCAGTTCGGACGGCGTATAGAAGAAGGTGCGAACGGTCTCGTCCTGGCCGAGCAGGCCAGGGCCGAAAATGGCCGACAGCGTCCCTTCCACCGCGCGCCTGGTCAGCTCAAGCTGGACCATCCGGTCCTGTGCCTGCGCCCATCCGGCGCCGAACCATACCCCGGCCATGGACCCGGCGCTGATGTTTGGCACCCCGAAAGAGTCACGGGCGATGGTCGCGCTCTGGGCGCCGGCCCCAACGTGCAGGCCCGCCGGTGCACCCCGGGCTGATGCGGCGGCGCCGGGAATGAGCATGGTCACCGTGAGTATCGCGGTGCCGCAAATCGCTGTTAACCCGTGGCCGGCCGCACGCTTCAACGCTGCCATCTGACCCACCTCGCCACGCCATTGGAGCCGGTTTATCAGTACATATCAGCGCATCAGATCCTTGGAACGTAAGCCGCTGGGAACGGGAGTGTCAACAGCCGGGCGTTCCTCACGGAGCCCGGGTGCCCTACGGGGAGGCCCGGGGCGCTCCTTCACTGCGCGTGGGAGGCAAGGACGTCGTCGAGCACCTCGAGCAGGAGGCCGGCGTGCTCGCGCTGGAAAGTGAGGGGCGGGCGGATCTTCAGCACATTCCCGGCCGGACCGGTGACGCCGAGCAGCACCCCCCGGTCGCGCATCGCCTCGGCCACCCGGCGGGCCGCCACAGCGGCAGGCGCGCGCGTCTCTCGGTCCTCGACCAATTCGGCGGCGAGCAGCAGGCCCTCGCCCCGGACATCGCCGATGAGGGTGTGGGACTGCGCCAGTTTCGCCAGGCCCTCACACAGATAGCCGCCAACCTCAGCGGCGTTTTGCACCAGACCCTCGTCCTCGATCACGTCGAGCACCGCCAGGGCAGCGACGCCGGCGACCGGGTTGCCGCCGAAAGTGCTGAACAGTTCGGTCTCGGCTGGAACTTGTGCCAGCACCTCGGACCGGGCCACGAGGGCGGCGACCGGGAACCCGTTGCCCATTGGCTTGCCCATCACCACCATGTCGGGCTCGATCCCCGCAGCCTGGAAGCTCCACAGGCCAGTGCCCGAGCGGCCGTGCCCCGCCTGCACCTCGTCGGCTACGAGCAGGCCGCCAAGGGCGCGGATCCGGCGGGCTGCTTCCCGCAGGTAGGCGGGCGGCGGCGCGAGGATCCCGTCGGCGGTGAAGGCCGGGTCGATGAACATCGCGGCGAGCCCCGGGCCCGCGAGAGCCCCACCCGCCAGGGCCTGTGCGGCGTTCTCGACCTGGGCGGCGTAACGTTCCGCCCAGCCAGCCTCCTCCCGCCGGTAGGCGCCGCGGTACCCATCGGGCGCGGGCACCGTGGCGACGTGGGCGGGACGCTCTCCCTGCGCCCACTCCTCCGGGGAGAGCGCGTGGGTGGCCTCGGTCAGCCCGTGGTAGCCGTAGGCGCTCACGATTGCCCCGCCCCGGCCGGTGGCCGCCCGGGCGACCCGCCACGCGAGGTCGTTGGCTTCGCTGCCGGAGTTCACCAGCAGCACGGCGTCAAGCCCGGCCGGCAGCGCGGACGTGAGCCGTTCGGCGAGCGCGACAATCGCCTCGTGCAGGTAGCGGCTGTGGGTCGCCAGCAGCCGCTGCTGCTGCGCCACCGCCTGCACCACCCGGGGGTGGCTGTGGCCGACCACGGGAACGTTGTTGTAGCAGTCCAGGTACCGGCGGTCGTCGGCGTCGAACAGCCAGACATCCTGCCCCCGCACAAGGTGCAGCGGTCGCTGGTAGAACAGCGGGGACCTGGGAAGGACCCGGCGCCGGCGCTCCAGCAGGCTGCTGGTGGCGGCCCTCCGGTAGGGCAGGCCACGGCAGGCCTCGCGGAGCCGGCGCGCGGCAGCGTCGATCCCCACCGCCTCGACGCTGTCGAGGAAGCCGCGGGCCGCTGGCTCCCCGTGCACGCTGTACGCGGCGTTGTCCGGGTAGAGGCCCACCCGCCACGCGGTGACCGTCACCTCGGTGGCGAGCCTGGCCATCACGAGGTCCGCGAGCAGCCTCGCCTCCTCATCATCCAGCGGGGTGACGGAGACGTAGCCAGCGATCATCTGTTCTGCGCCTGCGAGGGGGTCGGCGTGGCCGTGCAGCACGTCGGCGATGGCGACGGCGAGGTCGGAAACGAGCGGAGCGTGGCTCATGTCCCCGAAATCCACGATGCCGCTGATCCGGAGGTCGTCGCCGAACAGCACGTTGTCCAGGCTCATGTCGCCATGGATGACCTGGGCGCGCAGTCCGGGAAGGGCCGGCGCGACGCGGGCGTCGAACCGGTCCAGGATCCGTTCGACCTGGCCCCTTCGCCCGGTGTCGCCGAGGTGGGGGAGCAGGGGCCGGAGCTTGGGCGCGTGCTTGAGGCCCCACAGGATCTCGTAGTCGGCGCGGGGGTGGAAGAACCCGCGCAGGGCCCGCCCACAACGTGCCGTCGTCTCCCCGAAGGACCAGATCGCCTGGCTGGTGAGCGCGGCAGGCTTCACCACCGTGCCGGGAAGGAAGGTGAAGAGCCGCACGGGGCAGGACCGGCCATCGGGACCCGGCACCTCGATCCAGGACTCTCCGGCGGTGGCCGGCAGGGTCCGCACCACCGGCAGATCAGGGTCGCATCGCTCGATGTGGCGCAGCGCAGCGGTCTGCATGTCGATGACGGAGCGGTCGTCGATGGGGTTGGAGACCTTGAGCAGGAAGCGCCGCCCGTCCCCCGGCTCCACCCGGAAGTTCTGGTCCCGTTCCCCGGCGAGCGGCGTGAGGGACGCGTCGATCCCGTAGCTGTCCCGGAGAATCTGCCGCAGTTCCGCCTGCTGGAGAGCAGGCGGCGGGCTCATAAGAGGATCAAGGCGCTCCACCATGCCCGAAGGCTATCTCGCGCCCCACCAGGCACCATCCGGCGGATGCCCTGCGTCGCCGCAGGTAGCGGGCATGGCATCACCAAGAAAAACACTTTCCCCAAACGCAAGCATGCCCACCTGCCCACGGCCCCGCCACTCACCATCGTGCGCTGACCAAAACAGCAGGTGACGGCGTTTCTTTCCGGCTAATTCGCCCGGCTGCCCTTTCCGGGCCATAATGCCAGACACCATGTTCCGAGGCCCTTTGGAGGGCAATGTTGAAGGCCGTCAGGGGTGGGATCGCAGGGGGGATCGGGTTAGCCGCAGTCGCGGTTCTGCCACCATCGGTGCTGGCCTCATATCGCTGGGGCCTGGTTTCCAGGAACCCTTCGCTCGCGGCGGCACCGCTCGATGGGTATGAGGTGCTTGTCGTGGCGGTGGGGTTTGCTGGGCTTGTCTGGCGGAATCTGCGTGGCGTGTGGGCGGAGCGGCTGGCGCTCCATATCGATCAGGCCGCTGGGCGACGGTTTTCGTCTTTCGAACGCCGTTATCGCGACTATATCCGTCAGAGTTATCGCTTCATTGAGCAGAAAGGGTTGGCGACTCTCGTCCAGCGCACCCCGGAACTCGATGACGTCTTCGTCGATCTTGGCCTCGCCGGGCGCGCACCCCAGCAGGTGTCGGGTTCGGTGCTGAGCGAGCCGCCAGCGCATGTCACTGAACGCCGGTCTCTTTGGGACTTCCTGGGGACGAAGGTGCCGTCTCCGGTGGTGCTGGCGATCGTTGGGGCTCCGGGGAGCGGGAAGACGACGCTGTTGCGCCATGCCGCCCGGCGCCTGTGCGAAGGCCGGGCGCTGCCAGTGCTGCTGCCGCTCCGGGACAGCTCGGAGCTGATTACCAGGGATCCGGAGGCGGACCTGCCGTCTGTCATCGCCGCTGGCATCCGGGGTGTCGGCGGCACAATGCCAGCTGCCTTTTTCGACCGCCGGCTCCAGGCCGGCAGGTGCGTGATCATGCTGGATGGCCTCGATGAGATCGCCTGCCACGACCACCGGCAAGGTGTGGTCGACTGGGTGGACAAGCAGATCGCCCGCTACCCGCGCAACAGCTACCTGATCACGTCGCGCCCGCACGGCTACAAGGAGTACCCGCTGGAACGGGCCACCGTGCTGCAGGTGCGCTGCTTCAGCCCTGCACAGATCGCCAAGTTCGTCCAGGGCTGGTACGTGGCGGTGGAGGAGCACTGCACCCGCGTGGACAGCGAACATGTCTCGCGGCGGGCGCGGGAGGAAGCGCACGATCTCCTGGCACGACTGCAAGAGACGCCCGCGCTCGCCGACCTGGCGACCAACCCGCTTCTTCTCACCATGATCTGTCACGTACACCGTTACCGTGGCGGACTGCCGGGGACGCGGGCAGAGCTCTACGCCGAGATGCTTCTGGTCCTGCTCGGGCGCCGGAAGCGGGCAAAGAAGCTTGCTGATCCGCTGCGCCCGGATCAGAAGGAAGTGGTGTTGCGCGAGGTGGCCTTCACGATGATGCGAGACCGCGTACGGGACCTCTCCTTTGACCGTCTGGTCAGCATGATCGGCAGTGTCCTGCCGCGTGTATGCGCGGTGCTCACCCCCGCTGACTACCTGGCCGACGTCTGCGCGAACGGGCTGTTGCTGGATCAAGAACGCGACGTCTTCTGCTTCGCTCACCACACGTTCCAGGAGTACCTTGCCGCCGCTTGTGTTCGGGACAAGCGACAGTTGCAGGTATTGACCAGCAATGTGGGCGACCCATGGTGGCGGGAGACCACGCTGCTGTATGCCGCGCGCGCTGACGCCGGCCCAATCATCGAAGCGTGCCTGGGCTCGGGCCGGGTTTCCGCGCTTGCGCTCGCCTTCGACTGTGCGGATGTGGCCAGCGAACTCGCTCCCGAACTGCGGGCACGGCTGGACGCGCTGCTGTCCGAGGCGGCTAACCCTGCGGCTCCCCAGGAACGCCGCAGGCTCGCGGCAGCCGTAGTCGCCTCGCGCGAACTCCGTCGCACGAACCGCTTGGCCAACGGCACCCAAGTGTGCGCGGCACCTGTCACCCGGGACCTTTACCAGCTGTTCGCCGAAGAGCTGCGGACCCGCCGGGAGTGCCGCGATCCCGGGGACCGCGATTACGAAGGCCCTCCTGGTGGCCGCGATCCCGCGGGCCGCGGGCCCCGGGAACGCGAACCACGAAGCCGGGCGGGCACGAGCCAGTCTCGGGTGGCCGACGTGAGCAGCGCGGCGGAGGTCGCCGCCTTTGTCGAGTGGCTGAACGTACTCCTCGAGGGGGACATGATCTACCGGGTGCCTACCCGGGCGGAAACGGAGGATCCGGTCTTCTCCGGCAACCCGGTGCTCAAGGGGCGCTGCGTGTGGTTCACCTCAGACAATGCATCAGGAAACCTGGAACTCTGGACGGCACCGGAGACGCCGCATCCGTACTCGATCACGAGCGCTGAACTACTCAACAGAGTGCGCGCGGACGTCACAGGGCCTGTCTGGGCACTGATAATGGCGATCTTCACGCTGGCACTTGCTCACACCCTCGCCTACGCGCAGACCTGCACGCGTACGGGCCGTCTCTTCCACAGCCGGGGAATCGCCGTGGCTCTTGCCAATGCTCTTGCGGTGGACCTCGAGCCCTACCTCGAACTTGATTTCGGCCGCAACCTTGACCTCATCAGTATCCGCGACCTGGCGCGCCGCCTCGCCATTGACAGCGGTGTCCACTGTCCCCGTGATCTTGCCCGTGCATTCGACCTCGTGATTGACAACGCCAGGGGAACCCCGCGGCACGCTGGGTGTGTCCGTGATCTTGCGCGGGCATTCGATCTCGCCGTTACGGGGGCCTGCGATTTGGCCGTCGCCTTTGACAGCGCGGGCGATGGCGCCCGGGGCGTTACCCGCGCGCATGACCTCACGCTTGCGCTCGAGCTGCCAATGTGCGTGTTCCTCGCGAGAATTCCGCCGGTCGCCGCCGCTCCGTGGGCGGTCCCTGAGCCGATCTGGCGGATACTCCCCAAGGCCGTGGCCATGAAGCAGGAAAGGTGGAGTCTTCACCAAGACACACTGAGCCGGCAAGCGCAGGCGGGCTATGAAGAGATCTTGAATATTGAGGTCGGCTCCCACCCGGAGCGCCTGGTCAGAGTGGATGACACCCACCCGGAGCGCCTGGTCAGACGGCTAACTGGAGTTGCCCGCCGGATCAATGATGTTGTCTGCGCTGTTGGGAATCCAGATCAGCAGGTTTCGCCCGAGCTTGCCTCCTACGTCCGGCTGGGGGCACTTGCCATCACGGCAAGCGCTGATCAACTCGGCGTGGATGCGGGACTGGCACACAGGTATGCCGAGATCGCAGCCGGAATCACCATCCTTGAGCGCCAGCGGCGCGAGGCAGTCTTGCCGAGGGAAACGATCGTCTTGGTCCGCTCATAACCGAAGGTTCTTCTTGCGGGCCGAAATCGCCCCCTGCCGGGACCATCAAGGTGGCGCTGGTCAGCGCCACCGAGATGACCTGGTGACGGAGGGTTCGCGGCTCGCCCCCGGCCACATGGTGGGGGCCGCATCCGCGTCGTTGATCGCTGTGGCCCAAAAGGCCGCTGCGAGGGCAACGCCAGCGGCGGTGAGGAACGCGGCATGGTAGGCAGTGGCGCTGGGCCGGACGGTGCCACCGACGTGGTGCAGCCTGAGATCGAGCATCGGCTGCCCGGCGGCAAGCTCGGCCCGCACCCCGGCGATGCCAATCGGGAGATTCACGTAAAACACCCAGCGCCAGGACAGGTCGGTGACGAGCAGCCCGCCGATGACCGGCCCCATCGCCGGCGCGAGCGCGGTTGGCACGATCAGGATCCGGGCCGCCCGGGCTCGCTCCGCGGGCGGGTACACCCGGAACAGCATCGCCAGCCCGACCGGTGCGAGCATTCCCCCGCCGGTGCCCTGCAGCACGCGGAAGAGCACCAGCTGGCCGAGGCTCTGCGCGGTGCCGCACAACGCCGACGCGACGGTAAAGACAACCAGCGCTGGTCTTCTGGCTCAGCCGCTCCGCCAACACGCCATCTCTAACCGGGCGCCGCACCGGACGCATTCCGCCGCGCAGGTCAGGGAACCGGGAGCCGCACGCCTGCCTTGGCGCAGTCGTCCTGGAGCAGCAGCAGCCCGAGCGGTGAGACGTTTTCGTGGGCCAGGTCCCGGAAGACCGTCCGCAAATCCGCGGCCAGCCGCGGGTCCGCCACGCGGTCCGCGACGTACCTGATGGCGGGCAGGTCCGGCCTGCCCCCATTGCGCGTGATGTCGGCCAGCAGCCGCTGGCACGCCTCGAGCCTGGTCAGCCGGACGGGCGCGGTCGTCGCCTGCTTGTGCGGCTGGGGATGCGAGGCGCCGCCACCGCATCCGGCGGCCAGGAAGGCGGCGACCACAGCGATCTGCAGCGCTCTGGCCATCCGCCTTGCCGGTTCCTTTCCGCAGTCCCCGCTTTACGCATTCTTTCCCCAAACGGGGCATTCAGGGAACCCCGCCCCCTCCCGCCCGCCGCGTCGTGCGCTGGCCAGGAGCCAGCACAGTCGCGCGGTAAGAAGCCGGTTCATCCCCCCGTGCTGCCAGGAGCCGGCCCACCGTTGTTCGCTCGTCAGGAAACTGGCCCGCACGGCCATGCCGTGCGGGCCAGTTTCACATCTCTTACAGTGCGGTGATCCGGATGTTGCGGAACGCGGTTGGGTAGCTGTAGTTGGAGTACGCCTGGAGACCGACGTGGGTGGGACCGTTCGCCCGCCCGCGGTTGGGGTCGGTGTTGGTGTACTTCGCCGTGTCGATCCCGTTGAGGTTCACGGTGAAGACGTCACCCTGAACCTCGATGCGGTACTGGTTCCACCCCGTGACGAGCGCGTCCTGCGGGTTGACGAAGTCGCCCGGCGTGGCTTGCGGCATCGCCGGGTCAGGCGCCGGGTCGCCCGGGTAGTTGACGGCGTAGATGGCTCCCGTCCGGTGTTTCGCGGCACCATCGGGGGCGCCGGAGTTGTCGATCTGCGCTTCGAAGCCCGTTCTGACCGCTGCCCAGGCTGGGTTGGAGAACCGGGTTCCGTCGGGATTCTTCGCGCCGTCCGGGTTGGCGAAGCGGACGAACACACCGCTGTTGGTCCGGAATGTGCGGATGAAGAACTCGAGTTCCAGCCGGTAATCGCTGGGCGCCGGAATGGTGCACCAGAGCAGCCCCAGATCGAAGCTGGGAACCGATTGCAGGGCTCCGTCGATGACATGGAACGTGCCACGCCCGGCCATCCGCCAGTTGGCCAGGCTCTGGTCATCGAACAGCCTGACGGTGGTGCCGCGCGCTGGTGGGTTCTGCGCCGGGTCTTGAACGACCGGAAGCCCGCTGAGGGCGCTGTCCCCTTCCGGGGCGAGGTGCCTGGCGAGGCGCCGCCGCAGGGCAACCCCGTTTATAACCGGGTTGGCAGATCCGCAGGAAGGCAGTACCGAAGCGTCCCCCGCGTAGAGGTTGGTCACGAAGTGGAACTGGCCATCGGGGTTGACAACCGACGCGGCGGGGTTGTCGCCCATGCGCAGCGTGCCTGATTCGTGGAAGGTCGTGCCAAGCCCGTCAGGCGTGACGTTGGCGGCGGTGACCGGTGTCCCGAAAACGTTCTCCGCCAGGAAATCGATCACCTGGTCCATTTCCTGCATGGCCTGCACGTCAGCGCCGCTGCGGCCCAGGTTGACCAGCGCCCGCGGCATTCCGTACTCATCAATGTCGGCGGTGCCGAACGGGACGGTGACGCTGTTGCCGGACCCCGGAAGCATCTCGCCGACTGCCCGGATGGACACGTCCACCTCGCCCGGGGCGGTCGCTGCCAAGTGCTCGAGGTTGTCGAGGTCCGGGACGTTGCGGAACAGCAGGGCGTCGGATGCCCCTGCTCCCCGGTCGGCGGGGAGCGCGGACGCGGTGATCTGGAAGTGGAAGTGCACCGGGGTGCCCCCGACGTCGCTGCGGCAGCGGACGAGCAGTGCGGTGAGTTCCTGCTCTTTGAGGTTCAGCCCGGGCGGCATGGGTGCGGTGAATTGCACGTTCTTTCGCAGGTGAACCAGCAGGTTGGAGCCCATCAGGCTGGCGTTGGGCGCATTCCCGACGCTCAGCAGCGCAAGGCGGGCACTCTCGATGGCACCGGCGGCGAGGATCACCACGGGCCTGCGGTTTGAGTTGTTGCCGATCGCGCCGGACAGATCAAGGAAGCCGTCGCCGGTGTCGATGCCGTCGATCTCCTGCACGGTGGCCCCGGTCGCGAGCGTGTAGGTGCGCGTGCGCAGGTTCTTGACATGGCAGTTGGGCACGATCATGAGCCGCCTGGCCGCGTCGTTGCCGCCCGAGTCGGAGAATGCCTGCCGGGACGCGGTCATCGCGAGCGGCACGCTGCTGAACTTGTTGAAGGGGAAGGATCCCGGGATGGTCCTGACCTGAACAGCCAGCGGCGCGTCGAGCTTCAGCGATTGCTCGAACCCGGAATAGGGCTTTCTTCGCAGGTGACCTCTGGTCCTCGGCCCGGCGGAGTCCCGGTAACTTGGCAGCTCGCCGTAATTTGGCAATTCGCTCAGGTCGACGGCGAAAGGCACCTTGCCATAGGTGTCGAAGAGCTTCTTGCGGTAGTAGTCGTGGAGCTCACCGTTGATGTAGTCGTTCGACGTATCCGTGCCGGTTTGTTCAGCGGCCTCGAGGAAGAACCGTTCGGTGAGGTCATCGACAACGGTTTGCGGCCACAGATTCTGGAACCCGATCGTCCCGGCGGGACTGGTGTGCATCTCGGTCTTGAGGTATGTGGGCGACCAGCCACCGAAGTACAGTGACCGTCCGCCGAGGCAGTAGGCGAGTCCGCCGAAGCGGACGGATGAGTTCCAGGGCATGCCCCAGTTCTCAAGCACCGCCGTTTTGTCGAGGCCAAGGGCCATTAGTTCCTGGCGGGTAGCTGGCAGCGGCGCGCCAGCCGTCGGCGGTGGCCCGCCGTCCGGCTTGACGCCGGGCGTTGCCAACTGGAGATTGGGAACGTCCTGCGCGTGGACCGGGAGGGCGAGCGGTCCGGCTTCCAGGACCAGGACCCGGAAGTTCTGGGGGACGATTTGCCCGGCCACGGACTGCCGCGTCCGGTCAAAGAGATCCTGGGCGAGCGAGAGCCCGAATGTTCCGCCGCCAACGATGATCACATCGAAGGGACCGCTCTGGGCGGCCTCACCGAACGTGTTGCACAAGTAACGGCCCAGGATGTCGCGGGTGAAGCTGGTCTGCTGAGTGGTGATAGCCATAAGTTCCCCCTGCGCGCGTGCGCGTCGGCCTGGTGTTGATCCCCGGTCGTTCTGGGCGACTCCGCCCGGCGCTGAATGTGCGTTCCCCCAAGAGCACGGCCCTGATGCCCGCCCGATCCGCGGTGCCCGATTTTCGTCAGACGCTAACGCTGGTGACGGTCGGTGGCCATATACCCACGGGTTACACCCTTCTACACGCGGCGGGAGACGTCGCAGAAACCTGGGCAGTCCGGGCAGCCGGCGGGCTTGCCCTAACGCGTTAGTGACCGCTAACGTGTTGGGGTGCCTGACCTGGTGGCCGCGGTAGCCGAGCCGCATCGCCGCCGCTTGCTGCAGCTGCTGGGACGTGGTGAACAAACGGTGACCCAGCTGGCGAGCAACTTCACGGTGAGCCGGTCGGCGATCTCGCAGCATCTGGGCGTGCTCGCCGGCGCCGGGCTGGTGGCCAGCAGACGAGAAGGAAGGTTTCAGTACTACCGCTTGAATCCGCGGGGGATGGCGGATCTGCGTGCCGAACTCGACTCGTTCTGGACACGTGAGCTCGACCAGCTCGTACGCGACGCGTTCAGCATCACCCAAGAGTCCCGGCCTGAAGGAGGCCCCTGATGCCGTTGGAGAAATCGGTCGTCGTACCGCTCAGCCCGGACGAGACCTTCGCCTTGATCACAGAACCGAGCCGGCTCCGCCGCTGGCAGGCCATCACCGCTCGCGTCGACCTACGGGCTGGTGGTGATTACCGGTGGACCATCGTCCCTGGCAACTCCGCCAGTGGCACGTTCACGGAGATCGAGCCGGGCAGGCGGGTGGTCTTCACCTGGGGCTGGGAAGGTTCGGCGGACCTGCCGCCAGGCACATCCACCGTGAGCATCACGCTCGAGCCGGCGCCGGGCGGGACGATCGTCCGGCTGGTTCATGAGGGGCTGACGGACGAGCAGGCGGCCAGCCACGCCGAAGGCTGGACCCACTACCTTGGCCGGCTTGCCGAGGCGGCTGCCGACGGCGACGCGGGACCAGATGAGTGGGGTGCGGCATCGCCAGACCTCGATGCGATCAAGGCCGCGGAGGCCACGCTTGCCATCTGCCAGCGGGTACTGCGCGGCGTCTCGGAGACCGGCTACCACAACGCCACGATCTGCACCAAGTTCGATGTCACTCAGCTGGCCGATCACCTGATCGGTTCGATCACGTTTCTCGGCATGGCCGCTGGCGCCGGCATGCCCACGCCCGGTGGTGCCGCCACGCCCGGTGGTGCTGACGGGCCCGGTGGTGCCGCCACGCCCGGTGGTGCCGCCACGCCCGGGTCGGCTGGCGCCACGCTGGAGGAACGCCTGGCTGCGGCAGCCCAGCCCGCGCTGGAGACGTGGAACGCCCGTGGGCTTGACGGCACCGTCAAGATTGGTCCGCAGGAAATGCCCGCCGCCGCGGCCCTGGGCATATTCTCGATTGAGTGCCTTGTCCACGCGTGGGACTTCGCCCAGGCCACCGGCCAGCGCTTCAGCGTGCCGGATGCGCTGACCGAGCACGTGCTCGGTGTTGCCAGGCAGGTCATCACACCGGAGGGCCGCAGCGGCGGCAACTTCGGGCCCGCGATCCCGGTGGATCCGGACGCGCACGTCCTGGCCCGCCTGATCGCTTTCACCGGCCGGGCGGCCTGAGTATGCCCGCACCGCGGACCGGGGAACGCGTTCAGCAAAACCCGCGCGGCGGAACCGCACAACCCCGGAGCCGCACAACCCGGAACCGCACAACCGAATCCGCACAACCCGGAACCGCACAACCCGCCCAACTTCTGAGGGGGAAGTCATGCCAGAGCGCAAGTTCTATGCCCAGGGGACACCTAACTGGGTAGACCTGCAGACCAGCGATCAGACCGCGGCGAAGGAGTTCTACTCGGGCCTGTTTGGCTGGACCTACGATGACCAGCCGATGCAGGAGGGCCAGGTTTACTCCATGGCCAAGCTCGGCGATCACCTCGTCGCCGCGATCGCCCCGCAGTCTCCGGAACTGGCCGCCGCCGGCGCGCCGTCGGCCTGGAACACCTACATCGCGGTGGACTCGGTCGACGAGACGGTAGCCAAAGTCGGCGCAGCAGGTGGTCAGGTCGCGATGCAGCCCTTCGACGTGATGGACGCTGGCCGGATGGCGTTCGTGCTCGACCCAGGGGGCGCAGCCGTGGCCCTGTGGCAGGCCGCCAATCACATCGGGGCCACGCTTGTGAACGAACCAGGGACCTTCACCTGGAACGAGCTGGTCACCACAAACCCCGCTGCCGCCGCCTTCTACCAGGAGGTGCTCGGCCTTACCACCGCCACCATGGACATGGGGGCGGGGGAGTACACGCTGTTCCAGGTGGGTGACGAGCAGATCGCCGGGAGCACCCCGCCCCAGATGCCGGGTGTTCCCAATCACTGGCATGTGTACTTCGACGTTGACGACGTTGACACCACAGCCGCGAAGGTCACCGAGCACGGCGGTTCGCTGCTCGCCGACCCGTTCGATACCCCGGTCGGCCGGATCGCGGTCGTTCGCGATCCGCAGGGGGCCGTGTTCAGCATCATCAAGCCGTCCAGCCAGCCCGGTTGACGGCTGGCACCGCCAAGCCACCTCGCGTGTGTCCGGGCTCCCGGCCCGGACACACCAGGCGCCGCGTGTCCGGGCTCCCGGCCCTGGCACACCAGGCGCCCGCGGCAGCACCCGGCGCCGCAGAGTCAGGAGCCAGCGCATGGAAATGCCCAAGCCAAGTGAGGGCGACAAGCAGTTCTTCCGGGGTCTGATCCCGGAAGATCCCGCCGTGGAGATCAAACCCATGTTCGGCAACCTGGGCGCGTTCGTGAACGGAAACATGTTCGCCGGGCTGTTCGGGCCCGCCGTCGGCGTCCGGCTCAGCGACGGTGACAGCCTCGAGCTTGCGTCCATTGACGGGAGCGGGCCCTTTGGCCCGGCCGAACGCCCCATGGGGGGCTACATCAGCCTGCCCGAGAACTGGCGCGCCACGCCCGGTCTTGCCGCGGAGTGGGTTGAGCGGGCCCTGTCCCACGTCCGCTCGCTGCCCCCCAAGGTCAAGAAGCCCAAGGCGGTCGGCCGGCGGGCGTGAGCTGATTCCCGCCCGGATCGGCAGCGAGTGGCGCGCCGGGCATCGTCGGTGTGACCGGGCAACGAGCGGCGCGCCGGGCATCGTGGGTGTGACCGGGCAACGAGCGGCGCGCCGGGCATCGTGGGTGTGACCGGGCATCGTGGGTGTGACCGGGCATCGTCGGTGTGACCGCGAATCGTGGGCGTGACCGGGCATCGTGGATGTGACCGGGCTGGTGTACTTGCGGGATGGCCGGGCCGCTCGTTTACCAGCATGGTCCTGCCGCGACAGCTGCGGGCTTTGCGGTAGGTGTGTGGCTCACGTTCGAGTTCGTGATGAACGTGAGCCAGCAACTGCGCAAGAAGGGACCGGTCGTCCGCGATTCGACGGCGTTTGTTCTTGTCGCCTCTATCGGCGGCTCGGTTGCCGCCGCACGCCTTCTGGGCGGTGCGGGCCTGCTGCTGTGGCCCGGCGGCCGGGCCTAGCCGGTTGTGGCCGGGATTGCCTTGATCGGGATCGGCATCGACGTGCTGAGTCTGGCCGCCGTGGCGCTTCTCGGCGGTGCGGGGCTCGCGGTGCGGATCCGCGCCGAGGAGCGGCAACTGGCTCACGCGCTCGGGGCTGACTACGAGAGCTTCGCGGCACAACGCAAGCGCCTCATTCCCGGCATCTGGTGACTCAAACCGTCACCACGATCATCAACCGCTCCCTCATCATGAGTACCACCGGCCCCTCAGCTCCCCCCATCCCCCTTCCTCAGACGGCTGGCGGGGGCCTTGATCATTTCAGTGAGTGCGACGCCGGGCATGCGAGACTGGATCCTGGCTGGCGGCACTAGAGTGACCGCTGAGGTTGGAGACGACATCTGACGCATGTCGCCCCGGCCGCTTCCGGCGGCCAGCTTCGTGATCATGGGATTGGTGGGGCGCGTACCCCACCAATCCCATGATCACCAGCGTTTTCATGATCATCCCCTGTGTGTACTCGGGCGCCGATCCCCGCGGGTGGCCGCGGTGCCCGGTTGGCCATTCACAGGCGCTCGCCGGCCCGAATTGGGGCGGTGATGGTGTTCCCGCTGGGGGCCAGTGGGCACTGCCATGCGCTGCTGTAGCGGCAGGAGGGGTGATACAGGAAGTTCAGATCGATGACCAGGGTGTCCGCGGTGCCGCCAAGGTCGGCGCCCTTGGCGGTATCGAGCAGGTACCGTCCCCCGCCGTAGGTCGTTTCGCCAGCCGTACCGTCGCGCAGGGGCAGAAACAGCCCACCGGCGTATTGCTTCAGCCACCAGACATCGATCGTGGCGCCGAGCGGTGGCGGCAACTCGACCCGGCCGATGAGCCGCAGCGAGGTGGTTCCGTCATCTCCCGTTGTCAGGGACAACACAGACATCGTTCGGTCATCGCCAGCGGGCAGGGACAACCGCCCGGGAACGGTTGCGGGCAGCACCGGCAGCGAGAAACGGAGCCCGGGGTCGTAGGGCCAGTACGGCAGGCCCGTGCTGCGCAGCGGGTCGGCGGGCGGCAGCGGGCTTTGCGGATGAGCAAGGAAGAGCTTGTCGCGGCCAGCCCGCCAGAGGTCATGTGCACGCTCCGGGTTACTCTGCGCCCGGATCGCCGCGTAAAGCTCGCTCACCCGCCGCCTCCAGTCGGCCACCTCAAGGCCAGTCGTACCCATCAGCCGGCCAGCTCACGGCCAGTCGTGCCCATCAGCCGGCCCGGTCATGATCGCCGGGGGCGATGGGCAGGACTGTGCAGGGCTGTCTCACGGCCCATCGCGCCTGACTTCCTGCAGCACCCAGCCGTTGCCGTCCGGGTCGCTGAAATCGGCGAATGACATGTAGCTGCGGTGCTGCGGATCCGGGCCTGGCCGCCAGTTGCCCGAGTCCATGTGCCGCACCTCGCTGACATTCACCCCGCGTCCGGTGAGTTCCGCCCGCGCCGCGAGGATGTCGGGCACGACCAGGTGCAGGCCCTGCACACTGCCCGGCGGTGTTTGGAGCAGGCCCCTCCCAAAACCGATCGAGCAGGCCGAGCCAGGCGGCGTCACCTGCACGACCCGCATCTCATCTCCGACCTCGGTGTCGACGAGCAGGTCGAAGCCTGCCTGCTCGGTGTAGAAGGTCTTGGCGCGGTCCACGTCCGAGACCGGAAGCAGTACCAGTTCCACCGTGTACTCCATGATGCAGCCTCCCTTGCCGGGGCCAGACTCCCAAACACCGGCCCGCTCTGCGTTTCTACTGATGAAACGCCGGCCTTCGCGGGAACTCATCGGTGCTTCGATGACTACCCAGTTACCGGGGTGGCGAGCCGCTCTGGCGCCGGCATCGCGCGGGCTGCCCCGCCCGGGCCGACGCCCTCGTAAAGCTCGAGGCCGGCAAAAGGTCGGCGGCGAGAGGTTCTCGCGTATCAAAAGCGGTTCGTCACACTCTTTTCTTTTGAGGGAGGAGGAAAGGACTCAGCTATCCGGGCAAGGGGGACCAGCCCGGCTCGATGTCCCGCCACCCGCTCAGGCACGGATCCCGCTGCCGTTAAGGACCACGATCCCTGGCCTCATGCCCCGGCAAAGTGCAGAACGAACGACGGGCTGGGCACCTCTGTCCGGTTTGAGTAAGGCGCCTGTCAATGTCTGGGCGCCGTTGAGAAGGGGGCAAAACGCGGGGGCGGCACCCGCAGTGTCATCGGACATCTGCGGTGATCAGCGGCACATTGACGGGGAGTCAACGGTGCCAAAAATGGTTCAGCATAACCACAGATTTATCACGAAAGAGGGTCACTCATGCGATCACGTATCGCGATCATCACCTCGGCCATAGCCGCGATTTCCGGTCTTGCGTTTTTGGCGGGGACAGCAAGTGCGGCGACGGGTTCAGCCCGGTACTCGCCAGAGGAAGCGGGGTACGCGGCAACAGGCGCGCACTTCCGTTATGTGCAAACTGTCGTCACGTTGCCCAATGCCGCGGCTTTTGCAAGCGAGGTCAGCGGCTACGGGCTGTCCGTGCACCTCTGGTCGGGCAACCGGGTCCTGGTCCTGAAGCTGCGGACGGACACCGCGGTTAGCGGGCCCTACAAGGCGGTCGCGTCCGCGTACGACCGGAGCACCCACGGCCTGATCTGCACGACGGACAACAACACCTGCCCCAACGTGGGTGGTGCCTGGCTGGACGCGCGCAATCAGTTCGGGGCCGGGGACACGGTGCTCATCTCCGAGTTCTACAACCGGACGAACGGCTACGACCAGTTCACGGTGAGCGACCAGACCTCCGGGCAGTCGCTCGGCTTCCGGCTGGCCGACAGCACCAGCGAACTGTACGGCCAGGCGCGGGTGGGCGCTGAGTTCGGCTCCACCCCGTGGGCGGCGGTTGCCTACAAGGCGCCGGCGCTGGAAACCCACCTGGTTACCTTCACCACAACCAGGCTGACCACCTACTCCGGGCTCAAGACGTCGCTGTACGCCCCATGGACGCACAGCAAGATCTTCATGACGGCGGACGGGACCTCCTCGTCGACCGTGGAGGTCGCGCCACACAACCTGCAGAACAGTGGCCAGAACTTCGGGATCTTCTTCGAACCCGCTCCGGCTGTCTGAGCGACCGCTGGCGGCCCCTCCCGATCGCGGGAGGGGCCGTCAGCCACGCCTGGCCCCATGACCTGATGAGATCCTGGGGCATAAAGATCGTCCGGGGGACTGACGGGTCATTTAGCCTGATGCCATGGGTTCTCACCCCTACGCCGAACGCTTCGAAGTCCACCGCGCACTGCCCGAGCGGGGGCGGCCCCGCGAGGAAGTACTGGCCGAACTGGCCGTGATCGCCAGCGAAGAAGACGCCTTCTGGGAAACGGGCAAGTGCTCGGGAACGATGTACTGCGGCGACCATGAGCACTACCAGTTCATGACCGAGGCGTTTGGGCGGTTCGCCCACGTGAACGCCCTCCAGCGGGACATGTGCCCGAGCATGACCAAATTCGAGGGCGAGATCATCGCCATGACCCTGGACGTGCTCAACGCGGGTGCCGCTGCTGATGGGACACCGGCCGGGACACTCACGACGGGCGGAACCGGCAGCATCCTGCACGCCGTGCTTGCCTACCGGGAATGGGCCCGGCAGGAGCGGGGGGTGACCGCGCCCAACATCGTGCGGCCGGAGACGGCCCATCCCGCCTTCGACAAGGCCTGCCATCTGTTCGGCGTCGAGGTGCGCAAGGCGCCCGTCGATCCTGTCACCACCCAGGTGGACGTCGGCTGGGTGGCCGATCACACCGACCGGTCCACGATCGCGCTGGTCGGGTCGGCCTGCAACTACGGTTACGGCACCATCGACCCCATCGCCGAGCTTTCCGGTCTCGCTGTCGAGCGGGGGGTCGGGCTGCACGTGGACGGGTGCCTCGGCGGGCTGATCCTGCCGTTCGGCCAGAAGCTTGGCTACGACATTCCTGTCTACGATTTCCGGCTGCCCGGTGTGACCAGCATCTCGGCCGACACCCACAAGTACGGGTATGCCTTCAAGGGCTCCTCCGTCGTCGCGTTCCGCCACCAGGCCCTGCGCAACGCCCAGTACTTCTACCTCACCGACTGGAGCGGCGGGAAATACTGCTCGCCGGGCATCGAGGGTTCCCGCTCGGGCGGCATCATCGCCGCCACCTGGGCCGCCATGGTGAGCCTCGGGTGGGAGGGCTATCTGCGGTACGCGCGTGAGATCTTCGAGACCTCCTCCGCCATGCAGAAGGCTGTTCGGTCCCACCCCGAGCTGCGCATCCTCGGCATGCCGACCTTCCTGTTCAGTTTCACGTCCGACGCGTTCGACGTGTATCACGTGAACGATTTCATGCGGGCCCGCGGCTGGCGGTTCAACGGCCAGCAGTACCCGAACGCCCTGCATATGGCTGTGACCCGGCCGCAGGCCCGGCCCGGTGTCGCCGATGCGTTCGCCGCGGATCTGGCCGAGGCGGTCGGCTACGCCCGGCTGCACGCCGGGGAGACGGCACAGAGCAGTGCCATTTACGGCAGCGTGGTGGGTGGCATGACGGCGGAGGCGGACGAGTTCATCCGGGCGGTCATGGCGGACATGATGAACGAGCAGCAGGCCGTTCCCGGCAACGGCTAAGGTTCGCCGCAAGCGCTAGCGATCGCGGCCTGGTGAGAGCCCGGGTGCCGCATTCTTCCAGGAGGACACGTGACCGACAGTGCTGCCGGTCCAGGGGACCGGTATGTGCTGGCGATCGACCTGGGGACGACCGGTCTCAAAGTGGGGCTGGTCTCCCTGACCGGCGCAGTCGCGTGGGTGACCGGTGCCGAACTGCGCACGCGCCGCATTGCTGGCGGGGGAGCAGAGCAGGACCCGGAAGAGTGGTGGCGTCTTGTCAGCGACGCCGCCCGGGCCGGGCTGAGCAGCGGGGTGGTCCGCCCAGAGCAGGTCGTCGCCGTCAGCGCCACCGGGCAGTGGGCGAGCACCGTTCCGGTCGCCGGGGACGGCACCCCGGTGGGACCATGCATCCTGTGGATGGACACCCGGGGTGGCCACCACTCCCGGCAGCGGTTCGGTGGTCCGGTGTCCGGGTACTCGCCCCGGCCGCTGATCACCTGGGTTCGCCGGACCGGCGGCGCACCCTCGACCAGCGGCGCTGACCCCATTGGGCACATGCTTTACCTTCAGCATGACCGGCCGGACATCGCCGGAGGAGCCCGCTGGTTCCTTGAGCCCGTTGACTACCTGTCGATGCGGTTCACCGGCACGGCCGCGGCAACGCCTGCCTCGATGACAGCGGCATGGCTCACCGACAACCGGCGCCTCGGCCACACCGCCTACGATCCCCTGCTCGTTCGCATGGCCGGCATCGATGCGTCCCGGCTGCCGCCGTTGTGCCCGACCGGGTCGATGACGGGCACCGTCCGCGACGACGTGGCCGCCAGCCTGGGGCTGGGCCCAGGAGTCGCCGTCGTCGCGGGCACGCCGGACCTGCACTCCGCTTCCGCCGGGGCCGGCACGATGGCGGACTACCAGTGCCACATGGCGATCAGCACCTCGGCGTGGATCAGCTGCCCGGTCGGGTTCAAGAAGACCGACGCCATCCGCCAGATCGCCACCGTGCCGGGCATCGTTCCCGGCCACTACCTGGTGGCCAACAACCATGAGACGGCGGGGGCCTGCCTGCAGTGGCTGCGCGACCAGGTCATCGCGCCCGGCGGCGGGACCCGGCCCGGTTACGCTGAGCTCACCGAACTGGCCGCCACCGCCCCGCCAGGGTCTGGTCGCCTGCTGTTCACCCCGTGGCTGACGGGCGAGCGCTCACCCATCGACGACCGCAACGCCCGCGGCGGGTTCCACAACGCCTCGCTCGACACTGACCTCGCGGCCATGGCCCGGGCCGTGCTCGAAGGCGTTGCCTACAACAACCGGTGGCTCCACGAGGCGGTCGAGCACTTCGTCAAGCGCCGGCTCGAGCCGGTCCGGGTGTTCGGCGGCGGCGCCCAGTCAGATCTGTGGTGCCAGATCCACGCCGACGTCATGGACCGCACCATCGAGCGAATGGCCGACCCCGTCCATGCCAACCTCCGGGGGGCGGCGATCCTGGCAGGCATCGCCCTCGGCGCCGTCGACCAGTCCTCGGCGGGCGCCCTCGCCCAGATCGAGAAGACGTTCCAGCCCGGCCCATCCCGCAGAGCGGTCTACGACCGCCTCTACGCCGAGTTCCCCAAGCTCTACAAGTCGCAGAAGGCGATGTTCCGGCGGCTCAACCGGCCTGGGGCCGCGCCGGCGGGACCGGCCACGATGAGCGAGCGCCGGGGCACAGCGGGCTCGTAACCGCTTCTTTTTGGCAAGCTGCCTGCGCAGGCTCCCGTCGATCGTCTGGCGCACCAGCCAGGGCGTGAAACGCTGCATCCGCCAGATCATCGCGCTGTCCACGCCGACGAGGATGTCGAAGCGCCCGGCGCTGATCCCGGCCAGCAGCCGTTCGGCGACGCGGTCGGCGGTGAAAATGCGGGAACTTCCCTCGATTGCCCACGTCTCAGCCGGCTTGATCGTGTTCTCATGAGCCAGGCCGGGAGTGTCGGTGGTGGGCGGGTAACAAACCGAAACCTTGATCCCGTGCGGCCGCATCTCCTGCCGCAGGCATTCGGCGAATCCAGCGATGGCGTGCTTGCTCCCGGCGTAGGCGGTGTAGCCGTACAGGCCCATGAACCCGAGCATCGACGAGACGTAAGTGATGTGGCCGGAACCCGCCCGGACGAGTTCCGGCAGCACGGCACGGGTCACCCGCACCATCCCGAGGTAGTTCACCGCCAGCATGTCCTCGAACGCCTGCATGGGCAGTTCCCCGACATGTCCCGGGTGAGCGTAGCCAGCGTTGCTGATGACGATGTCGAGCCCGCCCAGCCGCTCGCGCGCCGCTGCCACGCCATGCTCAACGGAAGCCTCGTCGCGGACGTCCATCTTGACCGGATGGGGTTCCGCGCCCCCGGCAGCCGTGAGTTCCTTCGCCGCGGCTTCAAGCCGGTCGCGGGACCGGGAGGCGATGCAGACGTTGGCTCCCGCTCCGAGCGCACGGCGCGCTGTCGCGAGCCCGATGCCCGCCGAACCGCCCGTTATGAGGATCTTCTTGCCTGCGAAACGACCCATCGGATTGCCTTTCGCCAGGTGCCGGGCCCCGCCTCTAGGCAGCGAGGTTGGCGAGCAGTTGGTTGAGCCTAGACACCTGGCGCTCCGTTGGGGTGCGGTCCGGGCAAAGTACGCGTTCGGCGCCTAGGCCGCGCCGCCGTCGGGAGTACGTTCGCCTAGTCCGTGTGCCGGACGGCCTCCGCCGGGGGCAGGCGCGCGGCCCGCCAGGCCGGGCCCCCCGGCAGGCCTGGTCAAGGAGTGCCTGGACCGGATCGGTCTCCACGCCCTGCCCGAACAGTGACCGCTCGACGGTGCGGGCGACGGCGGCGGCGTGGGCTCGGTCGCGGATGTCCAGCAGCATGGTTGCTCCCAGCGGGGCGGCCCGGAACGGGGCGCCGAGTCACAGCCGTACTGACATTCCTGCGCGACGCCGGGCTCAGCCATTGATGCCGCGGCGGCGCTGGTGTCGCCAGGTGCGTGTTTGGTGGCTCTGGGCGAGTTGGTGTTGTACGCGCGCGTGGCGGAACTGGTACACCCCGCCGGATTGGCGCAGCACGCCGCGGAGATGTGCATCGCTTAGAAAGGCCATCAGCTGCCAGGGGAGGTGGCCTCGTAGGGCGAGCCATGTCCGGTTGACCGTATAGGTGCCCCATGCCCTGGGAAGCATTGTTACTGCCGCAACGCCGCATCCGAAAGTTATCCCGTAGAAGAGTCCGGGGCGGAGGCCGGTTACGTATGCGGGGCCATCGGCCAGGGCACCCGCAATTGTCACTGCGAGTGCGTAAGAGATCGCCCCCACCCGTCCGTACGAGAGGCCTCCTAGCAGCGAGCCGGCCGCCAAGCCCATGAGGGCCGTGACAACGATGCCCGCGGGTGTGCTGGGGATGCTGACCGCGGGATCACCGGCATACCCGACGGTGAGTCCACCGACCGTCCCGAAGGCAAGCGCCGCCGCCAGTCCGAACGCGAGGGTGGCCGTCCGGTCTTGGCGGAGTACGTCCCTTGGATGGGGGACGGCGGTGATGAGCGTCGGTCTGTGCAGCCAGACGTGTGATCCGAGGGCCAGCCCGCATGCGAGGCCGGACAGGAGCGTGCCGTTGAGCCCGAGCCCGACGGTGGCGGCGAAGGCAGAACCGATAACGAACCCCCCGGTTAGCCGGCGAAGGTAGGGGGACACAGCCCCGCGAAATCGAATCTGTGCGTGCAGGGGTTCCTTCCGCGAGCCCAGTCCATAGGAGAGGCCGCTGGCTAGCCCGAACACAAGCCCGTTGATGAGGGCGTAGGCGAGTGCGTAGGAGGCTCCGGTTGCAGGGCCGCCGCCGCTTAGCCAGCCCGCGAGCCCGAAGATCAGGAAGCTTCCGGCGCCGGCAGCGAGCCCGCAGGTGAGTCGGGATGTGGCGGTGCCCAGTCGCCACAGGGCCAGGTCATGTGTGCCGAGCCGGTCCAGATGCCAGGCGATGCAGCCCAGCCAGTGTTGAGCTTGGGAAGGGTCCCATTGCCGGTGCCGGTGACCGGGGTGGCCGCTGAGCGGTTCCTGGTATGCGGCCGGGGTGAACGCGTCAAGGAGGTGATCTTGCAGGGCCACAGCGGTGCCGAACCTGTCAGTGTTGAGCAGGTCGACCGGGTTGTGGCCGGGAGTATCGCTGTAGACGGCGCGTGCGAGGGTGACCATCAGCGGGGTCGACAGGACTTGTCGCAGCTTCTTGGACGCAGGGTCTGCTGGTTGGTCGCGGAGGTGGGCCAGGACCGGGTCCCACACCGTGGTCATCTGCCCGCTGGGGAGAGCAGGCCGGGTGGTGCGGGGCAGATAGTCGCTCAGGTCGGCCAGGCTGAGATCATCGAGTTCGACGCCCGCGGCGGCGGACAGGACGTCGGTGGCCGTGACGGCAGCGATGTATTCGTCAGGTCGGCTGGTCAGCAGCAGCGCCATCGCGGTGGCGTTGAGCCCATGCAACGCGGCACCGTGTAGGCCGTGGGCGATTTCGTCAAACCCATCCAGGGCAGGCAGGATGCGGTCGGCGCCGACCAGAGCAGCGGCCAGGCTCGACCCCGCCGGGCCACGCGCGGCAAGGGCCGGGTATTCGCGCTCCAGTTGGTGGGTGAGCCAACTGCGGAGGGAGTCGGCTGCCGGGTTCCATGACCCCGCACTGAAGAGGACGGGTACGGGGTCGGTTTCGCTGCGGGCGGCGAGCATGTCCAAGACAAAGCGCAGGGCCAGGATGGTCTTGCCGGCTCCAGCCTGTCCCAGCACGACCAGCCGCCCGGACGGTATCTGCCGGTAGACGTCGGTGATCCGCTCCAATCGGCCTGCCACTGCCAGCGGGCCAGCGCGTGCCCCGGCGGGGGCGCAGCGGATGTTCGCCCAATGATCCAGCAGTTGTGGCGCCGCGGGACGCCAGTGCACTTGTAGCGGGAACGGGTCATGCACGCGCCGCCGCTCCTCCTCCTCGTGCCATTGCGCACCCACGGTCACGGCGAGCTGGGCAGCCGCCTCATCCAGCTCGATCCTGCCGCCAAGGGAACCGCGGGTGCTGCTGCCGCGCACGTTCACGTTGCCGCGGACCATGTTCGGCTGATCCGTCCGCCCGATGCCGTACGAAGTAAGTTCGTGGCCGTCGGATCCCTGGAAGGCCCCGTCGCCTGCCGGTGGGAATGTTGTTCCGCTTTCACCGGTGGTCGTGCCACGGGCATCGCTGGACTCGGATGTTCTTGAGGTGATCCTGCCCGCGGTAGCGGGTGGTAGCCAGGCGTTGCCGGTGTCGGGCACACCCAGCTGGGCGAGGATGCCGTCGAGGCTGGGCCTGTCGGGGGAGTTCTTGGCCAAGCAAGCGCTGATCAGTCCGCGGAACCCGTGCCCCTCGGCCATCTCGTGCAGATCGGGTTGCTCGCTTGTGACGCGGTGGACAATGGCAGGGATCGATCCGGCATCGAAGGGGCTGTGCCCGATCGCGGCGAAGGTCAGAACGCAGCCGAGGGCGAACACGTCGCTGGCGGGCGAGGCGGGTTGTCCGTGGACCTGCTCGGGAGACATGTAGGCGTAGGTGCCAAGGACGGCGCCGGTTTCAGTCATGGCGCTGGCGTCCAGGGTGCGAGCGAGGCCGAAGTCAATGATCCGGGGCCCATCGGAGGCCAGGATCACATTGCTGGGCTTCAGGTCCCGGTGCGCCAGCCCGCACGCGTGGATGGCGGCCAGCCCTTCGGCCAGCCCGGAGCCGAGGGCGCGCACCACGTCGACGTTAAGGGGGCCGTGGCGGGTGACGGCATCGCGCAGGGATGGGCCAGGGATGTAAGCGGTGACCATCCACGGTGGGTCGGCGTCAGGGTCGGCGTCGAGGACCAGTGCGGTGTGGAAGCCTCCCACCCGTTTGGCAGCCGCCACTTCCCGGGCGAACCGGCTACGGAACAGCCTGCTATCGGCGTGCTCGGGGCGGATGAGTTTCACCGCGACCGGACGACCGCCGGGAGAATGGCCCAGGAACACTTGACCCATCCCGCCCGCGCCCAGCCGCCTCAGCAACCGGTAGCCGCCGACCTGTCCCGGGTCGCCCGGCTGGAGACGATCCATCGGCGCTCACCCGTCGTCGAAATGGACCGGAGAATGGCGGACCTCGAACGCATGTGAGGCCGCCGAAGCTGTGGGGTAAGGCGAAGTTGGGCCGACTCGCGGACGCCCCCGTGTGCGGGCGCAAGCGAGTTCGGGCCCAGGGATTGGCGCTAAGCCTCCAGCCGCTTTCACTACTGGCCTGGTCGTGCAGGAACGGTGCCACATCGTCGAACTCCAGCATGAGCGAGGCCGCGACCGTGGACCGGCACGCGCCGGCCCTTGCTCACGGGCAACCGGATACTCACCTTGTCGGGCTCCGTGCGTGTCCTGGCGCGAGGTCAGACAGCATGCGATCTTAGTCAACGCCGCACCAATCGGATAGCGACGATTATTCGCTGTGCCTCCAGACATGGGATCCCGAACCAGCCAGAAAGGCCCGCAGCCTCGCATGGCGTCCGTAGACCTCGCCGGCGGGCAGGCGCATCACCTGATGCGGTCCTCGCCCGCCAGTCAGATAACGACGTACAGCTGCCCGTACTAAGCGGTGCCGAGCAGAGTCTCCGCTCGGTGCAGGAGAACGCCGAAGTTGGTTTGCAGCTGCGAGAGCAGCGCGAGGTTCTCCGCGATGAGTGCTCGCTGGTAGGCCGCTTCGACGGCAAGCCACGTGTTGGGAAGGTTCACCCGTGTCTTGCAAG
>WNGL01002604.1_pt1 | contig 50293 bp, 40 predicted proteins | sample 5400591 | NCBI WGS metagenome assembly WNGL01 (sample SAMN13153377, study PRJNA577476) | soil metagenome | isolation source: 80 cm soil or saprolite under Garry oak tree replicate 1 | place: USA:California | collected 2016-06-15 | reverse complement strand
TCCACGGCGGAGTCACCGATCATCCACGTCTTATCGCGATGGCCGTTCGTGTCCGACAGAATCTTGTAGACCCCCACAGGGTCAGGCTTCTTGTGATCGAAGCTATTACCGCCGTAGACAGCAGCGAAGTGCCTGTAAATACATAGTCCGTCAAGCATGGCGCAACTGAAATGGACCGGCTTGTTGGTGAGGACAGCGAGTTTGCAGTCGCTAAGCCTTTCGAGCGTTTCCCGCACTCCCGGATAAAGCACCGTGTTGTCCAGCATGTGCGCACGGTAATAGGAGAGGAACATCTGCAGTCCCGACTGTACGGTTGCGTCCGTGGCCACCGGCCCGAGAGCCCTCCGGATCAGCATCAGTGCGCCATTGCCGATGAAACGAGCGATCTCTTCTTCCGTCAAAACAGGCAGGTCGAATCGATTTCGAATGTAGTTGACAGATACCGTCAAGTCCTTTTTCGAGTCGACCAGCGTACCGTCAAGATCAAAGATGAGAACGGGCCGCACTGGGTGATAATAGCACTAGGTTAGCGTCGGGCCCACCGGCCCCTGTAGCCGCGGGTCTTCAGACCCGCGGACCGCCGGGCTAAAGCCCAGCGGCTACAATCGGCAATGGCCGGTCCCCCCACGCACCAGGTTAGCGTCGGGCCCACGCACTGACGTTCCCCCACGCCGGGAGACATATGCTTGAGGAACTGATCCGCCGTGAATTTAATCGATGGGCCGAAGAGGGCCGCGGGCGCGGCATGGAAAAGAGTCATTGGGAAATCACACGCCAGATGATTGATCTCATGAAAGTGGACTCCCACGACAACATTGTTGATCTCGGCTGTGGCGTAGGCTGGGCAACCCGCGTATTGGCACAGAAGGCACCCAGCGGGCTGGTGCTTGGCATCGACCTTTCCGACCGCATGATCCTCGAGGCGCGAAGCGGTTATCGGAATCCTCCAAATGCGCTGTTTCTTGTTGCCGATGCTTCGCGGATTCCCTGTGAAGAAGGCTTGTTCAATTCCTTACTCAGCGTCGAATCGATTTACTACTACCCCGACCTGGAAGGCGCATTCGCCGAAGTATTCCGCATCTTGCGCCCGGGCGGGAAAGCGTTCTTCCTCGTCAACTATTACAAGGGGAACGTCTACGGGCATCGGTGGGCGAAGTACATCGATATTCCCGTTCATCTCCTCGGAGCTGAGGATTACATTGCTCTGCTTGCCAGGGCCGGTTTTCGATCCGCCAGTCATCGAAGGATTATCAATTCCACACCCACTCCCGAAGACTGGACGCCTACCCAGTGGTTTTCGACAAGACAGGATCAGGCGAAGTTCCAGGCTGAGGGAGCGCTGCTGCTGGAGGCGGAAAAATAAAGAGGGGGATTTCGGATTGCGGATTTCGGATTTCGGATTTGGGAGCCGTTGGACTCGGAAGGGCTCCCTAAATCCGAAATCCCTTTTCCTACACGGGTTCCCTTTCCTTCTCAAACCGTATCCGGTCTTCTTCCACAAACTCCTTCACCACGGGATGGTCGCTGCCGTAGAGCTGGTCCATCGTGCCGTTAAAAACAAACTTGCCTTGATGAAGGAGGGCCACACGGTCCGCCACTTTTTCGGCGCAATTTGCGATGTCGTGGGTCACCACCATCTGCGTAAGACCGAGTTGCCGCTGCATTTTACGGATGAGCTTGTTGATAGTCTGGGACATCAGGGGGTCAACCATCGTCGTGGGTTCGTCGTACAAAATGGCTTCCGGCTCCGCCGCCAGGCCACGGGCGATTGCCACGGCGCGCTTCATTCCAGTGCTGAGCTCGGATGGCATCAGTTCTGCGAGATCCTCAACCTCAACAAGCCGTAGCTTCTCGGCCACGCGTTTCTCAATCTCTTCGTCGGTGTGGCCGCTCTCGGTGAGCGGAAACGCGATATTCTCCCACACCGACAGTGAATCAAACAGCGCGCCGGACTGGAAGACGAGCTGAACCTTTCTGCGGATATCCGCCAGTCCTCGTTCGCGCATGTTCGTGATGTCCACGCCATCGACGATGATCCGTCCCTGGTCCGGCTTGAGAAAACCCACAACGTGGGTGAGCAAGACCGTTTTTCCGACACCGCTCGGGCCTAAAATGGCAAACGTCTCGCCCCTGTCGACACCAAAGGAAACACCGTCCAGGACTTTATGGTCGTCGAAGGACTTGTGCACGTCGATGAATTCGATGAAATAAGCCATAGGGCTTTCTTTACAGGTTCGTGGTGGACACGGAGGCATTGAAAACAACTGAAGGGAAAGCCGAAGTCCCCTCCTTGGACAAACCTTGGACAAGGAGGGGTGGCTGCGCCCATTAAGAAAATGCCGCGAAGCCTCCTTCGCGGGCGCAGACGGGGTGGTTGGTTCAAGCCACCGATTATCGGAAGTTGAACGAACCACCCCGTTCTTGATGTTTCGCCCTACCGGGCTCACGCTTCGCGCCGCGCCTCCAAAGGAACGGGACCATTTATTTGATGGCACGGCTTCAATCCATATTCACTGGAACCGGCTCCGGCTTCAACAATGTGTAGCCCTCGGATCGCGCAACGTACGTGGCAGCAGTGATGTCGCCCGTAACATTAAGCGTGGTACGGCACATATCCAGAATGCGGTCCACGCCCAAGATAAGCGCGATCAAAGAAGGATTCACCCCGATCGTCGTCAACACCACAATGATGAACGGAATGGAACCGGAGGGAACACCGGCCGTTCCGACGCCGCCAAGTATCGCCAGATAGGCAACCAGAACCTGCTGCCCGAGTGTGAGGTGCACACCCGCCAACTGCGCGAGAAACAGCACGGTCACTCCTTCGTAAAGAGCCGTGCCGTTCTGATTCGCCGTTGCGCCAACCGTTAAGACGAATGTATTAATCTCGCGAGGCACACCGAGGTTTTCTTCGGATACGCGTAACGCCGTAGGCAGAGTCGCGTTGGATGAGGAGGTGGAGAATGCCGTCAGCATGACTGTGCGAATCCGGCGGAAAAATTCCAACGGCGGAATGCGGGAAAGCCAGGCCACCGAGAGAGAATACACTCCGAACATATGCAGTGCCAGGCCGGCCAGGACTGTCGCCACGAACCACGCGAGCGCGACGAGCAACTCGAATCCGAATCGAGCCGTGGTCGTGAACAACAGGCAGGCGACGGCATAAGGCGCAAGCCACATCACCATGTCGATGATCTTTGCCGAAACCTGAAACAACGCGTCAAACGCCTGGATCAAAGGCGCAGTCGCGGACGCCGGCAGAAGAGTGATCGCGACCGCCAGCACCACTGCGAAGAACATCAGGTGCAGCATGTTTGGCGTATCCGATGCCACAGCGGCGATGGGATTCGAAGGTACGAGTGTCCGCACGACTTGCATGAGAGCGGATGGTTGTGGCTGTGTCTGGGCGGCTGCTTGCACTCGACGGCCTGCGTCTGCGCCGTACCGCTCGACCAGCGCCTGCGCTGTCCCCGGCTCGATCCGCTGGCCGGGACGAACCAGGTTCGCCAGCGAAATCCCGATGACCACCGAAATTGCCGATATCACGACGGTATAGACAAAGCACTTCAATCCGATCCTTCCAAGCTTGCGAATATCGCCGACACCCGAAATACCAACGACCAGGGACGAGAAAACCAGCGGGACCACCGTCATCAGAAGCAGTCGAAGGAACAGTTCGCCAACCGGCTCCGTAATCTGAAACACGATCCACTCGACACGCGGATTGGCACCACTCCAAATGGTGTTGACGGCAACACCGGCTGCGGCTCCAACAATCAACCCGAGGAGAATTCGGCTGTGCAACATACACGTGATCTTAACAATCTGAAGGTTAAAATAGCCTCGAATTACGCGAATGCCGCGAACAGGATAGCGGCGAATCCCCAATTTATTTCTGGATTCGATGTCACCATTGTAGCCTGCCTTCGACTATGGATTGGAGGTACAACATGCGTCTCGTATCGAGCCTGATCATCATTTTGGCGCTGGCGGCAGGATCGCCCGGCCTCGCGGCACAAGGCAAAGGAAGAGGGAGAGCCGCGCAGGGCAACGCCGAAGTAGAAAGCCAAGGCAATGATCATGGAAATAGTCTGTCGGTCAGTGTTTCGATCGGAGGGAATGACGAGCGTCTCATCCGTACCTGGTTCTCTGAACCTCGCAACATGCAAGGTCTGCCGCCGGGCCTGGCAAAGAAAGAAAGTCTTCCGCCCGGACTGCAGCGGCAGTTGGTCCGAAACGGGCAATTGCCTCCCGGTTTGCAAAAGCGCATTCAGCCCTTGCCCCCGACGCTCGAAGCTAAATTGACACCTTTGCCGGAAGGCAAAAGGCGGGTTTTCATCAACGGCAGCATCGTACTCCTCGATCAGCGCAAGGGCCTCATTCTCGATGTGCTCGCTGTCTTCTAGGCTTCCGCAGGCCATGAATGTTTTTGAGAAAGAGAGACTTCCATGAAAGCGTTTTCCGTTTTGGTTATGGGTGTGTTCTTCAGTCTGTGGCTTGTTCCCCGGCTGGATGCGGCCGCCCAGTTCGGCCGAGGACGCGACCGGATCTGCGTTTACCAGGACATTCACTATCAGGGTTGGGAACAGTGTTACGGCCCTGGAGACGAAGTGGCCAGCCTGGACAGACACAACAATGCCATTTCATCGATTCGCATTTACGGTCCGGCCCGGATCACCGTCTACGAAGACACGAACTTTCGAGGTCACTCGGTGGAGTTCAGTTCGGATGTTCCCGACCTGGGCTTGCGGATCCTATCCGGATCCAAGTCGTGGAGCGACCGTATTGAGTCGCTGCGTGTGAGCCCGGATTCAGCAGCGACGGCTTTCAGACGTGATCGAGACCGCGACCGGGACGAAGAAGCGCCACGTGACGGCATATGCGTTTACGAGCGCGCGGATTATCAGGGTCGATCGGAATGTTGGAACGCGGACGACGAGGTACGCGATCTGGCACGGGTTGGCAATTGGAGTGACAAGATCTCGTCCATACGCGTTTTCGGTCGAACGGTCGCTGTGTTTTATCGTGACATCGATTTACACGGAGAGCGCCTGATGGTGGATCATGATATTCCGGACCTCGCTCAGGTTTCCATGAGAGGCTTTGGGACTTGGAACGATCAGATCTCTTCGCTGGAAGTTGAAGCGGTACGCGGAAGGGGGCGTGGCCGCAGATAGCCCTCTACTCCCGAAGAAAGCGGATCAATTGCGGATGCACAACCTCCGGCTGCTCCCATTGCGGTAAGTGGGCTGCGGATTCCACAGCCAGCAAACTTGCATGGGGAAGTGTGGTCATGAACCACTCGCTCTCTTCGAAAGCGACCGTCTGGTCCTCCTTCCCCCAGATCACAAAGACAGGCCGTGGGTGCTCGCCCACACGTTTCAGTTGATCCCCTTGATCAACTTCCGCATTGCTTACGAAATCCGAGAGCCGAGCAAGACGAAAACCTCTGTAACGAAGCTGTTCCCGGTAACGGGTAGGCCAATCGGGAAAGCGCTCCGGATGAAAAAAATCGTCGAGCTGGCTGGTGGCCCAATACCGCTCGTCAAAGAGTGCCGTTAAGTAGCTCCAGACCGATGGAAAATCAGCCAGCAGCGTGGTCCCATGCGGCCTTCGGATCGATGGATCGAAATAGACTAGCGATCGCACCCGTTCAGGATATTTATCCGCGAAGTTCGTGACCACAGAGGCGCCAAACGAGATTCCGACCAGATCCACCGGTTCGGCGATGTGCAAAACATGGAGGAGCTGGTCGAGTTGCCGGATGTAAAGATCGTCGTTATAGGAAATGTACGGCCGATCCGAATAGCCACGGCCATAATAGTCATAACGCAATACGCGGAACCCTGCCCCCGCCAGCGATTCAAAGGTCGGGTCCCAGATGTAATAAGGCACGCTGAATCCGGCCGCAAGAACAACCACACGGCCGTTCACCGGGCCACCCAACTGGTAATGCGTGTATCCGTCGCTGAGAGATGCGAACTCTCCTGCAACGGTTTGTCGAACGGATGAATCAATCTCGAGTTGCTCGGGGTCCGCAAAACGATAGATTCCCCAGAAAAATCCGACAATAGCGATTGCAGCGGCCACTAACCAGATTGGCCAACGCGTCGATTTCATATAAGATCCGTAATTCGGGACGGAGGAAAAATTCTTGAAATTCCGAATTCCCGGAGTTGTTCCTCCGTCCCGAAATTCCGAAGTTCCCTTATCTTCACAAAGTAAGGAGATTGATACAATGGCGACGTCAAAAAAAGGTTCCGTTAATCGACGCGGCTTCCTGAAGGGCGCCGCAGTGGGAGCTGCCGCACTGGTAGCGAAACCCACTGTCCAGGCTCAAAATGCCCCGGCCAGACAAGCGGCCCAGTTACCCTCAGCAGCTTTGGTCGCGGCCGAGACCAGCCCACCGCCGCCACGGACGGACGTGTACACCACGGACCGGCCCGGCTCGGATTTCATGGTGGACGTCATCAAATCACTCGGCTTCGAGTACGTCGCCGCAAATCCCGGTTCGACTTTCCGCGCGCTGCACGAGTCGATTATTAACTACGGCGGCAATAAGGCCCCTGAACTCCTCACCTGCTGCCATGAAGAGTCGTCCGTTGCGATGGCCCACGGATATGCCAAGATCGAGGGCAAACCGATAATGGTCATGGCCCACGGCACTGTTGGATTGCAGCACGCGTCCATGGCCATTTACAACGCATATGCCGATCGCGTGCCGGTGTTCATCGTCATCGGCAACGTCGCAGATGGCCCTTGGCGAAGAAGCGATGTCGAATGGACTCACGCTGTGCAGGACGCGGCGTTGATCGTTCGGGACTACACAAAATGGGATGACTCGCCGATTTCCTTGACACAGTTTGCCGAGTCCGCCGTCCGGGCTTACAAGATCGCAACAACTCCGCCGATGGGACCGGTCGTGGTCGTCGCCGATGCGGTGTTGCAAGAAGAACCCGTTTCCCAAGACGACCGGCGCCGTTTGCGTGTTCCGAAGCTTTCGGCGTCTGGGCCGCCGGCGGGCGATTCCGGAGCGGTTGCTGAAGTCGCCAGAATGCTGGTAGCCGCGGAAAATCCGCTGATCGTTAGCGGACGCTCCGCGCGGACTCCCAATGGGCTAAAGCTGCTGGTCGAACTAGCCGAACTTCTTCAAGCGCCCGTGCTGGACCGGCGGCAGCGAATGAATTTCCCCACGCGGCATCCGCTTTACGGTACGGGAAACCTTGCGAATGCAGACCTCGTTCTGGGTTTGGAAGTTCCGGACTTCTGGAACGTGACTCACGCGCAAACCCCTCTCAACCGAATGGGCATGGAGGTTCGTCCACTGACAAAGCAGGGGGCCAAGATTGTTACGATTTCGTCCCTCGATCTGCTCACCAAGAGCAACTACCAGGATTTTGGACGCTACAACGAAGTGGACCTCGCCATCGCGGCCGACGCGGAGGCCACCATGCCCCCGCTGATTGAAGCTTGCCGGCGTCTGATCACGGCCGATCGCAAAAGGGTCTTTGATGCGCGCGGCGCACGGTTCGCGGAGGCCGCGAAGCGAATTCGCGAGCAGGACCTGCAGGAAGCGGCGTGGGCCTGGGACGCGAGCCCGATCACGACAGCCCGAGTATCCGCGGAGTTGTGGAACCAGATCAAGAACGAAGACTGGTCGCTAGTATCGGATGTTGTATTCCAAAGCTGGTGGCCGACCCGGCTCTGGGACTTCACCAAGCATTATCAGTTCATCGGCGGGCACGGAGCTTATGGGATTGGTTACGGCGCGCCGGCTGCAGTGGGCGCAGCACTTGCCAACAAGAAGTACGGCCGTTTGACCGTCAATATTCAATCCGACGGCGATCTGAACTACGCTCCCGGTGTGTTGTGGACCGCTGCCCATCACCACATTCCGCTGCTGAGCATCATGCACAATAATCGTAGCTACCATCAAGAGCGTATGTTTGTGGCAGACATGGCTGCACGCGCGCAACGCGATGTCTCCCGCGTCGGCATTGGCAATGACATCAGCAATCCCAATATTGACTACGCCACCATGGCGAAGGCCTATGGCATGTATGGCGCGGGACCGATTGAGAATCCGAACGACCTGGGACCGGCAATCAAGAAGGCCATTGAAGTGGTGAAGCGCGGCGAACCGGCTCTTGTCGATGTGGTCATGCAGCCCCGCTAAGAATGAAGATATGAATAAATTCTCACTGTTCGTTGTTACTGCGGCCGCGGCGCTGGCTCTCCCAGCGCTTGCGGCGGGCCAAGCGGCTCCCACCGGGAACGTGGCCAACGGCAAGCGTCTTTTCGAAAAGCAGAACTGCTATTACTGCCACGGGACCGGCGGTCAAGGCGGAAGAGATGGAGCGCGAATCGCCGCAACAGCCCTGAACGTACAGGCGCTCATCCGTTATGTGCGCCAGCCCACGGGCGGTATGCCGGCATTCACGGACAAGATCATCTCCGACCAGGAACTGACCGACATCTACGCCTACCTGAAGTCGCTTCCGGCAGCAAAAGCGCCGAAAGATATTCCGCTGCTGGATCAATTGCGGGAGAAGTAGCCGCGAAGGCGCGAATGGAGACGCCCCCATTCGCGCCATTCGCGGCTAAAAACTTGCGTTGCTTCGCGGCATTCTCTTTGATGGCACAGTCACCCCTCCTGTTCCAGGCAGGGGAATCGGTCTCCGCGGCTACTTTCATTCATTCAGCTTCGTCTCGATTCTTCGGTCGGGGACCAGCCACATGAGCGCCACGAACACATAAACAGCGTCAGCTGCCCACTGATACACGAAGGCCAAAGGGATCGCCACGACGTACAGCGCTAGCGAAAGCTTGGCCTTGGTGTCTTTGCCCACTGCCGCCGCGAGCCTCGAATTGGCGCCCTCGAGTGCCATGATCACCTTCTCAAGGATCAAATATGCCAATCCGGCCAAAAGCAGCACTACCCCATAGACCGCGGTTGGCAACGGTGCGGCGTGGTTCTCTCCCATCCACCCTGTGACGAACGGAATCAGCGACAACCAGAACAACAGGTGCAGATTCGCCCACAGGATCTTGCCATTAACCCGGCTCGCTGCGTGGAGCATGTGATGATGGTTGTTCCAATAGATGCCAAGAAAGACGAAGCTCAGCACATAGGACAAGAACACCGGCAACAGCGAGCGTAACGCTTCCCAGCCGGCGCCTTGGGGAACTTTCAAGTCCAGGACCATGATCGTGATCAAGATCGCGATCACGCCATCACTGAACGCTTCGAGACGTCCCTTGCTCACTGCTTTCGTTACCCTTTTGGGCGGACACCTCTGTTTAATTCACACGTATAGGAGGTTATATTCTATCGCCGCTTCGCGGCGGCTGTAGATTGGCCATTTTCCACGGACGAAGCGGGCTAAAGCACCTCTCCTGGCACAGGAGCGGATTTCGTGTTCTTCGCGAATTGACAGGCAGAGCGAAAGTAGACAAGATGGGGCCATGCTTCGCACTTATTTCTTGCTTTTGCTTGGCGTGATTGCCGCGGCGCCGGCCTACGCGCAGGAGTCGCCGTTCCAGCAAGACCCGGTCGAGCATTACGCTGGGAGATTCATCACGGGGGTTTTGATTCTCGGAATCGGTTTGGTCCTCTATAGCATGCTTCGCTATCGCGGCCGCCTCACCGGACCCGTCTCGTGGGTATTCCTGGCGGTTGGGGTCGTGGTTGTGCCGGCCACGACGGTTTTGCTGGGCACGCTGCTGGTGATGGAGAAGGCGGAGCAGGTCGACTTCTGCGGGTCCTGTCATCTGACGATGAAGTCGTACGTGGATGACTTGAAGGATCCGAATAGCCATAGCCTGGCGGCCGTCCATTATCAGAATAAGTACATTCCTACGAACCAGTGTTACCAGTGCCACACGTCCTACGGCATGTTCGGTACTGTCGAAGCCAAGTTGTCGGGCATGATTGACGTGTACAAATACTATACGCGGACATTTCATATCCCCATCAAGATGCGCTCTCCCTATCCGAATGACGACTGCCTTAAGTGCCACGCCGAATCGGCGAAGTGGAAGCCGATTCATGATGAATTTAAGGCATCGCTTTTTTCGGGCGAAACGAAGTGTCTGGACTGCCACGGCAATGATCATCCCGCCCATACGCTGGCGGCCGCGAGGTGATGGAGGATGGCGAAGAGTCATACAGGCCCGTTCGGACCGGCCTCTCTGAGCGAGTGGTTATTGATTGTGGCTCAGTTCCTGGTGCTGCTGGCGCTTGCCATGGGGCTGCAGTTCATCGTCAACACGACGGGCGGCACTTTGTTTCTATTCGCTTCGGTCGCGCCGTTGCTGGTAACCCTCGCCATCGCCATCGTCGCCGGCGTTTCCATTTACAGATTCCGCAAACGTCACAGCCTCTTCAGCATCGAAACGTACGAGCCGGGTCAGATTATCTTTCGCGAGGGAGAGAGCGGCGATGTTGCCTATTTCGTTCAGTCCGGCGAAGTGGAAGTGTTGGAGGAGCAGGGCGGAGTTGAAAAGCCGATTGGAGTGCTCGCCGAAGGCGAATATTTCGGAGAGATGGCGCTGTTATCGAATGCTCCGCGAAATGCCACCGTTCGCGCCCGAAGGACGGCGAAGCTGGCGGTGCTCGGAAAAGGAAACTTTCTGACGATGTTGCGCGTGATGCCTCATGTCCACGGAGACATCATGAAAACCGTCAAGGAAAGAGCGATGAAACACGTGTAAATGATGGTCCCGGCCATTCGCGCAATTCGCGCCATTTCCGGCCGAGACTTTGGATGGCTTTGCCGCGCTCTCTTGCCGAACCCATATGAAAACACCGCTCCGCCGAAAGATACTTTTGTATTCGAGCTCGCTATTGATCATCTTGATCGTGACGATGCTCGTCTACGTGAATTATCAGGCGGAGCGGTTCGTGGACGAGCGCATCGCCAGCGACATTGAGCAGGGGCGCGCGCGCATCAAGCAAGCGGATGAAGACCGGATCGGGACGCTCAAGCTAACCGCAGGTCTTGTAGCGTCGCTCCCAGGGCTCAAAGCTTCACTGAGCACCGATACTGGAACCGTCCGCGATTTCTTGTCCTATTACCAGCAGCAGTATACCGTTGCGCAATTGCTCATTGTGCTAGACACCGCCGGCCGTGTTGTTGCGCGGACCGACACTCCCGAACCCACGCCCGTTCCTGCAGATCTCGACGTTGGGATCATCAAGACCAGCAGTGGCGCTTACCACGTGGCCAAGATGCCTGCCGAAGCCGGCGGCACCCTTTTCGGTTACGTGATTGCCGGTGCGCTGGTGGACGACAATTTCGCCCGCGCACTCCACGAACGCGGCAATGGCGAGATCGTGATCGTCGCTGAGACCGTATTGGGGTCGAATCTTTCGCGCGCCAATTTGCCCTGGCAAACGCGCGCGGATTGGGAAGCGGCCGTGGGCGCCGACGTGGCGCCTCGCACCATCAGCGTTGACAATGAAAGCTACGAAGCTGTCGCGACTCTCTTGGGAAAGGAAAGCGGGATTCGGCCGCTCGCTGTCATCATGCAGTCCCATGACCGGGCGATGGCGCCCTACCGCGGGATTCAAGTCGGGCTATTGATTCTGGGCCTCATCGCCGCAATTGTCGGGGTAGCGACCAGCGCAGTGCTTGCGCGTAACGTGACCTCACCGGTAGCGAAGCTCGTGGAGGGGACACAGCAAGTCGCCGCAGGAAACTTTGACTATCGTCTCGACGTACACTCGACCGATGAAATCGGCGATCTCGCAAGTTCGTTCAACACGATGATCCGAGGCCTGCGCGAGCGCGCGGACATGCAGAAGTTTGTATCCCTGTCGACAGTCGAGATGATCCAGTCCAGGACGAACAAGAAAGTCTCTGCCGGCGAGAAGGTTGTCCTGACGATCTTCTTTTCCGATATGCGCGGATTTACAGCGATGACGGAACACCGGACGCCGGAGGAAACCGTCAAGCTTCTCAACACGTGCCTGAGTCTGCAGGCAGAAAAGGTCAAAAAATTTCACGGCGACATTGATAAGTATGTGGGAGATGAAGTTGTCGCCATCTTCCAGGGCGAGGACATGGAGTTGAACGCCATTCGCTGCGCCGTGGAAATTCACTCGGCAGTCGACCAATTCAATGCTTCCAGTCCGGACGTCGGGCTGATACATCTCGGCATCGGCATCGTGACCGGTGAAGTCATTCTTGGGAGTATCGGCAGCGAGGATCGGCTCGATTACACCATCATCGGATCGAACGTCAACCTATGCTCGCGTCTCTGCTCGAAAGCCAGCCCTGGAGAGACACTGCTTGCGGAAAGCACCTACAAACGCGTCAAAGGCCTGGTCGCGGCGCAAAAAATCGAACCGCTCCAGGTCAAAGGCTTCACCGATCCTATTCCTGTCTATCGGATGGGCTAGCTGCAAGGCTGTTCATTTAGTAGGTGTAGTAGGTGAATTCGCAATTAACGTGACGTATTTTCTACCTCATCCGGCCCTTCGGGCCACCTTCTCCCAGGGGGAGAAGGACACGCTCAGGGGGTGTCCCTCTCCCATTGGGAGAGGGAGCCGCGAAGTGGCGGGTGAGGGTTCTGTTAACTGTAGGGGCGGTCCATGACCGCGCCTACAGTTGATCAGAACGCGCTATTGGGCAGCCAATCCACTGCTTCGCTGCCTAATTCTTTTTGGGATCGTACGCCGACTTCGGATAATCCTGCCCGAACTTATTCTTGTGTTGCACGCCCGCAAACTGCGTTTCATCCAATGTCAGGTCCGGCACGGCCGGCGCGCCCGCACCGGCACTGAGTTCAACGCTTGAAGGCTGGGCCCGCTCCGACCATGCTGTGATGCGGTATCGGCCGGCCGGAAGATCAAGGCGGTAGTTGCCATTGTTGTCGGCTTCGACAATATAGGACGTCGGCAGCACGAGGATGATCGCGCTCATCTGAGGATGGATATTGCAAAAGACGCGGTACGTTGCCGCCGCGGTGAAGCTGCGGTCCTTTGTTGCTCCAGCCCGATATAGACCCAGATCAAACGGATTCGGACGCGACAGCGAGAACACATTGTGAAAGATCAAATCGTCGTTCGGAAAGTTGACTGTCGAACCCACGGGTATCGCGAGCACGTGGGGCATAAACGTCTTGTTGCTCTGGGTCATCTTGAACTGTCCCGGCTGAACTCGGCCACCGTCGAGTGCTTCAGCATAGACGATGGTTGGAACCGACGCCCCGGGAGCGCGGCCCACAAATCGAACATGCCCGCTCATGGGCACAGCCCGCGCGGGAAGCGGCACTGCCAAAAGCACTAAGAGTAAGGCTAGCCACCGTTTCATCGTCAAAAACTATAAACAAATGTGAGGTTGAAATGATCATTTTTTCGAACGCTGTTGATGAGCGGCGTCGTCTGGAGGCGCTGATACTCCAAAGCAGCGCCGAATTCGGGAGTGAAGTGGTAAATCGTATTCGCAAAAACCGATGCGTTTTTCGAAAGTGGAGCGGAAAACTTCAGTCTGTCAAAAAGGCGATCTGTCCCGGAGCCGACGTTGAAGCTCAGGCGTGAAGTTGCCGCAAGACGTCCCTCGATGAACCCCCCTCGCGACTTGGCAATTTGACCCAGCGATCCGCCGAATGCATCCAAATTCCTTCCTGCGAAAAACTCGCCGCCAATACCGAACCTGCCCCAGGTCGCGTCGAAGTCCCCCGCCGTTGCCCAGCTCGGAATCGTGCCGCTGAAGTAACGTTCGCGGCCATAATGTCCGGAAACACCGAACTCCCATTGCGGCTGCTCGTACGGACCGGCTGGAGTTGCCCGCCAGGACACACGGCTTTGTACTGCCGGAACGCGCGATCGCTCCCCTGCCAGGTTTGGCGGCACGAACTCGTAAGAAGAATTGGTGAAGTCACCGGCAACCGGAGCCATGATTCCACCCACCAGCCGGATTTGACCAAAGTCTCCCGAGGCCACAAGACGCTCTCCACGGATTTGAGGAGCTCTCAAGTAAAGGTTCCCTGATCGATACAGAGTCGGAAAGGACATGCCTGCTAAAGACGTTGGATTCTTCGGTGCAAGTACCATGTGATCCTGGCCGGCTTCGAAGGCTGTCTTCTCACCATCCAAACGCACATATCCGTAGAGCAATCGCGGAAGTCCCATGACCTGGCCCGTCTGAAAATTGGGAATGCCGCCAAAGAAGTCCATCACGAGTGTGCCGTTGACCCTCATGCCGCCGATTTCAGGCCCCTCGAGAATCGCGCCGACGCGGCTCTGCCGCATTGTAGAGCTGAAAGAACCTGGCTGCAGGCCAGGTTTCTTTGCTCCAGCGATGTTGGGAATATCCAGCCAGTTCGGTTCACGGGTGTTCCAGAACGTGTTCGAAACCATCGTTCCGAAAAGTTTCATCGGAAACTTCGAACTGGCCTCGACCTTTGTCTGCGCCTGTTCCTGGATCTGCGCTTGGACCAAAGGTAATTCATCGCTGACAGATCGGGTTTTCAATTCCAGCTTCACCGCCTCGAGTTCTTCACGCAAGCGCTGGATTTCGGCACGCATCGAGCGCATTTCCTCTTCCAGACTCTGTGCGGACAGCGGCTGTACCAAAAGCAGCAGAAATAGCAAGAGAAGCGGAACCATGTTCATCCTTTCTTTGCAAAGTTTTTAGCCGCGGATTGCGCGAATGACGCGAATGGGCCGCTAAGAACTCCTGACGTCGCCAATTGTCAAAAAAACAGATTTGCGGTAGTTTTTCTTGACCTCCGCAGAACCCACGTGATACCACCATCGCATTCTCTCAGAGTACTGAGCAGAGCGACTAGCGGGAGGAACGTTTAATATGCGTAATGGGTTTAGCGGCGTAATGATTGCTGCCGGGGCGGCCGCCGTGACCGTTTTCCTTTGGCTGGCGGTGATACCGACTGCGGGTCAGCAAGCCCCGGCCGTTGGACAGTTTCCTGCCTATAGGCCTCCTCGTATGGCGGACGGCCATCCTGACCTGAACGGGATTTGGCAGGCCTTCGTCACGGCGAATTTGGATCTTCAGGACCATGAAGCGCAACCCGGACCGCATCCTGAACTCACCGGCGCATACGGCGCGGGCCCAGCGGGGCAGAGCGTCGTTGAGGGCGGTGAAATTCCGTACCAGGCCTGGGCGCTAGCCAAAAAGAAAGAGAACTATGAAAAACGGCTGATGGTGGACGTCACCAGTGATAAGAAATGGCATGACCTTGGCGATCCGGAACTCAAGTGTTATATGCCGGGGGTACCGCGCGCGAACTACATGGGTTTGCCGTTTCAAATTGTGCAAGGGTCCAGCCCCTATATCCTGGTTTCCTATGAGTTCACGAGTGCCACGCGCATCATCCGCATGAATTGGAAGCAAGAAGCACCCACGGATTCGTGGATGGGTTGGTCGCGCGGCCACTGGGAGGGAGACACACTGGTCGTCGACGTGACGAGCCAACGCCCCGAGAGTTGGTTGGATCGAGCGGGCGATTTCCATAGCGAGGCCTTCCACGTGGTCGAACGCTACTCGCTGGTCAGTCCGTACCACCTGATGTACGAAGCCACGATCGAGGATCCGAAAGTGTATACCCGGCCTTGGAAGATCAGCTTCCCTCTCTATCGAAGGATGGAAAAGAACGTTCAACTTTTGGAATTCAAGTGTGTACCATTCACTGAAGAGCTACTATACGGATCTTTCCGCAAGCAGCCGGCGAAATAACAGGTTAAAATGTTTTGCGATTAAGGTGGTTCCAGCATAGGAGGCGTCCGATGAGTCATCGTTTCTTGATTTCGATGGGTATTCTGGGAGCCGCGATTGCCGTTCTCTCATTGTCGGCGGTTGCGGGCCAGGCTCCGAAGTCCACAGCTCCGGCGAAGGCCGGTGAAAAGGCGACTGCTGCGCCAAAGGCCGTGAAGCCAGCGCCCGCGGCCAAAGGCTGGGCGCCGCCCAAAACGCCGTGGGGCGACCCGGACCTGCAGGGAGTATGGAACGATGCCACCAGCACGCCTCTGCAACGGCCCAATGAGCTTTCAGGAAAAGACATTCTCAGCGATGAGGAAGCGGCGGACTTCCAGGAGGAAACGGCCAGGAACCTCAGTCGTGACCGCCGCGATGGGGGCCCGGAGGCCGACGTCAACCGCGCGTACAACGAGCACTGGATGGATGCACGCCGTTTGAAGATTACGGAGGACAAGCGCTCGTCGCTCATCGTGGATCCGCCGGATGGGAGAATTCCTCCGCAGGTTACCTTGCCGCCGGAACGGCAGAAGGCAAGAGCCGCGCGTGCAGAGGCCAACGCTCGGTTCAATGCTGGCCTTCCGGAAAACTACACGGATTTTTCCCTACCCGTGCAGTGTATCATTCGAACCGACTCGCCACCGTATCTGCCGACGATCTACAACAATGATTTTCAAATCTTCCAGAGTCCAGGATACGTGGTGATCTCCCCCGAAATGATCCACAGCTCCCGCATCATCCCCCTGGACGGGCGCCCGCATCTCGGCAAGAACCTGAAACAATGGTTGGGAGACACACGCGGCCACTTCGAGGGCAATACGCTCGTCATCGAAACAACCAATTTCCGAACAGACGATGGTGTGACCTTCCAAGGGAGCAGTCCCGCAACATTCCATATCACCGAACGGTTTACGCGCGTCAGTCCTTACCAGGTCAATTACGAATTCACGATCGAGGACCCGGCCACCTGGACCCGGCCATGGACGGCGAGGATCCCCTGGATCAAGATCGACCCAGAAGAGCAAATGTACGAGTATGCGTGTCACGAAGACAATTACGACATCGTCCACTTTCTCACCGGGGCCCGCAAACGTGAGAAGAACGGCGAGACGATGCCTCAAAAACCAGTTACTGGCGCCGGTTTCCAGGACAGGTGAGTCATAGAAGAAATCACATTGCCAAGATCGAGAGGTGAATCCGATGAGAACCAAACTATCCGTTATCATTTCTGGCGCCGCGTTGTTTGTAGTTGTGGCTGTCGTGCCGGCGTTGGCCCATCACGCATTTGCCGCGGAATTTGACTCCAAGAAGCCGGTCAAGTTGCGGGGGACGGTCACGAAGATGGAATGGATCAATCCCCATGCGTGGATCCACATCGACGTCAAAAAGCAGGACGGCACGGTGGACGAGTGGATGATCGAAGCCGGAACCCCAAATACTTTGCTGAGGCGCGGCTTTACCAGGGACTCTCTCAAGCCGGGAACAGAGGTCCTCGTCGACGGCTATCAGTCCAAGGATGGCTCGCTGCGGGCAAACGGCCGCGACCTCACGCTACCCAATGGGCAAATTCTGTTTCTTGGCGCCTCCCCCGGCGCTCCATACGAGGACAAGAAGTAAACCGGCGCACCTGCGTACTTAGCACATCCCAACATTTGACATATCCATCGTCTCTTTCAAAAATGTCAAATGCCGGGATGTCCTATTGCTTTCGCAACTACTCGCTCTAGCCTTCTCCGCGTAACGCCTCAACAGGGTCGATAGCCGCCACTCTCCGTGCGGGCACGTAACTTGCGACCACGGCAGCCACAACCAAGCCAGCGGAAACCCCACCATACGTAATTGGATCGACTGGGCTGACTTCGAACAGAAGGGATGACATGAGCCGCATCAACGCCACGGCCACGATGAGCCCGCAGAGCACACCGATGCCGGCCAGCAGCAGCCCATGGCGCACAAACATTTGCTTCACCGCTTGTTGCTCGGCGCCGAGCGCCATGCGAATGCCGATTTCCCGAGTCCGCTGCGAAACCGAATAGGAAATGACGCCGTAGATGCCCACGATGCCGAGCAGCAACGCCATTCCCCCCGCAATGGCGAGCATCACCAGTGTGAACGAAGTGCGCGCCATCGAGCCACTGTAGACCTCTTCCATCGTGCGGACCCGGGCAATCGGAAGATCGGAGTTCACGGCCCACACGGCCTGCCGGATTTCATTGAGGAAACTTTCGGAGCCGGCCCGGTTGCTTCGGATCACATAAACCATCTGTCGTTGGACGAAGGGAGAATTTCCCCAAAAATGCTTCATCAGGACAGGCCAATACACGATCGAGGGGGCCTTCTGATTTGCGCCGTCATCGCGAACATCACCCACGACGCCGATGATTTCGCACCACGGATCCTTGAGGTTTTCGCGGATTCGCTTGCCAATGGCAGCGGCCGGCTCACGCCAGAGCTCGCGTGCCATATTCTCCGAAACCACAGCAACCGCTCTCTGCTCATAAATGTCGTTCCAAGTGAGATCCCGGCCGGCAATCCGCGGAGTGCCCATCGTTTGGAAGAAGTCTGGCGCAATAAACTTGAACCGTCGCAGCGGAGGAATTTGCCCCTCGGTATAGGTGCGGTCCTCAGCGTAGAGGACGTCGGTGCTTCTGAAGTTATCGGTTGGAACGGAACCGGCAAACGCGGCGGATGAGATACCCGGGACTTCGCGGATCTTCTGCAGAATATCATCGAACATCCGCATCACGCGTTCGGGTTCCTTCACCTGAGTGTCCGGAATGGAAATGCGCAACGTCTGGAGTTCACTCGGACGTGTGAATCCAGGCTCCACTTGTCTCAAGGCTTGAAAGGTGCGGATCATCAGGCCCGAGCTAATCAGCAGAACCAGCGCCAATGCCACCTGCACCACGACCAGCGCGTTCCGGGCCCGATGCCGCTCTCGACCCTGGCTCGAGGTCCGTCCTCCGCCTCGAAGGGCAGCGCCCACATGGGGCCCTGCATATTTAATGGCTGGAATCAAACCAAACAAGAAGCCGGCAAAGAGTGAAACGGCCAGCGTGAACAGCAACACCCAGGCATCGATCGAGATATTGTCGAGACGCGGAAGACTGGCAGGACCGATGGTCACCAGAAGCCGCAACGCCGCGTACGCGAGTCCTAGCCCCAATGTCCCACCAACCACACCAAGGAAGATACTCTCGAACAAAAGCTCGCCTGCAATCTGTATCCACCCTCCGCCAAGGGCCGCTCGAATCGCCAATTCCTGCTGGCGTCCATCGGCTCTTACGAGAAGCAGGTTGGCCACGTTCGCGCATGCGATCAACAGCACGATGCCGATCGTGCCCATCAGCACCCACAATACTTTCCCCACATCGCCGACCACGTCCTGCTTTAACGGGCGCACGTTAGGTTGAATGTGGGCCTCCTCGAACATCTTGATGCTGAAACCCGGAGGTGGTGGAAATTTCGTGTTCACCATCGGAATCATGCGGCCCACATCCCCATTCGCTTGAGCCAGCGTCACGCCCGGTTTGATTCTGGCGAGAGCCTGATAATTGAAGCTTCCCAGGAAAATCTTGCCGCGGTCGAACTGAAAAGGGAGGATCAGATCGGGCTTTTGATTCATGAACCGGAAGCTTTGCGGCATGACCCCGATGATCTCCCTGGCTTTCCCGCTAACGAGGATTCGCCGTCCGATCACCGAAGCGTCTCCGCCGAATCGTCGCTGCCAATACGGATACGTCAACATCACCGTATCCGGGCTGCCAGGAGTATCGTCTTTCTCCGTGAAGGAGCGCCCCAGGAGAGGCTGCACGCGAAGCGCCGGCAATGTCTCGTAGGTCACAGACAGACTCTGTACCTGTTCAGGCTCGGCCAGCCCTGTAACGCTGACGGCGCCGCTATTCCACAATCCGAATTCCTGGAACGTCCGATTTTCTTCGCGGAACGTAAAATAGTCCGACGCCGAAGCATTGAATTCTTGAATGCCGAGGTCTGGAGCCTTCTGCCAGACCCCGACGAGCTTTTCGGGGTCTGGATACGGAAGAGGCTTTAGCAAGACACCATTAATGACGCTGAAAACGGCTGTGTTGGCCCCGATCCCGATCGCGAGCGTCACAAGCGTCACGACCGTGAACATCGGCGAACGCATCAGCCTGCGCAGAACGTGTTTGAGCTGATTGCTGAAATCCATGAGAGTAGGAAGAGGATACGTGAGACGAGTGAACGAAGTTCCGAATGATCCATTCCTCCCGCCGTAGCCTCAGCGAATGGACACCGTCGCGAGATGTTCAGCCGGGACAGTCAGATCTCGGATTCCCGCCCTACCTCCGCGGCTTTCGGTCCCGCCGTAGGTGAAGTCCGCAGTCACGGTCGCGCCGGCACTGACGCGCACCTTCTGTGTAAGCACGCCGAATCGCTCGTGCCAGGCCTGGATGGTGTAGGTTCCGACAGGCACTTTGTCAATCTGGAATACACCGCCTTCGCTGCTGACAGTGAAGTAAGGATGGCTCACGACACCGACATAGGCGGTCATCCAACTGTGGATGTCACACTTGAGCCGCAGCATGATTTCTTCATCCTTCGGTCGAAATGAATACACGAGGCCTGCCGTCGGTTGCCCCACATTGAAGTTGTTGCTCACTGCTGAAAGACTGTGGACGTTATGCAGGAATGCGTCGCTGTTCTTGATCTGAAGCATCTGACCGACGCGCATCCCGACGACGCGAGGAATGTAGATACATCCGCGCTGGTCGATCGTGACAGGCTGGGCCGGGACCGGCGTCTGAGGAAACGTGCCCTGGAGTTTTACAAAGACATTGGCCAGACCACCGTTGATATCTGCTACGACGGATTCCTGGACAACTCGTTTGCCTGCGTTGATCCTCGCACACATCGGATCGACGCCCATCCTGATGATTGGATTACCGGGCAGCTTTCCGCTGAGACGAACATGCCCCTTGATTGTTCCGGTATTGCTCTGTGCAGCAGCCAGACTGGGCTGGCCGCCCGCCGCCAAGATGACAGCGAACAGATAACCCGTGAGCGGTAGCCGAACGTGACGTTTCATTTCTTAAATGTCGGGCCCCACCGGCCGGCCCCTGTCGGTCCACCCCCTTCGGCGGTCTCCTGGGTTGGCTTCGCCGGTACCCCACACCGCCAGCCGGCGGTCTACTGCTTCTGTTGCTGCTTATCCACGTCCTTCAGCTTTTTCGCCTCGTCGGGATACCAGTACACCAGGTGGCAGTTTTCACACGCCTGATCAATCCCGTCACCAGAGTTCAAAAGTTCCTCTGCGTTTTTGTTCTCGATGGCTTTCAGTGACGCCATGGCGGAGTCGTGGAGCGCGTGCGCCCGGTCCGTCCAGACCTTTCTGTCCTGGTTTATCAGTTGCTCGATCTGCTCGGGAGCCAATTCGACCTTTGGGTCGTCTGCCTTTTCCCCTGGTTTGGCGACGTGGCGGCCTGGCATCAGGAGCAGGTTGGTCGCTTCAAGCAGTGTAATGGCACGGCGCCGAACCTCGGCCCATTCTGCATCGGTGTGCGGAGCCTTGTCTTCGATTCCTTTTGCGCTGACTGTGGTGGCAACCGAATCCCAAAGGAAGTCGGCGCTGGGATCGACCATGGAGTCCATGAGGTCTTTGATGGTGCCCGTCGCTCTGTACTCCGGCTCGGTCTGTTTAGGCGGCTCCGGCTGTCGATTGCAAGAGCTGCCGAGAAAAAGCGAAACGCTGGCTAAAGTGAGGGAAAGGCGAAGTCCCCTCCTTGGCAAAGGAGGGGTGGCCGCGCCATCAAGTAAATGGTCCCGTTCCTTTGGAGGCGCGGCCGGGGTGGTTCGTTCAACTTCCGATAATCGGTGGCTTGAACCAACCACCCCGTCTGCGCCCGCTAAGGAGGCTTCGCGGCATTTTCTTAATCGGCGCAGCCACCCCTCCTTGTCCAAGGAGGGGACTTCGGCTTTCTCTTCAGTTGTTTTCAATGCCCCTGTGTCCAGCTGGTGGCCTTCGGCATCATTCTTTTTGATGGCGCGGCCACCCCTGCTTTGCCTCCTTTGCAAGGAGGGAAATACGTTCTTGTACCGATTATTTCTTCCCGGGACTGAGGCTCTTATAAACGGCTTCGATAAATTTGTCCGCGCTTCCCAATGCGCTCTTTGCGTCGTAGCGGGCATCATAGTCTTTGGTCAGATGCGCGGCCTTCACCTGCTCGAGTGTCATGCCCTTACTGACCGCCGCCTTCACGCGGTCGCGAACGATAACGACCATGTCTCGATACTCCAACACATCGAACTCATCGCAGATCCGGCCATGGCCGGGAATGATATAAGTCCCGCCTTCCTCTTCGTGCTTGGGCACTGCGATCTCGAGAATGCGGTTAAGAGCATTAATCGTCCCTTGCACGGTGCCGCCCTTTTCGACGTCGATTAAGGGATAACTCGTGGTGAGAAAAACATCGCCGGCAACCAGTACATCCGAGTGGCGGAAAAACACCAGGCTGTCCCCGTCCGTCGCCGCGGCGGGCTGGTAAATGGTTTCAATCGCTTCGTCGTTAAAGTAGAGGTCCTTTTTTCCCTTCAGGAACGTTTGAGTGGGCCAGGCGCCCGCTGGCGCCGGCGGTTGGATCCCGGTCGGCGCGCTCATCCGGTTAAGCACATTGTCGTGAGCAATGACCTGGGCGCCGTCTCGAGCATCCGAGATATTGCCCGTGACGTTTGCACCGGTTATTGTCACGCCGGCCTTGCGAATGGATTCATTGCCGCCGGTGTGATCGGGATCGTAATGCGTGTTGATAATGTACTGCAGGGGTTTGTCGGACAATTTCCGGATGGCGGCCATAACCTCGTCGCTCATCGTACCGTTTCCGGTGTCCACGATGGCCACTCCCATGGACCCCACTTGAACCGCAATGTTTCCTCCGGCGCCCGAGATCATATAAAGGTTTCCTTGCACAGGTAGCACCGAGAGGTCTTGATTGACTCGGCCCGGATTCTGCCGGGCAGAAACAACCGGAGTTGCGCCGAGGATTCCGATAACGACGATGGCTGGGCAATTCAGAATCGTCATTCTCATTTCGTGCTCACTTCTTCGCAGCGTTCTTCAATTTCGTTTGGTATTCCGGGTACATCGTCTCTGCGCCACCTAGCGCAGCGTCGAGCGGGATATGGTATTTGTCGGCAAACTCGTGGAGGAATGGGTTCTCGCCCGGCAAGTAGCTCGGTACGTCGTCCGCCGCCCGGTCGACTTCCACGACGGGGTCACAGGGATACAGCCAGTTCTGGCCGGCCTGAACCTGTAAGCGGAAAGTCTGCGTCTTGATAAGAGGCTCCGTTAAATAGACGGGGTCGTTGATGGCAGTGACGTGAGTCAAATAGGTGCCGTGCCGCATGTAGTGCTCGGTCAGCACAGCCTTATCGCTTTGCGGCAGACCGTTGCGCCGAATCCAGCCTTGTTTGATGTGAGTGGTGTAAACGGTGAGAGTGTCTCCTTCCCATTTTCCGGTAGAAAAACCCATGAACGTGTGCGGCGCGTTTTCCGGTGGGTGTGGGCGGTCATCCATCCAGATCGTGCGCCACTGCTCGTACGTGCTGATGTATTGCCGGATCGCGATCAAGCGCTGAGATTGCGGATCTTTCTCTTCCCAGATCCGCAGATTCAGCGGGCCACGATAGATATAGGAAACCACGTGCACTCTGCATTGATGCTCGGGCAGCGTCAGCCGGGACGCGTCCCAGCTCAGCGCAAACTGCCGCGCCCCTTCCGTGATAGGGAGTCCGAGAAAATCAACCAACTCCGGACCGGGACCGCGCTCGGGCTGGTCTTCGTGAACGGCAGGAGCCCAATTGCCGGACAGGTCGATCCCCGGAGAGGGAACGATTGCACCGGCGCTCTGAGCAAACGCCGGCACGCCTATCAGCATCGCCACGAGTAACAAACCAGTCGTTCTCATGTGCCTCGTCTCTGTCTCCTCTGGAACATTTCAGACCCTGACAGCGCGCCGCGCCCATATCCTACTACGAAGCGCGGGTGTCATGGATTACTTCATCTGTCGGGGAAACGGACATCGCACCGATAGGCGGTCTAGTTGGTGTGCTGTTTCAGCAACAACATGGTGGAACGCGGGCTGAAGCCCGCGACTACATACTGGGGACAACGTTACGGTTAGGCAGTGTAGTCGCGGGCTTCAGCCCGCGTTCCACCACGTCTGAGGAGCGGTTTCAGCTGCCGGTTTTCGGATCACAGATCATTGCCCGCATAAGACAGATTGAAACTCTTGTTACAGAGCGGGAAGTCGGGAACGATGTTCTGCAGGATGGCGTAGTTCAGAGCCGGCCAGTTGGCAAATGAAGGGTCTTTGATCTTCACTCGCGCGAGCATGCCGTTTTCGCCAATGGCAACCCAATGCCAGATGGGGCCGCGCCATCCTTCGACCAGACCGAAGGCGCTTGCTCCAACCGGCAGGGTGGTCACGGGCTGAAGCATCTCGCCGGCAGGCAGGGCTTCCAGCGCCTGAACAATCAGATGGACGCTCTCCTCCGTTTCCTGGACACGCACCATCATGCGGGCCCACACGTCACCCTCCTGAAAAACGGGGACCTGAAACTTCAGCTTGCTGTATGCCGCATAGGGATGATCTCGCCGGGCGTCCGCATCGACACCACTCGCCCTCGCAGCAATCCCGACCACCTGAAGTTCGCATACTATCTGTTTCGTAAGCACTCCGGTGGTGTGCAACCGGTCCAGCACAGGCGTGCTATCCAGCGCTAACGCGACGACTTCTTTAAAATCGTTTTGGACCTTCTGGACGGTGATGATCGCGTCGGCAATCTGATGGTTTGAAAAATTTTTGATGGCCACGCCGCCTGGCACAACGGTTCCTCGCAGCAACCGGTGACCTACGAGCCGGTCGTTGAGCCTAAGCACATCTTCCCGGAGCCGCATGGCATGGGCGTTGGCGATGGCAAAACCGGTATCCGTACAAATGGCACCGATGTCGGCGATGTGGTTATAGAGACGCTCCAGTTCCTGCAGCACCACACGAAGATAGCCGGCGCGCTCCGGCGCCTCGACACCGGCACACCGCTCAACGGCCATGCAATAGGCAAGAGCATGGGCAACGCTGGAATCACCCGAGACGCGTTCAGCCAACTCCACACCGCGCGAAACGTGCATCGATTCGAACAGCTTTTCAATTCCCTTGTGCAAAAAGAAAAGGCGGGATTCCAGGTTGACTATCGTCTCGCCATCGACGCTGAAGCGAAAGTGGCCCGGTTCGATGATGCCCGCATGAACCGGCCCCACTGTGATCTGGTACGTCCCCTCGCCCTGCACGTGCTGGAACGGGAATGGACGGCCGTCGTCTTCGAACACCTCGGGCCGCTCAGCGTCTTTGCGAAGCGGGTGGTAGCCGGCCGGCCAGAACTGATGCAGAGGAAGCCGGCGGAGGTCCGGATGGTCCGAAGGCACCAAACCGAACAGGTCGTGAATTTCGCGCTCGAAGAGGCTGGCCAGGTACCAGCGTGTGGCAAGCGAAGGGAACAAATCCTGGCCCTGTTGAAGCAGCATGGAGACGATGACAAATACGTCCTTGCCCGGCAGCTCAAAAATGTAACGCAGCGTGAATCCACCCGATTCGGCGCGCGTATCTTCTGCAACGATCAGCTCGGGACGGCCATTGAAGCGACTCTGCAGATAGTCGGTAAATCCCAGAAGTTCTGCTGGAGGAACAGTAACGCGCACCTCATGCTCGCCGGATGCAAAATCCAGTTCCACTCCAGCCCAACAAAACTCGTTTATGGCTACAACGACCGCGTTTCGATCTTTTGTGCTCACACCGACACTCCGACAACTTTTAATACGTGACCGAAGAACTCCCGGACTCCATCGGGCAGCAACAGACCGGACCCAACCAAAAGGATAAGGTTCAACGCTAGCGGCATCATTGGCCAGCGAATCGGGTCACCGGACACCAGTTCCTCCGATGCTTGCCCATACAACATGCGATTCACGCTTCCGAGCATTCCCGCGAAAACCAAGGCGAGCAGAGCGATACCTGTCACCGCATAGGCAACGGAATGCGCCGCAAAACCGGCGCGGAAAATGATGAACTCGCTGATGAACGGACCGAATGGCGGCAAACCCAGCAGAGCGAGAATTCCGCAAAGAAAGGCGAATCCTGTCCATGGCGCCGCTTTCATCAAACCACGCACGCCGCGAATCTCGGTGGTGCGGTACTTGAGCAGAATGCTGCCTGAAAGCAAAAAGAGCATGGATTTGCCCAGTGCGTGATTCACCATATGGAGCAGCGCGCCAAGCATACCCCAGTACCCACCGAAGCCCAATCCAAGCGCTATGATCCCTGTGTGCTCGACACTCGAATAGGCCAGCATGCGTTTGTAATTGCGCTGCGAAAGAAGGAATGCGGCTGCGAGTCCAAGCGACAGAAGCCCAAAGCGCATCAGCCAATTCGATGAGAATGCGGGACCCGCCGTAATGTCCGTGACCGCCTTGAAGCGCATTAGCGCGTATAAGCCGACATTCAACAGAACGCCGGACATCAACGCGCTGATCGGCGCCGGCGCTTCGCTGTGTGCATCCGGAAGCCACGTGTGCATTGGTGCCAGGCCCGCCTTCGTACCGTATCCGATCAGGATGAACACGAACGCCAGCTTCACGATTTTAGGATCCAGTCGGGAGGCGATGCCGATGAGCGATGTCCAGCTCAGAGCGATTTCGCCAACTTGAGCCGTCGCCGTATAGTACATCAGCACGGTTCCCATGAAGGCGAGCGCAATTCCGACCGACGAGATGATCAAGTACTTGTAGGCAGCTTCCAAACCTGTGTGGTTGTCATGAATATTGACCAGGAACACCGTCGCCAGTGTCGTGCCTTCGATGGCCACCCACATGACACCAAGGTTGTCCGTCGTCACAGCGAGCAGCATGGTGAACACGAATAGCTGGAACAAGGCGTAAAACAATCGCACGCGCGCGATGTGACCGTCATCGAATTCCAGCCGCGTATACCCAATGGCGTAGATGCCGGCAACCGCCCCTACGAACGCCACAATCATGATCATGAAGGCGGAGAGCGCGTCCGCACGCAGAATATCCCACGAGCTTACCGCTGCGCCGTCCCGGATGCCTATGGCAAGAACTCCACCAACGGTGAGTGCACCAAGGCTGGCCGACGCGTGTATCCATTCCATTACCCTGCGTTTTCGCGACAAGCTGATGAGGCCGGAAGCCATCGCAGGAATCGAGAGAAGCAGTAGCAGCATCATCCTCGCAGCGCTCCCATTTGGTTGACTTCAATCGAATCGAAATTATGTTTTATCCGGTACACGAAGACTTCCAGGATCAGCACGGCGACCAGCACATCGAGAAAAACGCCCATCTCGACAATCAGCGGAACGCCGTAGGTTGCCAGCAGCGCGACCATGAAAATGCCGTTCTCCAACATCAGGAATCCCAGGATCTGTGTCAGCGCGCGCCGCCGATTGACAGTAGTGAAAAACCCGATCAGAACCCCGGCAAACGCTAGTGGAATGCCATCAGCAGTAGGCAAGCGGTTCGACTCCATTACGGGAGCCATGACGTAAAACGCCACCACCACAAGGCCGGCACAAATACCAAGTGTTACCGACGTTCCCAGATACGGCGCTGCTGCTCGCTGGATGCCGATCTTGGAAACGGCTCGAGTCAGCACCCTGGGAATCACGATAACCTTGATAAAGGCGAATAAAACCGCCACACCGAACAGTTCCCGGCTTCCGCCAAAATGAGCGACGACGGCGGCCAAGGCGGATAGCACGCCCGATTGCACGGCGAACATTCGGACCTGAGCCGAAAGACTGTTGCGGATGATCAGGAGAAAAGACATCAACAGGAACAGGAACGACAACAGGTTGGCGACTCTGGCAAAGGGCAACTCTGGAAACAACACCACTCCGGTTTACCTCAAAAAGAAAAATGAAATCACGGCCAGCAGCGCAAGCATGAAGGAACCGCTCAACAGCTCCGGCACTCGAAAAAGCCGCAGTTTCGCAAGTGCTGTTTCAAGGACAGCGAGACCCAAGGCCAAGACGCCAAGCTTGATCACCAGCGCAAAGACTCCGATGGCGACTGCTCCTGGCTTGAGCGTTACGGCGACGCCCCAGGGAAAAAAAATGTTTCCTAGCAACGTGAGAAACAGGAACAACTTTATAAACGACGCCCACTCGATCAACGCGAGATATCGTCCTGAATATTCCAAGATCATGGCCTCGTGGATCATGGTCAGTTCCAGGTGCGTGGAAGGGTTGTCCACGGGCAATCGGCCGGTCTCTGCCAGGGCGACTATGAAGAACGAGAGGAATGCCAGGAGGTGCCCCGGATTGAGCAGCAATAGCGGATCGGAAGCAGCACGATTGATCATCTCGTTCAGCCCGGTGCTCCCGGCGCGGAGAGCGATCGCAAAGATGGCAATCATTACTGTGGGCTCCGCCAACGCTGCAATGGCCATTTCCCTGCTGGAACCCATTCCACCAAATGAACTGCCTGCATCCAGCCCCGCAAGCGCGAGAAAGAACGTGCTCAGCAAAAACACGTACATGAGCAAGATGATGTTTCCCAAGAATTGCAGCTCGGCCGCTGTGGTCAACACGGGAACGATGAATGCGGACAGAAGCATTGTACCGATCGCAACGTAAGGGGTCAGCCGAAAGACCCAGGAGGTGTTCTCCGCAATAACGACTTCCTTGACCAAAAGCTTGCGCAGATCCCAATAGGGCTGGAAGACCCCCGCCCCCCGCCGGCCCTGCAACCGGGCTTTCGTCTTGCGGATCACACCGGCGAGAAGCGGCGCGCCCAGCACGACAACAAGCCATTGAGCAATCGTGATCCCAATTTGCGCCAACATCGATCTTCCCGCTTTTCCCTATTTCGCAAATAACAGCAACGTCAGAAGCGCCGCCAGAATGTATAAGAGGTAGCCGTGCACATTGCCGGATTGAACCGTGCGCGCCTTCGCTGCGAGCCGCCGCACCGTAGCGACAATCGGCGCGTAGATGGAGTCCTCGATTATGGAACGCGACTCGTGCCGGTACGTAATCGTTTTCACGAAGAAGCGCGACTCCGAATGCGCTTCGATTTCCGTTTCCTCGACCGGCCGGTACAGGAAAGCAAAGACTCTCTTGAAAGGATTTGCGAATGCCGCCGCGGTGTATTCAAAGTCTGCCGTCTGAACCGCGCGGCCGCAGCCCCATGTCTCGTAGTAACGCCGGCTGAAATTGGCGCCGTACACCCGTAACCCCACCCATGCCGCCAGCATCAGGAGGGCAAGAATCACCGCGACCCACAATGGCGCAATCGTCCCAAACGCACTGGCGGCGGCGATGTTGCTCCAGTCGAATGAAAGATCGGGAGCGGCTCCGAGGAATTCATTCACGGCGCCGCTCAACACGCGAAGTACCAGCACAGGCGCAACGCCCAGCGTGAGGCACGCGAGGGCAAGCAGTCCCATCGATGTTCTCATCGTCCAGTCCGCCTCATGCGCTTGTTCAACGGCCTGACCCCGTGGGAGCGCCAGAAATGTGATTCCGAATGCTCGAACGAAGCATGCCGCAGCCAGGCCGGCCGTGAGGGCAAGCGAGGCAATACAAAGCGCAAATACCAGATTGATGAATTGTTCAGGAACTCGGAAGCTCAGCAACAGGGATTGAAACGTCAGCCACTCGCTGATGAAACCGTTGAATGGAGGCATCGCGGATATCGCCAGTGAACCAATGAGGAAGAAGGCTCCGGTGTGCGGCATGCGCTTCAAAAGTCCGCCCATCTCTTCCATGTTGCGTGTACCGGTCGCATGCACTACCGATCCGGCGCTCAGAAACAGCAGCCCTTTGAAGACAGTATGGTTCAAGCTGTGATAGAGCGCCGCCATCAACGCCAATGCCGCAAGCGAACCGAGATTGTAACTGCGGAATACCAGGCCCGCGCCAACCCCAAGCAGAATCACGCCGATGTTCTCCACACTCGAGTACGCGAGTAGGCATTTCAGATCGGAATCGATCAGGGCGTAAAGCACGCCGAGAAGTGCCGAAACCGCCCCAACGATCATAATGAGCACGCCCCACCACCCAGGCCCCGGACCGAGCCACTCGAAACCAATCCGTATGAGGCCGTACACACCAAGCTTGATCATCACTCCCGACATCATGGCCGAAACGTGACTCGGCGCGGCAGGATGCGCGCGCGGCAGCCAGACGTGAAATGGGATGGCTCCTGCCTTGGAAAGAAAACCGGCTGCCACAACGAGAAAAACCAAACTCCGTACACCGCTATCCACTCCCTCGGCCGCGCGCGCCCACTCCGGCATGCTGAAGCTGCCTGTTGCCTGCAACATGGCAAGGAATCCAATCAACAGACAGGCCAGCCCCGCATGCGTCATGACCATGTACAGCCAACCGGCGCTGCGTGTCTCGTCGCGATCTTTTTCGGTCATCACCAGGAAGTAGGAAGCCAGAGACATGGCTTCCCAAAAGACCAGAAACGTCAGGGCATTGCGGGAGAGCACAACAAGCACCATCGCAGGGACGAAGACGTTCAACGCAAATCCCAGCGATGCCTGCTCCTGCCTGTAATGCCGTGTGTAACCGGCTGCGAACAGCGTTGAAGGAATCACGCCAACGGCAATGGTGAGGAGGAAAAATGCAGACAGACGATCCAGGCCGAGCGCCAGCCCCCCGGCGAGCGGCAGGATCTGCGGCAAAAGAAGCTCGAATGAATTTCCACTGAGACCGGCGATGCCCACGACCAGAATCAGAACGGTCCCGCAAAGCGCGAGGCCATGCGTCATCCGCCGGCAAAGATCGGACTTCCGGGCAAACACGAGCGCGGCCGCCGCGCCGGCGGCAAAGAGCATCAATGAAGCAGAAAGCAGCAGCTTGAGCATGGCGTCTACCCCCGCGGGGAATTTCGGGGACGGACCCCAATTTCTTCGGTTGCAGAAATTGGGGTCCGTCCCCGAAATTCCCTCCCCCGGAGAGCCGTCAGAATGCCGGCCAGAATCGCGCGCGGATTGGGTGGGCAGCCTGAAACGACGACATCGACAGGAATGACAGACGATACGGGTCCGACCACGCCATAACCTCCGGCAAAAATCCCGCAATCCTTCGCGCAGTCTCCCACAGCCACAACAATCTTCGGGTCTGGTGTGGCGTCATACGTGCGCCTCAAGGGATCTGCCATGTTTCGCGTCACCGGGCCCGTGACGAGCAAACAATCGGCGTGACGCGGCGAGGCCACGAAATGAAGGCCAAACCGCTCGAGATCGTAGTATGGGCTGTTAAGTCCGCCGATCTCGAGCTCGCATCCGTTACACGAACCCGGATCCACTTCGCGGATATGCAGCGAGCGTCCGAACAGCTTCCGCACCTCTTCAGTGAGGGCGTTACCCAGTGTCTCGATGTCCACGTCCGCCGTTAAAATTCCAGACTCGGTCACTACAGGCGTCTTCAGGATCTTCCGTAGTAAAAGCTTCATTACTTCTTGCGCCGGCCCTCCGCCTTGATTTATTCGAGTATGCTCCGAACCCCGATCAGATGGTTGTTAAAGATCAAAAAAAATGCTGCGAAGCTACCTTTGAAGCGGACGGTCGTCGCGAGAATTTGTTTCTAATTGAGCGAAGGGATAAGCCAAAATGGTGACGTTCGCGTTTGGAGGGGTACATGTCTCGTTTGGCACTAATCGCTTCTCTGGTGGTGCTCCTGACGCCCGTGCCCGGCATGAGCGTGGCCGAACCCGATGGCCGGCTAGCTGACGCAGCGATGAAGAGAGATACGGCTGCCGTGAGGACTCTGCTGCAACAGAAGGTCGATGTGAACGCTGCCGGAAAGGACGGAACGCCCGCGCTGCACTGGTTGGTCCGCGTGGATGACTTGGAGACAGCCCGTCTGTTGATCGGCGCTGGCGCGGACGCGAAGCTTGCGGACCGCTATGGCGTGACGCCTCTGTATCTTGCTTGTTCCAATGGGAACGCCGCCATGGTCCGGGTGTTGCTCGATGCCGGTGCGGATCCGAATTCGGCCGATCCAACGGGAGAGACCGCCTTGATGACCGCTGCGCACGCCGGCGACATCGACGCGGTCAAGGTGCTTCTCGATCGCGGGGCCAAAGTCGATACCCGGGATCCTGCGTTTCAACAGACGGCCCTGATGGTGGCGGTAAGGGAAAACCATCCCGAAGTGGTCCGGCTTCTCATCGAACGCGGCGCAAATGTTAACGCCAAAACCCGCACGGGCGAAACGCCAGGCTGGGTGCTGCCGAATTCGGTTCCCGGATTCGGGCACGGTGTGGGAATTGTGCGCGGCGGCTTGCCTGAACGTGGCTCGCGCTACACCATCCCCGGAGCGCTCACTCCTCTCTTATATGCAGCCCGTGACGGACGACTTGAGGCCGCGCGCATTCTCGTGGCGGCTAAGGCGAATGTGAACGACACCGATGCGAACGGAATCACTCCGTTGATCATGGCCATCACCAACAATCAGATCGAAACAGCCCGTTTTCTGCTCGACCAGGGAGCGGACATCAATGCGACCGATTGGTACGGCCGGACTCCTCTATGGGCCGCGGTGGAAGTGCGCAATATGGACGTGGACAACGCCTCGTTCGAAAACGGAGTCGACCGCGAGCCCGCTCTTGAACTGATCAAGGTTATGCTGGAACGGGGCGCGAATCCGAACACGCGGACCAAGGAGAGCATACCGATTCGAAGATTCATGCTTCGGACGACTGGTACTCTGGAGTGGGTGGACTTCACAGGTCAGACACCGTTTCTTAGGGCCTCATGGGCTGGTGATCTGACCGTCATGCGTCTTCTGCTGAAGTACGGCGCTGATCCGAAGATTCCGACGTTTGCCGGAACCACAGCATTGATGGCGGCTGCCGGAGTGAACTGGGTCGTCGACCAGACTTACGACGAGGGGCCGCAGGCGCTGCGGGAAGCCGTGAAGCTCTGTTACGAACTCGGCATGAGCGTCAATGACGTGAATTCCATGGGCATTACTGCACTGATGGGCGCCGCCAACCGAGGATCCGATGACATCATCGAGTTTCTGGTCGAAAAAGGAGCAAAGCTTGACGTCGCCGACAAAGAAGGACGAACGCCCATGACCTGGGCCGAAGGCGTCTTCCTTGCAACGCATCCGGCGAAGCCGAAACCGAGCTCGATTGCTCTGATCAAGAAGTTGATGGCGAAAGCCAGTGTGGGCCAGTAATGCACGGGGGTGTGGAACGAATGTTGAAGAAGAACGTATTCCCCTCCTTGCAAAGGCTTGCCATGTCCCACATCTTTTGCGGGACACGGGGGGCATTGAAAACAACTGAAGGGAAAGCCGAAGTCCCCTCCTTGGACAAGGAGGGGTGGCTGCGCCCATTAAAAAAATGCCGCGAAGCCTCCTTAGCGGGCGCAGACGGGGTGGTTGGCTCAAGCCACCGATTATCGGAAGTTGAACGAACCACCCCGTTCTTGATGTTTCGCCCTACCGGGCTCACGCTTCGCGCCGCGCTTCCAAAGGAACGGGACCATTTACTTGATGGCGCGGCCACCCCTCCTTTGCCAAGGAGGGGACTTCGCCTTTCCCGCCGGTTGTCCCAGACGCCCGTGTCCAGCGGACGACTTGTGGGTAATGATCAGTTGCAAAGGAGGGGAATCTTCCAAAGATTAATCCGCATTGCGGCTATGGCGACAGCCCTCCTGGCTATCGTTCCCAGTGACGCACAAATCGCCGGACCCCAGAACAATTCCGCGGTCTCGCCGCAACCTGCCCTCCTCAATCAGTACTGCATTACCTGCCACAACCAGCGGGCAAAAACCGCCGGACTCGCCCTCGACACAATGGACTTCGAGCATGTTGGGAAAGATGCGGCGGTCTGGGAGAAGGTCGTACGCAAAATCAGAACGGGCATGATGCCTCCCAGCGGTGCTCGCCGGCCGGAGCGGTCTGCGCTGGATGCCTTTGCCTCCGAACTCGAAGCGCGCATCGACCGTGAGGCGGCTCTCAGCCCCAATCCGGGAATTCCGGCGCTGCATCGGCTCAATCGAACCGAATACGCCAACGTGATCCGCGATCTGCTCGCGCTTGACGTGGATGTCCCGACACTTCTTCCGGCGGATGATTCCACCGAAGGGTTTGACAATATCGCGGATGCCCTGGGAGTTTCTCCGTCGCTTATTCAGGGCTACGTGTCCGCGGCGATGAAAATCAGCCGGCGGGCCGTGGGCGATCGTACGCTGATCCCGACGCAGATCACGTATCCCGCTCCAAGCGGGCTCTCCCAGGACCGTCACATTGAGGGCCTGCCCCTTGGAACTCGTGGCGGAATGCTCATCCGGCATACTTTTCCGATGGATGCGGAGTACGAATTCAACGTTGGCGGCGGATTCGGTGGCGGAGGTGGCGGCGCCGCGATCGATGTCACGATCGATGGTGAGAAAGTCGCCGTGAGCAATCCCCGCAACTTCCGGCTCGCCGTCAGGGCGGGACCCCACACCATCGGCGCGGCTCTCGTCGACCGGCAGAGGGCGGCCGGCGTGGACGAGGCGTATTCGGACTTCAGAATCAAATCCGTGTTCACAGCGCCCGGAGGTGTGAACAGTGTAGTGATCACCGGTCCGTTCAATGCCACCAGCCCCGGCGACACTCCCAGTCGCCACCGCATATTCGTGTGTTATCCCGTGACGGCCCATGACGGCGTGGGGGGACCGGCCAGCCCTCCATCGAATTCCTCCAGTGGCCGGACGGTGGGCCCCACGCTAAACGGCGTGGGGGGACCGGCCAGCCCTCCATCGAATTCCTCCAGTGGCCGGACGGTGGGCCCCACGCTAAACGACGAGTCCGCATGCGCGCGCCGAATCCTCACGACGCTGGCCCGCCGGGCATTCCGCCGGCCTGTGCTCGACGCGGAAATCGAAACGTTGATGAGTTTCTATCAGCAAGGCCGCAAAGATGGGGACTTCGAAACCGGTATCCAACAGGCGTTGGCGCGGGTGCTCGTGGCTCCCCGTTTTTTATACCGGGCTGAAGAGGAACCTGCGGGATTGAAGGATGGCGCCGTATACCGCCTGAGCGATCTCGAGCTCGCTTCGCGCTTGTCGTTTTTTCTGTGGAGCAGCATTCCCGACGACGAACTGCTGGACGTGGCCATCAAAGGCCGGCTCAGCAATCGCATGGTGCTCGAACAGCAGGTGAGGCGGATGCTAGCGGATTCAAAGTCGGACGCCCTGATAAAGAACTTTGCCGGTGAGTGGCTGTACCTGCGGGAACTCGCGAAAGTAGAAACTGGGGCGAAGGACTTCGACGAGAATCTTCGTCAGGCGTTCGCACGCGAGACCGAGATGTTGTTTGAAAGCATCGTCCGCGAGGACCGCAGCATCACCGACCTGCTCGATGCGAATTACACATTTGTGGACGAACGGCTCGCCCGTCACTATGGCATTCCCAATATTCATGGGAGCTACTTTCGCCGCGTAACCCTCGATGCGGCCAGCCCACGGCGGGGTCTTCTGGGACAGGGCAGCATTCTGACCGTGACATCCGTCGCCACCCGGACTTCCCCGGTGACGCGCGGCCGATGGATTCTCGAAAACATTCTGGGAACACCCGCTCCTGTGCCGCCCGCTGGAGTCGATACCAATCTGGAGAAAGATGCCGAAGCCGTAAAGGTGACATCCTTGCGCCAGCGCCTGGAGTTGCACCGCAAAGTTGAGCCTTGTGCCAGTTGCCACAAAATCATGGACCCGATAGGTTTTGCTCTCGAAAACTTCGATTTGATCGGCGCGTGGCGTCAGCTTGATGGTAAGACGCCCATCGACGCTTCGGGCCAACTCGTGGACAGCACCGCGCTCCATGGCCCCACGGACCTGCGGCAGGCGCTTCTGAGCCGGTCGGACGCGTTCGTGACGACGGCGACCGAAAAACTTTTGACATATGCGCTGGGCCGAGTGGTTCAATATTATGATATGCCGGCAGTGCGCTCGATCGTTCGGCGTTCGGCTCCGAACCAGTATCGTTTTTCTTCGCTGGTCCTGGGAGTCGTTCAGAGCGAACCGTTCCAAATGAAGATGAAGAACTAACAGGAGATGAAATCATGTTCATCACAAGGAAGCATCTTTCACGCCGCACGTTCCTCCGTGGCGCCGGTGTTACGATCGCTCTGCCTTTTCTGGAATCGATGGTTCCCGCCGCGACGCCCTTGAGGCAGACAGCGGCCAGCCCGCGGACGCGGTTCGGTGCCATCTATTTCCCGCACGGCGCCACGATGGACAAGTGGACCCCGGAAAAGGAAGGCTCCGCGTTTGAGTTTTCGGAAATCCTTCAGCCGCTTAAACCATTCCGTGATCGGGTCAACGTGATCAGCGACCTCAGCCATCCGCAAGCGTACGGGGGAGGTTCGGCAACTTCCAACCACACCCGCTCGGCCGCGGCGTTCCTCAGCGGCGCTCAGGCGAAGGCCGGCGCCCAGGCCTATTTGGGCATTACCGTAGACCAACTCGTGGCGCAGAAGATCGGACAGGACACTCCACTGCCCTCAATCGAGATGGGAATTGAGGACCCGAGTTTGAGCTGTGGCGATGGCCTCAGTTGCGCTTACCGCGATACGATTTCGTGGCAGGGGCCGACCTCTCCGCTTCCGATGCAGAACAATCCTCAGGTGGTTTTTGAACGATTGTTCGGCGATGGGAGCACCGATGCCGAGCGCCGGGCGCGCCGGCAGCAATCCCTCGGTCTTCTGGATTCCGTTCTGGGAGAAGTGCCGTCTCTGCAGCGGAAGCTACCTGCAGCTGACCGCAGCCGGCTGGATCAGTATTTGAATGACGTGCGTGAGATCGAGCGGCGAATCGAAAAAGCGGATCAGCAGGTCTCGGCGGATCTCAAAGTGCCGCGCGCACCCGCGGGAATCCCTAAAGATTTCGAAGAGCACATCAAGCTGATGTTCGACCTCTGGGTCCTGGCCTGGCAGGCCGACATCACACGCATCACCACACTATTGATGGCAAAAGAACTCAGCAACGCCGTTTATGCCAAGAGCGGCGTGCGCGATGCTTTCCACATCCTATCGCACCACTCCAACCTGAAGGAGAACATGGACCGGTTTGCCGTATTGAACCGGTATCACGTCACCACGTTCACCTACCTGCTCGAGAAGCTGCAGGCGATCCCGGAGGGCGACGGAACCCTGCTGGATCATTCCATGGTTTTATATGGCAGCGCCATGAGCGACGGGAACCAGCACAATCACGCTCCACTACCGATCATCCTCGCGGGAGGCGCGTCGGGCCGGCTCAAGGGCGGACGCCACATTCGGAATCCCAAAGACACCACGATGTCCAACCTGCTTCTGGCCATGCTGGACAAGCTTGGGATTCACGCGGAGAAGTTCGGCGACAGCACCGCAATGCTGGAGATCTAACCGGACTCTCGCAGTTCGCGGTCATTTCAAGCTTTTTTGGGTCGCTCGCAAACGATAAGTCCAGCCAGATCAGCGCAAGGGTTTGCGACGGACGTTTTCGGTGAAGACCTGCCGTCTTTTCTCACCCGACTCGTTCTGCCATGGTGCGTTTGCAGTGTTAGCGAAACAATTCGGGCCCTCGTCCCGGAAGAGCTGAAGGAGAAACCAATGAAACGTTTTTTTGCGAGTGTTTTTTGGATTTTGACCATAACCGCCATTTCGTCGGCTCAGACGACTTTCTACTATCCACAGATTGTTAACGGCCAGCAAGGGGGAGGCATCAGTTGGGTCACATGGATTTTGGTTACTAATTCGGGGACAAGTCCGACGAGCGGTTCAATCCTTTTCACACAAGACGACGGTACGCCGTTCAGCATCTCTTTCTTCGATGCCGATACGGGACAGCCCGCTGGAAACAGTAATATAATTCTGTTCCAGCTCGAGGTAGGGCAGACGCGTATATATATCTCAAGTGGCGCCGGCCCTCTGACCGGAGGTTTTGGCACGTTATCATCGGGCTCCCGTGTTACAAGCACTGCCGTATTTTCCGAATATGGCTTCGGAGGGGGGCCGGGGGCGCCGGGCGGACTGTCCGGTGGATTAATTGCAGAAGCCAGCGTACCGGCTGTAACAGCGTCGATGCGGCAGGCCACCTTCTTTTATGTGGCTGATAGATTCGACAGTGCCGTGGCCCTCGTCAACACCGGTAGCAGTTCGGCAGACATTACACTCCAGATTCTGGATCGGAATGCAGTGGTGATTGCGCCCCCGGTCGTCATACCGCTCGGTGCCAACAACCACACGGCAAAATACGTCAGCCAACTGTTCCCGAGTGCCGTTGGTCATGACGGCACGATGCAGATTATTAGTTCAACGCCGCTGGCCGGGGTGGCTTTGCGTTTCTCTCCGAGCGGTTCGTTTACCACGTTGCCAGTGTTCCTGGCGTCGTTGTTGAATCCCGCGTGGGAATGGCTAGACCAGCGTCCCTGGCTGACGCCGCTCCATTCGCTGGCAAGACTTCTAGGAGGTTCACCATTCAGGATCGGTTAGTGTTGGCACAAGGCGTCGCCGAGCGAAAGGAATTGGCGGTTCGCTCTGCACTCGAGTCGAGCCGCTGGCATATCATGCGGCAAATGCTCGCCGAGAGCGTTCGGCTTGCCCTCGTCGGAGGCGTGCTAGGTTTGTTCAGTCGCGTTATCCTGCAATCACTTCTAAGGGCAGTACAAACGCGGGCTAAAGCCCGCGACTACACATTGCGACAATGTCTCGGCCAAGCATGTAGTCGCGGGCTTTAGCCCGCGTTCGCATCGCCGAGACATGGTCAACTGAAGTCCTTGGGGATCTGGGTGCAAATCGCTTTTCATTCTACGGAAAACGCCAATAAAACGTTGCCGGGGATGACGCCTCCGTGGTGAGAGTAGCCGGAATTGGTAAAGACCATGCCACCCACAACCGTCGGGCCGGAATTGCTCATGGAACCCCCGTTGGCCTTCACGCCGTTCAACGTTTCATATTCGCGAACGGTGTCGTATTCCCAGATAATTTTGCCGTCGCGTGTCGAATAGGCTCGCAATTGGCCGTCCATCGTGCCCGAAAACACGACGCCCGGGATGCCCGTCACTGCCGCCGCCTGGGCCGGTTTGCAGGGCGTTCTCTCTCCACACGGCGGAGGCGGCGTGGACCAGACCGTGCGCCCGCTGCCAATGTCGAGTGCAGTTATTCCTCCGCTCGCATTAGGATTCGCGCGATCGAAGTAGGCGATGGCTGCGTAGACGTTCTCGCCGTCTATCGCCGGACCCCACATAACGCCGCCTCCCGAACTCCCCTGACCGACGCGTTGTGCCCACAAGATTTTCCCTTCCCCATCCGGATCCAGGGCAAACACCATGCCCGCCTTGTTTGCGGCAACAATGATCTGGCGGCCGTTCTTCAATTCGACGAGACTCGTCGAGGATGCGAAATCCGCGTCGGGAGCGCTCGCGTCAGGGCAAACCGCTGGGTTGCGATCGGGGCGTCCGCAGCTCGCATTCCAGACATCTTTCTGGGCAACTTGACGACTCCATCGAATCTTGCCCGACTTCATGTCGAAGGCCACGATGGAATCCGACGCCTCGGTTGCCGGAATGGAGTAATTGTTACCGGTGCCGACATACAGCAGATTTCGTTTCAGGTCGAGGGTTGGAGCATTCCAAATCGGGGCTCCGGACGGACCCCAGAGTTGGGTGCCAATCGGATTCTTCTCGGTCTCGTGCGCTTCTTCCGGAATCGTGTACGTCTTCCACAACACGTTGCCGTTCGAGGCATCCAGAGCGACGAGACTTCCCCGGAACCTGCAACACGGGTATTTCAGATCGCCCACCTGGGACTCTTCACGCGAGGAAACCGGCACGTATAGACGCCCGGCATGTAGAGTGGGCGCTCCGGTAATGGCAGAGCGCCAGTAGTCATCGACCTTCTTCTTCCACAGCAACTTTCCGGTTTCGGCGTCGACGGCGTACACATTGGCCGACTGGTCGCCGAAGTACGCCGCGAGCCTGCCAGCGGAGATTTTCCCGATGCTGACCGCGCTCCGGACACCGGCTTCGGCCTCGATCACCCAGTGAACGCAGCCGGTTCTGGCATCCAGCGCGAAGACGTCACCTTCGGCCGTCCCCACGTACAGACGACCACCGACGACAACAGGCTGGGTTCCGCCTGAAGTGGCACCCGGGAATCCGAACGCCCACTTCAGTTTCAGGCGCGGCACATTCGCAGCAGTCAGGCCAGCCGCCTGCGGCGGCTGAAAGCGCGTGTTCGTGAGCGTCACACCCCAGCCGTTCCACCCTGGACCGGCGAGACCAGTGCTGAACGACCCGGCGGCGTTGCCGCAAAACGCAGACCTGGGAATTCGATCGACTGGCTCGCTTCCGAAGGGTTTTCCCGACAAGTACTGGGCCAGCACCCGCCGCTGCGTGCGACTGCGCTCGGCTGCCTGAGCTTTCATCGCCCCCGTCTCGAGCACCTGGAGGATGTGCTCCGGCGTCATCTGCCTTAGAACGTCGCGGCTCGGCCCTCGGGCTTCCTCACCACTCGCGGCTTCATGACAGATCGCGCAATACGTTTTGAAAAGGTAATCGCCATCCTGCGCTCGCAATGGCGAAGAAGGGAGAACAACCCATACGATCCAGGCGAACAAGGTACCGAATCTCGTTGCTTTCAATGTCACCTCGCCGCGCCCCAACTGGAGCGGCACTCTACAAGATTTTGTAATCCGGAACGCGGGCTAAAGCCCGCGACTACACGCTTTGTCGAAACGTTATGACCTTTATGTAGTCGCGGGCTTTAGCCCGCGTTCCGGCTGACCCCCGTTTCGTGTTTTCCGCGCTAGAAAATTTCCGGCCAGGAAAACGTGATCACGCTGTTCATGATGCCGCTCGGCGGGCGGATCCGCTGACCCGCTGCGCTCATGATGATCTCTTTGTGAACAGGATCCAGAGCAATTCCGGATGGCGCATATCCCGTGAGCTGCTGAACTGGGATTTTCCAGCGGGGTGCGACGTCACCATTATCGTTGATGCTCCAGGCGCAAACCGCCGGGCTGGATCCTGCCATCCCCGGGGCGCGGTCGCAGCCGCCGATAATCCAGCCATTCGGCGGATAGACCTGTATTGTGGAGATGGCGGCCATAAGGCTCTTCGGTCCCCGAATCACGGCTTTCGGCTTCGCGTTTCCGCTGGCGGTACGATCAAAAATCAACATGGCGCCGCCACTGTTTACGATCATGGCATTATGGACCGGATCCACTACGACGGGGGACATGCCTCGAATTTGCCCACGTCATTGGCGACATACAGCTCTCCGCGCTCCGGGTCCACAGACATCGCTCCGGGCCAATTCAACTGCGTCTTGGGACCTTGAATGACGCGCAACGGACTGGTGTCACCGTTGACGTTGAGTGGGTAGACCGTAATCGAAGGGGCTTCGAACCTGCTCGTACCCGCAATGCTGTAGTCGCTGATGTTGCCCCAATTGTTGACGAACAATAATCTGTTCTTTGTATCAATCGCAATGCCGTGGGCGTCCGATAGTCGAGTGCTTTCCCCTTGCAACAAGCGCAGCGGCTTCTCGTCTCCGGAGGCCGTCTTCCGGTATACCGCCACCTGGGGAGGGTACTGGACTGACAGGAACAGCTCCTGGTTCTCTTCATCCACAGTCATGGCGTAGCCCCGATGCGTAATTTTCAACTTACGGATGGGCTCGACGTCTCCATTGGCATCGTGAGAAAACACCACAATACTGTCTCCGATGTCGTTTTCTACCGAATAGATGTCCCCGTTCTTCGGGTCCACGTAAACACAACTGTTGAATTGGACATCGGTCTTCGGACCTCCAATCAACCGCTTCGGTTCGGTACGGTTGGCATTGGGCGCATCGGTCTTCGGACCTCCAATCAACCGCTTCGGTTCGGTACGGTTGGCATTGGGCGGCGTATTGTCCAGCCGGTTGAAGACGCGGATGCTCCACGTGTTGGTGTCCTGAAGGAGTACTTCGTCGAGCCGGGTGTCGACAGTAACCGCAGTGTAAATGGGATCCGTATCCCGAATGTTGCGAACCGGCGGACGCCCCACATCTCCTGTCTGCCCCGCATCCTGCGAAGCGGCATAGACGGGCCCCTCCTGGAACGCGGCAAACAGATTGTCTCCTTGCGATGCGCCTGTCCGACTCGAGTTGGCGCTAGCGGGCTCCCACAAGCACATTTCTCCAAGGTCGGGCAACTGCTTGATGGAAACCAATCGAGCTGAGCTGGCGGTTTTTTGCAGTCGTTCCACTGTGGATAAGCCGAAGATGCCTACCGCGATCACCACTACGCCGGCAAGGATCGCCCTTCTACGTTTGTCTTTTCCTACGCGCATATGCCTCCTTCACAGTTAGCCGCGGCAAAATCTTTCCTCTTGTGCGACCCACCACGCTGCTCGCACTAACGCTCTTTTTCGAACAAGGTATAACAGCTTAGAATTGGCCAACGTTACGCTCTCGTATTTAACGATGTCAAGAAGGAGAAAACGCAGGCGCTCCTTGGAACAGGAGGCGCTGCTGCGCCATCCAGAAAATGCTGCGAAGGCTGCGATCGACCTTAAAGGCGCAGACGGGTTTCGAGGACTGACCACCCCGTCCGCGCCAGCTTTGGTGGCCTTCGGCATCATTCTTTTTGATGGCGCGGCCACCCCTCCTTTGCAAGGAGGGGAATAAGTTCCTGTTCAACATTCGACTCATCACGGCCCGAGCTTCCCAAAATGTCAAATGTTGGGATGTCCCATGAACGATGTCAAATGTAGTTGTCCAACGACCAAACAACCCAATGATCCAATAATCTTCTGCCTTGCCCGGCCGCTTTGCCTAACCTGGTTGACGCCACCTGATGTGTGCAGGTACCTTACTCCACTCAAGCGCGTCGTTGGGAGGACAGCATGTCTAAAATTGAATTGAAAATAGCATTGAGCGTGGAAAGAGGGTCCCCTCACCCTGTGGGCGCGACTGCGGATCACGATGGAGTGAATTTTTCGTTGTTTTCGGGGAATGCCACTGGCGTTGAATTGTTATTGTTTCATACCCACGATGACGTGGAACCGTTCAGGATCGTCCAACTGGATCCCTATGTAAACAAGACATTCCATTTTTGGCATCTCTACGTCCGCGGGTTGCGGCCGGGAACGCATTATGCCTATCGCGTGGACGGACCTTCCGACCCAACGGCTGGACATCGCTTCAATCGGAACAAGGTTCTGATCGACCCGTACGCGCGAGGCAACACCAACGCTCTTTGGAAACGCGCGGACGCGTGTGGTCCTCAAGATAATCTCAAGACGTCCATGCGCTCGGTCGTGATCCATAGTGGCAGTTACGACTGGGAAGGAGACCGGCCCTTGAACCGGCCCATGGAGGACACGATCATTTATGAGATCCACGTTCGAGGCTTCACCCGCTCCCCGTCTTCTGGAGTTCGCCATCCCGGCACTTTTTCGGGAATCATCGAGAAAATCCCTTACCTCCAGAGCCTTGGTATTACTGCTGTCGAGCTTTTACCTGTTTTTGATTTTGACGAAAGCGACGTTCTACGCGTTGTTGACGGGACAGCGCTTCGCAATTTCTGGGGCTACAGCACACTAGGTTTTTTCGCCCCGCAATCGGCCTATTGCATCGCTCCCGAGACTGGAGGTCACCTTGATGAATTTCGGGACATGGTGAAGGCGCTCCACAAAGCCGGCATCGAAGTCATTTTAGACGTGGTCTTCAACCATACCGACGAAGGCAACCATCTGGGACCGTTGTTCAGCTTCAAGGGAATCGACAATCGCACCTACTATCTCACGGAACGCGATCAGCGCTTTTACGCCAACTACACGGGCTGCGGCAACACCCTTAACTGCAACCATCACATCGTGGGGAAACTTATCCTGGACTGCTTGCGCTACTGGGTACGGGAAACTCATGTGGATGGGTTCCGCTTCGACGAGGGATCCATTCTGGCGCGCGGTGAAGACGGTGATCCATTGAAGCATCCGCCCGTTGTTTGGCAGATCGAACTCGACGACGAGCTTTCGGATTCTAAATTGATCGCTGAGGCATGGGACGCTGCCGGGCTGTATCAGATCGGCCATTTCCCGGGAGACCGCTGGGCGGAATGGAATGGCCGCTATCGCGACGATATTCGGCGCTTCGTCAAGGGAGATCCGGGACTGGTGGGTGCCCTCGCCTCGCGGCTTGCGGGCAGCGCGGATCTCTATGAAGATGACGGAGAACTCCCCATCAACAGCATCAATTTCATCACTTGCCATGATGGATTCACGCTCAATGACCTCGTCTCCTATGACGCGAAGCACAACGAAAGCAACGGCGAAAACAATCAGGATGGCATCAACGACAACTTGAGCTGGAATTGCGGTATCGAGGGCGAGACCAGCGATCCTGCCATTGAGTTGCTACGAGAACGGCAGGTCAAGAATTTCGCCACGATTCTCTTGCTCTCCCGCGGCGTGCCAATGATCTTGGGAGGGGACGAGATCCGGCGGACTCAGAGGGGAAACAACAACGCCTACTGCCAGGACAATGAAATCAGTTGGTGGGATTGGAGCCTCGCCGATAAGAACCGGCACATGTTCCGGTTTTGGAAGCAAATGATCGAATTCAGAAAGAATCACCCGGCACTGCGTAGCCGCTACTTCTTCAACGGCGCAATTAACGAGCGCGGGCTTCCCGACGTGTCCTGGCATGGCTGCAAGTTGAACAGCCCCGGTTGGGCAGACCCCTATTCCCGGGTACTGGCCATGACGCTTGGCGGCTTCAATGGTGAGGCCGACATCCACGTGATGATGAACATGTATTGGGAGGCCCTTGGCTTCGAAGTCCCACTTCTAGAGGATCGGCTCTGGTTCCGTGCGGTGGATACCGCTGCACTCTCCCCTCATGAGATTCTCGAGCCTGGCCGAGAGAGCCTTTTCACGGACCGCATCTGCAAGGTGGAGGGACGCAGCATCGTCGTGCTGATTTCGAAGTGAACGCGGGCTAAAGCCCACGACCACATTGTCGCAACCACGTTTGGTCCAAATGTAGTCGCGGACTTTAGCCCGCGTTCTTTTTCGACGGATTACATCAATTCGGCAACCAGGTCTCGCGCTAGCTCCTCGGAAATCCCGAGGGGTCGAAGAGCCATAGGTCCTCCCTCGAGAACGGGTTCAGCCTGGTCCAACGACGGCAGATCCGTTCTTTGAAAGAACTTTCCGATCGGAATTTCATCACCCCAAAGCAACGCTTTCTGCATTGCGCCTTGCCAATCCGATGGGTCGTAGGACGGATCGTCCTCGAGCTTCTTGACGCGTTCCCGGAACCAGGGATAAGTGTTGTCGTGGTTGTACGTCACACATGGGCTGAATACATCAATGAATGCGAATCCTTTGTGCCGGAGTCCCTGCTTCATCAGTTCAACCAGGTGCTTCGGCTCGCCGCTGAAACCGCGGGCAACGAACGTCGCGCCCGCGGCCAAAGCCAGGGTGATGGGGTTAATGGGCTCCTCGACGTTGCCGAAAGGCATGCTTTTGGTCTTCATTCCTCTTTGGCTCGTCGGAGAAGTCTGGCCGGTCGTCAATCCGTAAATCTGATTGTCCATTGCGACGTAGAGCAGATCGACGTTCCGCCGCATCGAATGGATGAAGTGGTTTCCACCAATGCCGAAGCCATCTCCGTCGCCTCCGGTGACGACAACGTGCAAGTTGTGGTTTGCCATCTTCACACCGGTCGCGACAGCGAGCGCGCGGCCGTGGAGCGTGTGCATGCCATAGGTATTGATGAAACCAGGCAGGTTCGAAGAGCACCCAATGCCGCTAATGGTAATCACGTCGTGCGGCTGAATGTGCAACTCAAACAGCACCTTCTGGAGTGAAGAGAGGACACCGAAGTCCCCGCATCCCGGACACCAGTCGGGATCCACTTTACCTTTGAAATCGGTCAACGTGAGCTTTCCAGGGTCCAATACTGTCGCCATCGCTTCTCCTTTTACTGACTCTCGGTCCCCCCACACTTAAATTACTGAGTGTCGGTCCCACCGGCCAAGCTACTTATGGTACACCGCCTTTCGGCGGCCTCCTTGAATGGCATTTTGGCCGGTCCCCCACACTTAAACCATGATTTCGTGCATCGGCACCGACAGGTTCGTCCTGCCGGCGAGTTGTTCTTTCACACTGTCGACGATGTGGTGGGGCATAAAGGGCTCGCCATCGTACTTTCGGATGTGGCCGTCGGGAACGTAGCTTGTCTCGCTGCGGAGATAACGGGCGAATTGCCCGCTGTAGTTGTTCTCGACGATGATCGCGCGCTTTCCGGAGGTCTTGAGAATGTCGACGATGGCCTGTCCGTGAAGCGGAACCAGCCATCGGATCTGAAGCTGATTCGTCCGGATCCCTTGAGAGTTGAGGATCTCGACCGCTTCGCCGATGACACCTTTCGTCGAGCCCCATCCAATAAGCGTAACGGCCGCGCCGGGCTCGCCCATGAGCTCCGGCGGTCTCACTGCTCGTTCGATGCCGCCGATCTTGCGCTGCCGCTTTTCCATCATCGCGCGGCGCTTGTGCGGGTTCGTGAATTCATCGCTGATTAAGACACCATCTTCGTCGTGCTCGTCGGTTGCCGCGGTGTGCACATGGCCCGGAACGCCTGGAATTGCGCGAGGAGACACGCCGCTTTCGGTGATCTTGTACCGTTTATAACCGGTGTTTTTGCCGTTATTCTCCGCGGCAGTGATCAACTCACCGCGGTCGATTTTCGGATTAAACGCGAGTTCCTTCGGATCGATCGAGGAGCGGCCTTCCGAGAGGAGCAGGTCGCTGAGGATGATTCCAGGGCACTGGAATCGATCCGCGATGTTGAAAATCTCGGGCACGAGGTTGAAGCAGTCCAGAATGTCGGTCGGCGCTGCGATGACGCGCGGAAAGTCGCCGAAGCCCGCACCGAGCATCTGCCAGAGGTCACCTTGCTCCGTCTTGGTCGGAACGCCGGTTGACGGTCCAGCGCGCTGGACGTCGATCACGACCACGGGAGTTTCAATCATCGCCGACATCCCAAGACCTTCCGTCATCAGCGCGAACCCGCCGCCGGACGTTGCGCACATCGCGCGGGCTCCAGTATGAGCAGCGCCGATTGCCATGTTGATCACGCCGATTTCGTCTTCGACCTGACGCACCATGATGCCGGCCTTCCGGGCGTGCGCAGCCATCCAGTGGAGTACGCCTGTCGATGGGCTCATCGGATACGCGCAATAAAACTTCACGCCGGCGGCAACGCCCCCCATCGCCAGCGCGATGTTGCCCGACAGGACGGCATACTTGTTGCCGGTCATTGGAAGCGGCTCGGCAAACGGTTTGAAATTGGCGGTTGCGTAATCATAACCTGCTCGAGCGATACCAACGTTTTGGGTGACGACCGTGTCGCCCTTCCGTTTGAACTGCTGCGTGAGCACCTCTTCAAGCGGCTGGAAACCTACACCCATCATGTTCAACGAAGCCCCGAGTGCCAGCGTATTCTGCTCCACTTTGTTACGGCTTCCTTTCGATAGTTCGTTCACCGGAAGCGGGCACAACTGAACTCCTTCCGTTCGCTCTTTCGGCTTGAGAGCGTCGCCGTTGTAAATGACTGCCGAGCCGGGACGCATCAGGTGCAAATGCCGATCGATCGTGTCCTGGTTCAGAGGAATTAAGAGATCGATACGATCGCCGAAGTTGGTCACCTCCTCAGGCCCCGTGCGGATCGTCAGAAACGTGTGCCCACCACGAATAATCGATTGATACGCGTTGTACGCGTTCAAATGGAGACCTCGGCGAGCGAAGATCAGGGCAAAGATGTCGCCCGGAGTGGCTACACCCTGTCCCGCTGCCCCACCAATCGAAACGGCAAATGTGCGCTTCATACTCACTCCTGAATAAAAAAGGAACCGGCGGCCAAAGGCGGTGCAATAAATTTCAATCCGCACGTCTTCTAAAAAGTCCAGATGTTTTGTAGTCTAAGCCCGCTATTCGGGATCAGGCAAGGGCTCTTTAAGGACGGCCAATCCTTTCTGTTTCTTCCCGGTGAATTTCGGGACGGAGGAAAAACGCTTGAACTACCGAGATTTTCCTCCGTTGCGATGACCTCATCAACAAACCGATCGATCCTTTGGTCCTTCGGGCCAGACTCAACGGTCATGTTCAGCGAGCGGAAATTCTTTTCACGGACATTCGCGGATTCACTGCTTTATCTGAAGAATTAGATATGTTGACAAATTCGGAGGGGACGGACTCATGTGTATTCGATGGTGAAGACATGGCAATACCACCTTGCTTACGGGTTCCTCCCTAAAACCTCTCTCACTTTTCGAGCCAGCCATTTTGCCTCGAATGGCTTCTGGATAAAGAACATACGCCCATGCAGGACTGCTTGGTGAACAATAGCGTTATCCGTAAAACCGGACATGTATAGCACTTTGAGTCCCGGACGAGTTTGCGCCAATCGGCGCGAAAGATCGATACCGTTACCTCCCGGCATGATGACGTCAGTAAGAAGGAGATGGATTGGCGGAGTGTGGCGCTCGGAGATGGAAGTGGCTTCCTCCGCATTGGCTGCTTCCAGGACTCGATAACCGCGTACCTCAAGCATAGTGCGAGCGAGTTTGCGCAGGGAGTCGTCATCTTCAGTCAACAAGATCGTCTCGGTGCCGCGATCATCTTCGGCTGCCCCGGCATCAGGGTAAGACTCTTGAACCTCTTTGCCTTCGCCAACGGATGGAAAGTAGATCTTAATGGTGGTGCCGTGTCCAACTTCGCTATAAACGCAGATGGTGCCGCCCGATTGTCGAACGATCCCGTACACGATAGAGAGTCCCAGACCCGTTCCTTTGCCCGATTCTTTCGTCGTAAAAAAAGGTTCGAAGATCCGCGCTTGTGTCTGCGCGTCCATTCCAAGCCCGCTGTCACTCACCGCCAGCATCGCGTAAAGGCCAGGCTTACATTCAGGATGTTGCCGAACATATTCCTCCTCCAGGGTAACCCTCTCGGTCTCGATCGTCAGATGGCCCCCGTGCGGCATCGCATCGCGAGCGTTGACAGCGAGATTCATAATAATCTGCTCAATCTGTCCGCGATCCGCTCTTATGTTTCCAATTGAGGAGCTGAGCACTGTCCGCAGCTCGATATTCTCGCCGATGAGCCGGGCCAGCATCCTCTCTGTCTCCGGGATGATGGAGTTGAGATCAAGCACTGTGGGTTGCAACACTTGCTTCCGGCTAAAAATGAGGAGCTGTCGAGTTAAGGCGGCCGCACGGCAACCGGCCTTCTTGATCTCTTCGATTTTCTCCCGCAGCGGATCGTGTGCGTGCAACTTGCCGATGACCAACTCACTGTATCCATTGATTACGGTGAGCATGTTGTTGAAGTCATGTGCGATTCCACCTGCCAAAGCTCCAATGGCCTCCATCTTCTGCGCCTGTCGAAGCTGTGCTTCAAGCGTTTTTCGTTCAGTGATGTCTATATTGACTCCCCGCATACCAGCAGGCTGGCCTTTGTCGTCCGCGATAACCGTGGTATGCGCTTCGACCCACACCCTTCGTCCGTCCTTGCGGATCCAACGAAATTCCGACTGACCACCCTTACCGCTGGAGAATTGTTCGGCCGCTTCAGCGGCGACGCGTTTCTTATCATCTGGATCGACGATGGAGAGCCAGAAGTTTGGTGTCGAAAGCCATTCCGCTACTCTATAGCCGAGGAGCGTTTCAACGTATTCACTGACAAAATCAATGCGCTGATCGGCCTCGTCCGGTTTGCCCCATGCCTCCCAAACAACCCCAGGGACGCTCTTTACGATGCTCTCCAGTTGCTGTTTCTGTTTGGACACCTCGATACTCAGCCGGGCGGTCTCCGCTTCTGAACGCTTGGCGTGAGTGAGGTCCCGCTTCACCGCAACGTAGTGCAGCAGCCTTCCATCCTTACCGCGAACCGGCGAGATAATCGTCTCCTCTTCGTAGAGAGTTCCATCTTTGCGTTGGTTGGTAAGAGGGCCCGACCACACTCTTCCCTCTGTCAGAGTTTGCCAGAGGCTCTTGTAGAACTCGGGGCCCTGTTCGCCGCTTTTCAGGATTCGGGGGTTTTTTCCGATCACCTCTTCCCGAGTGTAGCCAGTAACCCTTTCGAAACTAGGATTGACGTAAGTGATCACTCCATCGGAATCTGTAACAATGATGGATTCGTCTGCTTGTTCAACGGCCATGCCTAGCGTTTCCCGCTCGGATTCGGACCGCTTTCGGTTGGTGATGTCGGTCATGGCGCCAAGCAGCCGAATCGGTTGGCGATGATCGTCCCGGAGAATAGCGAATCGATCCGTGAAGTAACCGTAAGTGCCATCGGCTCGCCGAAACCGGTACTCCGCTTGACATGTGTGGCTTTCACCTTTGAGACAGGAGCCCAGGTCAGACAACACACGTTGGCGGTCATGGGGATGAATCAGTTCCATCCACTCATCGTATGTGAGGCTTGGGGACGAGTAGCCAAGCACTGTGCGCAATCCTTCGTTCCACCAGACCTGGTTGTTGATGATG
>WNGL01000430.1_pt1 | contig 50321 bp, 61 predicted proteins | sample 5400591 | NCBI WGS metagenome assembly WNGL01 (sample SAMN13153377, study PRJNA577476) | soil metagenome | isolation source: 80 cm soil or saprolite under Garry oak tree replicate 1 | place: USA:California | collected 2016-06-15 | reverse complement strand
ACAGGTCTGAAGACGGGACGAAGCTCCGGGGAGAAACGTCCTATCCCGGATTCAGAACTACTTAATGGCGCAGAGTCTCGGGACCCAAACCCGCAATGTCAATATGAATCGGTTCGGACACGCGAATCGCCGCCTCCAGCTCAACAAACGCGGTCAGCCTTTCCTCCGCGTGCACAACGAAACGTTTCCGTCGTCGCGGTGCGCGTCAGCAACAAAGATCGTTCGCCCGTTGGAATCAATCGCTGAGACGCAGCTCCAACTCCACCCGGCTTTGCTGAGATTGTCGGCGATGATCTCCCAATATTTCACGGCTGCACCTTGCTCCACGCGCCGCACCGTGCGGCTTTGTGAGCAGCGGTCGCGATAATTAATTATTTTTCAACTATTCCGGGGACAAGGGTGGGCGAGTGGTCAGCCGCTGCTCGCACTCACCACTCTTTGAAATCGCCCGCGTGCTCATGCGTTTGTCGATCCCCGCCGGAGTTACGTCAGGGCGTGACGGTGATGGTGAGCTTGGCCGTGGTTACGCCACCGTGGAAGTTCTTGCCTTCACCGGTCAGCACGTCCGAACCACTCGAGAACTGGTAGCCGGACTGGCAGCTGAAGGAGAAGTCGAGATCTCTGAACTTCACGATCTCGCTGCAGACCTGGCCCGACGGCCACACGTCGTGCTTCGTGACGTCCGGGCTCTCAAGTGACGGACCGGAGTTCTTTGCAACGTTGCCGCTCTTGCACTGCCATCCGGTCATGCTCACCAGCGACGCCTCGTTGACGCCCCCGGAGTCGGCCGCCGTCATCTTCACCGCGTAGCGCTCGCCCCACTTGGCCTTGAACGAACCGTTGCCGGTGAAGGTCTGCACCGCGCTGTTGGCTTTGTTGGTCACCTTCCAAGTGATTGTCGGGGGCGTCGAGTCGGAGGCCGGCTTATTCACCTTCGGACAGGCGCAACCCAGCGAGAGCACCAGCGGCGCAGAGACAATCGACGCCCGAATGAAGCGGAGAGAGCAGTTCATGGCATGTCTTGTGTTCGAGTTATCTAACTATAAATAAACGGCGTTTGGCAATCTATTCTTGGCTTTCCAAGCGTACTTTTCATCCGCGTGCACTACGAAACGCTTTCCGTCGCCGCGATGCGCGTCAGCAATCCAGATTGTTCGCTCGCGAGAATCCACGACTGTGACGCAGCCCCAGCTTCATCCGGCCTTGCTGAGATTGTCAGCGATGATTTCGCCATGCCTCAATCACAAAGCGGGACTCCTTCCGTCGGCTGGATCAAGTTCCTTGCGATAGTGACTGCTTGGCTGACCATCATCTTAGTGGCTTTGATAATCGTCTTAGGGATGTTCGTTTGGCGCTTGGAAGTGTTAATAGACTCGCTGGTCGCTTCGCGGAGATCTGCTCAGCTTTCAAGTCCGACAGCAGAACAATCTCCAACTCCCACTCCCACAACTGAGCCTGTACTAAAAGCAATACCCATAGCTACGCCGACAATGACGCCATCGCCAAGTCCTCACCCTACGCAAGTGCCTCATCGGACTCATCGCCGCCGCCACCGATAGCATCGCCGTTTTTGCTCTCCACACGGCAACGACAAAGTGATATGAACATCGCGATGACTAGCTCGCAACACCTCTATGAAGTTCGACCGCGCAAAGATCGACGTTGTGTCGATTTGATTTCCGACCAAATCCGGTCAGCATGTGCAATGCAGGATGGCGTACGCCTGGCCCTTCTTCACTTCCTCCAGCAGCTGACAGACTTCCGATGTGGGCGCCGTAATGAACTCGATACCGCGCCGTTTCGCCTCCGCTAGGACTTCGTCCATTACCGGAAGCGCGCCATGGGCACCGGTCCCAATAATGAGCCGCTTGCCTCCCCAGGGAATTTCTTCCTCGGCCGAAAGCGGCGTGTGGCCGAACTTCTCGCGGAATTGCTTGGAAGGTCCTTTCTTTCGCTTCCGCACTTTGCCGCCATCGATCACCACGTCATGCGTGTAGCGCTTTCCCTCGACCTCAATCTCGCCAAATTTGACCAGTCGTGTTTTCATATCTCAATGTTCCGCTGACTCGATCTACAAGGCAATGACGCTGTGATTCGCGTTCTTTAATGAAGCGGGCAACGTGATCGAGACGCACGAGCAGGCGCGGGAGTTCAGAAAGTGGTGAAGTTTCACTCGTATCACACTGCGCTTTCCCGCTAAAATGAATCCCAATCTCGTTACGAGTGGGGAATCCACCCATGAAAAGCAGAATGAAAACAAACGTGCTAGCTACGAGTCTTCTGCTCGGTCTTGGTCTGTCGGTCGCTTCCGCTGGCCAGCCGGATCCCCGATTTTACGGGACATGGGTCGGAGTGGAAACTTACGAGATACCCACCCACGCGGGCCCCTATGGCCAGCGGGGTGAGTCGCCTGTCAAAAAGTCCGCAGTGATTGAGATTGGTGATTCTGGGCAAACTTTAGTCTTCGGCCAAGGACTCCTACAGGGGCGCGTTGAGATTTCTCCCAAGTGGGGAAACAACAGCTTAGACTTTAGCGTACGCGCCAGCACATCCAGACGGACTCGTGGTATTCTAAAGCTGTCAGCGGATGGAAATACTTTGACAGAAACTGGATTCGCGCTTGTACCCGGCACGCCCTTTCCGCTCGTCTGCAATATTAGCGGGACGTTTCATCGACAGGGGAAGAAATAGAGAATTCACGGGTCGATACCAATCGGCTCCCAACAACCGGGCTTTCAGCCCTGCCTAATCGCCAATTCCAGTTCCAGAAACGCGGTCAACTTTTCGTCCGCACGCACAACGAACCGCCGTTCCATCATCGCGATGGGCGTCAGCAACAAAGATTGTTCGCCCGGCCTTTCTTTTTAAAACCCTCAACCAAGATGGGAAATCGCGATTTACCTATGACAACGCTTTAATCGACATACTTTTGCGCGATCGGCATCTTACGCCCAAGGCCAAAGGCGCGGCTGGTCACTTTTAATCCGGGCGCGGCCTGCTCGCGCTTATACTCGTTGAGATCGACGCGGCGCTGCAGCCAGCGCACCGTTTTCTCATCGAATCCGTGCGCGATGATGTCGCGCGCGCTCAGGTTTTCTTCGACGTAAAGGTGCAAGATCTGATCGAGAATTTCATACGGTGGCAGCGTGTCCTGATCTTTTTGGTTCGGCTTCAACTCGGCACTGGGCGGCTTGTCGATTGTCGATTTTGGAATGAGGTCCCCTTGGTGGCCTGATCGCGACGAATAATCGGAATTGATCCAGCGGGCCAGCTCGTAAACCATGGTCTTTGGCACGTCACTGATTACAGCGAGCCCGCCTGCCATGTCGCCGTAAATTGTGCAATAGCCGACCGCGAGTTCGCTCTTGTTTCCAGTCGTCAGCAACAGATGACCGAACTTGTTCGAAAGCGCCATGAGCGTCATTGCGCGCAGACGCGGCTGCATATTTTCTTCAGTCTCGTTTTCGGGCAACCCTTTAAAGATTTCCTTGAACTGTGATTTGAACACGGTGAACGCGTCCGAGATCGGAATCTCCAGGAATTTGATTCCGAGATTACGCGCGAGCGCACGCGCGTCGTCGATGCTGCCGCGCGAGGAGTAGGGGCTGGGCATGGAAACTCCGGTCACGTTTTCCGCGCCGAGTGCATCGACTGCGATGACGGCGGTGACCGCAGAATCCACGCCACCGCTGAGGCCGACCACGGCAGAATGAAAGTTGCATTTGCGGAAATAATCGCGAACTCCGAGGGAAAGCGCGGCGAAAAGGACCTCCGGCGTTTTGCCTTCACGGAACTCGATCGCAGCGGTGGAATCCGTATCGACGACCGCTTCGTCTTCGTGAAATGCGCCCAGTTGCGCAATCAAGTTCCCCGCTGAATTCACGGCAATGGAATTGCCGTCGAACAGCAGTTGATCGTTGCCGCCGACGACATTGCAGTAGCAAATGGCACGGCGATGCGTGCGTGCCGAACCCGCGACCATCTCGTAACGGACCGCTGGTTTGTGCAGCGTAAACGGCGATGAACTTAAATTGACGATAATCTCCGCGCCCTGCTCGATCAGGCCGCGCACCGGCTCGATATCGTATAGCGGTCGCGGCAGATAATGTTCGGTCCAAATATCCTCGCAGATCGTCACGCCGATTCTTTTGCCGTGCACGTCAAAAGGCTCAACGCGGCTGGCCGGTTCGAAATAGCGATCTTCATCGAAAACATCGTAGGTCGGCAGAAGCGACTTGTGCGCTTTGCGCAGCGGTTTGCCGCGCTCCAGGAGAGCGGCCGCGTTATGAAATGGCTTGCCACGTCCTTCATTGCGATCGACAAAACCCACGAGCAACGCTGCCTCGCCGACGCGAGAGTGAAGTTTTTCCAGGATCGCAAGATTCTCCGAGACAAAACGCGATTTAAAGACGAGGTCCTGCGGCGGATATCCGCTGATGGCCAGTTCCGGCGTCAGAATCAGTTCCGCGCCCGCAGCTGCAAGACGCTCGTAAGCGCCGATGATCAATTCGCAATTGCCTCTCAAATCCCCTACGGTCGGGTTAATTTGAGCAAAACCAATCTTCATGCTGCGCTACGGCAGGTTATGCGTAACGGCGCAACCAGCAATCCTCTTTTGCTCGGCCCGATGGGTTCTTTCCTGAAGCCATTCGTATGCCGTGGGGCGCCACAGACCACACACGCCTTATCGTCAAACGGCCACAGCGCGGCTTTCGGTTATCGATCCTGCGCGAGAAGGTCGAACATCGCGGCGTCAGCTTCGCACAATGTCTGGGTCGCGCGCGCGTACCGCAGCCGCAAAAAAAATCGTTTGCCAGCCCGGATAACTTTTTGGTAGGAAAAAGCAAACAACCGCCGAAGCAAATGCCGAAACGAAAAACAAAGAGAACGGCCACGACGAAAAAGGAAAAGCCGCAAAAGCGAGTCACGCCCGCTTCACATCCAATCTGGAAAAAAGCCAGGCGTTCGGTCGGCAAAACACCCGTTCTGGCCGAGGGCCACGTTTTGGTGGATGGGGCAGTTGTTGGCACTGGTTTCGTTCAGGAACCTGACTCGCGTGACGATAATTTCCCACTTGGCACCGTCATAGGAGCGGTTGACGATCCACGCTCGAAAGAAAAGGTCTGGCAATTGCCAGCGCATTTGCTCAACCAGGGCAGCACAAACTCCTGTGTCGGTCATGCCTGCGCGCACTTCATTCTGGCGGCGCCGATCATGAGTCATTCCATAGATGCGATTGCGCTCTGGCGTCGCGCTCAGGAGATTGACGAATTTCCCGGCAACGAAGGAACAAACAGCGGGACAAGTGTTCGTGCTGGATTTAAAGCCCTCGGCGAACGAAATCTGATCACAAGCGATTATCGGTGGGCGAGCAACGCCGACGAGACATTGCGTTTCGTCCTGACGCGCGGCCCGGTGGTGGTCGGCTCCAAGTGGTTTCCGGGGATGGGACAGCCGACAAACGGAGTGATGCGGTTGACTGGCAATCCCGGATCGACGGGACATGCTTATCTGCTTTTCGGTTTTAGTCCTGACCAGGACGCATTTCTGATGGCGAACTCCTGGGGACCAGGCTGGGGAATAAACGGCTGCGCCTTTTTGCCGTATGACACGCTCGATCAACTGATGCGGCAAGGAGGAGTCGTATGCTCCGCTATCGAAGATTAATCGTTGTCTGGCTTGTTTGCCTCACCGGCCTGGCCGCATGTGTCTCGAACAATCCTCCGGCGCCCGCTCCGGTTCAGCCGACACCAGCGCCGCTCCACGGATATCACATTACTTTGTACGACCAGAATGGGAACGCGACAGGGCGATACGATGTCGGGCCTTCCGACATTGTGCGGGACGATCCATTGCGTCAGGACATCTGGTTCCGCGTCGGCGGGCAGGAAAAACATTTCCACGGCTCCTATCAAAAAGAGCGTTACTGATTGCTAAACGAACTGCGCACTCCTGATCATTCCATGAGTCGTCGTTACGCGGCCGCGGCGTGCTCGTGATTGTGACAAGGAAAGTCCGTTTCGGCGCGACGTCGGAACCAACACGCAGGACGCGTGCGCTACCCTATTCAAAATTTGCGTACATTCTCAATTGATGTCTCGAGGTTTGTGCGCGCAAAATAATTCTTTGCGCATCGGGATTTTCCCTATATAGTCGCGGTTCACCGCATCAGGCGCGTGAAGAAATTGTTGCGCCGCCTGGGGCGGGTTTTTTGTCGCCGGGACTACGAGGTTTTGGCGGCGCTTTGTTTTTAGAAAATGCCCACGATTAATCAATTGATTCGCAAAGGACGACGGAAAGTGTCGATGAAATCGAAATCGCCGGCGCTGGTCGGTTGTCCGCAGCGCCGCGGTGTGTGCGTGCAAGTGATGACGCGCACGCCGAAGAAGCCGAACTCCGCTTTGCGCAAAGTGGCAAAAGTGCGGTTGACGAATGGCCAGGAAGTGATTGCCTATATTCCGGGCGAGGGGCATAATTTGCAGGAGCACTCGATCGTGCTCGTGCGCGGCGGAAGGGTGAAAGATTTACCCGGCGTGCGCTATCACATCGTGCGCGGAACGCTCGACGCGCTAGGCGTGGATGGACGCCGGCGCGGTCGCTCCAAATATGGGGCTAAACGCCCGAAAGCTGGTGCTGGCGGAGGTGGCGCAGCAAGAGAGGCTGCGCCCAAGGCAGCAACGAAAGAAGCCCCAGCCGAAAAGAAATAATTTTGGACAGAAAGATCGACAATGTCGCGACGGAAAAAAGTTTACAAAAAAGAGGAACGCATCGATTTCCGCTATGGGAGTCCGGCGGTGGCGCGTCTCATCACGACGGTGATGAAGCGCGGCAAAAAATCGCTCGCGGAGCGTATTGTGTACGCCGCGATCGACAAATCGCGCGCGGGCTCTGATTCTGTCGATCCGCTGGAAGTAGTAAACAAAGCGATCGAAAATGTTCGTCCGCGGCTGGAAGTAAAATCGCGCCGGGTCGGTGGGGCGACGTATCAAGTACCGATGGAAGTGACGCCCGCGCGCCAAATTTCTCTCGCTACTCGCTGGATCGTCCAATACGCGGATAATCGCAAAGGAGTCTCAATGGCCGACGCGCTGGCTCAGGAGATAAAAGACGCTGCCGCAGGCCAGGGGAACGCGATCAAGAAACGCGAAGACACACATAAAATGGCGCAAGCAAACCGCGCGTTTGCGCATTTCCGGTGGTAACGATTATGGCGACGGCGATCATGGAACAGAAAAAGGCGCCCGCGAAGAGTCCGAATTCGCCGAATCGCAAATTTCCGCTCGAGCGAACACGGAACATCGGCATCGCCGCGCACATCGACGCCGGGAAAACGACGATCACCGAGCGCGTTTTGTTTTACACCGGCATGATCCACAAAATGGGTGAGGTGCATGAAGGCACCACGGTCACTGACTGGATGGAGCAGGAGCGCGAACGCGGGATCACGATTACGTCGGCCGCGACAACCTGCACCTGGGCGCAACGCAAAGAAGAGGGCGTTTACAAAATTTTCGAAGGCATCAAGCAGCGTATCAACATTATCGATACACCCGGCCATGTGGATTTTACGGCCGAGGTAGAGCGTTCTTTGCGCGTGCTCGACGGCGCGATTGCGGTTTTCGACGGCGTGGCGGGCGTGCAGCCCCAATCTGAAACAGTCTGGCGGCAGGCGACCAAGTACAACGTGCCGCGCCTGGCGTTCATCAACAAAATGGACCGCGTCGGTGCGGACTTCGAGATGTCGGTGGATAGCATCCACAAAAAACTCGGCGCAAATGCGTGGCCGATTTTGTTGCCGCTAGGCAGCGAACATCAGCTGCGCGGCCAGCTCGACGTTATTAATAAGAAGGCGATCATTTATTCCGAGGATGATCAACTTGGATCGACATATGAAGTCACTGATGTGCCAAAGGAGTATGTCAATCTTGTTGATAAAGCTTATAACGATCTGGTCGAACATGTTTCCAACATCGATGACGACGTCGCCGAGGCCGTCATCCATGAAAAGCCGGTCACGCCGGAACTGTTAAAGGCTGGAATTCGGCGGCAAACGATCGCCAACAAATTCGTGCCAGTGATCGGCGGCTCGGCACTGAAAAACATCGGCGTGCAGTATTTGATAGACGCGGTCGTCGATTATCTGCCGAGCCCGCTCGACATTCCCCCGGCCAAAGGCCAAGACCCAGATACCGGTCAGCCGGTGGAAGTGCCGACGGATGACAACGGCAATTTTTGCTCGCTGGCCTTCAAACTTTGGAGCGATCCGTTTGTCGGTAAGCTGGTTTTTTTCCGTGTGTATTCTGGCACGCTGAGCAAGGGCGACACGGTTTACAATCCGCGCACGAACAAGCGCGAACGGATTTCGCGTTTGATCCAGATTCAAGCAGACAAGCGCGAAGACATCGAGACCTGTTACTCCGGCGATATTGCCGCCATCGTTGGTATTAAGAATATCACCACCGGCGACACGTTGTGCGATGAGGACCATCCGATCCTTCTCGAACCGCCATCTTTCCCTGATCCCGTGATTTCGATGGCCATCGAGCCGAAGACAAAACTGGATCAGGAAAAAATGGCGACTGCGTTGCAGCGCCTCTCAGAAGAAGACCCGACTTTCTGGGTTTATACGCACGAAGACACCGGCCAAACGATCATCGCCGGGATGGGCGAGCTGCATTTGGAAATCATTCGGGACCGCATGTTCCGCGAGTTCAAAGTGGACGCGAACGCGGGCAAACCGCAGATCGCATACCGCGAAACGATCACCACGAACGCGCACGGCGTCGGCAAGTTGATTAAACAATCAGGCGGCCGTGGCCAATATGGACACGTGGAAGTGGACGTGCGCCCTGCCGAGCGCGGCAAGGGCCTAGTCGTTGAGAACAAGATCGTGGGCGGCATCATTCCGCGCGAATACATCCCGGCCGTCAAAAAAGGCATCCAAGAGGCGGTGCTCAACGGCGTGCTGGGCGGCTATCCGGTTGTCGATGTTGAAGTGGATATCGTTTATGGCTCATTTCACGAGGTCGATTCCAGCGAGCTTGCGTTCAAGCTGGCGGCGATCTTCGCCATGAAGGATGGCTTCAAGCAGGGCAAACCGATTTTGCTCGAGCCGATTATGAAAGTTGAAAACATCACGCCGGAAGAATTTCAGGGCGACATTTGTGGCGACTTGAGCCGGCGCCGCGGCAGCATCAACAGCATCGAAACGCGCGGTCATCTGGCGATTATTCACGCTGAGGTTCCGCTGGCCGAGTTGTTTGGTTACGCGACCGCGATTCGTTCACTTTCGAAAGGGCGCTCGAGTTATTCGATGGAGCCGTCGCATTTCCAGCCGGTGCCGGCGAACCTGGTTCCGGCGATTCTCGATCAAAAGGAGGCGAAATGAGCAATGGCCAGCGCATTCGCATCCGCTTGAAGGCGTTCGATCATCGCATGCTGGATCAATCCGCAGTCGACATTGTCGAGACGGCGAAGCGCACTGGCGCTCGCGTGGCCGGACCGATTCCGCTGCCAACATTGGTGGAGAAGTTCACGGTGAATCGTTCTCCGCACGTAGACAAAAAATCGATGGAACAATTTGAAATTCGCACCCATAAGCGGCTGCTCGACATCATCGAACCGACCGCGAAAACGGTGGATGAATTAAAGAAACTGAATTTGCCTGCGGGCGTTGACATTACGATTAAGATTTAAGTGGAGGCGCTTCTGAGTTTGCAAACGCACGATCATGAGCATTGGACTTCTTGGACGAAAAATCGGCATGACCAGCGTTTACGACGCCAGGGGCCGGCTGTGTCCTGTGACCGTGATCGCAGCGAGCGATAACGTTTTGTTGCGGCGTCTGACGACAGAGAACGACGGCTATTCCGCTGTGCGAGTCGGGTTCGATTCGCAAAATGAATCGCGAGTAAACAAGCCGTTGCTCGGCGAATTTAAAAAAGCTGGCGTGGAGCCAAAAAGATTTGTGCGCGAGTTTCGCCTCGATGCCGATGCACCCGAAGGCGAGATCAATTTAAACGTCACGCAATTTCAGGCGGGCGATTATGTCGATGTGATTGGTCGCTCGAAAGGCAAGGGTTTTCAAGGCGTGATGAAGAAACACAATTTCGCCGGCCAAGGTGCAGCGCATGGATCGAAAACGCATCGGCGCATCGGTGCCGTGGGCAACCGCTCAACGCCGGGACGCATTTGGAAAAACATGGGGATGCCCGGTCATTTGGGCGATCGGCGTGTGACAGTGCAAAATCTTCAGGTTATGCAAGTGCGCGAAGCTGAAAAAATGATCTTGGTCAGCGGCGCGGTGCCCGGAGCAAACGGCAGTTACGTGATCATTCGGCCAGCGATCAAGAATCCTGCTGGGCGAATTAAGTTGCACCAGGAACACTCAAAGCAAAGTCAGGCTGCGATGAAAGCACCGGTCGCGAAGAAACCGGAGCCGGCGACGGAAGCTGAGGCGCAGAAAAGATGAGCGCAAAGGTTTTAACGAAAGCCGCGGCGAAGGAAGCCAAGATCGACATCCTCGAGGACGGTCGTGGTACGCAGGCTGTCCACGACGTGGTGGTGGCAATGCGCGCGGCGCGGCGTTCCGGCTCGGCCAACACAAAAACGAAAGCGGAAGTGAATTTGTCCGGCGCGAAACCATGGCGGCAAAAAGGAACCGGTCGCGCGCGTGCTGGTTACAAATCGTCGCCGATCTGGCGCGGCGGCGGCGTGGTTTTCGGACCGAAGCCTCGCGATTATTCCAAGAAAGTTCCGAAGTCAGTTCGACGCCTCGCTTTTCAAAAGGCGTTGAGCGAACGGATCAGGGCCGGGGACGTCCTGACGGTGGACAAATTCGTCGTGCCCGAACTGAAGACCAAATTGTTTGTCGATCTTCTCCGAAAGCAGACAGACGCCGAAAAGGTACTGATTGTTTCCGACTCTTTCGATGAGAAAACCTACAAATCGGCGCGTAACGTTAAGCCGGTAAAGCTCGCCACCGCGTCAGACGTAAACACCGAGCAATTGCTCGGATCCGAGAAAATTCTCGTCACGCACAAGGCGCTGGAAAAACTCGCGGAAAGGACCAAATGAACGAGGCACACCAGATCATTCAAACCGCGTCGTTGACAGAAAAATCGACGCTAATGAGTGAGAAGCAGAATAAGTACGTCTTCCGCGTCAGTCCGCGTGCGAACAAAATTCAAATCAAGAGTGCGATCGAGCAGTTGTTTCAGAAGAAGGTTGTCGATGTGAACACCTGCAATTATGCGGGCAAAAAGAAGCGCGAGCGTCGCGCCGATTACGGCCGCACGGCGCATTGGAAGAAAGCCATCGTGACTCTCGCCGAAGGAGAAAAGATTGATTTAGTCTAGTTATGGCACTGAAAAGTTATCGCCCATTAACACCGACGCTGCGGTTCAAGTCTCTTCCCGCCTTTGATGAAATCACGCGATGGGAACCGGCGAAACGCCTTGTCGAGCCGAGGAAGAAAACCGGCGGCCGCAATAATTTTGGACGGCTCACGTCCCGGCATATCGGCGGCGGTCACAAACAAAAATATCGCAGGATCGATTTCAAGCGGCGAAAGCGCGGTGTCGCAGCCGAAGTGATCGGGATCGAGTACGATCCGAACCGTACGGCGCGCATTGCTCTGATAAAATATCTGGACGGTGAACTGAGTTACATTCTCGCGCCGGACGGGCTACGCGTTGGATCAACAGTTGCTGCGGGTGAGCATGTGACGCCCGACGTAGGAAACGCACTGCCGCTTCGTGCGATCCCGCTGGGCACAAACGTTCACAACATCGAACTAAGTCCGGGCCGCGGCGGCCAAGTCGCTCGCAGCGCCGGGCAACAGGCTACGCTCAATGCTCTCGAAGGCGGTTATGCGCTGGTGAAAATGCCCTCCGGTGAAGTTCGCCGCGTTCACGAGAACTGTTTCGCGACGATTGGCCAAGTGGGAAATGTTGATCATATGAATGTGTCGAGCGGAAAAGCCGGCCGGACGCGCTGGCGCGGACGGCGCCCGCACGTGCGCGGTATGGCGATGAATCCGATCGATCATCCGATGGGCGGCGGACAGGGGAAATCAAAAGGCGGCGGCGGCCGGCATCATCCGGTCAGTCCGTGGGGACAGCTTGCGAAAGGATTCAAAACGCGCAGCAAGCATAAGCCTAGTGATCGATTCATTTTGGAAAGGAGAAGACCGAAGAAGAAAGTGTGATTTGAAAATATGAACAGTGAACACTGATCGGTCGCTGCCCCTTCTCTATTGACCGATCACCGATCACGAATCACTTGAAAATTATGGCTAGATCGTTAAAGAAAGGACCCTTCGTCGAGTCGCATCTTCTGGAGAAAATCGACAAGCTAAACGCTTCGGGCGTAAAGAAACCGATCAAGACCTGGTCGCGGCGCTCGATGGTGACGCCGGATTTTGTCGGCCACACGTTTTTGGTGCATAACGGGAAGACTTTCCATTCCGTTTTCGTCACCGAGAACATGGTGGGTCACAAGCTCGGTGAATTTTCGCCTACGCGGGTGTTTAAGAAGCACGGTTCGCACACGGCGAAGGTGACCAAGTAAGAGAATTTGCAATTGCCAAGTTCCAGTTTCCAATTGAGGCGAGCCGGCGGTTGCCGAACCCAATTGGCAATTGGTATTTGGCACTTGGCAATATGGGTAGCGTTGGTCTGCTACGGCAGCGACGCAGTGAATAGTTCTTTGTCAGAATCCAAAATTGAAACGGTAGGTGATGCTGTAGCGGCAGGGGTATCGCCTGCACCATCGGCAAACTCGCCGCCGACACGCCTGCCTCCACAGGTAATGGCGGACACGTTGCTTGGGCAAAACGAGCAGTTGCGAAAGCAATTGTCGATCGAGCAGGAATCCGTCAGGACGTTGACAAGCAGTCTCGCGGAATCTAACGCGGAAGCAGAATTGTTTCGCCGCAAGTATTCCGATTTGGAATTGCGTAGGGAAGCGCTGGGCTTGGCTTCTGCGAATAAAGATCGCGGGAAATTAGAGCAACGTTTGCTGGCAGCGGTGAGCGATCTTCAGCTCGCGCAGAAGGAACGCCATGAGTATCGCGATCAGATGTTGCGGCTGAACGAGGCGATGTTGCGTTACTTGCAAACGTCGCAGGGCGGTGATGCGCAGGCGCGAATGGATGTTGAAACGGAATTGCGCAGCATTAACGAGCTCGTCACAAGATCGACAAACGGGCCGGATGCTCCGCAGCCAAGTTTAATGGATGGGAGCGTAATCAGCGTGAAGGACGAGTGGTCGTTCGTGGTGGGTAACCTTGGCGAAAGACAAGGTGTGAAAATTGGTATGCCGATGCGCGTGATCCGCAACGACCGCAAGATCGCGACGTTGCGTGTTGTGGACGTGCGCCAGAAAATTTGCGGTGCCGTGATTCAGGAAATGGATTCTGAGAAGGAAAAAATAAGAGTGGGGGACCGCCTCCAGGTGGATGCGCAACCCAATGTGAGTTTAAAATAAATGGAAGTCAGATCGATATACAAGTATGCGCGAATTTCACCCTTCAAGGTGCGGGAAGTCACGCGCGAGATCCAGGGTCTGCCGGTTTCGGCTGCGCTTGATCTGCTCGCGTTCACTCCGAAGAAAGCCGCATTTTTGATTGGCAAAACGCTGAAAAGCGCAATCGCCAATGCGGAAAACAACGCCAATCTGAAACCGGATGGGTTGGTGGTGAAGGAGGCAATTGTCGGTGAGGGCCCCACGCTGAAACGGATCATGCCGCGCGCCCGCGGCAGCGCGAGCCGGATTTTGAAGCGCACCAGTCATATTCGCATCGTGCTGTCGGACGAGATCCCAATAGAAACGAGAGAAGCGCGAAAAGCGAAACAGAAACAGAAAAAGAAAGCAGCAAAGCAGAAAATGAAGAGTGAGGAGAGTGAAGGCGCGGCAGCGGGATCTGAGAAGAAATCCGCGACGCCAAAGAAAGCCGTGAAGTAGAAAGGATAATTTTATGGGACAAAAAGTTAATCCAATTGGGTTTCGCCTGGGCGTGAATCATGACTGGCGCTCGCGTTGGTATGCTTCGCCGCTGGAGTTGCCGTCATTTTTGCATAGTGATCTGAAAATTCGCAATTACGTGAAGAAAAAGCTGCAATTCGCGGCGGTCTCAAAAATTGTGATCGAGCGGGCGTGGAATTCCATTCGGGTGACCATTCACACCGCGCGTCCCGGGATTGTCATCGGGCGAAAGGGTGCAGAGATCGAAAAGATGACGGAAGAAATTTCCAAGATGGTCGAGGGCAAACAGGTCAAGATCGACATCCAGGAAATCAAAACGCCGGAGCTCGACGCGCAGCTGGTCGCGGAAAACGTTGCGCTGCAAATTGAGCGTCGCATTGCCTATCGTCGCGCGATGAAGAAAGCAGTGCAGACCGCAATGGATTTTGGCGCGGAAGGGATTCGCTTGCGGTGTTCGGGGCGTCTCAATGGCGCGGAGATTTCACGCTCGGAATGGTATCGGGAAGGCAAAGTTCCTCTGCATACCCTGCGGACGGGCATTGACTACGGTTTCGCAGAAGCAAACACAGTTTACGGCAAGATCGGCGTGAAATGTTGGATCTGTAAGAAAGAAGTGCGGCCCGCTGAAGCGCCATCCGCTCCCGCCCCACCGCCACCGCCAATGCCGGTGCCAGAACAAGTCTAAGGAGTTGTCTTTATGCCATTAATGCCGAAACGCGTGAAGTATCGCAAGTCCCAGCGAGGAAGTCGCAAAGGGACAGCTTCGCGCAATCTCAAGATCGACTTTGGTGAGTTTGGTTTGCAGACGCTCGAGCGCGCCTGGATCACTAACACGCAGTTGGAAGCAGCACGTGTCGCCCTTACTCGAAACATGAAGCGTAAAGGCAAGCTGTGGATCCGCATTTTCCCAGATAAATCGGTCACGGCGCGGCCGCCGGAAACGCGCATGGGCAAGGGTAAAGGACAACCCGAATACTGGGTTGCGACCGTGCGGCCGGGAAACATCTTGTTTGAACTGGACGGCGTCCCGGAATCGGTCGCGCGTGAATCTCTGAGGCTGGCGGCGGACAAGCTGCCAGTGCGCACGAAATTTCTCAGTCGACATCACGTCGCTGCCGCCTAACAAGCCATGAAGATGAAAGAAATCGTTGAAATGAGCACAGACGAGTTGCTGACCAAGAGACGGGACCTGCGCCAGGAGAGTCTGCATTTGCGTTTGCAACAGCAGAGCGGCCAGCTCGAGCAGCCAAGCAGGTTGCGTTTGCTGCGGCGCGATGTTGCCCGGATCGAAACGGTGCTCTCGCAGCGGCCGAAACAAGCAGCGCAAAAATAAGTTTTATGGCCGAACCCAATCCACCGCATTCCCAAATTCCGCCGCCCGTGCCCGCAGCGTACACCCGCGGTTCGCGCAAGACGCGCACCGGCGAAGTGATTTCAAGCAGCATGAACAAGACAATTGTCGTGCGGACGGTCACGCGGGTGCCGCATCCTAAATTCGGAAAGATCGTGAGCCAGATGAAAAAATTTTACGTGCACGACGAAGCGAACAAGGCGAAGACCGGCGACACGGTCCGTATTATGGAGACGCGACCTTTGAGCAAACTGAAGCGATGGCGCTTGGTGGAGATTATTCAGAAGTAAGTGCGAGAGCAGAAGTAAGAGCAAGAGGGAAAGATTTCGATGGTGCAAATTCGATCCAGACTCGATGTGGCAGACAACACCGGCGCGCGTATGGCGACGATGATTGGCGTGATTGGCAAACACACGCGGTATGCCAGAATCGGCGACGTGATCACCGCGAACGTGAAGGAAGCGAGCGCAACCGGCACGGTCAAAAAGGGCGAAGTGGTGCGCGCGGTACTTGTTCGCACGAGACAACCAATCCACCGCGAAGATGGCTCACTGTTGCGCTTCGACAACAATGCGATTGTGATCATCGACAAAGATTTGAACCCGCGCGGCACCCGTATTTTCGGGCCGGTCGCCCGCGAACTGCGCGAGCGCAATTTCATGAAAATTGTGTCGCTTGCCCCGGAAGTTTTATGAATCGCATCAAGTGCCACGTAAAGAAGGGCGATCATGTGGAGGTGATCTCTGGAAATTTTCGGGGCTCGTCCGGGAAAATTCTGGCGGTGTTTCCACAGAAACAGCGCGTTTTGGTCGAAGGCGTTCGGATCATTAAGAAACATCTCCGAAAATCGCAGGATAATCCCAGCGGCAAAATCGCGGAACGCGAAGGCCCGATTCATATTTCCAACGTGAGATTGATCGAACGGGACGGGAAGCCGGTGAAAGCCGCAGAATCGACAGCGAAAAAAGAGAAAAAGAAAACGTAGGCGCGTTTAATAATGGATAACGAATTTTATCGCGATTATCGAGAGCGCGTGATGCCGGCGTTGCAAAAGGCGCACGGCTACCAAAACGTTCTCCAGATTCCGAAGGTCGAGAAAGTGGTGATTAACACTTCGGTCGGCTCGCAATCGGACGTGAAGCAGGCGTTGGAGGAGGCAAAGGCGGAGCTCGCCTTGATCACGGGGCAGCGCCCCGTGGAAACGCTGGCGAAGAAAAGCATTTCCAATTTCAAATTGCGAAAAAGTCAGGCGATCGGTGCGAAGGTCACCTTGCGCGGAGAACGCATGTATGAATTCCTGGAGCGCTTCATTAAGGCAGCGCTGCCGCGCATTCGCGATTTCCGCGGCGTCTCGCCGCGCTGCTTCGATAAGCACGGCAACTACACGATAGGAATTTCGGATCAATCGATTTTTCCCGAAGTCGAGCTCGATAAAATCAAGCGCAACATCGGATTTGATGTTACTATTGTCACCACGGCACGAACCGACGAGGAAGCCAAATCGCTCCTGAGCGAAATGGGAATGCCGTTCAGCGACCGGGCGAGGAAGCCCGCCGCGCAGCCCGCCTGATTTTTTTCATGAGCACTGTTACCGATCCTATTGCCGATTTTTTGGCATGTGTCCGCAACGGCACGCGCGCGCAGCAGCCGCAGCTGTTTGTTCCCTACTCGAAGATTAAGGCGGAGATGGCCCGCATCCTGAAGGAGGAAGGCTATATTTCTGATTATTCGATCGACACGAGCGCTGCGCATCCGCGCATCAAAATCACAAACAAATTTGTGAACCGCGCCAGCGCGATCATGGGCTTGCGGCGGGTAAGCCGGCCAGGGTTGCGCCGATACGTTGGCGCGGACGAAATTCCGCGCGTTCTGGGCGGAATGGGTTTGGCCATTCTTTCGACGTCGCGCGGTGTTTTATCGGGACGCGAGGCGAGAAAGCAAAAAATCGGCGGCGAACTGCTCGCCTACGTTTGGTAGATTTATGTCACGGATTGGAAATAAAGCGATCGAGATTCCCGAGAAGGTCCAAGTTAACATCAACAACAACGGGGCGGTCTCGGTGGAAGGACCGAAAGGGAAGCTTAGTTGGAAGCTGCCGCGGGAGATCAAGGCAAGCGTGCAAGACAATCGCATCTCGCTCGTGCGCGAAGCGGAGACGCGCAGTGTGAAAGCGTTGCACGGACTTTCGCGTAGCCTTGTTCACAACATGGTGCAGGGCGTAAGCCAGGGCTTCAGCAAGCAGCTTGAGGTAGAAGGCGTCGGTTTCAGGGCCGCGGTGCAAGGATCGACACTCAATTTGAGTCTCGGCTTCTCTCATCCGATTCCGTTTCAGATCCCGCAGGGCATTAAAATCACCGTCACCGAGGCCACCAAGATCAACATTGAAGGCGCTGATAAGAAATTAGTTGGCCAAGTCGCAGCTGACATCCGCGGCTTTTATCCACCTGAACCGTACAAGGGAAAAGGCGTTCGCTACGCAGGCGAGCAAATTCGTCGCAAAGTCGGCAAGACCGTCCAGTAAAAATATGAGGACGACTCGTAAAGCTGCGCGGCAGCGGATTCATCAACGAATCAGGAAAAAAATTTCGGGGACGGCCGAACGTCCGCGGCTTGCGGTTCATTTCTCTGGGAAACACGTCTATGTCCAGGCGATCGATGACACCGCGGGCCGGACGCTGGCCGCTGCGTCGACAAGGGAACCTTCGTTTCGGAGCCAAAAAGCTGCCGCGAATCGCGCCGCGGCGGAACAAATTGGCAAAATCATTGCGGAACGTCTGCTTAAGAAGAAACTGGACCACGTCGTTTTTGATCGCGGCGGATTTCTTTATCACGGAAAAGCCAAAGCTCTGGCGGACGCTGCGCGCGCGGGCGGTTTGAAAGTTTAGTTCATGGCAAAAACTACTCCAGGCAGACGATCAGACTCGCGCACTCCGGATAAAGCTCCCGCGGCAAAAGGCGACACCACCGAGAAGGTGGTTTTCATCAACCGCTGCGCGAAGGTCGTAAAGGGCGGGCGGCGCTTTAGTTTCAGCGCGTTGATCGTGGCCGGCGACCACGATGGAAAAGTGGGCTACGGGTTCGGCAAGGCGAACGAAGTTTCGGAAGCGATCCGAAAGGCCTCCGAGGCGGCGCGCAAATCGATGGAAAAAGTTTCCCTGAACGAAAACACGATCCCGCATGAAGTGATCGGCGAGTACGACGGCGCCCGTGTGTTGTTGCGACCCGCGTCGCCGGGAACGGGCATCATTGCTGGCGGGGGCGTGCGGGCAGTGGCTGAAGCGGCCGGGATCCGTGATGTGCTGGCCAAATCGTTAGGCTCAAGCAATCACGCAAACGTGGTCAAGGCGACAATTGCCGCCTTGAGATCGCTTCGCCGGCGAGACGAGATTTTCAAAGTGCGCGGAATCGAGTCGGGAGATGGAAAGGGCGAACAATCATGATGCGTCTTCATAATTTGCGGCCGCGTCCCGGCGCCAGGCATCGCGTGAAGCGGCTCGGTTGCGGAGAAAGTTCCGGACACGGAAAGACCAGCGGCAAAGGCCATAAGGGACAAAAAGCGCGCTCCGGCGGGAGCATTCGTCTCGGGTTTGAAGGCGGCCAAATGCCGTTAATTCGTCGATTACCGAAGCGGGGCTTTAATAACGCCGCTTTTCACAAGCATTATGTGATCGTGAATTTGGCTGATTTAAATCAGTTCAAAGCCGGAACAGTTGTGAACGAGCAACTGCTGCGCGGGGCGAATCTCATTCGCGGTCATTTCGCGGGCGTAAAGATTTTGGGTGACGGTGAGTTGAAACATGGACTGACGATTGAAGCCGACAAAGTGAGCGCGAGCGCGCGACAAAAGATCGAAAAGGCTGGCGGAACAATCACATTGATGGAAGCGCGCAGAGCTGAAAGAGCCAACATCGATCTTGCGCCGGAGGACGTGAAGGCTGAAACAGCAACAACGAAACCACGGACGAAGGCGAAAGCGAATTCGCCGAAGAAAAAGCGTTAGCGAATGGTTTCGGCGTTTTTAAATACGGTCAAGATACCGGAATTGCGCCGGCGGATTTTATTTACGCTGGCGGTGGTGGTGATTGTGCGCCTGGGTGCAGCTATTACCACTCCGGGAGTGAACCAGGCCGTGCTGCAAGAATGGTTCCGGACGTCAGCGGGCAGAGGTGGAGGCGGTCTGGCCGCGCTCTTCAATTTGTTCAGCGGTGGGGCGCTGGAAAATTGCGCGGTTTTTTCCCTGGGCATTATGCCTTACATCAGCGCATCGATCATGATGCAGTTGCTCACTGCGGTGATTCCGCAGCTAGGCCGGCTCGCTCGGGAGGAGGGCGGCCGGCAGAAGATCATGCAAATGACGCGATACGCAACAGTAGGGCTTTGCATTTTCCAAGGGTATCTGCTGGCGTTGTCGTTCCAGCATCCGGAATCGTATCACACCATCTTGGGCGGAATCAGTGAGACGATCCGCAACATCGGCATTCCGTTGGTGGACGATCTCGGCTGGAAGTTCCGCATTATCACCGTGATCTCCTTGACGACTGGCACGCTTGTTTTGATGTGGCTGGGCGATCAGATCACTGAACGCGGGATCGGCAACGGAATCTCGTTGATTATTACTATTGGTATTGTGGCGCGGCTTCCGGCCGCCCTGGCGCAGGCATGGAAGACCTTTGTGCCAACAGCACAAACCGGCGCCAGCCAAGTTAATCCGGCCATCCTGGTATTGATGATCGCGTTTTTATTTATTGTCATTGCCGGAGTGATCGCGATTACTCAAGGCGTACGCAAAATCACTGTGCAGTACGCCAAGCGGGTCGTGGGCCGGAAAATGTACGGTGGCCAGACCCAGTATATGCCCTTGAAAGTAAACTATGCTGGCGTAATGCCGATCATTTTTGCCTGGGCATTGCTTTTGTTCCCGACCACCATCGTCAGCTACGGCTTTAGGAATAGTCCCACTGCCTCCCGAATCGCCAGCGCGCTTTCCACCGGCTGGCCGCACTATGTTGTTCTGGCGGGGATGATTTTCTTCTTCAGCTATTTTTGGGTTGCTACGCAGTTTCAACCGGCGCAGATCGCGGACGATCTGAAAAAATACGGCGGTTATATCCCGGGCGTACGACCAGGAAAACCGACGGCTGATTTTCTTGATTTCACGATGACGCGCTTGACCTTCGCAGGCGCGATTTTTCTGACTCTGATTGCGGTGCTGCCGGCGCTGATGAGCCAAGGACTAAATGTTCCAATGATCACGGCGCAATTTTTTGGCGGCACGAGCCTACTGATTATTGTCGGCGTAATCCTTGATACCATGCGTCAGGTGGAGACACATTTGATTCAACGGCATTACGACGGTTTCTTGCGCAAGGGGCGCATCCGCGGTCGGTCGTTCGATCGCGCTACGTATAGTCGCGGCGAAGCCGCAGCGAGCGGGACTCTTATGTGGCTCTATGTAGGAATCGCCGTGGTCGTCATTGCCGGGGTCGCCATTTTTCTCTACGGCCGATAGGTGAAAAGACGACTCGTTCTTTTGGGCGCGCCCGGTTCCGGCAAAGGAACCCAGGCGGAGATGATTACGCGCCAGTTCGGTATTCCGGTTACTTCGCCGGGCGCGATTTTGCGGCGTGAAAAGGACTTGGGCACACCTCTGGGCGAGGAGATCGCTGAAGTGCTCGAGCGCGGCGGGTTGGTCTCCGATAAAATTATAGTGGAGCTTATCGAAGACTGGCTGCGCTTGCACGGCGGTCACGGCTTTGTGTTCGACGGATTTCCTCGCACGCTGCCGCAGGCGGAAAGTTTGATGTCGATCTTGGCGCGACTGCGGACGGCGCTGGATTTGGCCCTCTGGCTCGAGGTATCCCAGCAGACGGTATTCGAACGCATTGCTGGCCGTCTCCAATGCGGCGAGTGCGGTTTCACTACCAGTGCGTCGAGCGCGCAGTTCGCGGAACGCCCGGTCTGTCCTTATTGCGATGGGCGGCTCATGCGACGGAGCGACGATGATCTGGCTGTATTGCAAACACGACTCTCTGAATTTGAAACTAAGACCCAGCCGCTCGCGTCTTTTTATGCAAAGATATCGGTCTTGCACCGCATTGACGGCAACCGCGATCGCGAAGCGGTTTTTGCTGATATCTCACGGCTGATTGAAGACAAGGCGCGTGCATGATTCCAATTAAGAGCGCAAGGGAAGCGGACAAGATGCGGCAAGCTTGCCGCACCGCCAGCGACATTCTCGACCGCGTCAGCGAATTGGTTCGGCCCGGAATCACGACCAAGGAAGTCGATGAAGCAGCCGCTGACTTCATGCAGGAAGCGGGAGTCGAGAGCGCGTTTCTTGGCTATCGGCTCGGGCATCGCATGTTTCCGGGAAACATTTGCATTTCGATTAATGACGAGGTGGTGCATGGGATCGCGAGCCAGCGGCGGATTCAGTACGGTGATATTGTGAAGCTGGATATCGGCGTGATCGAGGAAGGCTGGGTGGGTGATACTGCGACGACGGTACCGGTTGGAATAGTGGATGAACGCGTCGATCTATTGCTCCGCGTGACCGAGAAGGCGCTGGGCCGGGCAATCCAGATCGCACGCGAAGGCACGCGCCTAGGCGACATCTGCGCGGAGATCGAAGATGAAGCCCGGCGCAACCGTTTTTCGGTGGTGCGCGAGTTTGTGGGGCACGGCGTGGGGCGCAAGTTGCACGAAGAACCACAGATCCCCAATTATGGCAAACGCGGGACCGGACCGCGGCTCAAGGCCGGAATGACCCTCGCCATTGAGCCGATGATTAACATCGGCATCGCTGCCGTCCGTTTGCTCGATGATGGCTGGACGGTGCGCACGGCAGACGGACTGCCTTCGGCGCATTTCGAGCACACCGTCCTGATTACAAAGGATGACCCAGAGATTCTGACATGGCGCGGAAAGACGCAATTGAAGTAGAAGGCACAGTCGTTGAGTTGCTGCCTAACACCATGTTTCGGGTCGAACTGGCCAATGGCCATCGTGTTCTGGCGCATATTTCGGGCAAAATGCGGTTGCACTTCATTCGCATCTTGCCAGGAGACAAAGTTATGCTAGAGATTTCTCCCTACGATTTGTCGAAAGGGCGAATTACATTTCGCCATAAATGACAACGCGGAGCAGTCTCCGCGTTTTCCGTTTTGCGAATTATGAAAGTACGACCATCGGTAAAAAGGCTTTGTGCGAGTTGCAAGATCGTGAAGCGCAAGAACGTGGTGCGCGTGATCTGCAAAAACCCGCGCCATAAACAGCGCCAGGGCTGATTTTCGATTTAACTTTGTAACCTTTTTAACGAATACCATGCCAAGATTACTTGGAGTTGAAATTCCACCGGAGAAACGCATCGAGATCTCGCTCACTTACATTTATGGGATTGGATTCAGCACAGCCAAACGCATTCTCGAGCAGACCAATATCGATCCGAATTTGCGCGCAAAAAACCTTACGCCGCAACAATTGAACGAGATCATTCACGCAATCACGAACAACAAGATCAAGATTGAAGGCGATCTGCGCCGCGAAATGCAAGGAAATTTGAAACGTCTCCAGGCGATCAATTCTTATCGCGGCATCCGGCACCGAAGAGGTTTGCCAGTGCGCGGCCAGCGAACATCGACAAATGCTCGCACCCGCAAAGGCCCGCGAAAGACAGTAGGCGTGATCCGTAACCCCGAAGCCAAAGCCGGCAAGGTTTAATGACCAAGGAAAATAATGGCTGCATCAGAGGATCCAACCAACCCAAGTCCGGAAGAACCGAAACCGACGGAGCCGAAATCGATTGCCGCTCCGACAGAGCCATCGGAAGGCGAGGCTACGACAGTGGCGGGCGAAGAGCGTCCAGGTGGTGTGGTTTCTAAGGAGACGGGCCCCAAGCCGCCAACTCCAGAGGCCAAGCCGACAGGCAAGCCAGTCAAAAAGGCGGCCAGGAAAAAGAAAGAAGAGCCGACGCCTGTCGCGGCGGCGGCCGAGAGCCTTTCGCTTTCGGCTGAGGTTGAGAAACCAAAGATCGTCAAAGCCAGGGGCAGCAAGAATATTCATTCGGGTATCGCGCACGTTCTCGCGACATTTAACAATACGATCGTTACGATCACTGACATGAAAGGCAACGTAATTGGGTGGTCGAGTGCTGGGAAAATCGGATTCAAAGGCTCGCGTAAAAGCACCGCCTACGCCGCGCAAATGGTTGCCCAAGACGCTTCGCGGCAGGCGATGGGGCACGGCCTGAAAGAAGTCGAGGTCTTGGTCAAAGGACCGGGAGCAGGTCGTGAATCGGCCGTGCGCGCGCTGCAAGCCATCGGGCTCGATCTCACTCTTATTCGCGATGTTACTCCCGTGCCGCATAACGGCTGTCGCCCGCCAAAACAACGCCGCGTCTAATGCTCTCAACTCTCAACTAACAACTCTCAACGTTCCGCAATGGGTAGATACACAGGACCAAAAACGAGAGTGAGCCGGCGCTATGGGGTGCCGATTTTCGGTTTCTCCAAGGCATTGGAGCGGAAAAATTATCCTCCAGGCATGCATGGCCCGAGAGGTTCCCGGCGCAAACAATCGGAGTACGCGATTGCGCTCGGCGAAAAACAAAAGCTGCGTTATCAATATGGGCTTCTCGAGCGGCAATTTCGGAGGATTTTCGAGAAGGCGCTGCAGAAGCGCGGTGTGACAGGTGAAACACTTCTTCAACTATTGGAGACGCGTATCGATAATGTCGTTTACCGACTTGGCTTGGCCAACACGCGCAGCGCGGCTCGCCAGCTCGTGTCGCATGGCCACGTGCTCGTGAACGGGCGCAGCGTGAATGTCGCTTCCTACAATGTGAAGGCAGGCGACGAAATCACGATCAAAGATAAACCTAAATCGCGCCAGCTGGTGTTGCGTAACCTTGATCTGACGCAAATCGTTCCCGTGCCCGACTGGCTCACAGTCGATCGCGACGCGCTCAGCGGCAAAGTCGCGCACATTCCGTCGCGAGAAGAGATGCAGCCGATCGTAAACGAACAGCTCATCGTCGAGCTGTATTCGCGGTAATCTGTAGCGGCGCTCTATGAGCGCCCCGAATTATGATCGGCGGTCATAGAGCGCCGCTACAGTTGGCCTCAAGATACTCTAAGGCTTTGTCGTAACTTTTACGCTCGAGGTAATGCTTCAGTCGCGGATCAATCGGCTGCGGAAGCGCTGCTTGCAAGCTGTCGATCTTCTCAGAAACCGCGCGCAATCGGGCGATGTGTTTCACTTCATCGCGACGGCTGTCTTCGTTATGAATAATCGCGAGGCGTTCTCGCAGAGCTTCTCTTAAATCGACAATTGCGCTTTCCATTTATTTAAGAACCGCGGATTACACAGATTAACACAGATAGAGAAATCGGCGCCTACAGATCGCTAATTATCCGTAATCATCCGGGAAATCCGTGGTTAAGAATGATTCCGAGCAAATCGGTCTGCGTGACAACGGATTCAGCGCGGGCCTGTTTCGGAGAGTAGCTGGCGTCTCGCTTCGAGCCAATCCGATTCAGCGTCGCCTGGCAGCGCGAACCTGCGGCGTCGCTCGGAAATGAAGTAGGCGCGCAACCGAATTTGCTCGTCCGTAGGCTCCGCTGTTCCGCCGGCCTCTGGCGGCATTGGAACCGTTGCTCTCTGCGCCGTTGCAATTCTCTTATCATGCGCTCCTGGTTTCTTCGAGCCTGTTGGTGCGCGACGGGGACGAGGCGCTTTACCGCGCTTTGCTTCAGTAGGCAATCCGCTGGCTTCTAGTGGCCCTTGATTTTTGCTTTGGACAATTTTGCTCTTTTTGGGCACAGATTGATTGGTGTTAATGATTTCAATTCGTTTAACGCGCATCGTCCGGTTGGCAAGTGCTTTCTCGCCGCCGGTTAGACGAGTGCTAAATTATAAATCTCCTGTATGAGGCATTTCGTTTTTCGTTGGCTCGTGACGACTGTTGCCGTGTTTGTGGCGGCACCAATTGTGGGCATTAACTACGGCGATCGCCTCGGTTGCCTGCTGGGCGCTTCGCTTCTACTCGGTATTGTGAACGCTTTTGTTCGTCCCGTGCTGTTGTTGTTGAGCCTACCATTGATTCTTGTGACGCTCGGTCTCTTCATTTTGATCATCAATGCGCTGATGTTGAAATTTGTCGGCCAGATCGTGCCCTGTTTTGAAGTGCCAGGCTTCTGGCCCGCTTTCTTCGGCGCAATCATAATTTCCTTCATCAGTTGGTTGCTCAGCGCTTTTTTTCGAGGAAGCGATGGACGCGTTCATGTGCTAACGCACCACAGTCAAATCCGGCGTGTTCGCGGCCGGGTGATCGAGCGCTGAACGCAACGCTTCTTGCTAACCGAGATATCGGCTCAGTCGCGAGCGCAGTTCTGTTCGTGCACGAAAGAGCACGCTTTTTACAGCGGGCACCGAAAGATCGAGGACCTCAGCGATTTGCTCGTAGCTAAGTTGCTCATATCGCCGCAACACCATGGCCATTCGTTGAGTCTCGGGAAGGTGCATAATCGCCTCCTCAATTGCTTTCCGCAGCTCGACTTCCAGGAGTGATGCGTCGGGGGCCGGGTTGCTCTCGTCCTTCAGGGCTGGTTCATCCGCGCTCGCCTCCGATTCCAGCGGAACCTGAGCCCTGCGCTTGGTCCGGCGCAATTCGTTGAACACGAGATTGCGGGTAATTTTTAGCAACCAGGTAGTGAATTTGGCGCGCGGGACGTATCGGCTGGCGCTTTTCCAGACGCGGATAAAAACCTGCTGCGCGATGTCTTCCACGTCGGAGTTGCTGCCCAACATTCGGGCCACCGTGCCCGCCACCAAGGCTTGATGCCTTTCGACCAGTTCCTCAAACGCGCTCGTGTCGCCCTGGCTTACCAGCCGCATCAGTCGCACGTCCTCAGCGTCTTCCTCCGATCTCCCTTGATTTCCTGGATCGCCGGCAGCCATCGCTCAATTAGACGGTAGCATCAGGCGAAGCTTGCGAAAAATGTGACGAATCATTGCCATAGACGTTGCCATGGTTTTTGTTGCAAGCTGGAAGCGCCGTGTGCATTCTTGATGGCCAACGCATTGCCTTGGCTGCCCGATGAATTATTTGCTTATTTCAAAAGAACTCAGGCCGATCGCCGAAAAAGTTGAGTCCGGGCAGCGAATCTCAGAGGCCGATGCGCTCGCGCTTTATCGCTCAAACGATCTGAACACCTTGGGCAGGATCGCCAACGTTTTGCGCGAGCGAAAAAACGGCAACTACGCGACCTACATCCACAATCGTTACATCAATTACTCCAATATCTGCGTCCTTTCATGCCAGTTCTGCGCTTTCGCAGCGAAGAAACGTGACGCACACGCCTTCGAATACGCGATCGACGAAATTATCGGTGCGGTCCGGGAGGCTTTGTCCCTTGGGATCACCGAAGTGCACATGGTTGGCGGGCTGCATCCCAGTTTGAAGATGGAGTGGTACCTCGAGCTTTTACGGCGTCTTCGCGGCCTCAACTCGGATCTCCATATCAAAGCCTTTACCGCTATCGAAGTACGGCATTTTGCGCAGCGGATCTTTCGCATGTCGATCCGCGAAACGCTGGAAACATTGCGCGAAGCCGGTCTCGGCTCCATCACTGGCGGCGGCGCGGAGATTTTCGACCCCATTGTGCGCGACCAAATCTGCCGCGGCAAAGAGACTGCCGCCGAATGGCTCGATGTGCATCGCACCTGGCACCAAATGGGTGGCCGCAGCACGTGCACCATGCTCTACGGCCATGTCGAGACATTCACTCAACGCGTTGATCATTTGCGCCAGCTTCGCAAATTGCAGGATGAGACCGGCGGTTTTACAGGTTTTATTCCGTTCGCGTTTGAGCCGCAGACGACCGTGCTTTCCCACATAAAACGCGCCTCGGCGTTCGAGCAGCTTCGAAATCTTGCCGTGAGTCGCATTTACCTCGATAACATCGACCATTTGACTGCGTACTGGGTCAGCCTGGGATTGCCGCTCGCGCAGGTCTCGCTCAGCTACGGCGTGGATGATCTGCACGGCACAATTTTGGAGGAAAAGATTTTCCATATGGCAGGGGCAACTACTCCGCAACAACAGACCGTAGCTGCGCTCGAACATGCCATCCGCGAAGCGGGCCGCGAACCGGTGCAACGCGACAGTTATTATCGCCACATATCTCCGGACTCGACGTCTGAGAAACGCACATCCTCGACGCGACCGGAACTTGCCTGCGCGTAAATGATAAGGCGCGACCGCCGGGCGCGCCGGGGGAACGAATGCTCCGCATCGGCTGCGTCAAATATCTTAATGCCCGTCCGCTTATTCGAGGGTGGCTAGGCCCTGTGGAATTCGATCATCCGTCGACGCTCGGCAAACGACTGGCGAACGGTGAGCTCGATGTCGCGCTTGTTTCCAGTTTCGAATTCTTGCGCAACCCGATTTATCGAATCGTTGACGACGTTTCCATTTCGTCGGTCGGATCGGTTTACAGCGTGGTTGTCGCGCATCGCGGCGACATTTCTAAGATCGAAGAGATCGAACTTGATCCTGCATCGAAAACTGCAGTCAATCTTCTGCGTTGCCTACTCGCCGAGCTGGGATTCAATTGGCGTTTAATCCGAGGTGTTCTGGGGAGCACAGGCTGCCAGCCTGTCGTGTCCGGCAGCCTGCCGGACACGAAAGCGTGGCTTCTCATTGGCGATCAAGCCATTCGTTTCCGTCAGAAACACGCCGGTGAATTTGATTTCTGGGATCTCGGCGAACAATGGCGGAAACTTGTTGATCTTCCGTTCGTTTACGCGCTTTGGCTTGTTCGCCCTGAAGTTATTGATCCAAAACAAATCGCGGAGCGCCTGCGTGTCTTGCGCGATGAAAACCTGACCAATCTCGACGAGTTAATTGCGGCCGAAAAAGAATCCGATCACCAATTCTGTTCCCGCTATTACCGCAAACATCTTCAATTCAGCCTTGGAGAAAAAGAAAAGGAAGGTCTGCGAACGTTCGCGCACCTCTGCGCAAAGCACGGTCTACTTCCGAAGCGCGATCTCGCGTTCGATCTCGTGTAGCAAAATCAATCTGCCCTTGTGCCTGCCGCACCAGTCAACGTTTCGCCTCGCCGAAACCAAGGTCGAGATCGTTGAGCCGCCAGCCTAAACCTATAAAACGGAATCGGAGTTTGATTCCTTCCCGATCGACCACAAAGGTACGCGGGCCTGTAAAGAATGCGTATTTTACTTTTAACCAGTTTACAGATTTTCCCGTAGTGAATCGGAACTGCTGTGGAGTCTGAAGGTTCCTTAGTGCGGCTGGATTAGAAAGAAGCGCCGCAATACCATCCGGGGTGGCATAAGCGTCAATGATCGCATCGATCAGCGTCGGCCCGAGTTTGCTCCATCGCTTGTGACTAGTCGTCGCGTGAGTGAACCGCGCGGCAAGTTGTTTCTTCAGCGATGCTCGAATAGCAGGAAAATCGACACGCGAATTGATCGCTGCGCTATCGCCGGATCGAACCGCGACCGTGAAGCGCCAGAATGAAAAGTACGGTGACGCGCCATAGAGGAGCAGAAGAACAATGCAGATGAGTGCGACCCAGCGGACAAGTCTCATTTGAAAACTCCGATCTTACTGACGAGAAGTGGCATATACCTAGCGTGAATCTGGAGGCGTCTCAAAGATTAACGCGAAGGCACAGGCCCGATTTTCTTGCAGTACTGAAGAATTCGCCCGCTTCCCGGAGGCGACTTGAACTCTGTCGGCCGCGGACCACCAGGCGGCCCCCCAGTAGGCGCGTTTGTGGGTTGCGTCGATGATCTCGTAATGCCGCGCGTCAGTTGAGCGGCATTCGGGCCGCCTTCGGCAATTGAGTCCACTTGTTTGGGTCTCGTATCCGGATTGACGGTGAAGCGTCCGGCGGGATGCGTCCCGCCACCGCTGGCCTTTGGAAAACGGAACGTATTGTGATCGGTGATGAGGACCGTATTTCGCAGCACAGTTGCGGGCACAGACTTTCCGTTCACTACGGCGCGAGTCAATTGCCAGGTTCCAGACAACAGTTCCTAATTTCTCTGAGCGCCGGCAGATTGCGCGGTTGCTCTGCCTATTTCGCCATTTGCGCAGCCAGCGCTAATCGCCGCCACGACGCCGATAGCCAAGATCGATATTGCTTTGATCATGTGTGCCCTTTGCATTGAAAATCGCCATTTGTCGAGCGCAGCATGATTGCGAGTCAGACACATGCGATTCGCTGCATCTTGTCACGAAGTCATCCGCGATTAGGCTAATCGGTGCAATCCCGATGGATCGTTGCGCCGCCGGAGGAACTATACGGCGGACCAATTTCGTGGAATGAAATCTGTGGGTACGCATGTATCGCGCGGCTACTCATGCGCAAAGGCTTCGCGAACGCGGAGGAAGTAGAAACGTTTCTGCGACCGCGTCTCAAATCATTAAGCGATCCGTTTTTGCTTCCAAACATGCAAGCGGCTGCGCAGCGAGTTCTTGCTGCGTTGGATCGGCATGAGCGGGTCGTTTTGTTCGGAGATTACGATGTCGATGGCGTGACCTCGATTGCACTCTTTACGGAGATGTTGCGCGCTTACGGCGGCGCGCCGGAATTATTTTTGCCGCTGCGGATGGAGGAAGGTTACGGATTGAGTCCAGAAAGCGTCGAGCGGTGCCTGAAGCAGCATCATCCTCAACTCTTGATTGCAGTAGACTGCGGCACATCGTCCGTGAGTGAGATTGTCGATCTTACGCGACGCGGCGTGGACGTGATCGTGCTCGATCACCATGAACCCAAATCGGCGTTGCCTGATTGCGTGGCGATCGTGAATCCGAAAATCGATCCGGAATCGCCGTTTCATTATCTGTGCAGTGTCGGAATCGTTTTTAAACTTTGTCACGCCCTTTTAAAAACGAGACCACTGTTTGATTTCGATCTTAAATCGAAACTCGATCTAGTGGCACTGGGCACAGTCGCGGACATCGTCCCGTTGCGAGGGGAAAATCGGATTTTTGTCCGGCGTGGCGCGATTGAAATTACAAGACGGACGAGATCCGGTTTGAGAAAATTAATTGAAGTGAGTGGTGTTCGCCCGTCAACTTCGACCGATGATATTGGATTCCGACTCGGGCCGCGACTGAACGCAGCAGGACGATTGAGCACTGCTGAAAAGTCGTTGCAGCTTCTGCTTACCAAAGACGAAAACGAAGCCGGTGCGCTTGCTGACCTTCTCGACAAGCAAAATCGCGACCGGCAGGAAATCGAAAGGCAAGTGTTCATTGCAGCGGAAGAGCAGATCTGCCGTGATTTTGATCCGTTACGGGACGCGGCAATCGTGGTTGGAGCGCGCGAGTGGCATCCAGGCGTGGTGGGGATTGTGGCCTCGCGAATTTCGCGCAAATATCATCGGCCGACGATCGTGATCGGGTTCGAGGCAAATGGCACTGGAAAAGGCAGTGGACGCAGCATCGAAGGGCTTAATCTGGTCGAAGCATTAGATCGTTGCGCTGAATCACTGGAAAAATTCGGCGGGCACGAAATGGCGGCTGGCCTCACAATTCGCGAAGAGAAGATCGACGCGTTCGCGGCGGAATTTCGCCGGGTGACGCGCGAGCTGCTCTCGGATGATTACTTGCAACCATGCCTCCGCATCGATCACGAGCTCGCGTTTTCGGAACTCACGGGCGATTTTCTCCAGTGGCACGAAATGCTCCAGCCATTCGGTAACGGGAATCCGGCGCCGCTTTTTTTTGCGCGCGAAGTCGAGCCGGTCATGCCGCCGCAGGAGGTAAAGGAGAAGCATCTCATTTTGCGCCTGCGCCAGGGGAATTACCATCGGCGCGCAGTTTACTTCGATTCGGCAAATCTCTCACTGCCGCCGGCGCCCTGGGACATTGCCTTTCGCATCCGCGCGGATGAATACGAAGGCGAAACTACGCTGGGCATGCGGATCGAGGCCGTGCGAAAAGCGGAGCAAATTTGAATGATCACGCCGACGAAAAGTAGAAAAGGGCTTCGCGGCAAGCTGCCGCGAACAACAGGCTGGCAGCCTGCGCTCCCCAGATGATCGGGATTTCGCAGTCGCTCGAAGACATCGCGTGGATCCCCCGACCGCGTCTGCTGGCGCTGAGACGGCTCGGTATCGGTACCGTGGAGGATTTGCTTACGCATTTTCCGCGCCGTCATGAGGATCGAACCGAGTTCCCGCATTTTCCACGCGAAGAAAGCGACGTTCCAATTTGTCTTTGCGGTGAAGTGATTAAAACGTCGCTGCGCCGTTTTGGCGGCTGGAAGAAGATCTTCGAAGCAACACTGCAAGAATCGCAGCCGAACGCGCTGAGTGAACCACTGGTGTGCCGTTGGTTCAATCTGCATTACGTGCAGAAGATGATCGCAACCGGGCAACGCCTGGTTGTGTTTGGCAGGCCGCGCCTGCGGGGCAAGAGAATTTGCATGGATCATCCGGAGTTCGAGGTCATCGAGAATGATAAAGAAATTTCGATCCATTTTCGGCGCATCACACCGATTTATCCAGCGACGGAAGGTCTTTCACAGCGCGTCTTGCGCAGCACTATTTACCGAGCGTTGAATGAAATTTCAGGCGCAGTATTGGAAACAATTGCGCCGAGCGGTTTGGTTCATGCCACGCGGCGTGACGCGATCCGCGCGATCCATTTTCCGGAAAGCTGGGAAGCGCGTGATACTGCCCGGGAGCATCTGGTGCTCTCGGAATTTTTTGCGATGCAAATGCTGATCGCATCGCGACGCTCCGACGCATCCATCCGCGTCGGGTACGCGCACTGTGGAAATGGCGCGTTGCTCGACAAATTTCTTAAGGCGCTACCGTTCGAGTTAACCAGCGCGCAGTCCAAAGTGATTACGGAAATTCGGCGCGATCTCGCGGCACGCCAACCGATGAACCGTTTGTTGCAGGGAGACGTTGGCTCGGGAAAAACGGTCGTTGCCATAGCAGCGATGCTTCTTGCGATTGAAGCTGGATATCAGGCCGCGTTTATGGCGCCCACGCAAATTCTGGCGGAACAGCATTATGATGTGCTGCGGCGCTGGCTCGAGCCGCTGGGGTTGTGCATCGCGCTGCGAACGGCCGCGCGTCAGGAAGACAACGCACCATTGCCTCTATTCGTACTCAGCAAAACGCAACGCGCAAAGATTCCGGGGAGCACGCGCGTCTCGCGTGTTGGCGACGGCGTCGCGCCGTCGCGGACTTTTCCTGAAACACAATCAGGCGAGGGGGCTGCGTATTCTCGCCGTCGGCTACCACATTTCGAAAAACCTTGGGCAATTTATGCGGTGAAGATCGGCACGAAGTCGCGGCGTTGTTTGTCACCAATCACGCGCACCATCGTTCTCGACGCGCTCCGACATTTTCATAACAAACGCTACGAATTGTTCGCGGCGTGCGTGATGCCTGATCATGTGCATTTTCTTATCCAGCCATGGCCGAAAGAAAGTGATGACGCGGGAAACGCAACATTCTGGCCGCTGAGCGAGCTGATCCACTCGATAAAATCATTTTCGGCTCACGAAATTAACGAGATCGACAAAAAGAAGGGGGCAGTTTGGGAACGCGAAAGATTTGATCGTTATGTGCGATCGGATCGCGATCTCCAGGAGAAGTTCCATTACATTCTTCGAAATCCATGGGATTCTGGAGTGGCACAGCAGAATGAGGATTATCCGTGGGTCTGGACGCAGGATGACGAGCGCCGCGAGGAAAGCTTGTTTCGGGGCGACGCCGAAATCAGCACGCGGGACGCGAGCGCTACCCAATCCGGGGCGTCGTTCGGGACGAACGACCCACAAATCGTCGTCGGCACGCATGCGTTGCTGTACGAGAATGTTTCGTTCTCCAATCTCGGGCTCGCTGTTATCGACGAGCAGCATAAGTTCGGCGTTGCTCAACGCGCCCGATTAACCACCCGCGAGCCGGCGCCTGACGTCCTCGTGATGACCGCCACGCCAATCCCGCGCACACTGACAATGACCATCTACGGCGATCTTGATGTTTCCGTTATCGATGAGATGCCGCGCAACCGCGGGAAAATAATTACCGCCGTGCACGAAACGTCTAAGCTCGGCGAAGTCCTCAGTTTTTTGCGAGCACAACTGGAAGCGGGTCGCCAGCTCTACGTGATTTATCCGCTAATCGATGAAACCGAAAAACTGGACGTGAAAGCGGCGTCGGTGGAGTACGAGTTGTGGCGGGAGCGATTGCACCCGTATCGCTGCGAATTACTTCACGGCCGGATTCCGGCGCCGGAAAAACAGGAAATCATGGAACGGTTTCGACGCGGCGAGACAAATGCTTTGATCAGCACTACGGTAATCGAAGTCGGTGTCGATGTCCCCAACGCGACCGTAATGCTGGTCGAAAACGCCGAGCGTTTCGGGTTGGCGCAACTCCATCAGCTTCGCGGCCGGATAGGTCGCGGTGGGCACAAGTCGTACTGCATTTTGTTAACATCCGACACTTCTAAGGAAACATCAGGAAAGCTCACTGTATTAGAAAAAACAAGCAACGGTTTCGAAGTGGCGGAGGCTGATTGGGATTTACGCGGGCCGGGCGATTTGCTGGGCACAGCGCAAAGCGGCTTGCCAGTGCTGAAGATCGGCGACTTAAAAACCGACGCACATTTGATGCGACGAGCGCGCGCGGCGGCGGTGTCGATCTTCGCGGCGGATCCGCGTCTAGAACTGCCTGAGAATCAACGTTTCCGGCGTTTAATTGTCGAACAACAGGGACGAACTTTTTCCAACGTTAGCTGATGAAAAACCTCGCCAAGTTTCTGCTTTTTGTGCTGCTTGTAAGCGCGGGAATTTCGCTGCTCTACGATTACCGCCTCAAACGTGGGAACTTGGATTTGCTCCCGCGGCGGGCATCGGAAAATTACACGTTCGCTTCCGAGGCGGCAATCAATCCAAAACAAGTTGCGTCGCTAGAAGCATTGAATCAAGAACGGCGCGCGCTGGTGAAGAGCGTGATTCCTTCGGTAGTAGCGGTGAAGACCTCCAAGAAGATCGGGATTCGCCGGCAGTACGGGCTCGATCCATTCGAGTTTTTCTTCGGCAACCCGAGGGGCCAGTTTCGCAGCCCGCGCGAGGAGGCGCTAGTGCAAAATTCGCTTGGCTCCGGGGTGATCGTTACCAACGAGGGACACATCATCACCAACAACCACGTAGTCGATCAGGTGGACGAGATCGAGGTGCAATTGAGCGATGGCCGCACGAAGAAAGCGCGGTTGGTAGGCGCGGATTCTCAGATCGATTTGGCTGTGCTCAAGATCGATGATCCCGGTGTTAAGCCGCTCAAGCTGGCTGATTCCGATACCGTGCAGGCCGGCGATTTTGTTCTCGCCATCGGAAATCCATTTGGATTCGAGGAGACCGTGACCGATGGGATCATTAGCTCAAAGGGCCGGCCGGGTCGCTCCGATTATTTCGGTGATCTCCTGCAGACGAACGCGGCGATCAATCCGGGCAACAGCGGCGGGCCGTTGATCAATTTGCGCGGTGAAGTTATCGGTATTAATACTGCGATCGCCTCTACCACTGGCGGCTCGCAAGGGGTCGGCTTTGCTATTCCGTCAAACACAGTTCGCACGGCGCTTGAAAGCTTATTGAAGCAAGGGCGAATTATTCGCGGTTATCTTGGGATCCAGGCGCGTGCGGCGCAACCGGGGCAAAGAGGCGCCGATAACGAAGGCGTAGTGGTTGAGGAAATACTTCCGGGATCTCCCGCAGCCGAGGCGCAACTGCAGCAGGGAGACGTTATTCGCAAGTTCGACGGGCGCGACGTAAAGAATTTCAATGTGCTCAGGAGTCTCGTGTCCCAGACCGAGTTAAACAAAAAAGTTGAGTTGGAAATAGAGCGCGACGGCAAGCCGATCAAGGTGACGGCGCAGATCAGAGAACAGCCGGTTGATTATCAGACGTCTGGCACTTTGCCTCGACGATCACAGCCACAGCCGCAGGTTCCAAGCCAACCGGATCAAGAGTCGACGAGTGGTCCGTTTGCTTCGATCCACGTGGGCGATTTAACTCCAGAAATGGCACGCGAGCTCGATCTGCCCAGCAATGTGCGAGGCGTTGTGGTTACCAATGTCGATCCTGACAGCGGTGTGGCCGAATTGCAAAAGGACGACGTGATCGAGGAAATCAATCAGCAACCCATCGCATCAGTTTCGGACTACAACAAAATCGCCGGGTCACTCGATCCCAGTCAAGCCCAAGTCCTGTCGATTTGCCGGCATCGGATGCGTTCGTTTCTAGTCTTGCGACCGCGCTAGGTTGCATGACAGTTTGCGGGTCCTGGTTTGGGAAAATGCGATCCCAAAGGCCGAGTTTACACAAAAGCGGCAGGACACTGCCGTACTCCAAAACGTGACCGTCCTCAAAACGCGCATTACACGCTTGCGCCTTGGACTGCGGCGGTGCTCCGCCGCTTTGGATTCTCATCGGCAGCGAAGGACGCGCCGCACCGCAGCAACAAAGCCGACATGTTTGTCCACGTTAGCACGCGATCGCGTGACGGCGGCAGACGCCGGAAAGCATTTCCCAAAGTGCGTCGAGAATGCCATTCACAGATGCCCTCACTGATTCGAAATTGCCATTGTCGATGTACGCGCCGAGCAGTTTTCGCTCGGCAGCAGAATGTTCACGGTCGGCTTTGACGTGCACAGTGAAATATCGGTAATGCTCAGGATCAGTGAACCCGTAATGCTTTTTCAGCCCATCGATTTTTGATTCACAAATCGCGGGAATTTGATTCTCGTAGGCGTAAAGGGCCGCGAGACCTTCGGCTGTCGATCCTTTGCTGCAAACCGATCGGAACGTATCGATCAAGTTTTTCGTCGCGGCTTCTTGCGCCGTATTGCGAACATCGACCTCGGAAACGCCGAGGCTTTCGGCGAATTTTAACCAAAGCTGGGGATGATTCGGTGAGCCTGCCTCCTCGTCGGTTAAATTATCGAGTAACTGTTTCCGCGTTGCTTGATCGTCGCACTTCGCATGCACCGCCGAGAGATACGTCGGAAACGCTGCGACATGGTGATAATACTGCTTCGTGTAATCCGTCAGCGCTTCCTTGCTTAACTGCCCGCGCGTCCATGCGAGATAAAACGGGTGTTTCAACAGATGTTTCTTTGCAATGTCGTTGTCGATCTTGTCGAGATGCGTGTTCATAAGATTCTTTCCAGCTAACCGAGATATAAACGCGGCTTCGCGAACCGCCAAATTTTTGTTATGTCGAGCCTCATGAATGTCGTTGGTGATAATTCGCCAAGCATTTGCGCCTTGGAATGTGGCGGTGCTCCGCCGTTTTTGACTCTTACGGGGAGCCGATAGAATGGGATTTTCTTATTCTTGCACGTAGACGATTATAGGCATCACATGCGCGAGATCCCTCCAGAAACAGTTAGGCCGTTTGTCTTTTCCGATCCGGCCGGTAAGCGCTGGCCGCGCCTGCGGCTGGTTCTGCTTATTGCCGGCGTGCTGTTTTTTCTCGCATTGGTGGTGTTCGTCCAAACGCTGTTTGTGACGCCTCAAATGCGGGTTCCGTTTTCGTTGCGGCAGTTAAAAGGCCAGTTGAGAGCGTTGCAAAAAGAGAACCCTGCCGGACAAGTCACGACAGCTTCGCTTCTCTGGCAGAAGTTCGGCGCGGCGCGCCAGGCTGCAAAAAAGGTGAGCAAGTCGACGCCAGCGAGGCCCCGGAAAAAATCGCCGGATAACGAAGTGCATTTGGCCTTTTATACGAACGGCGATCCGTACAGTTACACGTCGCTCCAGCAGCATGCGGCGCAGATCACGCACCTTTGCCCCGAGTGGATGACGGTGATCAACGGCATGGGCGAGTTGCAAGTCGATGGGGATTCACGCCTGCCGAAATTCGCGGCAAACAAGGGAATTGCCCTGATGCCGTTATTGACGAACCTCGTCGGCGACACCTGGCAACCCGAAGCGGTCGAGAACCTGGCGCACGGCCCGGCCGAACGGCAAGAGCGCTTCATTCGGAATGTGCTGGCAGTCTTGCGCAATGCCAGGGCCTCGGGCGTGGTGATCGATTGGCAGCAAATCGACCCCGCCTATCGAGACGATCTGGCCTCATTCATCGATAAGTTTGCCGACGTGTTACACGATGATGAAAAGGAACTGTGGTTGTGCGTGCAGCCTGGCCAGGAGTTGGACTACATCGATTTCGATAGGCTTTCGGACAATGTCGATCGGTTTGTGGCAATGCTGTTTGACGAGACCTCCGATATCGACCCGCCCGGGCCGCTCGCCTCGCGCCCATGGTTCGAAGGCTGGCTGCACGTCTTGCTGGAAGACACTGACACCAAACAATGGATCATTGCGCTCGGCAGTTACGGATATGATTGGACGATCGGCGGAAAAAAAGCGGATTTGATCGCTTTCGCGGAGGTCATGAGTCGCGCCAACGATGCGGAAGTAGGGACCGCGGAAGTGAAGGCGCCCAGCTACAGTCCCTATTTTTATTTTCAGGATGAGGACAAGGAGCACGCCGTCTGGTTTTTGGATGCCGTGACCTTTCTCAATGAACTGCGGGAGGTGCGTGATCAAAAGGCTGGTGGATTCGCGCTTTATCGGCTCGGCTGCGAAGACCCGGCAATTTGGGATGCGTTAAGCGTGCCGCGCGACTTGAAGATCGATAATCAAACACGGCAATCGCTCCAGTGGATCAAGGCCACCGACACAATCACGGACGTGGGCGATGGCGAGATTGTCACCGTTGATGAGAGCCACACGGATGGCCTGCGCAATCTCGGCATTGACGCAGCTGGTTATCTTACCGCGAAATATGTGAAGTTCGCGCAATTCCCCACGCTCTATCACCAAGGGGCGGGCGGCGAGCACCAGGTGGCCATCACTTTCGATGATGGACCGGACCCACGATGGACGCCGAAGATTTTGGACATCCTTAAAGGCGCAAACGCGAAAGCCGCATTTTTCCTCGTGGGAGCGAATGCGGAACGTTATCCGAAACTGGTACGGCGAATTGTGAACGAAGGCCACGAGATCGGAAACCACACCTATTATCATCCGAACCTGGCGCTTTGCTGGCCGGAACACATCCGGCTTGAACTCAATGCGACACAGCTCCTCCTCGAAACAATAACCGGTCGCGCGACGGCGCTGTTTCGTCCGCCGTACGCGGCCGACACCAGCCCGTCGCAGTTAAGCGAACTGATTCCACTTCAAATCGCGGAAGACCTCAACTACCTGGTGGTGCTGGAGAGTATCGATCCCGAGGATTGGGCGAAACCAGGCGCGGACATTATTCTGCGGCGCGTGAAACAACAGCGCCGCGACGGCAGCATTATCTTGTTGCATGATGCCGGGGGCGACCGCTCACAGACAGTCGAGGCGCTCCCGCGCATTTTGGAATGGTTGCATACGCGGGGCGACACCGTCGTGCCTTTGAGCACGCTACTCGGCACGACTCGCGATGCGGTGATGCCCCCATTGGCGGAAAGCGGTCAACCGTTTGCGCGAGTGGTCAGCAGTACGGGATTCCGCGTCTATCACGTGGTCGAGGAATTTCTTTGGGCCTTCATGATTGTTGCGACTGCGCTGGTAGTGATCCGAACGCTGATTGTGGTGTGGCTGGCGTACCGATTCCGGCGACGACCGCGAGCGGAATTTGCTGAGCCGGTAAGCGTCGTCATTGCGGCGTACAACGAAGGAAAAGTGATCGCCAACACGTTACGCGCGCTGTTGACCACTGATTACAAGGGAGACGTTGAGGTGATTGTGGTCGATGACGGATCGCGCGACGAAACCGCCACGGAAGTCCAGCAGATTGCAGCTGCCGATCCACGTGTGCGTTTGCTGCAGCAGCAGAATAGCGGGAAGGCCCGCGCGTTGCAGCGTGCCCTCTCCGCCGTCCGTCGGGGCATTGTCGTTTTTATCGACGCCGATACGCAATGTCAGCGCGACACGTTGCCGCGATTGCTGGAGCCCTTCGCCGATGCAGGCGTGGGCGCCGTGTCGGGTCATGCGAAAGTTGGAAACTTGCGAAGGTTCATCGCGCGTTGCCAAGCGCTGGAATACACCTGCGGGTTCAATCTTGATCGACGGGCTTACAATCGCTGGAACTGCATCACGGTGGTGCCCGGAGCCATCAGCGCAGTCCGTAAGGAAGCGATCGACGAAGCGGGCGGCTTAAGTTTGCAAACACTCGCGGAGGACACCGATCTCACCCTGTCATTGCATAAATATCGGCAGCGAATCGTTTACGTGCCCGACGCCATCGCCTGGACGGAAGCGCCCGAAAGTGTTGGCACGCTTGCGCGCCAACGTTCTCGCTGGGCGTACGGGACGTTGCAATGTCTGTGGAAACATCGCGACATGTTGTTCAACTGGAACTATCGCGCCCTTGGCTGGTTCAGTTTGCCCAGCATCTGGTTTTTCCAGATCATTCTCGTCGCCGTGACGCCGATGGTAGATTTGTTTTTGCTCGCGTCGCTGCCATTCGGCGCGTGGCGCGCGGTGATGCCCTTCGTGATCACGTTTCTTTCCATGGACGTTATTTTGGCCACGCTCGCCTGTCTTCTGGAGCGGGAACCGATCCTGCGGGCCTGGCGGATTTTGCCGATGCGCCTGATTTACCGTCCGATGCTGAGCTATTGCATCTGGAAAGCAATCCTGCGCGCGATCAAAGGCGCGTGGGTGAGCTGGGGCAAACTGGAGCGCACCGCCAGCGTGCCGGTGCGCGTGTGATTGTTGTTCTTAGTTGTGCCACTCCATGGGATGTGACACATTGGACACATGAAAAGTGTCACGATTCGCGAATTGCACATGAATACCGGCAAGTTGGTGCGTGCATCGGCTCACGAGAATATTCTTATTACTGAACGTGGACAGGCGGTCGCCGTGCTCAAGAGTGCCAAGGCGGCCGATCTGGTCGGCAAACCTTTTCCCAAGCGTGATTTTCGCAAGATGCCCAAGGTTCCTGGCGATTCGACTGTCTATATCTCAGAGGAGCGCGATGCGCGGTGATATACCTGGATGCCAGTTACATCGTAAAGTGTTATCTTCGCGAAGCAGGATCCGCCGAGGTGTTGAAGCTGGTCCAAAAGAGTGCCGGACGGATTACTGCACTTCATGGCCGGACGGAATTTTATTCCGCTGTGCATCGCCGTCTCCGCGAAAAGCATCTATCTTCGCGCGATGCAGCGGCTGTGTGGAAGCAATTTGAAGAAGACGAGCGCTCTGGCCTTTGGCACTGGCTTCCGGTGACCGAAAGTGTTGTTCGACGAGCGTGCAACGCATTTGAGAAGCTGGACGCCACGGTATTTCTTCGCGCCAGCGATGCACTACATCTCGCGTGCGCCGTGGAAAATCAGTTTGCTGCGGTTTACAGCGCAGACCGAATATTGCTGGAAGCTGCGCCGTATTTTGGCCTCAAAGGGATAAGCGTCTATTGAAGGGTCACGGGTCCGAAAGTTTGCCGGTAAAATAGTGAGTGAATACGGTGTTCAACTGGAATTATCGCGCGCTTGGCTGGTTCAGTTTGCCCAGCATCTAGTTTTTCCAGATCATTCTCGGCGCTGTCACGCCGATGGTAGATTTGTTCTTGCTTGCCTCTCTGCCGTTCGGCGCCTGGCGCGCGGTCATGCCGTTCGTGATTACGTTCCTGTCCATGGACGTGATTCTAGCCAGGCTCGCCTGTCTTCTGGAGCGCGAACCCATCGTCCGTGCCTGGCGGATTTTGCCGATGCGCCTGATTTATCGTCCGAAGCTCAGCTATTGCATCTGGAAAGCGATCCTGCGCGCGATCAAAGGCGCCGTGGGTAAGTTGGGGCAAACTCGAGCGGACCGCCAGCATGCCGGTGCGCGTGTAATTGCGAAACGCGCGCGCAATTTCGGCTTGTCAGGCGTTAATTTTGTCGTGTAATCGGGCAATCTTTCCGGGCAGCATACATGTTTCGCGGCCAATATTGCAATGCTGAATTAGGCGAAGAAATCTTCGTGAGCTTTTACGAAGATTCGTCTAATCATAGTTAGGTCTATGCGCTCCGCTCCACTTCTCGCTGCGGCTGCCATTCTCGCGCTCAGCAGTTGCGAGAAGGTCACGAAGCGATATGCAACGCTGGATGATGCCCGAAGAGATCGGCTGTTCGAGCGCGGTTGGCTTCCCGATATCCTGCCGCCCTCAGCTCGCGACATTCGCGTTACGAGTGACCTCGACGTGAATAGCTCCGAGGGCGAGTTCTCATTCGATCCGGTGCATTTCGCTGCCTTCGTTGCTCAGTTGCGGCCCGTTGGCGACTCGTTTCAGTATTCGGCAGCTCGCTCTACATGGACATTTTCCTGCGATTCGGCCCGCGGATACTGCCGATTCTCGATGCGATGAAAAGACCTGACCAAACGCTGGAGCGAACCGCCACCCCGACGCGTTCACATTTCAGATGATTAAAAAAGTTTTACTCGTAGCGAAGCTCGCTCTCGGTGGCGGTCGCTCAGCTTTGTCTCGTTAGGCGGCATGTCCTGCAATGTCCAGCGCTGATGCAAACGATCGTGCACGAGTGGAGTTCTTTAGACTGGGCGTCCACTACTATGTAGCGGGCCGTTTCGCCGCGCTGACACGCTTGTTTCCGATGGCAGGGAACCTCCTGCATCATGCAGCGGAGATGTTTCTGAAAGGTGCCTTGGTTCGGATTGTTGGTTTGGATAAGTTGCGCAAAATCAGTCATGACCTAAATGGTTTGTGGCGCGAGTTCAAGACGCGCTTCGTAGTTTCTGATTCAGACGCTTTCGATCACTCCATTGCAGAGTTAGATCGTTTTGAACGACTTCGGTATCCCGACAAGGTAATTCGCGAAGGGATGGAGGCGATTTTTGATGTCTTTCGGAGTCACCGAGCAAAGACTTCGGGCCTGCCAAAGGCACCGCTCCGCTATTCCCTAGTCCTCGAAGACGTCGACGTTTTGGTCAAGCTCATCTTTGAGAAAGCTCAAGTAAACCCGAGGTTTTTTCTGCAGAAACTGACTCCTGAAGCTATGGACTTCCTATCGCGCCAAAACTCGCACCGTTTGGAATGAGTCACAGCCGCCTTAACCAAGCGCTGGAGCTAACCGCGAGCCGCTGCGCGGCAAGGCTGAGGGACGAATTATGAATTATGCAATAAAAATAAAGCTCGCTGTCGCTCGCGGTAGCTCAGCTTTGTCTCGTTAGGTCGTGAAGCTACTTCTGCGGTTTACGCTCATCGCAGCAGCCCTGTGTACGCCGTACCTCGCGCCTGCACGCGAGATCGAGCCTCCACCGAATCCGCAACAGATGCGCGATCTCGCTGAAGATCCTGCTAGGCAGGCCCGATTGCTTCTACACGACACTTCGTATACACGCTCGCTCGACAGGGCGCTCGCGAAAGACGCAGCAGGGCTGCGTCATCTTTTCCGCTTTACGACGACTGAGGCATTTGTCGGCGCCGGAGCGGAGTCGCACTGCGCGATACTCCGTGATTTGTTGCGTTACCTCGGCGATCGCTTCTTCGCACGCGTTCTTCATAGCGAGTCTGCAGAAGTTCGCGCCGCCGTTATTCACGCGTTGGACTACGCATGGTCGTATCCGGGCTGGCAGCCCTCAAGGTTTCCTGCTACGTACCGCATCGCGAAGCACCAGAAGATTTCTTCTTCCCCGCCATGAGTGATAGCAACGAACGATCTAACCACGCGCTGCAGCCGACCGCTGCCCGGCGTTCTGTTTTGTTTCGGTTCGCGAGGACTTTTTCATTGTGAATTGCGCTCGCTGTCGCAGCGGCGGCTGAGCTTGTTCTCGTTAGATCTAGTCATGCCGAGCGGTCTTTCAGATTTACTTCATTGAGATCTATAGAAGGCTCACTTTGTCCCTGCTACCACCCGAAATTGCAGCACTCCTATGCGCTTGATAGCTGAACTCAAAGCGTAGTATGAATGCCGTCAGGAATATGCGGACTTATCTCCTCGCCTGTAGCCTGGTTGTGATCTTGAACCCCTAGAGGAATTTGCGCAGCAGAACTCAAAAGAATCAACCGCCAGCCCGCAACCTGCCCTCACGGACCGAGATGGCCGACACGATTTTGACTTTGAGTTCGGTACCTGGAGAACGCACCTCTGGCGCCTCCAGCAGCCCTTGAGTGGCTCCAATACTTGGGTCGAATATGAAGGGACCACCGTCGTTCGGAAGGTCTGGAATGGGCGCGCGAACCTGGTAGAACTCGAAGTCGATGGCCCGGCAGGGCACATCGAAGGCCTGAACCTGCGGCTCTACAATCCTCAATCTCACCAGTGGAGCCTCAATTTTGCCAGCAGCAGCGGTGGCGCCCTGGGCCAGCCGACGATTGGCGAATTCAAAAATGGTCGTGGCGAGTTTTTTGATCAGGAACTCTTTAATGGCCGAGCCATCCTAGTCCGCTTCGTGATCTCGGATATCAAACCTGACTCATGCCGTTTTGAACAATCATTCTCAGAGGATGGGGGCAAAACATGGGAGGTAAACTGGATCGCAATAGACCAACGGGGCAGGGCAGAATCTGATAAAGTGCCCTGAGCTCGGCCCGCATTTGATGTTCATGCCGCCCTCTGCCCGTAGCCATTTACTCAACATCTTTTCTGCTGGCAACGTCCAAGATCTAACTAATCTCTCCAGCTAACTCCGAAAGACTTCCCGAGCAGGCCGCTGACCGGCGCACTGGAAGGTTGAAGGGTGAATTATGAAGGACGAAGTTAAAGCAAAGCTCGGTTCCGTCAACGGTGGCTGAGCTTTTTCTCGTTAGATGATACGTGGGTCGCGCCGCGATGCGACACATCAGTCTGGAAGTTTTCCGCGCAAAACGGTAAGCGAATACGGCGGCAGGTCGTAAAATGGCGACGCTTCGCGTGAAAAATGCCTTGGCGGCAAACTGCGGTTCGGATGGCCGTTTGCCCCGTCAGCGTGCCACGCATATTGCTGCGGTGAGAACTGAATTAGCTCGACTTGGCCGATGAATAGCACCGGGCGCTCTGCTCCAAAGACATTGAATTGCACATTGAGCCGAGCTGTGCGCTTTGGGTGCTTGTTGATTGCCAGGAGCGCCCATTGCTTATCCGGCCGATGCACGGCGTACACGCTTATGAAGGGCGATGACGCCGCGCCTCGGTGTTTGACGGTTACCGGAAATATCTCGTGCAACTCCTTAGTGGGCTGCATCCATTCTTGAGTGACGAGTTGCGCACCATAGTAACCGGCCAAACGGTTCAGGCGCTTACCATTTCGCTCTAACTGCAGGATCATCAAATTGCCCCATGAACATTTGAGCTCGTCGGCCAGATAGTTTGGCTCGTAGCCGTATTGGTAAGCTTTTGCTCCGCTTAACGTCAGGAATGTTCCAACTGTGTCTGCGTTGAACAGCGCGCCTGGGAGGTCCACTTCGTGGCGTCCTCCGAAAACTGAATAACCATATTCCGTCATGAGCCACGGAATCGCGGTGGGAACGCCATCTGCCCGCAAGCTGGCTATTACGGCGCCCAAGCGTTTCGGGATTTCCAATAGCTTTGGTGCGGCGTTCGAGCAGATGTCGTCAAATGGATAGAATTCAAACGAGAAAAAATCGAAAGGAGAGCCTGCTGCGCGAATGTATTTCAGGAAACGATTCATCCAGGAGCGGTTGCCCGAGGCGTCAGGCCAGGTGAGCAAGTGCTCCTCGAAACTCTGCAGGCTGGGGCCTCCGAGTTTGAGGCTCGGAGAAAGCGCGGACAGACGATGAGCGAGTCCAGCGTAAAGCGCCGCATAATCCTCTGGGGCGACCCACTGGCCGTCTGGTTCTTCGCCCAGCTCGATTCCTTCGAGGGGATATTCGCGTTTCAAAAGATAGTTAACCTCGGCGGCGGCATTCTCTGGCGTGTCGTACAAAACGCCAGCCGGCACGAGCGCGGGTAAGCGATTGCCGAGTTCGCTTCTTAAAATAAAATCCAAGCCTGGCTGTTCGATGTCGTAGTCGATGTCAGTCGCGCGATGCCAGGGATCAATCGACGATACATAAACGACCGTCTGCTTGTGCCGATCGGGCCAGTGGCGAACGTAATCTCGAAAGTGTCCCTTTTTGTCGATCTTGCCGAGGTCGATTTCGCGAATGGCAAACCCAACGCGATCGCGAATATCGTCCGAGGATTGCGCGCAGGTTCGCGAACTCCGGCTCATAACGATTCGCACGAATCGAGTCCAACGCGGGCGCTCGGCGATTCGAACGAATTCATCGCCGCCGTGCGCATCTTCGATCTTTCCATGCGCGAATGGCTGCCACTCATCATCGTCATCGACTTGCAGGTGCATCGGATCGTTTCCGGTCCAGTATTCGACGCGATACCGTGTGGCGTACGGCATCGCCCAATGAATCCGAATAGCGTCTATCGGCTTGGGCGTACCCAGATCGATCACCGCCCATTGCGGATGCGCATCTTCGGACTCGCCAGTGAAATGCGAATCGAGGTACGGATTGCTTTTCCAAAACGAGTCGTGGTCGCCGTCGGTAATACGTGAGTAACCATCGTCACTCGCCTGATCGATGGTGCTTCCCCGTCGCGGCAAACGATAGCCATACGAAACGTTAATCGGCTCGGCGATGGCATCGTCAGAGGTCCAATATCCGCATTGATGAATCGGATCACTCCACTTGCCTCGCGGGTTCCAATGCCAAACTTCGCCTGCAAGCTCGGTGCGCAGCCGATATGTTAGCGGCCCAAATCCGGCTGATCGCATTTCGGCAATGTTCTTGCCCGTGAACATTCGGGCGCACTCGCCTCGCTCGTGACCGTCCACGCCCGCGCCCAATGCTTCAGTGGGCACGCACTTGTTAACGCAATGATCAGAATCCACGCTGGCTGTGACTGAAAAAGCCTGAGGCTCGCCGCGCGCTTCTGTTGCCATCAGGAGGTAGATGAGACAAGCCGTGGTTGTGCTGGACAACCAATTCCTCTGCGCAGAGCTTGCGAACCAAATGCGGAGTCGGGAGCCTTTCACTGCCATTACTTTGGTGATAGTGGCCGGTTTGTCATTATGTGCATGCCACAAACGCCTTACTGCCGCGGAAAAGGTGAATGCAGTGGAAGTGGTCATACCCGAACACGGTGCGTACACGGGCGCGTTCATGGATTTCGGCGATGAGGAGGACGACGTCACCCTCGAAATAATCGAAGATTTCGAGCAAATGGTTGGCAAACATCAGGCTATCATCGCTTCATCGAGTTACTGGGGAGAACAGAATTTTCCGACGGATAATTTAAATGTCATCTGGCGGCATGGTTCGTTACCGCTGCTTTTCTGGTCGCCTTGGGACAAGCCGTACGAAGAGGATCGCGGGCCGGACAAGTTCAGTTTGAACGAGATCATCGCTGGGAAGTGGGACGACTACATCGACAAGTGGGCCGACGCCGCCCGGAATTTTGGTCATCCATTAATCGTAGTATTCGGCGTTGAAATGAATGGGACGTGGTTCCCGTGGTCAGGAGCTTATTACGGCGGCGCCGAGTGGGACAAAGAGCACAACAACTGGAAAGGCCCCGAAATCTTCCGCATGGCGTATCGTCACGTCGTCGATCGCGTCCGAGCGCGTGGCGCCAGCAACATCAAGTGGATGTTTCATACTAACAATTATTCTTATCCACTCGAAACGTGGAATTTTGCGCCTTCGTACTACCCGGGCTCCGATTACGTCGATTGGCTGGGTCTGAGTGTTTACGGTCAGCAATACAAGGACGAGCCAAATCCGGACATTCCTTCTCTAGTCGACTGGCCGTATGAGGAAATGTGCAAGCTGGATCTGAAAAAACCAGTCATGATTGCGGAATGGGCGACCGGCGAATTCCCGTACGATGTGAATGAACCTGGCATGTGGAAGCCCGAGTGGATCAAACAAGGCCTTAAGCTTTTCCGCACGCGTTACCCGCGCGTCAAGGCTGCCGTCTATTGGCATGAGCGCTGGCAAAATCCCGATGGGTCTTACAGCAACCTGCGGGTCAATTCTTCGGTGGAATCGTTGAACGCGTACCGCGCAGGCGTCGCAAATCCCGATTGGCTGAGCAATCTGATTCTGCGAGCGATTCCAAAAAAATGATCCGGGGAGCGCACGCGGCTCGCGTGCCCTTCGTGACGGCCTCGTCGCGAAGTTTCTCCGGGCAAAGGAGCGGTCAGCAGAACGGAGTTTTACTTGCGCACGCGAAATCGAACGCGCTATAAGAGAAGCGCGTGATGGTGCGAGTCTTTTTGCTCACAGCGGTCATTGCGATTTCGTCTCCGCTTTTGGCGCAAACATCGGCAAAACCGTCGGCTTCCCAATCACCATCGCTGGAGCAGCGCGTAGCTGATCTGGAGGCGTACGTAAACAATTCAGCGCGCGCCGCTGATTCTGAAGCGTCGGTTACATCAAACGTCGCGGGTCCGGGCCCCGGCTACAATGCGTGGATGATGACATGCGCCGCGCTTGTGCTGTTCATGACGTTGCCGGGCCTTGCGCTTTTTTACGGCGGCCTTGTCCGCGCGAAAAATGTGTTGTCAGTCCTGGCGCAATGTCTCGGTATTGCTGGTTTGGTAACGATCCTCTGGTGGGCGGTCGGTTATTCGCTCGTTTTTTCGCACGGCTCGCCATTTTTTGGGGGGTTGAAGTTTGCTTTTCTCCGCGGCGTCGATGCGCGACCGAACGGCGATTATTCGCACTGGGTCTCGCACAATGTCTTTGCGATGTACCAACTGATGTTCGCCATTATCACGCCTGCTCTAATCATCGGCGCGGTCGCGGAACGGATGAAATTTGCGGCGGTGCTCGTCTTCGTTGGAACCTGGATGTTCGCGGTCTATTTCCCGATCGCGCACATGGTCTGGGGTATCGATGGCTGGATGAATGGCGTCTGGAATCCCGCGGCGAAAATCACCGCCATCGATTTCGCAGGCGGCACAGTCGTCCACATGTCGTCGGGTTGGTCGGCGCTCGTGCTTTGCGTTCTGCTCGGACATCGGCTCGGGTTCCGAAAAGAAATCATGGCGCCGCACAGCATGGTGCTTTGTATGATGGGGACCGGATTGCTCTGGGTGGGCTGGTACGGCTTTAACGCGGGAAGCGCGCTTGCGCCAGATGGAATCGCAGCGAACGCCTTCATGACAACGACGCTCGCTACTGCGGTGGCGTCGTTCACATGGGCAATGCTTGAATGGCTGCTGCGCGGTAAGCCGAGCGTGCTCGGATTTTGCTCCGGTGCCGTCGGCGGTCTGGTCGTGATCACTCCGGCATGCGGCTATGTCGCTCCGAGTGGTGCAGTCATCATCGGCGTTGCTGCTGGCATCCTGCCGTTTTTTGCCTGCACAAAACTGAAATCATGGCTAGGCTACGATGACGCGCTGGATACATTTGGCATCCATGCGGTTGGCGGAACGCTCGGCGCCTTTCTCACTGGCCTGTTCGCCACTGCGACCGTGAATCCGAATTTAGCGCTGATCCCGGGCTCGACGATGAACGCGGCCACGCAAAACGGATTGGCCCGAATTGTTGGTCATACGTTGTGGCTCGAACAACTGAAGGCCATCGTGGTCACGATCGTGGTTGCTGTGGTGGGGAGTGCGATCATCGGCGCGATTGTCAGAGGAATTATCGGTCTGCGGATCGCTCCAGACATTGAGCGGCAGGGCCTCGACATCAACCAGCACGGTGAAGAAGGCTACATCACGACGTGACTTAGCGATCAGATTACCGCAGCCGTTCGGCCTAACAAATGAATCAAGACTCTGAGCACCTTAGATTATTATCGATCTTTCATTACGTCGTCGCGGGTGTCGCGGCGTTTTGCTCCTTTTTCCCGTTGCTTTACACAGTAATGGGATTTGTCTTCGTCGCGCTATCTCACCATCCGCCGACTAACCCAGCGCAGCAGCCACCGCCGGCCGCGCTCGGATGGGCGTTTGTCGTTCTTGGAATTTTTCTTTTCTTGCTTGGCGTAGTATTTGCCATCGTTCTGGCTTTTGCCGGCCGCTCACTTTCCCGCCGAAAACATTATTGGTTCGCATTCATTGTGTCCTGTATCGAATGCCTCTTTGTCCCATTCGGAACGATTCTTGGCGTGTTTACGATTATCGTGCTCTCGCGCCAGTCGGTGAAGACGTTGTTTTCAAGTGCCGTAGAGGCGCATTGAAACTGGATCTGACGCACAGACTCGGGTGATTAGTGCAAGGAGATTGCCGGCGGAGGGGCTCGAACCCACACGATCTTGCGATCACTGGATTTTGAGTCCAGCGCGTCTGCCAGTTCCGCCACGCCGGCGCAAGCAACTTGAAGCTACGAAGCTGGCGTCATACCTCAAGCGTTCCGACGAGATCGAAAGGTTGCAAACCTCGTGGCGGTCCGAAAATTTCGCGAAGAACGATTGCGTCGGCAGACCAGCCGGTGGGCAGAGAAACGTGGCAATATCTGTGGCAGTGCGCACGCCGCCCGTTTTTGGACGGGCGTCGGTCACAAGTGGTACGTGTGATAGTTTAATGTCCTCAAGTGGCTCAGTGCGTGCCGGCCGTTCTTGAGTTTTCAATAACAGGTGTTGTTTCCTGTGCTGCCGCGCTGCAAAGAAAAATAAATGCAGCAACCGTGGACGCGCTCGCACACGTCATTTGCGCCCGCTTATATCATTTTGTCGTTGCCGTGTAGAGAGGAAAAACTTTCGGCTTGCTCTCGCCGGAGCTTGACCGTTAAAACGCCGAGAAAATGAAGGCTCCGCCCTTTTTAATCGTAGTGGTTTGTTTCGCGTCAATCGCGCTAGCTGACGACTTCAAAACGATTGACGGAAAAGAATACAAAAACGTCACAGTGAGCCGAGTCGAACCGGACGGCATCACCGTTAAGAACACGAAGGCCGGGGTGATCGTGAAACTCTATTTTACTGAACTGCCGAAAGACGTTCAGCAACGCTTTAATTACGATCCTCAGCAGGGCGCCACATACCAGC
>WNGL01002565.1_pt1 | contig 50345 bp, 49 predicted proteins | sample 5400591 | NCBI WGS metagenome assembly WNGL01 (sample SAMN13153377, study PRJNA577476) | soil metagenome | isolation source: 80 cm soil or saprolite under Garry oak tree replicate 1 | place: USA:California | collected 2016-06-15 | reverse complement strand
GTAAGCCGTTCACCTGCACCGTCAGCGCTACCGGTGGTACTGCTCCTTACACTGGCACTGGCTCGTTCACCGTGACTCAACCGGTCAAGGGAACATTCACAGAATCGTTCACTGTAACAGATTCTAACGGTAAGAGCGCCATTGCTTCTACCCAGGTTACTGTTGTCCAGCAACCATTCGTTGTGAGCGTCACCTGTGGTGCTTCGACCGCTGCGATCACCGCTGGTAAGCCGTTCACCTGCACCGTCAGCGCTACCGGTGGTACTGCTCCTTACACTGGCACTGGCTCGTTCACCGTGACTCAACCGGTCAAGGGAACATTCACAGAATCGTTCACTGTTACCGATGCTAACGGTAAGAGCGCTGTCGCTTCGACTGATGTCACCGTGGTCCAGCAGCCGTTCGTGGTCAGCGTCACCTGTGGATCTTCGACTGCGGCCATCACTGCGGGTAAGCCATTCTCATGCACTGTGTCGGCTACAGGCGGTACAGCTCCATACCAAGGTACTGGTACGTTCAGCGTTACTCGACCGGTGAAGGGTACTTTCACAGAGTCCTCCTACGTCACCGATGCTAACGGAAAGGCCGCTACTGCTTCTACCCAAGTTACTGTTGTTCAGCAGCCCTTCGTAGTAAGCGTCACTTGCGGATCAACTGGCACACCTATCACCGCAGGCAAGCCATTCACTTGCAACGTCTCAGCTTCTGGTGGCACCGCGCCTTACCAGGGCAGCGGCAGCTTCACGGTTACCCAACCTGTGAAAGGATCGTTCACAGAGTCCTTCAATGTGAAGGATGCGAATGGTAAGACCGCTGTTGCGTCTACTCAAGTCAATGTTGTCCAACAGCCATTCGTGGTCAGTGTCACCTGTGGTTCTGTGGGCACTCCAATCACTGCAGGCAAACCATTCAGCTGCACTGTATCTGCGACTGGTGGAACCGCTCCCTACACAGGAATTGGGTCCTTCACGGTTACTCAACCTGTGAAGGGTACATTCCACGAGTCGTTCAACGTGGCTGATGCCAATGGTAAGACTGCAGTAGCTACGACCACCGTCAACGTCGTACAGCAACCATTCGTGGTAAGCGTCACCTGTGGATCAACGGGCACTCCAATCACTGCAGGCAAACCATTCAACTGCAATGTGTCGGCTAGCGGTGGTACTGCTCCTTACGGTGGTATCGGTACTTTCAGTGTCACTCAGCCTGTGAAGGGCTCGTTTACTGAGAGTTTCACTGTGACTGATGCTAACGGTAAGAGCGCTATCGCCTCTACGACCGTAAATGTGGTTCAGCAACCATTCGTTGTAAGCGTGACCTGCGGATCAACAGGCACTCCTATCACTGCGGGTAAGCCATTCAGCTGCACCGTCTCGGCCAGCGGTGGTACTCAGCCTTACACTGGCACCGGTAGCTTCACCGTAACCCAGCCAGTAAAGGGCACTTTCACAGAATCCTTCAACGTCAAGGATGCGAACGGCAAGACCGCAACTGCTTCAACGCAAGTTACAGTAGTCCAACAACCCTTCGTTGTCAGCGTTACCTGCGGAACCGCTTCAGGCACTGTCACTGCTGGTAAGCCATTCACCTGCACTGTGTCGGCTAGCGGTGGTACTGCTCCTTACACTGGCACTGGTTCCTTCTCAGTCACTCAACCAGTCAAAGGTACTTTCACGGAATCTTTCACTGTCAAGGACGCTAACGGTAAGAGCGCAGTCGCTTCGACCACCGTAACTGTCGCCGCTCAACCATTGGTCATAACCGCCTCCTGCTCGGCAGGTGCTACTGCGGGCAAACCCGTAACCTGCACCGCATCCGCGACAGGCGGAACCGCCCCCTACTCGTTCTCTTGGTCTGCAGCGAGCGCGACTTCCTCCAGCGGAACCGGAGCGAGCTTCACCACGGTCTTCGCGGCAAAGGGTACATACTCCGTTGTAGCCACTGTCAGAGACGCCAACGGCAAGACTGCCAACGTAAATGTAGCCGTCACCGTTAGGGCTCAACCTCTGGTTGTGAGTTTCACCTCCCAGTGCGTAGGCGTACTAGTGAGCACATTCACTGCCACAGTCTCAGGCGGCACGCAGCCCTACGGTTACAGCTGGAACTTTGGAGACAGCACCACTGGGACGGGCAACCCTGTAACCCACACCTACACATCCTCAGGACCCTTCACGGTCACTTTGACCGTAACAGATGCCAACGGTGCCAGGCAGACCTCGTCCAAGACAGTTATCCCCTGCCCCGGCAGCATAGTCACGAACACGATGTTCTGCCCACTCCCCACGACTGGGTTCAACCTGATCTTCGTCACTGACCCAGCAAACCCGAGCACGTTCGAGCTCATATCGAGCAACCCAGGCCAGTTCTATGACAATGTCTTCGCCACCGGAGCAGCAACCACACCGATCACGATAAGCATCAGCATACCCTACCCGTTCGTCACCCAGGGAGCTTTCCCGATACAGGTGAGCAGCAGCTTCGCCACTGTCGGCGGATGCTTAGTGCCCTCCTTCGACGCGACCAGCGGCTTTACCATAACTACATCAGGCGGCGCCCTATCCACAAGTGGCCACCCTGTAATCCTCCTCAGCGACTACGGCAGCTCGCCCACAATGGGAGTCACCCAGACTACCGTAACAGTAGTGGGCAGCATACCCGCGACAGGCCTAGTCTACGTGACAATACACTTAGACTACGGTCTCAAAGGCACAACAGGCTGGACCAAGGGTGCAGCAGTAGGCACGACCTTTAACGCCGTAAACACCGGTTTAGGCCAAACAATCCTTCAAGGTCAAACCTACGCATTCTCCTCCACTCCACCGGCCTCCACCACCTCGCCCATGAGCAACAATATCTGGAAGAAGGACCCAGGCTTCGCAGGCGTCGTCACCACTAGCATCGCTTCAGGTAGCAACCCGATAGTCGGCGCCACGATCAAGATCTACGACGACAACGGCATACTACTCGGGATAACAGCCACCGACCAGAACGGGGTCTACCTGTTCGTCTACAAGTACACAGGGACCAAGGGCGTGCTATACACAGTCAGGGCTATGACGCCGAAAGGCGTGGTTCAGACCGCGTCCGTGTCGGTCCAGTCCAACAAGTTCGTCCTTCAGAACTTCGTGTTCTAAGGACAACCCCCTCCTCTTATTTCGCCAGCCCACGGGAGGCTCTGGATTTTTGCAAGCTGCTGCGGAAAGGGACGCTGACATAATCGAGGCTATCGGAGTCATGGCCAAGAAAGAGGGGAGTAGTGCTAACGCGATTGTGAACGGAACCCTGAGGAAACATGTTGAGTGGGCTCATGACTGGGGAATGAAGCATTCTATTTACTATGAGGAAGCTGCTAAGACGCTCTTTGGAAGACTGGGCATCAAACCCGAAATATCAATGACAGATAGTCAAGTTACCGTGACAATTTCTGCCCGCGACGTCCACCGGTAGAACATCATGGCCTCGATTTAGTTCACGCCAAAGGGCTTCAATTTCCCACGCTAGACGAGTTTGACAGCCTTCTAGGGAATCGGTGAACAATTCGCTACAAGGTATCTTCTCGGTTGCTATCGAACTCTTGCGTCTCATACCGATTTTGCGATCAAGACCTTCAAAACAAAACGGGGTCACGTTGTCTCGGAGAGACATGAGGTTGCTAGTCCTCGGGTTATTCCAATGACCGCTACAACTTCTGTTCCCTGCCTCATCCGCTCCAAGCAGATAACATAGGCATCGTTCCTCCGAAATCCTTAAACAAGAATGAACACATGTTATGTCTTTATTGTAGGAGTAGATAGCTCTGGATTCTTCCGGCTGGCTGCGACCGTTTCTCGTAACATTTCTACTCGGGATCCAGATTCTGGCTATGGTTCCGTTGCTCGGACCCGTCCACGCCTCGAACCTTACCTTCGGCAACTCCGTGAACCTGAGCAATGATCCTGCGGAGTCAAGCGGTGCCCGAATCGCTTCAGCGATTAAGAATGTCTATGTGATATGGGTGAATAACACGTCGGGAAACTCTAACATACTCTTCCGGGCCAGTAAAGACAACGGGACCAGCTTCGGGCCAATAATCAAACTCAGCACCACGGTGAACGGAGACGCCGGCAACCCACAAATTGCTGCTGTTGGGAGCACCGTTTACGTCGTCTGGCAGGATAATGTTTCGCTAACCAATAACGACATATTCATCCGGGCCAGCAATGACAACGGGACCAGCTTCTCGAATCCTATCAATCTTAGCAGCGACACGGTCGATTCGACCGTTCCTGAGCTTGCAGCCGTAGCGAACGATGTCTACGTTACATGGCAAACGGCCACGAAGCCCCCCGACATTGTTTTCAAGGTGAGCACGAACAGAGGAACCACTTTTAGCACCACCGCGAAAAACCTCAGCAACAATGGCAATAACGCCAAAACAGCTGATATGCAACAGATGGCCGCTTCAGGCACCAATGTCTATGTCACTTGGCGTGACGCACTAACATCGTCCTCTCCAGCCTTGACATTCTTCACTTACAGTTCAGACAACGGTACAAACTTCACCACGCTCAATAGTATCAGTAATGATCTGACTGGCGACATTCACCAGGCTATAGCCGCGGCCGGAAACAATGTGTATGTGACTTGGACCAATGATACGGCATCGACCGATAACACAATGTTTAGGGCTAGCACAACTAATGGGGTCAGTTTTGGACAGGTCATTAACCTCTACAAGGGTAATTGGACCGACCTAAGCCCTCAGCTCGTGGCTTCGGGCAGCAACGTTTACGTCGTGTGGACTAACGTTACCACGGCCGGTCCGCAACTGCTCTTCAGGGCGAGCAACAACAATGGAGCGAGCTTTCTTAACATAGTCAACTTAGGCAACGTCAACCTAGGCATTGATCAGGAGGCGATAGCCGCATCGGGTACAAATGTCTACATAACCTGGGACAACAGCAATTCTTCAAACGATGTATACTTCATATCTAGTAACGATAGCGGGCTAACCTTCGGGAATCCTCTCAGCTTGAGCCCCACTTCGGGAAATAGTTCCTTGCCCGGTGCTGCAATCGCGGCTGCCGGGTCAAACGTATACGTAGCCTGGGAGGATGATACTCCGATAAATGGTAATGGTGACATTTTCTTTCGTGGGACCGGTTCGCCGCCGTCCGTCCCTGACGTGGCTGTTTCAGCCATTGTCCTAGACAGGAATTTCACCTATACAGGCGTTCTCGCCAACATTACCGTAACTATCACCGCGGCCAATCCCGGAACGGTTCAGGAGACGTTTTCTGTGAGTGCCAATGCCAGCAGCACCATTCTCATCGGAAGCCAGTCTGTGACCCTGGCTCCTGGAGCAAGCACGGTTGTAACGTTCATCTGGAATACAGCGCCTATGGCCACGGGAACCTACACTCTCACCGCTCACGCTTCCAAAGTGACCGGGGAGACGAACCTGTTGAACAACGATCGGACTTGGGGAACATTCACGGTCAAGTTGAAGGGAGATGTGAGCGGGGACTGCAAGGTCAACATCTTTGACCTCACAGCTGTGGGGGGAGCGTTCGGAGCCACGGCCGAGTCGTCGAACTTCAGTTCTGCGGCTGACATGAATAACGACGGAAGAATCAACATATTCGACCTTACTGTAGTGGGCGGGAACTTCGGAGCAAGCTGCTAGGTTCACTGAACATTCCAGCTTGGTTCATTGGGTTTCACCCGTTTCGATGCTGCCAACTAGGCAGTCGTCCCAGTAGAATGTCTACGTTTATGTCGCCTGTTGATTTCTGCAATCCGCTCCGGCTACTCGAAGTCGAGAGGCTTGGAAAGCTCGAAAAAGGGTGGGGTTGGTTGAGGACACTGTTCTCACAGTATTGTATCGTGGAGGATCCTTGTTTCCTCCACGCGTCTCGTGTCGAGGTGAGACTAGTCCGTTTCCTTTGTTTGTGCGGTCGTTCCGCCTCCGCAGCATCCGCAGTTGCATCCTCCGCAGCAGCAACAACCCATTCACGCTTCACCTCGGTTAGTTAGTTACTATTGGAAAGTATTTAAGTGGCCAAGTTCCCGTAGAGTAACCTGGTTACCACATGGTTAGGCTAAAGGAGGGAGCGCCCTGTTGCGTCTGTCCTTGTCCATGCGAGGGTCTAATAGACATAATCGGAAAGAAATGGGTCCTATGCGTCCTAGCCCAGCTAGGGAATAATGGAACAATGCGCTTCAACAAGCTACTCGGAACGCTTTCGGGAATAAGTGCCAAGACGCTTGCGGACGTTCTGAAAGACCTTCAGCATTCCGGGCTGGTTAAGCGTGAAGCGTTCTCCGAGATTCCACCAAGAGTAGAGTATCATCTCACAAGTGAAGGCAGAGAATTGACCATGCTGGTCGCGCCTCTCATGGTCTGGGCCGACCAGAAAACAGGACTGATGCCGCTGGAAACCTAAACAAGACATTTCCCCTATAGCTCTCGATTTCAGGACAGACTAGCGGAGTGGACTCCTCGAACGCAAGGCCCTTGTTCGGATTCTAGTGAAAACCGAGCTCTCTGGGGCTAATCGGTAGCATGAACGACCCATTCTGCTTCAAACCATAGTCTGCCCCTGCCTGTTTGTTTTTCCTTGCTAGTGCTTGGTCGTTTTTGACCTCGAGGCGACTATTCTCTCAATTTCTGCTCCAAGTGGGGTTGCTCTTGCTTTGGACTCGTTGACTTTTTCCAAGGCTTTCTCTGCGTACTTCTTGTCGTGGATGCTTTCCAGATTGATGAGGACGTTACTGGAGGCTCCCTCTACGGCTGCCTTTGCCGCTGCCACCGCTGTCACCACGTCTGAGAGGGCGCTTGTCGATCCGGCTTCGGCTACGTCCTTGGCGAGCAGAAGAACCTGCATTGAACGGTCAAGAGTTTCCAGTGGTACAGAGGCGGCCTTAACGGTGGCTACCTGGATTGCCTTCTGGCGAGCTTCTACATTGTCCTTGGATAGTTTGTACGCCTGCATTACAGAATCGAAGGCCTTCGCATCTTCCACCACTAGCTCTAGTAGTCTCTGGCGTAGCTCCTCTCCCGTCGTTACAGCTCTCTCCAATTCTTCTCGATGTGTAAGGTCTTTCTTTCCCAGTGTTATTTTCGAGACCATGCATAGTAGGCTTGCTGCTAGTGCCCCCATGTAAGCGGAGACGCTTCCACCGCCTGGCGTCGCCTTCTTCGAGGCTACCTCCTCGCTGAAAACGTCCAAGCTCTGCTCGGTTAGCCCTGCCGGGTGTGGCTGGAACAGTTTTCTTTCTAGGACTTGGTCTCGGCTGAAATTTTCCAGTTTCAGATAGAACTCGGCCGTGTCGACTAGCGCGTCCATTGGTGTGAGTCCCACGATCTCGCTCCCCATCACCGGGACCCCGTATCTGTCCGCGAAAAGTTTGACCATTTCGTAGGCTTTGAACATCTGGCTCTTCCTGAAGCTGGTTAGGTTCATCGAGACCTGGACTAGGCCGCGTTCCTTCAGCTCGAACCCGAGAGCCTTCACATAGGACAGCCCACCGTCCTTGGAGCGTAGCTCATGGGCTATCTTCTTGGCCACGTCAACATTGCCCGTCCCTAGGTTCACATTGTATGCTATGAGAATCTCCCGGGCGCCCACAGCAGTCGCGCCTGCTGTTGGGTGAATCTTTTCGGGTCCAAAATCCGGCCTTCTCGCCGGGTTCTTTCCAATCTCGTCCCGTAGTCCTTCAAACTCTCCCGCCCGAACGTCAGCTAGGTTTCGCCGTTCAGGGGTGGTGGCTGCTTCTTCGTAAAGGAAGACCGGGACGTGAAGCTTCTCCCCCAACTCCTTTCCAAACTCTCTGGCCAGTCTTACGCAATCCTCCATGGTCACCCCTGATAACGGGACGAACGGGACCACGTCTACAGCCCCCATCCGTGGATGCTCCCCCTTGTGATGGTTCAGGTCGATAAGTTCCACTGCTTTCTGGGCGGCGGCCATTGCCGCCTCTCTGACCCGGCCTGGTTCGCCTACGAAGCTTATGACCGAACGGTTATGGTCCTCGTTCGACTCCACGTCCAGCAAGGTCACACCTTCCGCCGACCGGACAGCATTCGCGATAGCCTCTATCACATCCTTCCTCCTTCCCTCGCTAAAGTTAGGGACGCACTCCACCAGCCGCAATCCTTTCCCCTCGAAGACCCTTGACCCTGGGGTCATTAAAAGATAGTCAATTGGGGATTCAAAGCCCAAAACGAACCGTTTTTCTTGGTCTAAACCCTCGACTTTCCATCGGGCGCATACCCTTTGGGATCCAGGCCGTTTCTCAGGGGGCTTCCAAAACCCAGGACATGCCCAAGCGCCTTAAAACCGCTAGAAAACCTGCCAAAAAACCCTGAAAACCGCCCTTTCCTTCTTGAAAATCGTTCAGACAAGGGGTAGGGGTAGGGACTGCAAAGCAAGAAAAACAAGCACGGCGTCCCACGGGTCAGGCCATGTCTTCTAGGAAACCCAAGTCGAAACCAGCTCCAAACCCAAAGCCCCCACGCAAGTACAACAAGAAAGCAATAATCGGCCTCATCATCATTGCCATCCCCTCCGTAATCCTTCTCGCGCCCGCCCTCTACTATGGAGCCTTCACCCTCCACGTTGCCAAGATAGTATTCAGCGAGACCACAACGGTCGGCGAACCGAACCCTTTCACCTCAGGAGGCCTAGGAAGGGTTGAACCGCACAGTGTCTACGACTACTCGTTCAGCATCGAGCCAGGCGGAATATTCAGGACCAACGAGACATCCGTCTCGACCACCCAGGGCACTACCAGCCTAACGATCAAAATCTCCATAACAACCCCTTCAGCCCAGAAACTGGTTTTTGGAAGCAGTTCCATAACGGGTGGAGTCGGAGTGCGATCCCACACCATCTATCTGGGGCCTAATGAGGGCGTCCGGGACCCCGGCCTTTACGTGGCAACAGTAACCATCACATCCACCGTTTCCCCCGCCAGCGGTCCAACCCAGTCAGGATCCGCGACCATACCAAACCTGTTCTTCCAATTACCCGTTTCCTAGGTAAGGCCCCGCCGGGGGCAGAATCACGACCCATCTCAGCAGCCTCCAAAATTCCTTCTCAACGCTTCTGTTTCAAAAGAATGATCGCCTGTGCCAGGTCACCCGCCGACTTGCGAAGCGCCTCCGATGCTTCTTCCAGAGAAACGCCTGCCTGGGAAGCCACGAGTTTCGCATCGTCCACCGCGCCCTGGCTCCCGGCAGCCTCTTCTCTCACGCTGCCACCGCCAACCTGGTAGATTGTCTGGCCTTGAACAGTAACCGTGGCCACCTCCGGGTTGTCGATGATGATTCGTTTCGTGGAGGTTTCCATTATGACCCTTGTAATGTCATCCATCTGTTGAACCTGCAGTCCCATCTTCTGCATCATTCTCTGCTGTTCCCTAGGGTTCATCTTCCGCGGCATCAAAGCCTAAACGTCCGAAAAGAAAAGATTCCTGACTGTTAAGCCTATCACAGCCCCTCCGCGCCATGACGGACCTTCACAGCCACCCCAACCCGAAAACTCAACATCTCCCGGGCGTTGAAGAAGCTCCTGCCAACCGCCAGCAAGCGATCTCGCCCAGCCACTACGAGGACCTCTTCCCCGGGCCTGAGCTCAGGGTCCACACTCGCCACGTGCTTGGCAAAAACATTCCCGCCCTTTCGAATGAATTCCTCAACCCCCCGTATCACTTTGACACGGAGTCTCGGCGGGTGGAAAAGCAGCTTCAACCTTGCACCTCCCTCGGCCGTTAGGGCCAGGAATCCATCCTTCGCCCGGAGAGTAGCCAATAACTTGCCATCATCGTAGATGTGCCTTATCTTGTGGGTATGGGGAGACCTGACAATTCGGATGGTTCTCGGGAAAAGTCTCTCAGCCCCTCTTCCGAACTGGTACGCTGCGATGGTTCGGACCCGGCGGAGCTCATGAAGTTGAGGTTTGACTGGTTCGACTGGCATTTGGAGCGATAGCTAATTAAGCAGGGTAGATGACTATTTTCATAGTTCTCGGCCGAGGTTTCTAGAGCATTGTTCTGTGAGGTTTGTGGGCAAGAAATAGTCGGCAGGCCCGCGAGGTCCCTGGTGGAAGGAGCAACTCTGGTGGTGTGCGGGAACTGTGCGGGTCTTGGGACAGCTCTTCCCGGCTTTCCCGACCGGCCCCGCCCTAGAACTCCAGCAATGCCAAGAGTACTATCCGTAAAACCGCCCATTAACAGGTTGCCCAAAGCCGTAGAAGACTCGGAACTACTAGAGGAGTACCCGCGAATAATCAAACAGGCCCGGGAAAAACAGGGGATTTCCCAGCAGGACCTGGCCTTCAAGGCCAAGGAAAAACTGACGATGATTCAGAAGATCGAGCTGGGAAAAATGCTGCCCACCATGCGGCTGACTATGGAGCTGGAGCATATCCTCCGGGTGAAATTACTTGTTCCCAAGGAAGAAGTTGAGCTCCCAACCCCGCCGGTCAGACAGTCCGGTGACACCGGTCCCACTCTAGGCGATGTGGCCCTGGTACGTCACAAGGAGAACTCTCGAGCCAACCCCTAGCCCTGACAAGCGTGCGAAGACAACTTTCCACACCAAACGCTGATTGATAGTTCAGCAAGGAACCCGTCCCTTCTGCCTCACCTGTTTTCCATCTTTGGACGGGATGATCTCTAGTTCCGGCTCGGGAAAACTTAGGTCAAACTCCCCATGTCCCTGGTACCAGTCGAGGAAGATTGCTAGTGCTCCGACTTCGCTCATAGGCTGGTTTGTGACCGACACGTTCCAGTCGGCCAGCTTGAACATTTCTCCGGGCATTTTTTCAGAGCCGACAACCACTAGCACATCCTGGCCTGCCTCTATGATCCGGTCCAAGACTTTGGGAAGGGGTAGTCCATAGACTGTTAGATGGACGATTCGGCCGCCGGATTGCCGCCATTCACGGACGACTCGTCTCCAATCAGCCCCACTCTCTACCGAGAATTGTCCTCCAAACCGTTTGGCCACCTCTGCAACCGAGGACTCGACCTGTTTGTCCTTTCTATTCGCAATTATTACGCCTGAGGCGCCTAGAGCCCGGGCGGTGAGGCAGACGTGGGTGGTTACCCGGGAGTCCCGGAAAATCCGGTGCCCCATTCGGAGCACTATGACCCTTGCCAAGGTAATTCCGAATCCTGTTAGGGCATACATTAAATTGGAGAATGGCACAATATAGTGTAGAGGGGGTTTCAGGGGTGGCGTCTAATCATGATGATCTTGCACGATTGGCAAGTTTCTTTGGAGGAGAGGAGGCCATCAACGTTGTGAAAGCCCTTGCCCAGGCGGGCACCACCACAGATGATGTGATTGCCACCCAGGCCAATGTGCGGCTCAACACAGCGAGGAGAATCCTCTACAAGCTCTACGACCACGCCCTGGTCACCTGCACTAGGAACCGGGACGAGAACACTGGCTGGTTCATCTACCACTGGAAGCTCCAGCCAGACCAGCTGGACGCCTTCGTGCGAAGCCGGAAGAAAAAAGCCCTGGGAAAGATCCATCAGCGCCTCGAATATGAAAGAGGCCACAGTTTCTTCATGTGCAAAGACTGCCTTAACATACGTGTCACTTTTGAAGAAGCAATGGAGTCGGCCTTTCGGTGTAGCGGGTGCAATGGCCAGTTGATCAATGAGGATAACGGGAGGATTATCCAGGTTCTAGAGGATTCTGCTCAAAGGCTAGAATCCGACCTTTCCGAACCTCCCTCCTTCTAGGACGAGGCGGGTTCTTTGACAGAGGGCTGGCTGAAAGCCAGCCTCGGAGAGAAAATTCCAGAACAGGTTAGCAGGTCAGGCCTTGAGCCAGTCCGGAGGTTCCTGGCTGGGAAAAGCGGGGATCTTCACGTCGAATGGGAGTTTTCTACGAGGCGAGGATGGCTAGAGGTAAAGGTGCGTGGCGAGGATGCTGAAGCCTTTCTCAACCTTCTCAAGGAAACGCTTGGCATAGTCCCTGTAGATGGGTCCAGGGTTGAGAAATGGGACATTGTCAAAGGCTCTCTAGTGGGGGCTGGAGGGGTCGGCTTCGGTGTGTATGTTGACCTGGGGGTTCTTGAGCCAGTTGCCAAAGACGGGCTTTATCCCTTGCACCGGATGAGGGCGCAGCTTGCTGATGGCGTTCCGAAATCTTGCCGTGAGATTCTGGGCGAGTACGGGATGGTGGACTATTTTCCTGTGAAAGCCCGGGTCACTGCCATTGAGGGAGAAAAGATTTCCCTAGAACTTGCCGACCAAACCTATGGCCTCCTTCAGTCTTGGCGGAGGTTGCCTTTCGACCGTGTGGTGGCCACTGGAGTACTGCGGGAGGAGGCTGAAGGCGCTGTTAGGATGGCCCGCCTTCAATTTGACGTGATCAGAGTTGAACCTCTCTCTTTGTTCTCTCAATGTCTGGTCTGCAAGATGGGAACAGATGCGCCCGGGGTGATTGCTAAGGTCGGCACTCGTCTGAAAGGGGTAGGGTTGGCAGCCTACAGAGCCCGGGCGAGATGATTCGAAATCATGCCTGACTAAGGTTAGGGTTAAGCGGGGTTCCTGGCAGCGGGTTTCCCTGAAGGGGCTCTTGAGTCGTAGCCTCCACTTGACGCTTGCCAGCGTTTCTTCTATTCTGTTTTCGTTTCCTAGGCTTTTTCAAGAGGACGGTCCCGGCCCTCCTTCTTCGGGGAAGCTATAAGGTGAGTTTACGGTTCGCGATTCGCCGGGCTTAGGTTTCTATTCGAAGTCGTCTTTCCACTTTTTCTCGCGTTGGTGGCGGGCAAGCATGCTCCGCGGACTCTCGCCTAGCCCTCCGGTGAGGCTAGTTCCCAGGACGAGTACTCCCAGGGGGAGCATGAGTGTTCCCGTTAGAAAGAGCAGGGGGGAGTAGAACCCGTCGGCGGAGAAAATTATCCAGCCCCCTAAGAAGGTGGCAAGGCCTAGAAGTACTCCTACAATGGTTTTGAGCATATCGGCCGAAGGGTCTTCCAGGGCGCGGGACAATGGCCTAGTTAGTATGGTGCCGTCCCTCCTTTATTCTTGTCTGAAGGAGAAGGAAACTAGCGTTTCTCAGCGTGGGAAATGCTTCTCAGAAGGCGTTTTCTGCCCAACTGGGGTTATGGGGCGATTCCTGGCTTAAGGCGTAGAATCCACCTGTCCCGGGTGTTCATGACCCCGCTCCAACAGTTCCCCTTCGTGAATTCCTGGCCGGATGATGTCTAGGCTTCGGACTGCGAAAACGGGCTAGTTCCCGGCCGTTTTCAGCCTGGAGCCGTGGGAGTGTCGCGTGGGACCCCCGGAGTTGTACCCGGGTCGGGTCCGGCCCGGTTACATTTCTTCTTTCCCGGCGTTGCACTGACGGGGGTTTGGGGAGCAGAAGTCGTGGGGCGTGGGGGCTGACCGTTCAAGATGAGGCCCCTCTAACTTCCCACCTAGAACACGAAATGCATCTTAGTTCTATCCGATCACTTTACTTGTTCTAAGTTTCTTGACCAAGAGACGGGAGTACCCTAGCCGTCGGAGAATTTCGTCCCCGTGCTCGCCCAGTTGAGGGGCAGGCCTTGACCTAGTATTGACGAGAGAGGAGAACTTCATGGGGGAGCCTAATTGTGGAATACCTGATTCCGTTTTGACTATCATTTCCCGGCTCGCGAGTTGAGGATCCTTGGCCACGTCGCCGAGGTCGGACACCGGGGCCGCGGACACATTATGCATCCTGAACAGTCTATACCAATAAACAGCCGTTCTACGCCTGAATTGACTCGACAGGATAGGAATCAGATAGCCCCTGTTTCGGACTCGTAGAGGGTTGGTGCTGAACCTCCTGTCAGCGAGAATCCTCTCCAACCCCATCGCCTCGCAAAGCCCTCTCCATTGCTCATCATTGCCCACCGCAACAACTAGGAACTTGTCCCTGCACCGGAACGCCTGGTAGGGGACGATGCTGGGATGTGCTGAGCCGAGTCGCATGGGCTGTCTACCAGTTATGAAATAATAGGTTGAGGTGTACGTCAGCCATGAAACTATCGAGTCAAACAGCGAAACGTCGATGTGATCTCCCTCTCCCGTGACAAGGCGCTTGGCCAGGGCTGCCAGAATAGCAGTTGAGGCGTAATGCCCGGCCGCAATGTCTGCAACTGGGACACCGACCCGGATCGGCGGTCGTCCTGCCTCCCCAGTCGCGCTCATGATTCCACTCATGGCAAACGCCACAAGATCATAGGCAGGCCGTTCGCGGTACGGACCGGTCTGGCCGAAACTGGAAATCGAACAATAGACCAATGCCTTGTTGATTCTCCGAAGGGGCTCATAATCAAGCCCGAACTTTTTCAAGACCCCAGGTCGGAAGCTCTCAACGAGAATGTCCGAATCTACTACTAGCTTCCGTAAGATCCCCTGAGCCTCTATACTCTTCAGGTCAAGGACAACGCTCTTCTTTCCTCTATTGAGGCTAAGAAAGTAGTAGCTTTGTCCATTGAGAAAAGGTGGACCCCAGGTCCTCGTTTCATCTCCCAGCCCAGGCTTTTCTATCTTGACCACCTCCGCACCCAGGTCCGACAATATCATGGTACAGAAGGGACCGGCGAAATCCTTGGTCAGGTCGACGACTCGAAGACCCTTCAATGGAAGGCCCATGCGCTTATGTTCAAGTTTGACGATGGTTTAATCCCTAGGGCAGGAGCGTGGGGGGTCCTCTGGAACTCGGGAAACCTGTGGCCGAGGTCTTGGTTGAAGGAGAACTTTCCCCGTTCGAGCATGAAGCACTTTTCCAAATCCTAAGGAAGAGGTTCATCCTCGAACAGCCATCGTATGCGGAGCTTCCCGACGAGAACCTAGTAACACGGCTAAACATCACATTCCACCATGCCTACGACTTGAGTTTTTTCACCCAGGTATTCCAGGAGAACTGGCGTGATCTAAAGGGCCTCTTAGAAGAGGTCAGGCATAGGAGGGGCAAGGCGGGAGCAGCTTTCAACCTGACTTTCATCGACAAAGAGAGCCGACTCGTCTTTAGGTCCGGGCTGCTCAACTCTGAGGAGTTGAAGTCGGCCATTTCCCAAGTCGGACACCTGACTGGCATCATCAACCGGATGACTGGACCCGGGACAGTCGAAGAACCCCTCGGCCTCATCCAATGCGTGTTTGACAAAAAGTCCGACCGTTGGGACGGCTTTCGAGGCTTCACCTTGTCCGACGAGAAGAGAGTTTACGCCTTCGATGACAATTCGTTCAAGTGGACCAGGGTTGAGCCTGGGCCAGCATAGTCCCATTTTGCGAACGTGTCGTTGCCAACATTAATGCTTCTGGTGAAACTGGTTTAAAGCCCACCGGTTTCAACCGGTACTTTTGGACATAGTTTGGCAACTTTGAGGTCTGCCGACTACAAGGCTCCCGAGGGCAAGCTAGTTCGCGTGAGGTTAACCGAGGAAAACGGTGAAATTCTCTCTCTGCGTTTATCAGGGGATTTCTTTCTCGTTCCCGAGGAAAACCTTGGAAAGCTGGAGAAAATGCTCATAGGCGCTCCCCTCCGAGAACCCGAGCTCCAGATGCTGGTTGACCGCTTCTTCAACGCCACCCGGGTTCAGAGCCTCGGAGTAACCCGTGACGATTTGGTGAAGGCCTTGCTGGCCGCTCGGGAGGGTGTCGGTCACTGAGGGAGGCCTGGCGCGTTGTCGACCTTGAATACCCTGACGATCCCTTCAGGAACCTAGCTGTGGAGGAGGCGATTCCCCGCATTGTAGGCGAGGGCAATGCTCCCAACACCGTCCGGTTCTGGCACAACTCCAACACGATAGTCCTCGGATGTTTCCAGATGGCAGAGCAAGAGGTCAACTTTCAGGCCTGCAAGGAAACAGGGACAAAAGTGGTCCGACGTTTCACGGGTGGTGGGGCAGTATACCATGACCACGGAAACCTGAACTACGCCATTTCATTGAAGAGAGGGCATCCTCTAGTACCGATTGACAATCTTCAGTCTGTGTTTCGAAAGCTTTCGGAAGGAGCTGTTCAAGGGCTGAGAACCCTTGGTGTGAAGGCAGAGTTTCAGCCCATCAACGACATTCAGGTTGATGGCAAGAAGGTCTCAGGAGCCGCCGGGAGTATTCGATGGGGGACCGTATTCCATCACGGCTGCCTTCTCGTTTCTTCAAACCTTAGTATTCTGGGGAGAGTACTGAACGTGCCCCAGGTGAAACTTGCCGACAAGCATGTTGCCAGTGTCCAAAAGAGAGTCACCACCATTCGAGATGAGCTGGGCCGCAACATATCGACTAGAGAAGTGCGAGAGGCTATGATTGGTGGAATGGAAGACTCCTACGGTGTGGTACTGGAGGAGGGTGATTTGTCGAGGGATGAGCTGGCATTGGCGGACCGGCTTTTCGAGTCCAAGTATAATCTTCCAGAATGGAATCTCAAGCGAGAGGACTGATCAATATGCGATGCTGGGGAGATTGAAGAAGGGGAGGTTCAGGTATTAGTTGGGGGTTCTACGCGCGGGAAGGAGACGGTAGAGGGCTCTCGTGAGTCTCCCCGTATCTGTTCTTGAATGAGGACCCAAGACTCTTCAGCGTGATGTCGCTATGGGTCTTGAACCATTCTGGGATTATGACAGCCCGCAGTAGCTCTTGAACTGATATGCCTCGCTGTTTTGCTTCCGTGTCGAGGAGTGTGAATGTTTGCGGTCCAAACGCGACCATTACCTTAACTGACGTGTTGGGCATCCACTCTTTAGTATCCCACTGTCTCCCAGGGTCGTAAAAGTGACCCGAGGGGATGTTTTGGATACCAACGTATACTAGAATAGGGCAAGCGATATAAGCCTGCCGGATAAGGTTTTCCGGAAAACGGAAAACTGGGGGCTGAAAATGCCCGTCGACGAGACTGACCGGAAAATCATAGCTGTTTTGGACCGGGACGCGAGCCTGACCTACAAGGAAATAGGCCACAGGCTCCAGATGAACGAGTCGACGGTCAGGAAGAGGATTCTCGCCCTCAAGAGAAAGAAAGTAATCAAGTTCATCATCCGAATCGACACCTCACAGTTGGGATTCAAACAAGAGGCCGAGATTGGCCTGGACGTGGAACCCTCCAAGAACTTGGAAGTGGGAAAAATACTTCCGAACGTTCCGGGGGTTAGAATGGTTTTCAGCACTTCAGGCGACCATGACTACATCGTGGTAATCTGGGCTGCGGACAGAGACTCTCTGTCGAGAATCACTGACCAGTTGTCAGCCCTCGAAGGCGTGAACAAAGTCTACCCGTCAATTATTACTGAAAGGCTGAAGTAGCAGAAACCTGGAAAAATCGTTCCCTTCAGTCATGTAGTCAAGATCCTCTGGGTTTTTCAGGAAGCTAAATCAGGGCCCCAGCGAAATGGCGGACTCGCCGGGGCCACTGAATGGAGTACAAGTACACAGTACTAACTAACACTACCCAGCTGGACTCCAACATCGTGCTGATATCTCTGCCCACCATTGTTAGAGACCTCCCCAATACTTCGGCTTTCGACGCGCTCTGGGTGGTCATGGCGTACATTCTCGCAATAGCCTCGCTTCTACTCGTATTCGGCCGATTGGCCGATATACATGGAAGAATCAGGCTGTACAACCTCGGCTTTGCAGTTTTCACCTTGGGTTCGGGGCTTTGCAGTGTTTCGCCTAACGGCACCTCGCTTGTGCTATTCCGTCTCGTTCAGGGAGTGGGAGCCGCCCTGGTGTTCTCTAACAGTGCTGCCATTTTGACTGATGCCTTTCCGCCTGATGAGCGGGGCCGGGCGATCGGGATAAACCAGGTTGCAGGAGTCAGCGGATCCGTGCTGGGCCTAGTAGCTGGTGGACTATTAACGGCATCACTGGGATGGCGATCGGTTTTCTGGATCAACTTGCCGGTAGGAGCTTTCGCCACGGTGTGGGGCTACACGAAGCTCAGGGAGCTTGCGGTATTGAAGCGGGAAAAGCCTGATCGCTTGGGAAACCTTCTTTTCGGGTCCGGCCTGGCCTTGTTCCTGTTGGGAATTACCTTTGGAGCCCTTTCAGGATACACGACCATCCTTGTTGGTGTGGCGTTTGCGGGGCTCTTGTTTCTGGTTGCCTTCTTCTACGTGGAAACTAGAGTTCGGTTCCCTATGATGGACCTGGCTCTCTTCAAGATTAGACAATTCACTGCAGGGATCCTGAGCAACCTTCTCGCCTCTGTGGCCCGTGGTGGCGTTCTGTTAGTTCTAACCTTCTATTTTCAGGGAGCTCTGCTTCTCGGCGCACTCGACGCAGGTATCCGCCTCATACCTTTCTCCATTGCCTTTGTAGGAATCGGGCCGTTGAGTGGGTACCTTTCCGATAGGTATGGGGCTAGGGGTTTCAGCACGATGGGCATGTTGATCTCTGGGACGGCGTTTCTCTTGTTCGCTTCTTTGCCCACTGGCGTTTCCTACCAAATCCTGGTGATACCGATGGTGATGGATGGTGTTGGGGCAGGGATGTTTATTGCTCCTAATATAGCGTCGATAATGAACGCTACCCCTGTGAACAGGCGGGGCGTGGCGTCTGGGATGTCGGCTACGCTGCTTACTACGGGTTCTTTGCTGAGTCTGGCTTTGGCCTTTGTAATCATGGCGGCTAGTATACCATTGGGCGTTCTTCAGGCGATTTTTGCCGGGCAGCCTGTTGCAGGGGCGAGCCTGCCCAACTTGGAAGCGTTCACTGCCCCTATGCGGAATATTTTCCTGCTGATGGCGGTGGTGAGTTTTGCGGCGGCTGTTCCCTCGGCGTTGAGGGGGCGGAGGGTTGCAGGTGTCTCGGCGGGTACTTCTGCGATGGCTGAATAATTAATTATGATAGGTGAAGGAGGGGTTTAGTCATGGTGTCTGTGGCGAAGGATATTGTGGAGAAAGAGTTCATTTCCCTAGAAAAGGATGCTACTTGTCTCGAAGCGGCCCGGGCTATGAAGGCCAAGAAGCACGGGTTTGTGATTGTTACGTCTGCGAAGGGTGTGCCTGAGGGTATTGTGACTGAGTGGGATTTTCTGGCTAAGGTTGTTGCTGAGGGCCGGGACCCGGCTGGTGTTGGGCTGTTAGGGATTATGACGAGTGAGCTGGTCAGTGTTGACGCTAGGACGGGTTTGGACCAGGTGGCTCAGTTGATGGCACGGAAGGGGATTAGGAGGGTGCTGGTGATGGAGGGTGACCGGGTTCTCGGCGTGATTACCGCTGCGACTATGCTGCGCCGCCTGAAAGAGTATGTGGACAAGATATCGTCACAGATTGCCAGGCTTCACTCGCCAATGCTGTGAGGGTCCGAGCTGAAGTCTCACGTCTTGAGGATGGGATTGCCCATACTTTTTTCGCACGACGGGGTTTCTGTCCGCGGTGGTTTCCGGGCTGTTCTAGGCGATTATGGCTTGAAATGGGCTCGTCCTGCCTGAGGAAAGTTGCCAAGCAACCTGGCTGACTTCTGAATCATCAACCAGTAAAGTAAAATCGCGGGTTTGGATTTTAGATCAGGGCTGATTCTGGGCTTTTTGTCGGGAGGGCCTGCTGACTTCAACCGATTTCAACGGTTTAGGATAACTGACTCTCACGTCATGAAAGGCCGTTGATAGACCCCCCTTTTTGAGAGTCGTTTTCTGTCTGGCAGGGATTGTGGGCGGTTTTTCGGGTTTGGGGCACGGAATCCGCCCGTCTAAGGTTTTCCTGACCCCCTGATTGAACGACTTTTCCTTCACGACTGTTAGGTGAGTGAAAGTATTAGGCTTCCAGATTGCTGAAAGGGGCGTGTTTTGGGTGATTCTGGACGGGGTGTTGTTCAGATTATTGGTAGTGGTCTCACGACTCTAGTAGGGCTCGTTGTCCCGTAGAACGTTGCAGTACCCGGATACGAAGCGGCCTATCTCACCTGTTAACGGGTCGTAGCTGTGTCGTTCAGCCCTACCAATGTCCCGGCCGTATACGTGAATGCTGGTGGCGACCTTTTCGGAGACGTTGTCGACTCTGTGGATGCCTGCCTGCCCTAGAACGGTTACGTGTCCTGGCCCGTTGGTCTGTTCGCTGACCTTCTCCAGCTTTGCGAACTTCGGGTTGGTCCGGTTGTCGGTTCTGCGGTAGAGGGCCTCGCGTTCCTCCCCATCAAAGATTCCGATCAGGGCCCATGTAAGATGGTCGTGGATTGGAGTCGTCTGGCCCGGCATCCATACCCCTCCTATGACGGAGTAGGCTTTGTCCTTGGGCATGTGGAGGAGGTTCATGGCGAACCTGTCCTGGCGGGATGCAAAGGCGTCCGACGGTACAGAGCTGGGGGTTTGGATGAGTCTTTCGAGGATTGGTTTGAGATGTAGAAGGGTCTCCGATTCAGCCGAATGGTTCCTCACTACAGCTTCAGAGTCTTCCAGGAATTCATTGAGGGAATAGGCCAAGGAACTTCCGGTCAGATAGTTCATAGTGGAATATATCCGTAGTTGTACTTGGTTTTCGAGACAACATTTTAACCGGGCGATTGCTATGTTCTGTTGTAGATTTTCAAATGGCCCAGAGCCTCGATTGGAATGGCCACTCGGAGTTGGTAGCGGAGGTTCTGAGGCTGAAGAAGGAGAGGAACGCAGTGATATTATCCCACAATTACCAGGTCCCGGAGGTTCAGGATATTGCGGACTTTGTCGGCGACTCCTTAGGGTTGTCGCAGGCCGCGGCCAAGACCGAGTCGGATGTGATAGTTTTCTGCGGGGTTCATTTCATGGCCGAGACTGCTTCGATAATTAGCCCTGGGAAGAGGGTCCTGATTCCTGATTTGGGGGCTGGCTGTTCTCTTGCCGCCACTATTGATGCTGACAAGCTTCGCGGGTGGAAGAGGGAGCATCCGGGCGCGGCCGTGGTCTCATACATCAATACTACGGCGGAGGTGAAGGCTGAGAGCGACTATGTCTGCACTTCCAGCAACGCGGTGAAGGTAGTGAACAGTATTCCCCGGGACCGGGAGATTCTATTCCTGCCTGACCTGTTTCTCGGAGCCTTTGTCAAGGAGAAGACGGGCCGGGAGATGGAGATCTGGCCGGGCGAGTGCCATGTCCATGCTGGCATCACGCCGGAGGTTGTGAACCAGAAACTGGACCAGAATCGTGATGCGGAGTTCTTAATTCATCCAGAGTGTGGGTGCGTGACCCAGTTCTTGTATTTTGCGGAGAAGGGAGATTTCGGCCAGAATTTGACCCAGGTCTTTTCGACCGAAGGAATGGTGAAACGGGCGAGGGAATCCACGGCGGACAAGTTCCTCGTAGCCACGGAGACAGGTATTCTCCACCGCATGAGGAAAGAAAATCCCGGCAAGACCTTCCTGCCGGTAAAGGAGGACGCTGTCTGCCAGTACATGAAAATGATAACTTTGGAGAAGGTTGCTTACTCCTTGAGAAATCTGGTCTATGAGGTGCGGGTTCCGCCAAATACTGCGGACAGGGCGCGTTTGGCTATTCAGCGGATGCTGGAACTGGCCTAAAGTCTCATTGTGATTTTCGATGGGGCACTCCTTGAAGGGGAGTTGGGGCTATGGATTTTTCGAAAACGGGCTGATTCTTCGGTTCTAAGATGTAATCAGGCTTGGATCACAGTTTTGCTGGTTGCAGGAAACACGCATCTAAAGCGCTCCTAACGGGGCAATGGGTTAAGCGACTCGGGCTGTTACTATGAAGTTCCCTACTTGAAGGATTTTTCCCGAATCTAAGAGTTGCTTCTTGGCCTCTGACAATCCGCCTTCCCACTGGAACCATTTTTCGACCTCTTTCTCGGGAGCTAGAATGGCCGCGTCCAGTGTCTTGGCAAAGAGTTCCATGACCGCGTCACCATAAGCTAGACGGGGTTTCCCCTTGACTCCTGGGCTAACCCTCATTGTCCAAGGTTGCCAGATGTTCGCGTGGAGATGCCTCTCCGGGTGAGGGTCCTCGTAGCCCAGTATGAGAGCGTAGTTTTCCAGTTTTGAAAGAGCCCTGTGAAACCGAGACGTGTGTGTCTTCCCCTGTAGCTTGAGCCGGCTTCTGAGATGGTCGGTGCGTGTCGGCCCATTGTCATCGAGTACCTTGAGGATTTTCCATTCTAGCCCGGATAGAATCTTGTGTTTGACTGCCAGGTCTAGATGGTACTTCACTATAGGGTTGAGGATGGGCCAGAGGCTTTGCGATACCAAGGTTTTGCTGTTTCGGAATATTCTTGTCGAAATGATGTCTTTCGCCCGGTCCAGTTGTCCTAGCGCGTGACCGGCGTTTTGTCCTGAGATTTTGAGGGACCACCATTCTTGCCAGCTTGTGAAGCCTTTCCGGGATGGTTTCCATTCTCTCCCGAGGATGGCGCTGATGACGCTAGGCAGTTCGTTCCCGCCTAAGACAGACACAAGGCCCTTGCTGTGAACAAATTCTTGGATTTCGTCGATGGTACGAAGCCTGAGAGAGGGTTGGAGCATGTGTTCTTTTTCCCGAAGGTCCTGGGCTCTCTTTAGGATCTGGTCCTCGCGGAGAGACGCCATTATCTTCGCTTACCGGGAAGGGGCTTGATTTCCATGCTCATATCGATACTTTTCGCGGAGTGGGTTATCATACCGACTGAGATTACATCAACCCCCGTCTTGGCGTAGGCTGCTAGGTTTTCCTTTCGGATTCCTCCCGACGCCTCCAGGATCACCTGGTCCCTCAAATGTTTCTCTCGGAGTGAGAATATTGTTTTGCCTATCTCCTCTGGTTTCATGTTGTCGAGCAGGATGATGTCCGCTCCCGCCTCTGCGGCTTCGATGGCCTGTGACGGTTTGGTGACTTCAACCTCTATTTTCCTGGTGAAGCTCACCCTGGCCCGGGCTGTTTTGACACAGTTTGTTATTGTGCCGGCGAGGGCGAGATGATTGTCCTTGATTAGAACCTCGTCGTCAAGCCTCAACCTGTGAGTATCTCCACCTGCGACGGCCACGGCCCGTTTCTCGAAATACCTTAGGCCAGGCATTGTCTTTCGAGTGCATGCGATCCTCACCTTACCCTTGCTGCTTTTCTTCGCTAGTTCAACCAGTTCGGAGGTTGTGGTCGCGACCCCGGACATGTGGGAGAGAAGGTTGAGGAGGGTCCGTTCGACTTTGAGGAGTGTGCTTGCTGGACCTGACATTTTGAGTATCTTGGTCCCGGATTCAACTTTCTCCCCTTCCGCGACAGTGAAGGTTCCGGTACAGGCGAGCATTTCGAGAAGGGTTCGGGCCTCCCACAACCCGGCTATCACAGCGGGTTCTTTGCAGATGACGGTGCCTGATGCTTTCAGCGACGGGTCGATGAGAGAGTCTGTGGTAAAGTCTCCATATCCTAGGTCCTCTAGGAGGAACGTTTTGAGCGTGTCTCCAAACACTGACTTCGCGAATTCCAACGACAATTACCCGGTGTGGTTTTCAGTATAAAGAAGTGGTAGGTGGGAACAGGGACAAGCTTTGAGGATTATCGGTACTCTGCATAACCGGCGGGGAGACCCGCTTCTTCTTCTCAGGCTGTTGAGAATTCTAAAGCGGGACGAGAAAATCGGGACGATTGGAGTCGCTTGGAGTGTTCCCTCCGGGAGGGTCGAGCCGAGTTGGGAGGAGCTTGTTGAGGAGGAGAGCCGTGTTCAGGAGTCGCTTCGCAACTGTGTCAGGATGGTTCACGAATCCGGGCTTTCTTGGGAGGCCCGGTCCTTCCTGGGACGATGCTACAGGTCTTTCCAGTACGAGTTCATGGTGTCACTGAACCTCAAGCGTCATGACCCGGAGATGAGGATCATGCTCATTGACGACCCTGGTGTCCGGGATTTGCGGTACCAGGAAATTAGGAGTCCGAGAGAGTTTTTGGCAGAACTAGCGTCGCTTCCGGTGAGCGACCAGGCTCGGGCTCTTCGTTCCCGTTACGACGCGTATAGGGCTGCCTATGAGGACATGCGGGTCTACGAGAAGATGATTCTTCATCCAGACTCTGCACTGCTCGAAGTTTCGCCACAGCTGGCTCGATTGCGAAGCCGTGAACAGTACATCGCGGAGACAATTGAAGAATCCAAGCCGGACCTTGTTTTACTTAGACTGCTTCACTGCCTTACGAAGCTGCCTGGTAGGTTGGAAAGTAGCTCAGGAATTGAACAGCCTATGGCCGGCAGGGTCGCGTCAATCGGAAATGTGATGAAGCTTTCGGAGGCCGAGAGAATCGTGGGTCCGCTTCCTGCCAGGGATTAGGAACAGGGTTCTGAATCTACCGTGATTGTCTCGAACCACGCTCTTTCACAATCCTCTCTACATGGTCGATTATTGTTTTGAGGGGTGTTCCCGGGCCGTAATTTCCAGTTATTCCCTGCTTCTCTAACAGGGGCTTATCTTCATCCGGAATTATTCCCCCTCCCACTAGGAGGATGTCGTCTGCACCTTTTTGCTTGATGAGCTTGGCGACCTTTGGAAAGGCTGTCATGTGCGCTCCGTTCAACAAGCTCATAGCCACCACGTCCACGTCCTCGTCAATGGCCATCTGGGCCACCTGTTCAGGAGTGGCTAGGAAGCCAGTGTAGATTACTTCCATACCAGCGTCCCGAAAGGCTCGGCACAACACGAGTGCCCCACGGTCATGCCCATCCAGCCCAGGCTTGGCCACCAGGATTCGAATCTTCTTGGAAGGCTTGGTAGGCTTCTTTTGAGCCATCAGCTAGTCTGTGTTCAGCCAGGGCTTGTTCGCTAATAAGGGCTACCAGATTGATGCTTAACCGCAGGGAATCTGGGTAGCCGTCTAGGGAAAGGCGTGGAATTGTTCTTTCTCCGTGCCACGACTGTCGAGATAATGCTTGTCACGATCCGACTCGTGGTCTCTGTCCATTGAGCCGATGCATTGAGTTTGCACGCCTGGATAATGAACAAGGGCCGTCACACCGGTTTGCGTTACCGTCGCGTTAGTGCTAACCGGTGTTATGGATGTGTTAGTTGTTGTGGCATAAGTGTCCGTCAGGGTCGCATTTGCAGGCCTCCCGAGGGGGCAGCCTGCAATACTCCCCTGGTCATCGAGCTTGAGGACCCAGGTGGCCCCTCCTCCAGTCGCGCCGACAGCTATCAATCCTCCGCTTCTAGTAGCATCGGCTAGGAAGAACAAGTCGTTGAGCCCACCATACACCTTATCCCAAACCTTGTTCCCGTTCTTGTCCACCTTAAGGATCCAAGCACCAGCGATTCCATTGGTCGGAGATATGTAACTGAATCTCCCTGCCAGCAAGAACCCTCCGCCCGAAGTTTCCCCAACCCAAACAGGGCTTGTTATCCCTCCCCTGCTGTACAGTTTCTGCCATAGGATATTGCCATTTCTATCTAGCCTAAGGATCAAAGTATCCTGAAAGAGAAAGTTTACGGCACCTGCAACTATGTATCCTCCATCATGGGTCTGTCGGACAAGAATGGCCTGATTGTATTGTGGCGAATTAACCTCGAAGGCTCTCTGCCAGACCATATTGCCCGCGGGGTCCAGTTTGAAAATCCAGGCCTCCGCCATACTGTCCACACCCACTGTCCCCGCTACTATGTAGCCGCCGTCCCGAGTCTGTTCCACATAGTTGATGTCTTGGTCTCTGAACATCTCCTGCCAGACTATGTTGCCTTCAGGGTCCAGTTTCAAGACCCAACCATCGCTGGGGTCGGGACCAATCGCGCTACCAGCTACTATGTATTGCCCATCAGAAGTCTCCTTTACCTGAGAGAATCCGTAACCCTTGTAGGTCCTGCTCCACTGAACGTTACCGTTGTGGTCCAACTTGAGGAGCCACGCCTCGACGGGCTCTGCAACAGCACCTGCTACAATGAAGCCGCCGTCACGTGTCTGCCGAACCGAGCCACCTAGATCCGCATCGCCATGGCCCATAGGGATGTAGTATTTACTCCATTCCGGCTCCCCGGCAAGGCTCGCTTTAATGACCTCGCCGCCATATCCATGGCCAGATGCAACGAACCCTCCATCCGAGGTTCCTTGGATTGAAAAGACTCCGTTATTGGGTCCGTATGTTCGGGACCATGTAATGGTCGGTTCTTCATTTCCACTCACTGGCGAGACGACGTGAATGGTGAGCAGGATAGTTATTATCACCATACTGGCTATCAGCTTCCGGTGCAACGTTCCGCAAAGGGGTCTAATCCTTGCCATCGGACCTTGTTGGTCCTGGGTAAACATAAGGATAGCTAGTGTAGGCCTGGAACTAAGGTCCATTCTCCTTAAAACAACTGCGCACCTCCTCCCACTTGCAAGTGAGTACTTCTAGGGTCAAGTCTTGCTTGCCAAAACGCCGCTCCGGACACTCGCCCGAAACCCTAAAATTTTATTTGTTCTTGGACTACTCATTCCTCTGTACTTATTCCCAAGCTTTCCCCATCCTGTGAGCGCAACGGGGGGGCTACAAATCTGAATAAGTTCACATTCGCTGTGGCGGGAGATTGGGGAGGCATCACAAACACCAGCACTTCAACTGGTAGCTTTGGATGGATGGTTGCAAATAAAATCGCGAGTTCCGGATATAACCCTAATTTTACCATAGCCTTGGGAGACCTAGGCTACTCCAACCAGGACCCGAAAAACTGGTGTGGTAACTTTACGAGATATGTGCCCAGAATGGTCTTCGTGACTCTCCGCTAGTTCAAAACTAGGATGGGATAATTCGCTAATAAGGACTATCGGATCTGCTCCATAGCTAACGTCGGTCCCCACTAAGTGATGATCGCCAGCGCATCCGCCGTGTTCACAGGCCCGGGGGGGTCCGGTTTATTGGTCGTGGCACAGAAACTAGTTAGGATACCTCTCTCATCAAGCAAGCCGAATTGCAGTCCCTGAACAATTCTGGATTGGTGTGAATACATTTGGAGGGAACGAAATACCCAGACCGCTTCCTTGACTTCCTGGCGTTCTTGCGCGAGAAATACGACGTAGACAGAAACCGATTGTTCATCGAGTACAGCTCTACACAGCCTCCTCCGCTAAAGGGTAGTAGGGAAGGCTATTATGAGGGGCTACTCTCGTACCGCGAAAAGGACGGAAATCTTGAGTTTCTAATCACAGTATTCAAGGCTTCACGCGAACCACTTCTAACCCTGGCACATGAATTCGCTCACCTAGTCAAGAACCTGAAGTCAGGGAACTTCGAAAAAAATCTCCGTCCGCCAGACGACGTGGCTGAAAAAGCGTTTGATGACCAAGCTCGGAATGACTTGGCAGAGTTCCGGTCCTCCAAGCCTCCTTCTTAATTATAAGAGGGGGGTGAGATCTGGTAGCGGAATGGTGGGTGTTCTGGAACAGCTTCAGATTCGTAAGGTCGAGGTTTCCCCGGCGGTGGTCGACTGGCTTCTGGAAGAAGAAGAACCCTCGGTACGCTACAACACTCTCGTCCACCTGTTGGAGAGAGAACATCATGATGTGGAGGTGGAGAGGGCAGGGGGTCTTATCGGTAAGGTTGGCTGGGCTGCACAGTTTTTCGCCCGGCAGAAGGAGAACACCTACTGGGACAATTCAGAGTCTTGCTATGTTCCGAAGTTCTCAGCCTGTTCCTGGCGTCTGGTTGTCCTAGCAGACCTGGGAATTTCTGGTGAAGACCAGAGAACCCGAAACTGTGTAGAGCACTACATGTCGCTTCACAACGTGGAAGAAGGAGGGTTCGCTGTGAGACAAAGGCAGCCGCCCAAGGGCGTGAAAGAGTGGCAGTTCCAGCCCCACGTTTGCGCCACGGGCAACATGGTACGTACTCTGGCAAAGCTGGGCTATGCGAGAGATGATCGGGTCCGAAAGGCTGCGGATTGGCTCGTCAGCAAACAACTAGTTGATGGAGGCTGGAACTGCTCCTCGCCTGGCAAGCATGGGTCATTCACTGCAACTGTTCAGCCGATTTGGGGCTTGAACGAGATGGCTAGGCAGGAGTCCAGCGAACGGTGGAGTGAATCTGCCAGGAAGGGTGCAGAGTTCTTGTTAAAGCATAGGGTCTACAAGTCTGATGAGAACGATTCGGTTGTGCTCTTTGATTTTCTCAAGATGCACTATCCGATGCACTACTTCTACGATTTTCTTCACGGGCTTAGGGTTCTGACCGAGGCGGGTGTGAGAGATGACCCGAGAATGAACGATGCTGTCAGGGTCCTGATGGCGAAGAGGCTGCCAGATGGAAGATGGCCGCTCGAAGGTGTCTACAGGGGTTGGCGGCATGCACATCCGATTCACGGCCTCGAAACAGTCTCCCGCCCCGAGGAGAGGGAAATCGTGACCGAGGGATGGGGTACCGAAAGGGCTATCCAGTTGGAAGAAGCTGGCAAACCCAGCAAATGGATAACACTGCAGGCCTTATGTGTCCTCAGAAGGCTGGATATTCTCCAGCTTTGATGGGCCTAGCTAGCTGTCTTGGGTGTTAGGTCGGTCACATTTCTGGATAATCTATTTTTTGTTGATAATGCCGTGAGAGGTTGTCTATTTCTGCCGACCTCCAAACCGTTTCTACTCAGTTCTACCGTGGGCTTGGAGCGTAGTGAGCCAAAAAACATGTGTCGCATCGACGGGTTCCGACGCGCGAGAAGCCTAGACCCTTGCCTTAACCACGCAAATAATGGTCGATGGAATATTGCTAGGACGACCGTTGACGATCCGAGAATCATACCGTAGGTGCCGTATGTGGAGATGTCGGAGGGTAAACTGCGGTAAGTAATCGGAACGGAAGGTCCTTCTCCAGTTTTGACTGTGAACGTACCTACGCCTTGAATGACGGTCCCGTTCCTCACTAGGAGGTTAACTGAGGCTGTTCGTTCAAGATCGACTTGGTAGCGGTCCAGGTGCCCATCGGGAGCCGAAACGTTTGCCTTAAGCTGCCAGTGGGCACCAAAGCTGATATTGATATCTTGTGATGCTGGCAGAGTCCTGAGGATGTTAACGATGCCGACCTCGATTTGAGACCCAAAATCTGCCTGCGGATAGCGCCAAGTTGAGATTGCTCCGTTCAGGTCGGTAACATCATTTGGAAGCTTCAATACTAGACTATCGTTCGGCCACTTCGCGTCGAAAGTCTTCTCTTGGTGCCAAGATCCCTGAAAGTTGAGTCCGTTGAAAGGTGTCGGGGGGGTCCATGGAAGTGGCTTCGCGAAAAATTCATAGATTGGAAATCCGTTGTCTTCTTTTGCGAGAATTGCCCTGAAGTCCCAATCTATCCCTACTACGCTGGGTATTGTGGAAAAATTGTAGCTCTCAACCTGGTAGCCATCCATAACGTTTGTTTCGTTCCAGAGTAGGTGGGCCCAGCCGTACTCCTTGTACGGATGCACAACGCCAGAAGGCTCTGTCCAAGACTGGTTACTAATGATTCCGGCGTCTATCATGTTCACCATATGAAGGGAAAAATCGGATTCCCTAGGTATTCCTGTGTAAACAATAGCAGTCCACACAGCACATGCGACAATGACTATGGAGAGAACGACTTGGGGGAGACGATGCACATGGGTATTCACACGTAGAAATATTTCACTCTTGCTTAGGAGGAAATACGCGTTTCTACCATCCGGGTAATTAGACTGTTGCTGACGAATAGGGAAATGATCAATAGTCTGACGCCGTATTGGACCCACTCGCCGCCTTTTCCCTCGAAAGTCCCATGCTAGCAGGTCACGTGGGGCTTGTCAGGGTTTCCGAGTGACGAGGTCTTCGGCGGACCAATGCGAGCAGTGCTTTCCGTGATTTTGGTAGAGCTAGAAGAATTGCTGCAGACGAGGCTGTGGTCAGTCCGTAGGTCAGGTAGGTCATGATATCATACGGCAGGAGACGATAGGCGATGTTGATGGACGGGTAATCCTTTGCACGCACGGCGAAACTGCCAGTGGCGCTGGTAGCCGTCCCATTCTTCACAACGAGATTGACATTAGCGTCTCGTTGGAAGTCAACGTGATAGTTCGCTAGGGAGGCGTCCGACGAGGAAATTGTAGTATTGATCTGCCAGACCGTTCCAAATTTGATATTAACGGCTTGAGGGAGAGGCAACATTGACGTTATGTCTCTGATCCCAGAGAATATTTGGGATCCAAGTCCATAGTCGGCGTCATTCCAGACCAAGTCTGTGCCATTTAGATGCGTGACGCTGTCTGGAAAAGGCAGAATTAAGCTACCATTCGACCAACTAGCCGTAAATGTCTTCCTCGTTTGGAACGAAATCTGAAAGTTAAGCCCATTAAAAGGACGAGGAGGTTGCCAAGGAAGCGGACGCTCATAGAAGACGTAGACAGGGATTCCGTTCTCTGTTTTAGCCAGAAGAGCCCGGAAGTCCCAATCTATACCCACAACATTCGTTATGTTCGAAAAACTGTAGCTTTCAATCTGATACCCGTCAGCGATATCAGTCTCGTTCCAGCGATGATATTCCAATCCATACTCCTTGTAAGGATGTGTGACTCCTGATGAGTCCATCCAAGGTTGGTAAGCGAGGATTCCAGCGTCAATCATGCTGACTCCATGTACGGAAAAGACTGAGTCTCGCGGTAGTCCCGTGTAAGCGACAGGGATCCACACCGAGAACACCCCAATTACGGCACAAAGAACGATCGCACTAGCTCTCTGCATGTAACCTTGCAAAACACACTGCGCGCTATTTCATCTTAGCTTTTCTCTCGAACCTGTCTCAGATTCGCGGTCGTATCTCCTCTTTGTTCATGGTGGGTAACGTCACTATCAGGTTTCACATTTAATAGTGGCTGGGTTTCCCGGTCGTCCCGACTGGTTTGCAACAGGATATTCTGAACGATGATTCATTGACTTTTGCCGAGAAGATTATCAGTCTTAGGGCTGAGGGAGGCGAGAAGGTCCACCATCCAGGAGACATTACGGTTCTCGGAGCGGACCTTGCAATGGCCCAGGACAGTACCGGCCCTTTGGCAATCAAGGTCTTCGGCGAGATGGGTGTGGAGAAGCTCTGGGACCCAACGAGAATCCATCTTGTAATCGACCACACCTACCCGGCAGCGGACGAGAAGGTAGCGAACCTCCACAATCTAATGAGGCAGTTTGTGAAGAAGACGGGCTGCCGGATTGTCGAAGGAAGCATATCCCACCAGCACCTTCTAGAAAACCATCTGGTCCCGGGAATGGTCCTGTTCGGAGCTGACTCTCACACATCTCAGGGGGGAGCGATGGGCGCATTCGCCACTGGTATTGGAAGTTCGGAGATGGCCGGGGTGTGGGCTAGTGGAAAGCTCTGGATACGGGTCCCAGAATCCCTGAGGGTCAACCTGGAAGGCTCCTTCAAAAAAGGCGTCTGCGCCCGGGACATTATTTCCCATTTCATCGGGATGGTTGGGGAGGATGGGGGAAATTACAAGTCTCTCGAATGGAAGGGCCCCGCCGTCAAAGACCTGTCAATAGCGTCAAGGGCCTGTATCAGCAATAATTCCATGGAGTGCGGGTGCAAGCTCTCAATCTTCGAAGTAGACACTGCCACACAGGAGTATCTCCACTCAGTGAACCGCACGCCTATGTTCGAGGTTCACGCTGGTAAGAAATCCACGTACGAGGATGAGTACAACATTGACTTGGGAACCTTGGAGCCTCAGGTCGCTGAGCCTGGAAACGTGGATAAGGTGAAGACGGTAACAGAGCTGGAGGGCCAGCCGATAGACCAGGCCTTCATAGGATCCTCCACCAACGGTAGGTACGAGGACCTAGCCGTGACTGCTAGCATTCTGAAGGGTCACAAGGTAAACCCTGGGACCCGCTGCATCGTCACACCCGCGTCCCGGTCAATATTCGAGCAGGCAATCAACGGTGGCCTTGCGGAGACTTTCCTACAGTCGGGTGCTGTTTTCACAAACGCCACCTGTGGTGCCTGTGTGGGGACGCATCTGGGAGCGCTTGGTGAGAACGAGGTTTGCATCTCATCGTCTCCGAGAAACTATGTGGGAAGAATGGGGGCTACAAGCAGCCAGATTTATCTGGCCTCACCGGCAACCTGTGCTGCCTCAGCATTAGAGGGTAGGATTACGGATCCAAGGAAGTACCTATGACAGGCCCAACGATTCTCCGCGGGAGAGCCTGGGTCTGGGGTGACAGTGTGAACACTGACATTATCATACCCTTCAGGTTCAAGGCCCGGACCAATGACCCTGTTGAAATGGCCAAGTACTGCATGTACGGTTTCGATCCGGAATTCTACAAGAAGGTGAAGAACGGGGACTTGTTCGTGGCCGGGAAGAACTTTGGCGGAGGGTCCAGCCGGGAACAGGCACCGGTCGCAATAAAATACTCAGGGGTCTCAGCGGTTGTCGCCGAGAGCTTCGCAAGGATTTTCTACCGAAACGCGTTCGCAATAGGCTTGCCGGCATTGGAGGTTCCGGGAATATCGAAACAGGTTGGCCAGTTTGACGAGCTGGAGGTCAACCTCCAAAACTGGTCGGTGAAGAGGTTGAAGGATGGAAAGGTATTTCCTGCGCTGAAGGTCACGGGTTTTCTCCGGGATCTGTTGATGGAAGGTGGGCTCGTAGAATACTACAAACAGCACAAAGCCTTCCCATGGGAAGAACTTGCGACTAGCCCCCAAACGACCTAGCCCTATTATTCCTTGGAATCCATTAAACCAACAATTCCTCTTTTTGAGAGGCTCATCTTCGCTTGAGGCAGCCATAGTCCTTCGAACCATTCCTTGGAATGACTGACTTCGTTCGCAGCCGAAAACTGAATACTTTCTATCTTGATTTCTTGATGGTTTCGTCATCTTCAACTTATATCTTCAGAACCGAACTAGTCTTGAGGTGTTTTTCTGAGGCGGAGAAGAGACAGCACATCCATATTCTATGATATTCTCTACCTCGCCCGGAAGAATGTCTCGAAGACCCGGATTCGCCGAGAACTCGGCCTGACCTTTCAACAGTCGGAGGAAAGGTTGGAATTTCTACTTGCGAACGGGTATCTACGAAGCGAATCGAGCGATATGGATTTCACCTCATATGCCACAACTTTTGAGGGGTATCGTCTTCTGTACTTCATGTCCTTTGTTGATGAGAAGCTGACATCGTTTCTTCCGCATAGAAAGGGGAAAGGATTCGACCAACAGCGCCGATTGGAGATAGAGAAAGGACTAACAGACATGCTATTCAGTCCGCCATTAAGGACGCCGGCTCGAAAATCGGTATTCTCAGAATGGTCCGAGGAGCGAGACGCTACGGGCCAAGTCGGGACAAAAACATGAGATGTAGACGAGTTCCGGAATACCACAAGTCCAGCCCAACAATGACCCTTAGGCCATGCTTAGCATTACCCACCCGGATATTCTTCCCTCAAATAACGCAAGCCTGGGTATGAGGGATCTTATCATTCCAGACGAGCTATCTTTATCTTACTGCCTGCCTAGACAAAGGCACCAAGGCCGGGACATTGCCTGACTCTGAGTTATGGTCTGACGGAGAATATTGAAAGTACGAACTTTGTTCACTTGGCGAGTTAAGTCAAAGACGGCTTCTATAATCGTAATCATATTGTTGCCGTTGGTCTTTGTTTCCCCTGTTCAAGCTGATAATCCAAGTGGTCAGGGGCCACATGTCACTTGGTCACGGGTCTATGGGCCGGGAAGCATTGCGTATGCGATGGATGAGACCTTTGACGGTGGCTTCGTTGTTGCAGGCTTGGGTGGAGCGGGTGGCCGGGTTCTGAAATTGAATCCTGTTGGAAAGCCGATGTGGGAAACGGACTATCTTCCAGCGGGATATGCGGCGGGAAGCGTCGAGGCGGATTCGATACAGCAGACCGCGGACGGAGGATACATCGTAGCGGGACAGGCCCTGTCGCAGGGCTATGCGACATCGTATGACGCGTGGTTACTAAGATTGGATCGCGAAGGTAATGTGGAATGGAGTAGGGCCTACGGCGGGGCTGGATGGGACGACTTTGCCACAGTTCAACAGACAGGCGATGGAGGCTACATCGTTGCTGGAAACACTGCTTCGATTGGTTCTGGGCATTCTTCCAACGGATGGATAGCGAAGCTCAACGCGGAAGGCAGCGTGGTCTGGCAGAAGGTCTTCGTGGGTGAAGACGTTAATTGGGTAGGTCAAACAATAGACGGTGATTTCGTCGCCACGGGAACAGTGGGAGTGGACAATAAGGCGGAGACCTGGGTGTTCAAGCTTGATCCTGAAGGAAGCATTGTTTGGCAGAAAGCCTATGATGTTGCCGCGCGCACGGAAGGCCATTCTGTCCATCAGACCCACGACGGAGGGTACGTAGTAGCAGGTGCCTCGTCCTTGGGCGGCCTGCTCCTCAGATTGGACGAAACCGGGGCTGTTCTTTGGGCTAGGACTCTCAGTGGATTTGGGGTTACGACCTACTCAGTTCGAGAGACTCTTGATGGGGGGTTCATAGTAGCTGGCAGGTCGTTAGCGCCCCTGACTGGTCCTTGGCTTATCAGACTCGACGCCAATGGGGACATGTTGTGGGGGAAGCTCTACGGTGACGGCGTCGACTTCCTGTTTGACGCTCACGAGGTAGACCGGGGCGGGAATGGAGCGAGAGGGAGACAACCGGGAGAAGGTTTTGTGGTGGTTGGGACTCACCTCTGCTGTGGCTTCTGGGTTCTCAGGCTTGATGACAATGGGAGACTCGAAGGCTGCCCGCCAGGCCTCTTGTCCGGTGGTTGGGTTAAGAATGATGCCGTCAACGTGGAGGATACGACACAGTTCGGTATTGATGCAGGTCTTGCTGGGCACAGCACAGTTGTAGTCGCCAAGACACTAGAGGCTACTGCGCAAGAGCAGTGTCCACTATCTCCCAACAACTGACATTCATCCAGGCAACGAAAAGAGCCGTCCTGGCCAAATGAAAATGAGATCCGGAGACAGAAATTTTTCAATTTCCGGTCGCCTTACCATTTTAGTCGCCATGCGTAAGAATTTAGCCTTCAATTCGCGACAATTGAGCGAATGACCTCGAAATCGGAGATCTAGCTCTGGCCTAGTCTAGACCTGTGCCAGCTCAATTTTGGATTCTGCCCCGTAGTGAACTAAAGGAGGATGGTTCTTAACGAGCGCGCACATCAGTTAGTGAGCTTGGCAGGCTGCGCTAGGGGCTTGAAGCCCGCACCATATTATATCGTTGCAAACGCCCTGTCGGAAATCGGAAGCATAATTGAGCCAAGGTCGAACCAAAAGGATAACGCTCGGAAGAATTACCAAAGGATCGCGCGTGGTCTTGGTTGGTCTACTTTTGCCTCTAGTAACTGTGTTGAGTCTGTTGCCTACGGTAAGAGCTGCGAATCCGCTTAGCTTCACCTTCACAGCTGCAGGAGACTATGGTGGAATCACGACTGGTTCTAACGGTTGGAAAGTGGCAAACGGAACAAAAGGAGTGAACCCGAGTTTTCATATCGCCTTGGGAGATTTGGGTTATGGCGATCAGAGCCCAACACACTGGTGCAGCAGCTTCAAAACTCTCTATCCAAACCTAGTTTTGGTTACCGGAAATCATGACACGTGGAATGGCGGTTCAGTGTCGTATCTCGATGGGAGCACAGGTTTCGCCAATGATACATTGACCTCGGATGTTCCTGCTCCCCATGGTTTTCTTGATACAAGCAGTGGGTATGTCTCCGCCTGCGGGGTGCCCTCTGGAATAAACTGGTTCGGGAGCAATGTGACTTACGGAGGTGGGACCTGTAACATGTCGACAGCGCTTACTAGCCCAAGCTGTTACGGGAGAGAATACTACTTCGACTATCCTACTTCCAATCCCATAATGCGTTTCATCTTCATCTCCGCCGGGATGGGTGGGTCTTGGGCCGACTATACTGCTTCGCCGCCCACGGCCCATTACCTCTGGTTAAAGGCCCGAATTGACGAGGCTAAGAACGCTGGACTCTGGGTCGCAGTTGTAACTCACAAGAATTGTATCTCGGACGATTCCGACCTTCCAGACTGCGCGTCAACATTCGATCCCTTTAATCTCGCAGTGACAGAGAAGCTAGGCGTGGACCTATGGCTCGATGGACACTCTCACACATACCAGAGAAGCAATCAGCTTTCAAATGTAGCAAATGCCTGCACTAAGTATGGCAACAACACTGTCTCATGCCAGGTAGCTCACGCGGGAAACCAATTCACAAAGGGTCAGGGCACTATAGTGAACATCATCGGAACAGGAGGCGAGATGGAGGACCCAATATGCACTGGTAGTTGTCCGAGAAATACCCAGTTCGCAAAGCTTTGCGGTTCCAATGGTGACATATCGTACCCTCAGACCGCTGGATGCAATAACGACTATGGGTTCTCTCAATTTCAAGTAAGCAACAATAACATAACTGCGACGTATGTCTCTGCTACAGGCACTTTCACGGATACCTATGTTATCAAAGTTCCCAACCCGCCCGGAGACTTCAGTGTGTCGGCGGCCCCTCCTGCTTCTTTTCCACCCGGTCCCGGTAATGCGTTAATGGGCCCACTGTCTCTAGCAAACCCGCTGCCGATAAGTCGAGGTGTTCTTGGTTCCTCCAGCACTGTTATCGTCGACAGCTTCGGAGGTTTCTCTAGTCCTGTCACTCTTTCCGGAACGGTTTCCGGTGGAGGAGCATGTCCTGGTTCAAATTGTCCAAGGGTGGTGTTCAACCTTACCTCGGTTACCCCGCCCTCCGGGGGTACAGAGTCTTCCAGATTCAACATCAACTCGACTGCCACAAACCAAATCCAATGCGGGAATCCAAACTCCACCGGCCCGGTGTTCACCGTCACAGTAACTGCCACCAGCGGCTCGACGACCCACCAGACCTCGTTCAACCTCTACGTCTACGGGAACCCTGATATCACAAAGAACGGTATCGTCAACATATTCGACCTAACCTTTGTCGGAGGGGAGTTTGGGGCCACTCCCTCTTCCGGTAACTGGAGCCCGGATGCTGACCTCAACAATGATGGTAAAATCAACATTTTCGACCTAACGGGAGTCGGTGGCCAGTTTGGCGGGAGTGGTTGTTGATGAAACGACGAGCTATCTACGGCTCAGCGGCCCTGGTCGTACTCGTAGTCGCTGTCGGAGTGCTCATGTCGACTCATGCCACGACTACTAATCTTTTCTTTCCGACTCTGAGCACTTGTACTAACGTTGGGAGCCAGATTACGGTCAACCTTCAGGCCAATAGTGTAACAGGGGTCAACGCCTGGCAGGTGAACGTGACCTTTACCGCATATGCTCTCGGGTTGAAGAGTGTTAGTCTAGGAAGCTCTTGGACCAGTGGCGGCCACTCCTACTTTGCCACCACGCTGAACAATTCTGGAACCTATCAGTACGCGTTCACTTACGAAAACAATGCGACTCTGACCAAGTCAACCGCGTACACATTCCTATCCTTCGTATTCACAGTCCTCCAGAGACCTGTCATCGGCAACTTCCACATCGTCACTGCCTCAGAGAACGTGCAAATGGGAACCTATGTACTGGGTCAATCCCTGCTCATCCAAACCTACACGACCACAGACGGCGAATTCGACAACTGCTTAAACAGACCCGGCCACTAGACACCGGATTGCCAAAAGATTCTAGTCTCCAGGGGTAGGCTAAGGACAGCCCCGATCCCCGGGTCGGAGTATTAAGAGCCGGGTCGAGGCATGAGAGTTAACAGAGTCCAGGGATATACCAGTTCAGCGCGGACCCTCCACTCAGCTCTTACCGCTCCCGACAGCACTTCCGTGAATAACGCAAGCCTGGTTCGAGGCGACTTATCATTCCAGACGAGCTATCTTTATCTTACTGCCTGCCAAACAAAGGCATCAAGGCCGGAGCATTGCCTGACTCCAGGTTATGGTCTGACGGAGAATATTGAAAATACGAACTTTGTTCACTTGGCGAGTTAAGTCAAAGACGGCTTCTATAATCGTAATCATATTGTTCCCGTTGGTCTTTGTTTCGCCTCTTCAAGCTGATGGTCCAAATGGTCATGGGTCACCTGTGACTTGGTCACGGGTTTATGGGCCGGGAAGCATTGCATACGCAATGGCAGAGACCTTTGACGGTGGCTTCGTTGTTGCAGGCCTGGGTGGGGCGGGTGGCCGTGTTCTGAAATTGAATTCTGTTGGAAAGCCGGTGTGGGAAACGGACTATCTTCCAGCAGGATATGCGGGGGGAAGCGTCGAGGCCGATTCGATACAGCAGACCGCGGACAGAGGTTACATCGTAGCAGGACAGGCCCTATCCTCGGGGCCAAGGTACGCGACCGGGTATGACGCGTGGTTGCTCAAACTGGATCAGCAAGGGGGTGTTGAATGGAGCAAGACCTATGGCGGGGCTAGCGATGACAGGTTCTACACGGCTCAACAGACAACGGATGGGGGCTACATTATTGCAGGAAACACTGCGTCGATCAATTCTGGCCATGTTTTCAACGGATGGATATTGAGGCTCGACGCGGAAGGGAGCGTAGTCTGGCAGAAGGTCTTCGTGGGTGAAGACGTTAATTGGGTAGGTCAAACAATAGACGGGGATTTCGTCGGTACGGGAACAGTGGGAATGGACAATAGGGCGGAGTCCTGGGTGTTCAAGCTTGATCTTGAAGGAAGCATTGTTTGGCAGAAAGCCTACGATGTTGCCACACGCACGGAAGGCCACTCTGTCCACCAGACCCACGATGGAGGATACATAGTAGCAGGCGCCTCGTCCTTGGGCGGTCTGCTCCTTAGATTGGACGAAACCGGGGCCGTTCTTTGGGCTAGATCTCTCAGCGGAACCGGAATTACGACCTCTTCAGTTCAAGAGACCCTCGATGGAGGCTTCATTGTAGTTGGTAGGTCGTTACTGACTGGTCCATGGCTCATGCGACTGGACGCTCAAGGAGACATGTTGTGGGGAAAGCTCTACGGGGGAGGCTACTCCGCCCTGTTTGACGCTCACGAGGTAGACCGGGGAGGGAATGGCACAAGAGGGAGAGAGCCGGGAGAAGGCTTTGTTGCCGTTGGAACTCGTCTCTGCTGTGATGGCTTCTGGGTTCTTAGACTGGACGACCAAGGGAGCCTCGAAGGATGCCCGCTGGGACTTTTGTCCGATTTCTCTGATGTGTGGATCAGGAATGATGTCATCAATGTGGAGGATACGACACAGTTCGGTATTGATACAGGTCTTGCTGGGTACAGCACGGTTGTAGTCGTCAAGATACTAGAGGCTACCGCGGAAGCGGAGTGTCCACTATCTCCCGCCTCACCAATTTAGTCGTCATGCGGGAAATTTGGCCTTCAATTCGCGATAATGGAGCGAATGAACTCAAGAAAAATCGGAAATCTAGCTCTGGCCCAGTCTAGACCTGTGCCAGTTCAATTTTTAATTCTGCCCGTAGTGAACTAAAAAGGATGGTTCCTAACAAGCGCGCACATCAGTTAGTGAGCTTGGCAGGCTGCGCTAGGGGCTTGAAGCCCGCACCATATTATATTGTTGCAGACGCCCAGTTGGGAATTAGAAGCATAGTTGAGCCAAGGTCGAACCAAAAGGTGTTTCAAGCCTTGGAGGTTACAGAGTTTCTTAGGGAACTATTGATGGAGGGAAGTTTGGTCGAATACTACAAACGACACAAGGCCTTTCCTTGGAGAGAACTAGGTGCCGCTGAGAGTGGTGGAGTTGCTCGACCGGCCGGATGTCTGGGTAGCCAGAGGCCTGGCGAACCCTCTGGTCCGGGACCCGATTAGAACCATGAGCTTCCATGGAAAAGATGGGCTTGGAGACTCGAATCTTCCCTTGCCCAAAACCCGGCCCCCTGAGAAGAACGCTCTCGACCTGATATGGGAGTAAATCGCCAGTAGCAAGAGCCAGGGGGTTTCACTGATCGCAACCGGCCCTTTGACAAACATCGCAGCCCTCTTCACCAAGGACCCGGCCGCGGCAGGGAACCTGGCCGACCTGGTGATCATGGGCGGGGTCTACGGCCTAGCCCCGTACGGCATCGGCAATGAGACGCCTGTTGCAGAGTTCAACATCTACTCGGACCCGGAACTGCAAAGATAGTCTTCGAGTCGGGAGTAGAATTGAAGGCCGTTGGGTTCGATGTCACTATGATTCCTGAGGCACAGCTTTCACCGGGGGAATATGCGAGAATCAGAAAAGGCAGAACGAAGACGTCCAGGTTTGCCTCGCCGAATACTGGCACGGGCGATGCGAAAATGGCGCCGTTTCGCCCTTCACGATCCCATGGCCGTAGCCGTGAAGGTCATGCCGTCGCTGTTTGCTTTCGAGAAACGTCATGTTACAATGGAAACTAGGCGAGAGCACACCACTGGAATGACAGTCACAGACAGAAGAGACTGGCTAGGTGAAGGCAAGAAGCTGGGCCCGAAGGTTGCTCTCTGTAAGAACGTAAGCCAACGAGCTTTCAAACGAACACTTCTTCAAACACTACTCAGTACTTTAGTTCCATACAATAGCTCTGGTTAGCGTAATCCTTGTCGTGTCTTTAGATTTACTAGAGGCTTGTGCATCTCCTGCTTATATCTAAAATTAGAACTGTATGCACTGGTGTCTTTTCTGAGACGGAGGAGGGACGGCACAGGAATCGTCTACGACCTCCTCTACCTAACCCTCAAAAGCCCATCTAAGACCCGGATAAGGCGCGAGCTCGGTCTAACCTTTCGACAGTCGAGAGAGCTACTCGACTTTTTGGTCGAGAAGGAATACCTCGCGAGAGAATCGCGTGATGGGAACGCCGTGAGATACTCTACCTCTAAAGAAGGATACTGCCTCCTCTACTATCTATCCATGGTGCATGAAAAGTTAGCAGGGTTCTTTCCCCAGAGGAAAGGAAGAATCTTTTCGGGTTTGGCAAGGGCGGAAGTTGAGAGAGAACTGACAGAAATGTTGTTCAGCTTTTCACCGTCAGTGTCTAGCCTAAACGGTCTATCTTCACACAACGTTACAACCCTTTGACAGAGCAAGAGAGGGTATAGAGGCTTAGTCGAGAGCATTTTCAATGTGGAGCGTGGTTACTAGTCGAGCTATCCTTATCTTGCTGGAACTAGCTAGACAGCAGCACTAAGGTCTTGATGTTGCGTCGCTTCGGTGCCTTATTGAGAAGAACAAGACCTTCCCTGGTAATACTCATAGCACTGGTTCCCTTCGCATTTGTTTCTCCGGCCCAGGCTTGGCAGCAAGGGCGTGGAACGTCCGCCATCACATGGTCCCGGACCTACGTGCCAATAATAGGGGGCCCTGTTTCCATCCAGCTTACGTCGGACGGGGGGTTCGTAGCGGCAAGCCGTAGTGCTAATGCCTGGGTCATGAAAGCAAGCTTCTCAGGAGAACCAGAATGGGAAAAAGAATATACCCCCACCGGCTACACAAACACGCAAGCTGAATCGGTCCAGCAGACCCGTGACCAAGGATACATAGTGGCTGGTTACGCCTTGTCATTGGGTTATGTGACGAGCTTTGATGCTTGGCTTCTAAAGTTGGACCATAAGGGAAACGTTGAGTGGAGTAGGACCTACGGAGGTCGCGCCGGCGATGCCTTCGGCTCCGTCCAGCAAACTAGAGATGGAGAATATGTGGTGGCAGGGACTACAGAATCCTTTGGCCCGAATGTCCAGATCTCTGGCGAGACAGCCTGGGTTATGAAGGTGGACAGTAAGGGGAATGTGGTCTGGGAGAAGGACTTTGGAGCTGACCAGGCTCAGTTGGTGCGACAGACAAGCGATGACGGGTTCATAGTAGTAGGGACAGCCGCTGTTGGCAACCAGCCGAATGCCGACGCGTGGGTCTTCAAGCTCGATCCTAACGGTGACATGATCTGGCAGAAAACCTTCGAAATCACAACCAACAACCGTGGATACTCGGTTCAGCAGACTCGTGACGGAGGCTACGTCATAGTGGCAGAGATACTCAACGGGTTCCTCTCCTCTGAGGCCCTGATTACCAGGCTCGACAGCCAAGGCAACATTCTATGGCAGAAACTTTACAACGGAGGCGGATTCACACAAACCTCTTCCGTTCTCGAGACCTCTGATGGAGGATTCATAGTAGCGGGCCGGTTCCTTCAGGATCACTTGGGACATGGCGCTGATGGTCCTTGGCTCTTAAAACTGGACTCGATTGGGAACATGGTCTGGCAGAAGACTTACGGGGGAATCAATGATTTCTTCTTTCAAGTCCAGGAGACAAGGAGGAGAGGGTTGATAGTTGCAGGTGCCTTGGCCACATATTGTTGTGGATATCAAGCCTGGGTTCTTAACATAGATAGTTTCGGGAACATAGAAGGTTGCCGTGGGGTTTCCCCTTCCAAGGCAACGGTTACAGATGTTGTGGTCGTCGCTACGAACGCGACGGTCACAAACGTGAACACGAACGCCCTCGTAGTGGAAACTGCCGTGACCGTTCAGACACTGTCTTCGACCTTGCATACCCTTTGCCTCGGAACTGTAGACGAGAAAGTACGGGAAGCTCCGGATAGAAACATGAACCCTTCATACGGTTGAGATAGGGTATCTCGCTTTGGTCCAAGTTCTCGCATTCGCACAAGTTACTCCAACACCCTTCCGCGGTCGGCGAAGCCTGTCACTCTCTTGATTTCGAAACATTCCGAGTTCTGCACTCCAATCTTCATCGCAAAGGAAACGTTTTTCATGTTGTGAAACTTCACAACGAACCGAGTTTAGTCCAGCTAACCCATGTCAGGGCAAACGTTCGTTCTTGCGTTCGTTTCAAAGAACGCGCCAAGGCGTTGTCGAGGTTCCACACAACCCCCCAGTTCTAATTTGGAACTCTTCTTATAAACGAGACAGCCGACTAGGGGCTTGAAGCCCACACTCACCTAAATCATCAGAGAGACGCTTGTCATTCGACATTGTCATTGACACGGGACAAAATCTGCAAAAGCCTTCTTCGGAAACTCGCCAAGGGAAGCCGTCTTGCCTTAGTCGGAGTGCTTTTGCCCTTGGTTACTATATTAAGCATGATTCCTTCCGCAAGGGCTCAGGCTGCCCCCACCTTCACATTTACAGTTGCTGGCGATTATGGTGGGATTTCAGCAGGTACTTGCGGCGGTACCAACACTGTTGACAGCTGTGGGCAGGCGGTAGCGAAAGGCATAGCTGCAACGAATCCTAATCCCAATTTCCACATAGCACTAGGTGACTTCGGCTACAACAGCACTAAGCCTGCAAACTGGTGCAGCAGGTTCAAGAGCTATTACTCCAACTTGGTCTTAGTAACAGGGAACCACGACACTTGGAACGGAGGTTTCCACACATATAGTGATGGTACCAACGGCACCGCATCCGACACGCTGACCACCGAGGATGGTCCCGGGTTCTTGGATTCCGATAGTGGATATGCATTTGCTTGTGGAGTACCCGCCGGGATAGACTGGGTTGGTAGCGGAACATCGTTCAATGGGGCATCAGATGACGCTTTCAAGTTCAAGTCCAAGCTGTTACGCAAGAGAATACTATATCGACTATCCGACTTCGAATCCTATAATGCGTTTCATTTTCATCTCGGCAGGGATAGGTGGCTCTTGGGCCAACTACGCGGGCGGCCCTCACTATAACTGGCTGAAGGCTACGATTGATGGGGCTAAGAACGCTGGTCTCTGGGTAGCAGTAGTACTGCACAAGAATTGTATTTCTGACGGAACTGATTTTCCAGGCTGTGTGTCACAATTTGACCCCTTTCATCTCGCTGTGAATGAAACAATTGGTCAATCAACTGGGGTGGATCTCTGGATAGATGGGCACGACCACACGTATCAGAGAAGCAAACAACTGACAAATCCGTGCTCCCAAACTTCAACTTCTCCACATATTGCCTCATGCACCCCCTTGACTAACGGCGGAGACGGTACTCCTCAAAATCCATACTTNNACGATAGTGAACATTGTTGGAACTGGAGGGTTCCCAAAAATAGACGACACGATTTGCGACCCCGCGAATGGGAACTGTCCAAACCAGAACCAATTTGCATCACTTTGCGGCTCGAATAACGACATATCGAGCCGAGTTCCTCAAACCCTCGGATGCAAGAACGACTATGGATTCTCATACTTCTCCGTGAATCCGACTTGGGTAAACGCCACATACGTTTCTGTGGCCTGTAACTCATTCCCGTGCACATTCACCGACAGCTACAAGATCAAAGTTCCCGCTCCTGGAGACTTCAGCGTCTCCTCAGGTCCTGTATCCGTCAGTCGAAACGTCACCGGTGGCCCGAGTGAATATAACGGGCTACGAACGGTCTACATAGATAGCTTCGGCGGTTTCGGAGGTACTTCCGGTACCAGTATCAGTCTCACAGTGAGCACTAGCGGCCCTTCTAACATGTGTCCCGGCACAAACTGTCCCAGTGCAACTTTGGCATCGCCATCTGTGACAGTGTTTGCTGGTGGCACTGTCTCTTCCAGTCTCTCTATCATCACAACTCTCAACACCCAATGCGGAAATCCTATCCAGACCTCCCCTAATGTTTACAACATTACGGTAGCAGCCACCGCCAGTGGTGGGACCCACCACAGCCTCACTTTCCCTCTGTACGTCTATGGACAAGCTGACATTACAAAGAAAGGTATCGTCAACATCTTTGACCTAACCCTTGTCGGAGGTATTTTTGGTGCCACGAGCTCTTCGGCTGGCTGGGACCCCAACATAGACCTCAATAATGACGGTAGAATCAACATCTTCGATCTAACCGCCGTTGGCGGGGAATTTGGTGGAAGTGGCTGTTGATGAAACGACGAGCTATCTACGGCTCAGCGGGTCTGGTCGTACTCGTAGTCGCTGTCGGAGTGCTCATGTCGACTCATGCCACCACCACCAATCTTTACTTTCCGACTCTGAGCACTTGTACCAACGTTGGGAGCCAGATCACGGTCAACCTTCAGGCCAATAGTGTAACCGGAGTCAACGCCTGGCAGGTGAACGTGACCTTTACCGCATATGCTCTCGGGTTGAAAAGCGTCAGTCTGGGAAGCTCCTGGACCAGTGGCGGCCACTCGTACTTTGCCACCACGCTGAACAATTCTGGAACCTATCAGTACGCGTTCACGTATGAAAACAATGCGACTCTGACCAAGTCAACCGCTTTCACATTCTTATCCTTCGTGTTCACAGTGCTCCAGAGACCTGTCATCGGCAACTTCCACATCGTCACTGCCTCAGAGAACGTGCAAATGGGCACCTATGTACTGGGTCAATCCCTGGTCATCCAAACCTACACGACCACAGACGGCGAATTCGACAACTGCCTAAACAGACCCGGCCACTAAACACCGGACTACCAAAAGATTCTAGTTTCCCAAGAGTAGGCTAAAGATAGCCCCAGTTGGAATGGCATGAGGTGCCCGGGAAGAACTTCGGCGGAGGACAGGAGAGCGCTCCAGGCGTTGAAGGTCACAGACTTTCTTAGGGAATTGTTGATGGGGGGTGGACTTGTCGAGTATTACAAGGGACACAAGGCCTTTCCCTGGGAAGAACTATAGCCAAGTCCAACGATGACTTAGTTGCAAGCGTCCCTGAGAATCGAGGCCTCCGGGCTTTCCACTCTTGAGGCTCCACGCAATGCCGTCATACTCGCAAAAACCTCTCGGAATACCAGAATTCCTTCCCTCGTCGATGAAACAATTTGCGCCACACTGGAAACTCTTCAACCTTCAATTCAAACGACCTTGGCGACGTTCTCCTGAGTTAGAAGGAACGGATTTTCGTTTGCAGCAAGGCGTGGTGGTTAGAATGAACTGGATCAGGTGGAGCAACTCTCGAGATATATCCGATGACCAAGACGAAGATACCTTCAGTCGAGGAGACACTCGGAGCATAATGATAGTAATCCCCCGAATCGAAGTGCAACATCCAGACTTGATTGCCCTTTGAATCAAGGTAAGCTACGAAGAAATATTGAATGCTGTTCGTGCATTGCGTGGAGCAGGACCCTGTTCCGCCCGCGACGTAGACGCCCTTCGAACTCGCAGACACTGCCGAGGGTCCTTCGGATTGGAACAGGTGAGTCCATTCTTGTTCGCCTCGGAAGTCATATTTTCGAACGAAGCCTCGGTCGATACCCGTAATCGTGGAAAGTCCGGATTCCACAGACACGTAGATTCCATCGGGTCCTGCTGACACGCTCATAGGAAAGGGAGCATTACGAGACGTACCCGAGAAGGTGCCGGTATCTGCCTTCCAGAGCTCAGTTCCCTTGAAGTCGATCGCTGCGAGTTGCGCATCTTGGTTGAGGCCAGACGCCTTGTTTTCGGTACAGCATCCGAGCGTGTAGATGCCCTTCGGGCCGACAGAAATAGCAAACTGATTTGTGGGCATTTGTAGAGTCCACAATTCATTACCGTTTGGGTCAAAATGCGTCACGAAAGAGTCGTTGCCATAGCTGCCCCCTGCCACGTAAACGCCATCCGCGTTTGCAGATACGGCGGTGGCCCATCTAGACTCCTGGTACGAATGCGCCCAGACTCTATTGCCATTAAAGTCGTATTTTTCCACATAGAGCTGTTCAGCTACATAGATTCCATCGGACCCCACTGCTACACTCTGAGCAAGCCAGCTTGTCCCGCGGGTCCAAACGAGAGTGCCGTTGAAGTCATATCTCTTCATTCCCCAACCTCCAGCTGTAAAGACACCTGTTGGTCCTACGGATATGCTGACCCCTCCCTGCGTCAACCCTCTTGTCCATACTAGGTGCGGCTCAGTCGAGTTTGGAGCGTGAACCCGGATAAGGGCGCGGTCCACCATGTCTTGGACGGTCAAGACAACGGTGTAGTTGCCCGGGTTATCATAGAGGTGCGAGGTGCGGTCGCCTGCCCCTGTCGTTCCATCTCCAAAGTCCCACGAGTAGAGAGAGCCAGAAAAGTATCCTGTGAGGTCTCGGTTTACGAGAAAGAAGACGTTTTCACCGACTGCGGCACTGGATGGCGAGAATGTGAAGAGACTAGGTGGAGGAAGATTGGGTGGGGGGAGAGGGAGAGGCTCCGATCCTCGGCTCGTGTGGCTCGGCTGAGAATTGTGAAGCGGATTGCCCGAAAGGTCCATTGCAGCCCCGGTTGCACAAGCGGCGCCGGCAGCGCATAATGTAGTCCCATCGGTGTCCGCCACCCTCAGAGTAAGGGGAGAGGTGTCGGCTGCACCTGCAACAAGATAATCGTGGATTGCCACTGCCCCTTGACTACAGTTCAAGATCAGAATCGCCTCAGGGCATCCGTGAGCCGTTTCAGCAGGCGAATCCCTAGTGCCATCACCGAAGTCCCAGAAGTATTGCAGAGGCGAGGTGCTATCAGGGTCGGTGCTTCCACGGGCATCTAAGACGAACGCGTAGGGAGAACAATTCGCCCCGGTGATCGGGGCACAGGAAGTATCACCGGCGGGCAATGGTGTTACTGAGAAGCTGGCAGTGGGGGGAGCATTGGTGACGGTTTCTGCAGCAACCCCACCCTCGCCAGCGGCTGTAGAAATAACGCAAGCGCATGCGGATCGAGCGTAATAGTCGACAAGGGTGGTGCTCGAAGAGTCAGAGGTGGTGTTCGAAACGTGTATGGAAACGAGGGTAGGTGTAGTAGGTTTCCGGAGAAGCTCAAAGGCGACGCTGGCCAAGAGGTAATGAGTGTTAGGAATTGTGGAGGTGAGAAAGGCCGGTTGCTGTGGATTAAGAAGTATGTAAGCCTCAGCTATCTCGCCGGGTCTTCCTGAGGTTAGAGCGAACGCGTGCCCGCTCTCGAAGAGCGTGGCCCAAGTGGCCCCTCCCTCGCCAATATTAGGCTGATTGCCAAGAAGAATCGTTCCCTCAGCACTGTCCACATAGAAGCCGTTCGGGTTTCCAGGAGTAGCCAGGGGGTTAGGGTCGCCCTGGGGAATGAGAACGGTCGGGTCATAGGTCAGGCCAAACTGCCACCCGTAGAGGGAAAGCCCGCAGGGAAAGGAAACGGTGCAGACGGGATGAGTACCGCCAGTGGACGTGGCGTTTGATACCAAGACTCCCACCCTGAATGTCTTGGGTTCCGAAGCGGAAGTCTCGATGGTCTGATCCGTGGGACCCGTACTCTGACCATCGATTGTAATTGCGATCGTGTAGACTTTTAGTTGGTAGAGGATAAAGTGAGTGTTGGTATCGCTGCTGGCGGTAACGTTGAGCAGGTATCCGCCGTGAGCAACATTCGGCCCCACATTGATTGTCATCGTCGTGTTAGCACTATCCCCAGTCCAATGGTTTAGGACCAAGGGGTTCGGCCAGAAAGTGACAACAGGGCCTGTGGCGTTAAGCATAGCCGAGAACGCAACCGTGTTATTTGTCCCTGGAACTATGTTGGTTACAGTAATTTTCCCCGAAAAAGTACCTCCGTTCGGAATGCCGATGTTTGTTGTGACCGTTCCACCGTTCGGACCCCACACTGCCCTATTGGTCAGAGTGAAGTCTCCCTGGGCGTGGGCCGTCCCGATGCCAGTTACTCCTAGACTCGTTAAGGCTAACGCGATGAGTGCGAGTTGGGAAAACCTTGTCATCTGGACCTATCCCTTAGAAACGTCTTCGTCGGTGGGATTCGGGTTCCCGATGCCGTCAAGAACTATCGCTAGGCGCCAGAGGATTGAAACTTGACTCGTTAGAGGTTCGATAAAGGTGTATCTCATGAACAGTACCAGCTTCCCCAACCAAGTGATAATGGAACAGGGGCTGGTCGAATAGAAGTGTCACAAGAAGCTCTCATCGGGAAGAACTAGACGCCAGCGTCTAGACGGCTCAGGATTACCTTTCGTCCATCTTGTCCTGACGGCTGCTTCATTTTCGAAGCTGCTCTGCCTTCGAAGTTTGATTTGCAAACAAGCAAAACACGGTTCTCACGAGCTATACTTATCTTGCTCCCATGGGCTAGACCAAGCACCAAGGCCTAGACGTTGGGTTGTTCTTGCGCACTAATTGGAATAAGACCCTCCATGATAATCCTCATCGTGCTGGTTCCCTTGACCCTTGTTTCTTCAGCCCAGGCCAAGCCTCAAGACGGTGAAGCATCAACCATAACATGGTCCCAAACTTACCAGGACAGGGGCCCAAGCGATCAGGCAATGTCGGTCCTGCAAACGTCCGACAAGGGTTTCGTGGTCGCAGGCCATTCAGTGGGGGGTTGGGTGTTCAAACTGGACCTTCGAGGAAGTGTTGAATGGGAACGAGGTTTGGTTCCTACAGGCTATTCAAACGCTTGGGCTGACTCAGTGGAGGAGACCCGCGACAAAGGCTACATTGTTGGAGGCTCCGCGCTGGGAGCCGCCAGTTATGACGCATGGCTCGTCAAACTGGACCACAAGGGTAATGTCCAGTGGAGTAAGACATTTGGTGGACCCGGCGAGGACGGGTTCTCGTCTGTGCATCAAACCTCCGATGATGGATACATAGCTGCGGGCGACACTGGCTCCTTCGGTCCGGGGGTCCAATACTCTGCCATTACCGCTTGGGTCTTCAGACTGGACCCGGGAGGCAACGTGTTGTGGGCGAAGGATTACGGTGCTGATGAGGCCGATTCTGTTCAGCAGACAAACGATGGAGGGTTCATAGTAGCGGGGACGGTTGCTGTCGGAAGCCTGCCCAGTGCTGATGCCTGGGTGTTCAAGCTTGACCCTGACGGGAACATGGTCTGGCAGAAAGGGTTCGGGATCACTATAGACAATAGGGCCAAGTCGGTCCAGCAGACACAAGACGGAGGCTACGTTGTGGTAGCGGAGAAGATAACCCTGGGACCGGTTGAAAACTTCTTGTCTTCCGAGGCTTTGATTCTCAGGTTGGACGCCGATGGAAACCTTCTGTGGCAGAGAGCCTATGCTGGGGGGGGATTTACGCAGCCACACTCTATCCGAACAACATCCGATGGAGGGTTCATAGTAGCAAGCAGGGCTAATCCGGGTGGACCTTTTCTTCTTAAACTGGACGCGGTGGGAAACATGGTCTGGCAGAGGACCTACGGTGGACGAGGCGAGTTCTTCTTTGGGGCAAACCAGGACCAAGACGGGGGGTTCATAGTGGCAGGCTGGCTCTTTACCCAAGGTGGAGCTTGGGTACTGAAATTGGACAGTCAGGGTGGTATCAGAGGCTGTCCACTCGGCGTCCCAGCCAATGGTACAATCACGGATACTAACGCCACGATTGTCGATACAATGGTTCAAGGCTTGAGCATAAGAGCCACAATGACACAGACAAGCGTAGAGGTCGTAACTACCCAAGCCACTATCCAGGCGCAATGTCTAGGCACCAAGGGCAAGAACGCCACCCGAGAAAAGGGTGACGGGAATGACACCCAACGAAACAGATTTCCGAGTTAACTACTCCGCGACCGTTCAAACCCTTCTAACGGTTCCGTCGATGCTGATAAGATTCGTAGAAGTCTACGAGAACACTGAGGTTCTCAGTCCCATAGATAGGCGAACCT
>WNGL01001580.1_pt1 | contig 50373 bp, 47 predicted proteins | sample 5400591 | NCBI WGS metagenome assembly WNGL01 (sample SAMN13153377, study PRJNA577476) | soil metagenome | isolation source: 80 cm soil or saprolite under Garry oak tree replicate 1 | place: USA:California | collected 2016-06-15 | reverse complement strand
GTCGTCGCGATCACGGCGAAGCCGATCTCGTTGGTGCCGTTGACGGCGGCCTGCTCCGGCGCTTCGTGCAGCTCCTCCTGGTGCCGGTAGGCGTTCTCCAGCACGATGATGGCGTCGTCCACCACGATGCCGATCGCGATCGTGAGCGCGAGCAGCGTGAAGTTGTTGATCGAGAAGCCGAGGAAATACATGATGGCGAAGGTCGAGACAATCGACGCCGGGATCGCGAGCCCGGGGATCACCGTCGCCCGCAGGTTTCGCAGAAACACGAAAATGATCAGCACGACGAGGATGGCCGCGATCAAGAGCGTCAGGCGCGCGTCGTTGATCGAGTGCGTGACGAACACCGACCCGTCCCACGCGATCTCGAGCTTCACGCCGGGGGGCAGCGTCTGTTGGATGCCGGGGATAGCCTCGCGGATCCGCCGAGCGACGTCGATCAGGTTCGCCTTGGATTGCCGGACCACGCCGATCGCGACCGAGGGATTCCCGTTGTAGCGGAAGATCGAGCGATTGTCCTCGGGCCCGAGCTCGACGTTCGCCACGTCCTTGAGCTTGACGACCTGCCCGCCTTGACTCGCCACCGCCAGCTCCCCGAATCCCTGCGGCGTCTTGAGCTCGCCCAGGGACCGGACCGAGAACTCCCGTCGCGTCGATTCGATGCGGCCGGCGGGAATCTCGACGTTGCGCGCCGTGATCGCGTTTTCCACGTCCTGGACGGTGAGGCCGCGTGCCGACAGCTGGTCGGGCTGCACCCAGACGCGCATCGCGAAGCGCCGCTCGCCGAAGATTCCGGCGCTGCCGACGCCCGCCAGGCTCTGCAGCCGCGCCTTGACCAGCCGGTCGGCGACGTCGGAGAGCTGCATCAGGTCGTAGTTCGGGCTGCTCAGTGCCAGCCAGAAGAACGGCTGCGCGTCGGCCTGCTGCTTCGCGATCACCGGCTCGAGCACGTCCACCGGCAGCCTCCCGCGGACCCGCGATACCTTGTCGCGCACGTCCTGGGCGGCGACGTCGACGGCCCGGTCGAGGTTGAACTCGAGGGTGATCTGGCTGTTCTCCTCCGAGGAGGAGCTCGACAGCGTGCGCAATCCCTGGATCGTGGAGAGCTCCTCTTCGAGCACGTCGGTCACTGCCGTTTCCACCACCTGTGCGTTGGCGCCGGGCAGGGTGGTCGAGACCGAGATGATCGGCGGGTCGATGTCGGGGAGCTCGCGCACCGACAGCCGGGTGTACCCGATGACGCCGAACAGCACGAGTGCGGCGGAGATCATGCTGGCCAGCACGGGGCGTCGAATGGACGTTTCGGAGAGTTTCATGGGACCGAAAATTAACCGAAAAGGGTGATCCCGGGAGTAGGGCCCGGGTCAGGAAACTGTAGACCTCGACCGCCGCACCGGCTGCCTCTTGCTACGACGATTATGCCCTCGGGATTCCGACAGTACGGGCATTCCGTCGCTTTGCTTCACTATACCCGCCCCACGCCCCACGGCCAGGTGCCTGACCGGGCGAAGCAGCGACCTGAAACGACCACCGGGTGGGGGCGGGGGCTAGCGCTGGCACCCCGGGCAGAATGTCGTCGCCCGCAGGTCGATAGTGTGTGTGGTGACGAGCTTCTTGCCGCACCGCACACACGGCTCGCCACCCCGGCCGTACACCTTCAGCTCGAACTGGAACCGGCCTTCCTCCCCGGTGCCGGTGCGGTAATCGCGCACCGTCGTGCCGGACGATCGCACGGCCCGCAGCAGGATGTTCGTGACCGCCGCGTGCAGGCGCGCGAACTCCTCGAGCGACAGCTTGTTCGTGGGCTTGGACGGGTCGATCCCCGCCTCGAACAGCGCCTCGTTGGCGTAGATGTTGCCCACCCCGGCGATGCGGCGCTGATCCATGATCGTCTTCTTGATCGCCGCGCGCGTGCCCTTGAGCCGGTCGGCGAACACGAAGGGGGTGAACGTCTCCTCCAGCGGCTCGGGTCCGATCCGACCAGTGTAGGCATCCCAGCCCTTTTGGTCGAGCAGCCACACGGTGCCCAGGCGCCGCACGTCTCGGTACACCAGCAGGCGACCGTCTTCGATCGTACAGGTGAGCACCGCGTATTTTGCCTCGTCCCGGGTGAGCGCCCGGTCGTACACCACGAGCGATCCGGTCATGCGGGGCTGCACGATCAGCCGGTGGCCGCTCGCCAGGCGAAACACCGCGTGCTTGGCGCGCCGGACCACCTGCTCGATGGTGTTGCCCCGCAGCGTGCGCAGCAGGCGGGGCTTCGAAACCCGGCGCAGCACGTCCGGCTTGGCCAGACGGGCGCGCGCGATGCGGTAGCCCTCGAGCCGCGGGGCCAGCTCCCGCACGATCGTCTCAACCTCGGGCAGCTCCGGCACCCTCCGCCGTTCTCCTGATCTCGCGCCAAGCGATGTCCCGCCGGTACGTCTTTCCCTCGAAGCCGATCAGCTCGCATCCCTGCGCGCTCCGCTCCCGCGCCGCGGCGACCGTGTCGCCCAGCCCCGTCACCGTGAGCACGCGCCCGCCGGCCACCCGCACCGTGCCGTCGGGATCGCGCGAGGTGCCCGCGTGGAACACGAGCGTGCCCGGCTCGAGGTCGCGCGGCACGTCGACGGCCGCGCCCAGCCGCGGCTTGTCGGGGTACCCCGACGCCGCGAGCACCGTGGCCACGGCGGCCCGGCTCGGCGACAGTATCGTGTCGCGCGGTCTCCAGTTGCCCATGGCGATATCGCGCAGGTGCGTCGTCACGCCGGGCAGCACCGGCAGCAACGCCTGGGTCTCCGGATCTCCGAACCGGCAGTTGAACTCGAGCACGGAGGGCGTGCCGTCGGCCGCGAGCATGATGCCGGCGTACAGTACCCCTTGATAGGGCGCACCCCGCGCCGCCAGCTCCCGCAGCGCCGGCTCGAGCACCCGGCGACGCAGCTGTTCCCGCAGACCGTCGGTGGCGATGCTCACGGGGCAGTAGGCGCCCATGCCACCCGTGTTGGGCCCGGCGTCGCCGTCCCCCAGCCGCTTGTGATCCTGGGCGGCGGGCAGCAGGACGAGCTGGTCGCCGTCCGTGAGCGCCAGCACCGAGAGCTCCTCACCCTCGAGAAAGTCCTCCACCACCACTTCGCGGCCCGCGTCGCCGAACGCTCCCTCCGCGAGCATGGCGCGCACCGTACGGGCCGCGTCATCGCGCGTGGCGCAAACCACGGCGCCTTTGCCGCCCGCGAGCCCAGAAGCCTTCACCACGAGCGGCTCGGCGTGACGCTTGATGTAGACGAGGGCCGGGTCGAGGGCGGTGAAGGTGCGGCTGGCGGCAGTGGGGATGCGGGCCCGCTGCATCACGTCTTTCGCGAACGCCTTGGAAGACTCGATGCGCGCTGCCGCCTGGCTGGGCCCGAACACGGCGTGGCCCGCCGCGCGCAACCGGTCGGCCAGGCCCGCCGCGAGCGGTGCCTCGGGTCCGACGATGGTGTAGTCGATGTCGTGCTGTCGCACCGCCCCGACCAGGTCGTCCACGGCGGTTGCGGGGATGTCGAGGTTTGCGCCGAGCTGGGCGGTGCCGGGGTTGCCGGGAGCGGCGAACAGGTCGGCGTCGGGGGTGTCGCGCTTCAGCGCCCAGCAGAGCGCGTGCTCGCGGCCGCCCCCGCCGACGACCAGGACTCTCACTTCTTCTTGAAGGCGTCCGAGAAGGCCTGGGCCGCCCGCTTGGCGGTGTCCACGACGTCGTCCACGACGGCCTTCGCTTCCTTCATATAGTGCTCCCGCGCTTCGTCGATATCCTGGTCCACGGGCCGGGCCTCGGCCTCGGGTCCGCGGCGCGTGTACTCGCCCTGTAGCACCCGGTCGTAGTGGCCTTCTTCTATCCAGCGCTGCAGCTCTGCCGCCCGCACGGTGTTGAACGGATGGGTGCGTCCCAGCACGCCGAGGATCTTGAAGATGCGGTCGAGCGCGCCGCCCGCGGCCTCGTACTCTCTGGCTTGGGCGAGGAAGGCGTTCAGGTCCATCTGCGACATGTCGCCGCCGCCCGCGAACTTGAGGTTGACGCGCAACGACGCCGTCGGGTCCTGGCACGCGAGCAGCCCCGCCCGGTCCGAGGAGAGTTCGCTCTTGCGGAACCACTCGAGCAGGGCGAGCTGGATGGGCAGCAGCGCGATGCCGGCGAGGAACGGCAGGGCCCCGAGGCTCACGTTGAGGATGAGCACGAGGATCGTGTGGTACAGCGCGTGCCCGCTCATGACGTGGCCCAGCTCGTGGCCCAGCACGTTCCGCAGCTCGTCGTCGTCCAGCAGCTTCAGCGTCCCGGAGTTGATCACGATGAACGGTTTCTCCATGCCGAACGCGCCGGCGTTGGCGAACGGCGTCTGCGACACAAACAGCTCGGGGCGCTCCGGCCAGTCCATCGAGGTGAGCACCTCGGTGTAGAGCTGGTTCAACCGGGGGAACTGGGTCGGTCCCACCCGCACGGCGTCCGCCTGGAAAATCAGCCGCACGCCGCGCTCGCCGATGAAGCCGTAGATCTTCTTCACGACCTCGTCGAATCCGGGCACCGAGCGCAGCGACTGCAGGGCGGCGCGGTCGGCGGGGTGCTCCCAGCTCACGGGGGCGATCTGGGTGAGGATGCGGCGCGGGCGGGCCGCGGGCAGGCTGGTGGATTCGGTCATACGGTGCTCCTCAGCGAAGATAGGCCCTGCACTACGCCAGCGGTGTCTGTGTGTTTCGTGCGCATCAAGCTGCGTCCAGCGCTTGTTCCAGGTCCGCGATCAGGTCGTCCACATCTTCGATCCCCACCGACAGCCGCACCAGGCTGTCGGTAAGCCCGAGGGCGCGCCGCATCTCGGGCGGCACGCTCGCGTGGGTCATCGAGGCGGGGTGCCCGACCAGGCTCTCCACACCCCCCAGCGACTCCGCCAGCGCGAAGATGCGCGTGCGTTCGGCGAACCGCTGGGCGCGCTCGAGCGAGCCCAGCTCGACCGAGATCATGCCACCGAACCCTTTCATTTGCCGGCAGGCAAGATCGTGCTGCGGGTGCGACGGCAGTCCGGGATAATAGACGCGCTCGACCTTGGGATGGTGCGTGAGCCACTCGGCGATGCGGCGGGCGTTGGCGTCGTGCTGGCGCATGCGCAGCGCCAGCGTCTTGGTGCCGCGCAAGGCGAGCCAGCAGTCGAACGGCCCGGGCACCGCGCCGGAGGCGTTCTGGATGAACCCAAGGCGCTCCGCCAGGGCGCCGCTGTTCGTGACGAGCATCCCGCCCACCATGTCGCTGTGGCCGTTCAGGTACTTGGTGGTCGAGTGCAGCACGATGTCGGCGCCCAGCTCGAGCGGCCGCTGGAAGTAGGGCGTGGCGAAGGTGTTGTCCACCACGAACAGGGCGCCCGCCTTGCGCGCGACGTCGCCCGCGGCGGCGAGGTCGCACAACCGCATCATCGGGTTGGTGGGCGTTTCGGCGTAGATCATCTTCGTCTTGGGCGTGACGGCGGCCGCGAGGTTGCGGGTATCGCTCGCGTCGATGAAGCTGAATTCGAGACCCACGCGGGCCCAGATGAGCGTCATCTGGCGGTGCGTGCCGCCGTACACATTGTCGCCGCTCACGACGTGATCGCCCGCGGCGAGCAGCTTCAGCACGCCGTCCACGGCGGCGAGTCCCGACGCGAACGCGAAACCGTGGCGCCCGCCTTCGAGCGCGGCGACGTTGCGCTCGAGCGCTTCGCGCGTCGGGTTGCGGGTGCGGGCGTATTCGTAGCCCTTGTGCCGCCCCAGTCCGTCCTGGACATACGTGGACGTCTGATAGATCGGCGTCATCACGGCGCCGGCGAGGGGGTCGGCGATTTTCCCGGCGTGCACGGCGCGGGTGGCAAAGCGCGCCGCCAGGTCGTCGCGCGAGATCTCGGTCATGGCGGGAACGTAAGGGCGCCTTCCCTGCCGAGCAAGCGACTACTACGTTACGCGCACGATGCCCCAGCCGAACTCCGTGAAGTGTCTGGTGGTGGACGACGAGCCGCGGCTGCGGCGGGTGCTCGTGCGGTTGCTCGAGGGCGAAGGGTTCACGTGCGCCGAAGCGGGGTCCGGAGTGGAAGCGCTGGAGATGCTGCACCACGAGCAGGTGCCGCTCGTCATCTCCGACCTGCGGATGCCCCAGATGGACGGGGTGGGGCTGTTGCGCGAGATCATCGCCAAGTGGCCGGACACCGCCGTCATCGTGGTCACGGCCGTGGCCGAAGTGGAGAGCGCCGTCGCCTGCCTGCAGCTGGGCGCGCTCGACTACGTCGCCAAGCCGTTCCACCTGGACGAAGTGCGCGCCCGCGTGATGCAGGCGCTCGACAAGCGGCGCCTCAAGATGGAGCTCGAGGACTATCGCCACAATCTCGAGCAGCGGGTGCAGGAGCAGGCACGGCGGATCGAGGAGCTGTCGCTCGAGCGGCTGCAGGCGCTGGTGCACTTCCTGGAAGAAAAGGACCCCTACACCCGCGGCCACTCCGTGCGGGTCGCGAACTACTCCACCCGGATCGCGCGCGAGATGGGGCTGCCTCGCTCCGTGATCGAAGTCATCACGCTCGGCGCCGAGCTGCACGACATCGGCAAGATCGGGGTCAGCGAGCAGGTGTTGCATAAGGAGGGCAAGCTCAGCGACTCCGAGTACCGGCACATCATGGAGCACCCCGTGATCGGCGCCCGCATCCTGGCGCCGTTGATGCGCGACGTGCCGGCGGCGCTCGCCATCGTGCGGTCGCACCACGAGCGCCTCGACGGCCGGGGGTTCCCCGACGGTCTGGCGGGCGACCAGATCCCGCTCGAGGTGCGGGTCGTCACCATTGCCGATTCGTTCGACGCCATGACCAGCGTCCGGCCGTATCGCCCGGCCCTCTCCGTCCAGAAGGCGCTGCAGGAGCTCGAAGAGGGGAAGGACAGGCAATTTCATGCGCCGGCGGTGGAGGCGTTTCTCGCGGCGTTCCCCGATGCGTCCGCGCTGCCGGTCTCGACCCCCGAGATTCAACCGCTGCACCTGCCGGCGCCGTCACCCGACACCGCACGTCGCTCGCGTCCATGACCGACACGTTGATGGTGGGGGTGTCCGGCGTGCGCGGCATCGTGGGCAAGGACCTGACGCCGGAAGTGGTGACGCGCTGGGCGCGCGCGTTCGGGAGCTGGGTGCAGGACAACGGGAAAGGGGAAACGGGAAACGGGAAAGGGAGCGCCGTCGTCGTAGGTCGAGACGCCCGCGAGTCCGGACCTGCCTTCGCTGCTGCCGTGACGAGCGGTCTCACGTCGGTCGGCTGCGACGTGATCGACGTCGGCCTCGTACCCACGCCCACGGTGCAGCTCGCCGTCGAGCACCACCACGCGGGCGGCGGGATCGCGATCACCGCGAGCCACAACCCCATCGAGTGGAACGCCCTGAAATTCATCGGATCGGATGGGATCTTTCTCGACGGCCCCGACGGCAAGCGGGTGCAGGAGAAGGCGGTGGAAGGCGGTGGCGGGCGGGGGAGGGCGGGGAAGGTCACGACGGACGAGGAAGCCGTCGCGCGGCACCTCGACGACGTGCTCGAGCTGGCGGCACTCGATGTCGAGCGGATCCGCAAGCGGCGTTTCAGCGTCGCGCTCGACGCGGTGCGCGGGGCGGGCGGCCCGGTCATGCGCACCCTGCTCGAGCGCCTGGACTGCCGCGTCACCGGGCTCAACCTCGAGACGGACGGGCGGTTTCCCCGCGCGCCGGAGCCCATTCCGGAGAACCTCGGCGACCTCGCCGCCCTGGTGCGACGCTCGGGCGCGGACGTAGGCATCGCCGTCGATCCCGATGTCGATCGCCTCGCAATCGTCGACGAGGCCGGAGCGCCGATCGGGGAGGACTATACGCTCGCGTTTGCCATACGGGCCGTGCTGGGCGGGAAAAGGGAAACGGGAAACGGGAAACGCGTCGTCGTCTGCAACCTGTCGACGAGCCTCGTGGTCGAGGACGCTGCGCGGGAGCTCGGCGCCGATGTCGTCCGCACGCCCGTCGGTGAAGTCCACGTCGCGCGCGCCATCTTGCGCCTTGCGGCTGTGATCGGTGGTGAGGGGAACGGTGGGGTGATGTATCCGGCGCTACACGCGGGGCGCGACGCGCCCGTCGCGGCCGCGCTGTTGCTCACGCTGCTCGCCCGCGACGGCAAGCGCGTGAGCGAGCTCGTGGCAGGGGCGCCGCGTTACGTGATCGTCAAAGGCAAGGCGGAACGCGGAGCGCGGAACGCGGACCAGGGGATGGAGGAGGTGTATGCGGGCTTGCGGCGCCGGTTTCCCGACGCGACCGCCGATACGCAAGACGGCTTGCGGCTCGCCTGGCGCGACCGCTGGCTGCACGTGCGGCCGTCCAACACGGAGCCGATCATCCGGCTGATCGCCGAGGCCCCGAGCGGCGCCGCGGCGCGGGAGCTCGTGGACGCGGGACGACGACTGGCCGAGCCACGCTGAGCTCAGAGGGCCCACCACAGCAGTGGCACGGGGAGAAACGCCAGCGTATCGAGGATGCCGTTCCAGGGGGCGCCCGGCGCGCTGACGAAATCCCCGTCTCCCCACTCGTGCGCCACGCCCACGGCGGCGACCGCGACCACCCGCGCCACGGCGGGCGTGCCGAGGGCCGCGAGCAGCGCCGTGAGCACCCCGCCCACGATGACGTGCTCCACGAGCCCGAGCGGGCGAATCCAGGTCGGCAGCATCGGTTGTCACAATCTCCGCTCGTTTCCCGCCGCGGCGCAACAGCGGCGCCGGGGGTGTTATTCTTCCCCACCATGTGCGGCATTGTAGGGTACACCGGTCCCCGGCAGGCGGCGGCCCTGCTGCTCGAGGGTCTGAAGCGGCTCGAGTATCGGGGATACGACTCGGCCGGGATCGCGCTGGTCGCCGACGGCCGCATCGAGGTGCACAAGGCGCCCGGCAAGATCGGCGTGCTCGAGAAGCAGCTCGGGCATTCGCTCCCCGCCGGCCGTACTGGAATCGCCCACACGCGCTGGGCGACGCACGGCGCCCCCAACACGGTCAATGCGCACCCGCACACCGATTGCGGCGGCACGCTCGCCCTGATCCACAACGGCATCATCGAGAACGCCGGCGTGCTGCGCACCGCGCTCGCCAAGCGCGGACACGTGTTCCGCTCCGAGACCGACACCGAAGTGCTGGCGCACCTGATCGAAGAGTTGCTCGCCAAACAGCCGGCGGGCACGCTGGTGGAGGCGGTGGCGGGCGCGCTGCATCAGGTGGAGGGCACCTACGGCATCGCGGTCGTCGCGACGCGCGAGCCCGACACGATCATCGCGGCGCGGCGCGGCTCGCCGCTGCTGGTCGCGATCGGCAGCGGCGAGAATTTCGTCGCATCGGATGCGTCCGCCGTGCTGGCGCACACGCGCTCGGTGGTGTACCTGGACGACGGCGAGATCGCGGTGGTGCGGCCGGCCGAGTATCGCATCCTCGACCTCGATGCGGTGGAGAAGGAAAAGGCGGTCACGCGGGTGGACTGGGACCTGGCGACCATCGAGCGCGGGGGCCACGCGCACTTCATGCTCAAGGAGATCATGGAGCAGCCCGAGAGCCTGCGCAATACCCTGCGCGGTCACTTACTCGAGGAGGAGGGGACGGCGCGGCTCGGCGGGCTCAATCTCACCGACGAGCAGCTGCTCCAAGTGAACCGCATCGTCTTCACCGCGTGCGGCACCTCGTGGCATTCGGCCCTGATCGGCGAATACATGATGGAGGAGCTGGCCCGCATTCCCTCCGAGGTCGAGTACGCGTCCGAGTTCCGCTACCGCAATCCGATCGTGGACGAGCGCACCCTGGTGGTGGGGATCTCCCAGTCGGGCGAGACCGCGGACACGCTGGCGGCGCTGCGCGAGGCGAAGCGCCGCGGCGCCCGGACCCTGGGGCTCGTCAACGTGGTGGGCTCCACCATCGCGCGCGAAGTGGACGGCGGGATCTATCTGCATGCGGGACCGGAGATCGGAGTCGCCTCGACCAAGGCGTTCACCAGTCAGATCGCCGCCCTGGCGGTCCTCACCCTCAAGATGGGCCGGCTGCGGGCCCTCTCGATCCTGCAGGGACGTGAGGTAGTGCGCGCGCTGGGCCGGCTGCCGGAGCTGGTGGAGCGGGTGCTCGCAAAAGCGCCGGAGGTGGAGCGCATCGCCGAGCGGATGATGCGCGCGCAGAACGTGCTCTACCTGGGGCGCGGCTACAACTTCCCGGTGGCGCTCGAGGGCGCCCTGAAGCTCAAGGAAATCTCCTACATCCACGCCGAGGGATATCCCGCGGCCGAGATGAAGCATGGGCCGATCGCGCTGATCGACGACCTCATGCCGGTGGTGTTCATCGCCCCCAAGGACGCCGTCTACCAGAAGGTCGTGTCGAACGTGGAGGAAGTGAAGGCGCGCGGTGGTCGCGTGCTCGCCGTCGTGACCGAGGGGGATGCGGTGCTGGCAAAGCTGGCGGACCACAAGATCGAAGTCCCGGAGACGCTCGACCTGCTGACGCCCGTGCTCACCGTGCTCCCGCTACAACTGCTCGCGTATTACATCGCCGTGCGCCGCGGCTGCAACGTCGACCAGCCGCGGAACTTGGCAAAAAGTGTGACGGTGGAATGAAGCAAACGCGGAACGCGGAAGTGGGAACGCGGAACAGGTGCCCGACCTGTCGTTCCGCGTTCCGCGTTCCCCGTTCCGCGTTGCGGGGTGGAGGGCCGTGAGGGTTGTGTTGCAACGCGTGTCCCGTGCGGCGGTCCGGGTGAATGGCCGTGTGACGGGATCGATCGGGGTGGGATTTCTCGTCCTCGCGGGGTTCGCGCCCAGCGATGTCGAAGACACGCTCGCGTGGATGGCGGATAAGCTGCTCGGCCTGCGAGTGTTCGGAGACGCGGAAGGCAAGATGAACCTCGCGCTCGCCGACGTGGGCGGAGCGATACTGGTCGTGTCGCAGTTCACGCTGTATGGCGACGCCAGCAAGGGCCGGCGGCCCAGCTTCATCGACGCGGCGCCGCCGGAGGTCGCGATTCCCTTGTACGAGCGGTTCATCGCGCTGCTCAAGGAGCGGGGAGCGGCGAGCAGCACGCAGGTCGAAACGGGAGAGTTCGGCGCGATGATGGAGGTGCAGCTGGTGAATGACGGGCCGGTGACGTTGATCTTCGAGAAATGATCGTCCTGGCGAGTCGTTCGCCCCGCCGGCGCCAGCTGCTCGAGATGATCGGGCTCGAGTTCCGCGTGGTGCCGCCCGAGGTGGATGAGACCCTCGGGCCGTCCGAGCAGGCCGAGGGCTATGTGACGCGTCTGGCGCGCGAGAAGGCGACGACGGTGGCGGCGCGCGAGCGGGGCGCCATCGTGCTCGCGGCCGACACGACCGTGGTGTTGCGGGGCGCGATCTCACCAGGTGCTGACCGCGGTGGCGGTGGCCCTGGACGGACGCGTGGAGCACGCGCTCGACGTCACCGAGGTGACGTTCCGGCGGCTCTCCGACGAGCAGATCGCCGACTACGTGGCCACGGGGGAGCCGCTCGACAAAGCGGGCGCCTACGCGATCCAGGGAAAGGGTGCGGCCCTGGTGGAGGGCATCCGGGGCGATTTCTTCGGGGTGATGGGCCTGCCGCTGCGGCTCGCGCTCGACCTGCTGGCCCGCTTCGGGGTCTCCTACCGCTTCACCCGGTAGACCGGCACCTTGTTCGACTTCCCTTTGACTTGGATCGGCTCGAGGGAATCGACGTTCGGGGGTTGCTTGAGCTGTTCATAGAAGCGCTCCGAGATGAGGATCTCGTTGGCCCCCGCGGTGTCGCACACCCGCTTGGCGGTGTTCACCGCATCGCCGATCACGGTATACTCGAGCCGCCGATCCGAGCCCACGTTGCCCGCGAACACTTCGCCGAAGTTGATGCCGATGCCGATGCCGAGCTCGGGGCGACCCTGGTCCTTCCACTTCTGGTTCAGCCGCTCGAGCGCCTCCAGCTGATTGAGCGCGCAGCGCATGGCGCGGTCCGCGTCGTCTTCATGCGCGATCGGCGCGCCCCACAAGGCCATGATGGCGTCCCCGATGAACTTGTCGAGCGTGCCGCCGTGCTCGAACACCACCTCCACCATCTCGGTGAAGTACTCCGTAAGCAGTCTGGCGATGGCGTCGGGGCTCATCGTCTCCGACATCGGCGTGAAGCCGCGAATGTCCGAGAAGAACAGCACGACCGGTCGCTTTTCACTCGGAAGCCGGCCCGCATCCTGCTGCTGCGCGATCACCTGCGCGATGTTGGGCGAGAAGTAGCGCTGGAAGTTCGAGAGCACCAGCGCTTCGCGCCGCATCTGCTCCGAGCGCTGCGAGTTCTCGATCGCGACCGCGGCGAGCGAGCCGAACGCGATCAAGAACTTGAGATCGTCGTCGGAGAACGAATGGGTCGCGGTGAGGTTGTCGACGTACAGGATACCGAGCACTTTCTGGTCTGTTCCCATGAGCGGCGTGCACATGGCGCTCCGCACGCTCTGGATCAGGATCGACTTCCCCTTGAAGCGCTCGTCGGCCGCGGTGTTGTCCGACAGGATGGCGACGCGGTCCTCGACCACCTTGCGGGCGATCGACTGCGGGACGTGCTTCGAGGCGGACGACTGCGCCGTCCGCCCGCGTGAGATCCGCGGCACGAGTTCCCCGGTCGCGGCCTCGAGCAGCAGGATCGAGACCCGGTCCACGTTCATCACCTGGAACGTGAACTCGACGACTTTGTCGAGCAGGCGGTCGAGCTCCTGCTGCTTCGACAGCTCCTTCGAGATCTCGAGCAGCAGCTCGAGTTTCTTCTCGCGCAGCTCCTCGAGCGACTTGGCGGTGACCTTCAGGTGCGAAGCGCCCGAGGGGGTGGCGGTGACGATGGCCGGCACGCCGCCCGACACGTTCACCGGGAGCTGGCGCACGATCGTGCCGCCCACCGGCTTCGCGCCCGTGAACTCGGCCGACACCTGCGGCACCACCTTGGGGTGCAGCGGGGCGCGGACCTCTTTCACCCGGAACGCGACCTTGCCGAAGGTGACGACGTCGTTTTCCGTGGCGAGCGCCTCGCTGATGCGCGCCCCGTTCAGAAAGGTGCCGTTGGAGGAGCCGACGTCCTTGACCTTCACGCCCCCATCGACGAGGGACACCTCGGCGTGTCGCCGCGAGATGGTGGGATCGTAAATCGGCACGTCGCTCGTGACCGCCCGCCCTACGACCACGACGCGTCCGGGCTGGAGGTCGATGGACTGCTCGCCCGTCGTGCTCAGCAGCTTGAACACAGCGAAAAGATAGACGCCCAGACGCCCAGACGCCAAGACACAAGGGCGCTCAGTCTCGCGCTTTCGCGAGCGCCAGGGCCTTCAACACTGCCTGCGCCTTCGCCTCGGTTTCGGCGAACTCGCGCGCCGGATCGGAGTCGGCCACGATCCCCGCCCCCGCCTGTACCGTGACGCGATCTTTCTGCACCAGGGCACAGCGGATTGCGATCGCGGTGTCGAGACTCGTCGCACCCCAGCCGACGTAGCCCACGGCGCCGGCGTATGGCCCCCGCCGCTCCGGCTCGAGCTCGTCGATGATCTCCATGGCGCGCACCTTGGGCGCCCCCGTCACGGTGCCCGCGGGAAAGCACGCCTTGAACACGTCGAGCGCGTCGTAGCCTTCGCGCAGTCGTCCCCGCACCTCGCTCACGAGGTGCTGCACGTGGGAGTAGCGCTCCACCTGCAGCAGCTCGGTCACGCGCACGCTCCCGAACCGCGCCACGCGGCCCACGTCGTTGCGCCCCAGGTCGACGAGCATCATGTGCTCGGCCCGCTCCTTTTCGTCGGCGAGCAGTCGCGCGGCGAGCAGCTCGTCTTCTTCGTGCGTGCGGCCGCGCGCGCACGTCCCGGCGATCGGGCGCACCGTCACCTCGCCCCCTTCCACCCGCACCAGCACTTCGGGAGAGCTCCCCACCAGCGCGAAGTCGTCGAGCGCGAGGTAGAACAGATAGGGCGCGGGATTGAGCGCACGCAGATAGCGATACAGGAGCAGCGGATCCACGGCCCCACGGGCGTCCTGGCGGCGCGACAGGATCGTCTGGAAAGCGTCGCCCGCCACGATGTACTCGTGCACGCGCGCCACGTCGCGCTCGAACGCGGCGCGCGGATAGCGCGACTCGGTGGCGACGGGCGGGATGCCGTCCTTCAGGGCGAGCGGGGCCAGCTCGTGTCGCTCGCCGAGGCGCGCGACGATCTCGTCGAGCCGCGCTTCCGCCGCGTCGTACAGCCGCAGCCGGGCCGCGCCCGCGGCGCGGGGGGACACCTCGACGTTGGCCACCACGATGGCGCGCCCGAACAGGTTGTCGAGGATCACGACCGTGTCCGCGATCATCATCACGGCGTCGGGCACGCCCAGCGTGTCGGCGGGCGGATGCGGCAGGCGCTCCACCGTGCGTACCAGATCGTAGCCCAGGTAGCCCACCGCGCCGCCCGTGAAGCGGGGGAGGCCCGGGACCGGGACGGTGGCCAGGGCCCGCATGCGCTGGGCGAGGTCGCCGATCGGGTCGTCCGTCTGGCCCACGACCTCCCAGCCGCCGGCCTTCGTCCAGCGGTCGATCATGCGACCGCCCCCGCGGCAGCGCCACACCTCGCGCGGCTCGGTGCCCAGGAAGGTGTAGCGCGCCCAGCGCTCGCCCCCGACCAGTGATTCCAGCAGGAACGCGAACGGGGGGCGGGCGACCTTGACGAAGGCGGCGAGCGGCGTGTCGGCGTCGAGCACGACCTCGCGCAGCACGGGGACCATGCCACCCTGTTCGGCGCGCTTGAGGAAGTCCGCGCGGGCGTCGCTCATCGGGGGGCGAGCGGGGTAGAGGGGATATGCGACTCGTCGCCGCGGCGCTCGCCCTGACCGGCCTCGGCCTGCCGATCCGGGTCGGCGCCCAGACGTGGGGCTCGGATTCGGCGCTCGCGCTGGCGCGCCGGGCCGCGTTGCGTCGCAGCGGCGCCGCCGCCGACACCACGCTTCACGACTATAAGGCCCAGGCTCACGGCTTCCTGTTCTTTCTGGGCGCCTTCGGCGAAGGCCTCGCCGACCCTCCGCGTCTCGTCAAGGCGGACCAATTGGAGCTGGAAGTGTACTGGAGGGCCCCGGCGAGCAGCAAGCAGCGCGTCGTCGGCTGGCGCGATCAGGCCGAGCTCCCCACCGACATCAACTACCACCGCGACCACCTGGGCATCATCCAGAACAACTTCGGCGCCGCCATCCGACTGGGCGAGGGGGACGAAGTGCGCGACGTGCCGCACCCGCTCTCCCCCGCCGGCCTGGACCTGTACGACTTCGCGCTCGGCGACACCACCATCATCGCGCTCCCCGAGCGCGAGGTCCGCGTGGTGGCGCTGCGCGTGCGGCCCAAGAGCTTCGACCTGCCGCGCATCGTGGGCACCCTCTATCTGGACGCGGCGACCGCGGATCTCGTGCGGATGGCGTTCAATTTCACACCCCGCTCCTACCTGGACGGACAGCTCGAGGACGTGAGCATCGTGCTCGACAATGCGCTGTGGGAGCAGCGCTACTGGCTGCCGTATCGCCAGGAGATCGAGATCCGGCGCCGCGCCACGTGGCTGGACGTCCCGGCGCGCGGCATCATCCGGGCGCGCTGGGAAATCGACGGCTACGTGTTCAACGTCGGGCTGGCGCGGAGCTGGTTCGCGGGCGACGAGATCTCGTTCCTTCCCAAGGCGGAGCGTGACTCGTTTCCGTGGAGCGAGCCGCTCGCCGCCGCGCTCGAGAACGTGGCCGAGCCGGTGCGACGCGACGACCTGGAGCGAGTCCGCGCCGAGGTCGAGCAGATCGCGGGGCGGCGCGCTCTCACCGGGCTCCGGGCCAACCGTCTCGGCGTGCGCTGCCTCTCGGACCTGGTGCACGCCAATCGCGTGGAGGGGCTCGCCGCCGGCGCGGGGCTGGTGCTGCGCGGCGGAGGCGAGCGGCGCGAGCTGCGCCTGCGCGCGAGCTACGGGTTCGCCGACCGGCGCGGCAAGGGCGCCCTGACCGTGGTGGAGCGCCAGGGCCGGGGCGCGGTCGACGTGAGCGCCTACCGCGACGTGCGCGACGTGGGAGACTGGCCCGTCATTGCCCCGCTGCAGAACTCGTTCGCGGCCCAGGAATTCGGGCACGACTACGGCGACTATTATCTGGCACACGGGGGGCGCCTGACATATCGCCACGGCGTCGGCGTGCGCGGGGAGTGGCGCGCGGCGGCCAGCCGCGAGTCGTTCCGCTCGCTCGCCGTCGTCGCCACGCCCGCCAACGGCAGCTTCCGGCCGAATCCGGCCCTGGGCGGACCGCCCGTGGACCTGGTGCAGCTCGCATTCGAGCGCCGCAGCGAAGGGTTCGCGGTGCGGCGCGACCTGCACGTGGAGACGATGCTCGAAGCCGGGCGCGAGGACGGTGGCGACACGTATGTCCGTCTCTCCGGCGCCGGCCACGTGCTCCTGCCCGTCGGAGCCACGCGCCTGCTCATTCGGGCACAAGGTGGCGGCGCGAGCGCGCGGCTCCCGGCCCGCCGCGCGTTCGTGCTGGGCGGGCGCGGCACCTTGCTCGGCGACCCGTTCCGCGTCTGGGGCGGTCGGCGCATGGGCCTGGTGCACGTGGAGTGGCGCGTGCCGGTGCCGTTCCCGTCGCTCGGTGTGGGGCCGTACGCGCGCACGCCGCGCACCTTCACCCTCGCCCCATTCGTCGCGATGGGCTGGGCGGACCGTCCGGTCGCGGGCACGCCGTGGCTGCCCACCGACGGCGCCCGCACCACGCTCGGGCTCGGGGTCGAATGGCTGGGCGTGTTCCGTTGTGAGGCGGGGTTCGGCACCGCGACGCACCGGGTGGGGATCACGTTCGACGTGTCGCGGGACTTTTGGGGGATACTGTGACGCGCGGCTCGCCCCACGAGGTTTGGGAGGTTCTGGAGGTTGGGGAGGCTTGGGGAGGTTGCATCGTCCGCGGAGCAACCTCCTCTAACCTCCTCCAACCTCCCGAACCTCCCATAACCTCCCCCAAACCTCCCAAACCTCCCAAACCTCCACTAGCTTTTGTCTAACGGAATGGCCGACACCACTTTCCCCGATGAATGGCTGGCCCACTCTCTCGAGGGCGTGGTCACGCCGGAGCTCGTCGCCGAGCTGCGGGAGAAGGCGGCGCCCCAGGCGACCCTGTGGGAGACACTCGTCGTCCAGAAGGTCGTGAACGACGAGCAGATCCTCACCGCGCTCTCCACGCGGTTCCGATTGAAGATCGCCGAGCTGGACAAAGCCGACCCGACCGCGAAGGAGCGGGTTCCCGAGCAGGTCGCCCGGCGCTATCACATCCTGCCGTTCCGCGCCACCGACTCCTACCTCGAGATCGCCACCGCGAACCCGTTCGATCTGGACGCGGAGAAGGCGCTCGCCTTCGCGACGGCCCGGGAGATCCGCATGCTGCTGCTCGCGCCGTCCAAGATCGCCGAGCGGCTGGACGACATGTACCGTCCCGAGAAGGCGGTCGACAAGCTGCTCGAGGGCATGGAGAGCTCGGCCGCGTTGGAGCACCTGCAGGACGCGGCGCCCGACGAGATCACGCTCGCCGCGTCCGAGGCCGAAGCCAGCCAGCGCCCCGTGGTGCGGCTGGTCGACCTGATCATCTCGGAGGGCATCCTCGCGCGCTCGAGCGACATCCACATCGAGCCCGAAGAGGGCGGCGTGGCGGTGCGCTATCGCATCGACGGAGTGCTGCGTCAGGTGATGAAGATTCCGCGCCAGGCGGGGTTGCCGCTGATCTCGCGCATCAAGATCATGTCGTCGCTCGACATCGCCGACCGGCTGCGGCCGCAGGACGGCCGCGCGCGCGTGGCGGTGAACGGCCAGCCGATCGACCTGCGGGTGTCGACGCTGCCGGCGACGCTGGGCGAGAAGGTCGTGATCCGCATCCTCGATTCCCGCGCCACGGTCAAGTCGCTCGACTCGCTGGGGCTCAATACCAACGAGACGGAGGGCATCAGGCGGCTGCTCGAGAACCACGAGGGCATCATCCTCGTCACGGGCCCGACCGGGTCGGGCAAGACCACGACGCTCTACTCCTGCATCAACCAGATCAAGAGCGAGGGCGTCAACATCGTCACGGTCGAGGATCCGGTGGAGTACCGGATGCAGGGCATCGTGCAGGTGCAGGTGCAGGAGAAGGCCGGGCTGACATTCGCCTCGGCGCTGCGCTCGATTCTGCGCCAGGACCCGAACGTCGTGCTGATCGGCGAGATCCGGGATCGGGAAACAGCCCAGATCGCCGTGCAGGCGTCGCTCACCGGTCACCTGGTGCTCTCCACGCTCCACACCAACGACGCGTCCAATGCGGTCACCCGGCTGGTGGACATCGGCGTGGAGGCCTACAAGATCGCCGCGGCGTTGCGGGGCGTGCTGGCTCAGCGGCTGATGCGCAAGATCTGCCCCACTTGCAAAGAGGTGTGGATGGAGACGCCGGCCGACCGTCTCGGCAAATGGGTTCCGAAGGGCACTCCGCTGTACCGCGCCGCCGGCTGTCCGGACTGTGCCATGACCGGATACCGCGGCCGCTTTTCGATCGTCGAGGTGCTCACGGTCACGGCCGAGGTGGAGCGGCGGATCGCGTCGGGCGAGACCGCCGAGCACATCGCGGGCGCCGCGCGCCGCGGAGGCATGAAGGGCCTGTGGGAGTCCGGGCTCGAGCACGTGCTGCGGGGCGAATCCACGCTGGACGAGCTCACGCGTGTCGTCGACATCCCGCAGGACGACGAGCGGCCGCCCGCAGCGGCGGCGGCACCGCGGCGCCCGGGCGGCGGCGTGCCGCAGCCGCAGCTCGCGCCGCACGCCGGCGCCGCGCTCGCCCCCGAGCCCACCGCCGACGCGCTGGTGGAGCACTTCGAGCTGCTGGAGGAGCCCGCCCCGCCGCCACGCTCCGGCCCGCACGGCCTCCCCGCTGTCAAAGTCCTGCTCGTGGACGACGAGGACAGCCTGCGCAAGGTCATGCGCGACCTGCTGGAGCGCGACGGCTACGATGTGGCCGAGGCGCGCGACGGCGTGCAGGCGCTGGACCAGATCGACCGGGTCGGACCCGACATCATCGTGCTGGACCTGAATCTCCCCGGGCTCGACGGGTACGGCGTGCTGTCGCATCTGCGCTCGCGCCCGGCGACCGCGGCGATCCCGGTCATCGTGCTCACCGCGAAGGGCGACGAAGACAACGAGGTGCGCGTGTTCGAGCTCGGCGCGGACGACTTCCTCACGAAGCCGTTCCGCGCGCGCGCGCTCTCGGCCCGGCTCGAGGCGGTGCTCGGCCGTCGTCGCTGACCTCTCCCCGCTCTCTTGTGTGACGTCCATTCAGGTCTCGTTCGTCGACGTCTACGTGGTGCGTCCGAACGGCCCGGCACTCGATGTGCTCGCGCTGCGACGCGCACCCGGTGGCCGCTCCCCGGGCTCATGGGAGACGGTGCACGGGCACATCGAGGCCGGTGAGACGCCGGTCGAGGCGGCGCTGCGCGAGCTGCGCGAAGAGACGGGACTCAAGCCCGCCCGGCTGTACAACCTGTCGCGCGTGGAGGCGTTTTACCGTCACTCGAGCGACGAGATCGCGCTGATTCCCGTGTTCGCAGGCGTCGTGGACACCGGTGCGGAGGCGCGGCCGTCGTCCGAGCACGATCGCGTGGAGTGGCTGGCGCCGGCGGCGGCCGCCGCGCGCTTCGCCTGGCCGCGGGAGCGCAGAGCACTGGACGACGTTTTGTCAATCCTCCGGTCCGGGGACGCGGGCTTGCTGGAAGACGTGCTGCGGGTATGCTAGGGGCGGATCGGGCGGACCGACTGGAGACCTGGACGAGCGCCGACAGCACGTGAATCCGTTCTATCACCGCATCTATCGAGTCGTGCGCCACATCCCCAAGGGCCGCGTCGCCACGTATGGCCTCGTCGCGCGGCTCGCCGGTCGGCCCGGGGCCGCGCGCACCGTCGGCTGGGCACTCTCGGCGCTTCCCGAAGATGCTGATGTTCCCTGGTGGCGCGTGCTCAACGCGGCGGGCCGCATCTCGCTCTCCGGCGCGGATCACGGCGCCGTCGTGCAGCGCGCGCTGTTGCTGCGGGAGGGTGTGAAGTTCGCCCCGGGTGGGGCGGTGAACCTGGCCGTGTTCGGCTGGCCCGCCGAGGCCTACGACAGCGCGCCCGCCGCCCACACGCGCGCCGCCTCGTCCCGCAGATCGCGCAGGTTGAAAGGCTTGCGGACGTAGCGCAGGCCGAGCCGCGCCAGCGCGTCGTCCGACCCGGGCCGCACGTCCCCCGTCGCCACCAGCATCCGGCCCTTGAGGGCCGGCAGGGTTTCCACCAGGCGCGTCACGAACAGATGATCGCGCGCCCGCGCCTGTGCGTCCGCGAGGATCAGGTCGTACGCGCGGGCGCCGGCGAGGTCGAGCGCGTGCTGAGCGTTGCGCGCCACGTCGACCGTGTGGCCTTCCCGCCCGAACAGTGCTTTCACCATACGGCGCACCGCCGGATCGTCGTCGACCAGCAGGATCGCCCGCTTCGCGGCCGCGGGCGCGGGCGCCGGCTCGGGCACGGGGGTGGGGTGCAGCGCCACGCCGGTCGGCGCCGGGGGCAGGTCCACCAGAAACACCGCCCCGCCTTCCGGCGGCCGCTCCACGGCGATCCGCCCGCCGTGGGCTTCCACGATCGAATACGTGATGGAGAGCCCCAGCCCTGTCCCCTGACCAGGCTCCTTGGTCGTGAAGAACGGCGTGAAGACATGCGGCAGGGCGTCGTCCGCGATGCCCCCTCCTGAGTCAGCCACCTTCATCCGCACGCGGTCGTCGAACCAGGTGGCGATCTGGATCACGCGCCGCCGATCCGGCGGATTCTCCACCACGGCCTGCGCCGCGTTGGTGAGCAGGTTCAGGAGCACCTGCTGCAGCGCGTGGCGGTCACCCAGCACCGGCGGGAGCGTGCCCAGGTCCTTCTCGACGGCGATGTCCTTGAGCGTCAGGTCATAGCTCATGAGCAGCAGCGTCCGCTGGATCACGTCGTTCAGGTCCACGGGCGCCTGCTCGCCGGGACCCTTGCGCGCGAACGTGAGGAGGTTGCGCACGATTCGCCCGGCCCGGTCCGCCTGCTCGTGAATCACCCGCAGGTGACCGCGATCCTTGGCACCCAGCTCCTTCTGCTCGAGCAGGAACTCGGACAGGCCGGCGATCGAGGTGAGCGGATTGTTGAGCTCGTGGGCGACGCCGGACACGAGCTGGCCGACGGCGGCGAGCTTCTCACTCTGGATCAGGTGGGACTCCATCGCCTGCTGGTCCGTCACGTCCTCCACCAGCACCACCACGCTCTGATCGTGCGCCCCCCCCGCCCCCCCCGCCCCCCCCGCGCCAGGCGCCGGAATGCGGGCGGCGGTCACGCGGATCGCGCGCCCCAGAGTGGTCGAGCGCAGCACGATCGGCTGTACCCGGTCGCCCGCGCGCGCCGTCGTAAGTAGCTCCGCCAGGGGTGGCGACGCACCCACCAGGGCTTGGACCAGATCGCATCCGATGACATTGGCGATCGGAGCCCGCAGCATCTCGGCAAAGGAGCGGTTCGCCCGACGCACCCGTCCCGAATCGTCCACCACCGCGATGCCCTCGCTCAGCGAGTCGAATGCCGTTTCCCATTGCTCCTTCGCGTGCCGCACCATCTCGAAGAAGCGCGCATTGGCGATCACGATGGCGGCGTGCGTGGCCACGGTGGAGAGCAGGCGGACGTCCTCCGGCGCAAACCCGCCGCCTCGCGGGTTCGCGATCACGAGGGTTCCCACCACGACGCCGTGGGCGCGCAGCGGGACCGCCGCCGCGGAGTCGGCCTGCACGTCCGCCACCAGCCGCGTCGGCTCCCCGCCCGAGCTGCGCACCAGCTCGAGCCGCTCCCGGCCCAGCGACCGCACGACCAGACCGGGATCGTCCGCCCCGATGGCGCGACCCGCCAGCTCCGCCAGCGTACCGTCGGCGGCGGTGACCCGAAGCAGGGGGCGGTCCTCGCGTCCTGCTCCGGCTCCCCCCGCCGCCTCGCCGTCCAGCGCCAGGGCGACCAGGGCTCCCTGGGCGTCGAGAAACCGCATCGCGTAGCGCACCACCTGCTCGACGATGCGGTCGAGCTGCAGCGATCCCGACAGGATGAACGACAGCTCCTGGAGGGAGAACAGCTCCGACAGGCGGCGGTTCAGCTCGTCCGCCGCCCGCCGGCGGTCGCGCTCGCTCTGACGCAAGCGGCGACTCAGCCGGTAGGACCAGCCGAGCACGCCAATCACGGCCAGCGCGAGCAGTGCGAGCAGGAGGCGCATGAGGGACAACAATAACGGTTGCTCGGGGACCGGAATCCCGAGCGAACCAGTCGGCTATCCCGTTGTGGGGGCTTCGCTCGGAGGCCGTCCGACCAGGCCGGCGATCGCTTCCCGCAGCGCCTCGATCCCGGCCTGCTCCCGTGCGCTCGTCGCGATCACCTGATCGGCGTCGAGCTCGAGGGCGTGTTGCAGCTCGCGTTCCCGCCGCGCCCGCGCCGCGCGGGCCAGCACGTCGCTCTTCGTGAGCGCGGCGAGCACGCGGGTTTCGCGCGTGGCGAAGAGCTCCTGTATCGCGCGATCGTCATCGGATGGCTCGCGTCGGATGTCGAGCAGCCAGAGGACGCCGGCGAGCCGGGGCCGCTCAATCGCGTGCCGGATGAGGTGACGGAACGCGGCTCGTTCGGGTTGGGCCGCTCGCGCATAGCCGTACCCAGGGAGATCCAAGAGGTAGTAGGCGGGCATCTCGAACACGTTCATCAGGCGCGTCTTCCCTGGCGTCCCGGACACCTTGGCGATCTTTCGTCCGGCCAAGGCATTGAGCAGGCTCGATTTTCCGACGTTTGATCGGCCGATCAGGGCGACTTCGGGGAGAACGGGAGCGAGTGGGACGTCGGCCCTGGGGAACGAGCCGATGAAGCGGGGTTCGCCGATCAGGCTTCTTTCTTCTGGCGCACGCGTTCTGTGACGAGCAGGGGGGGCCGGCCTTCAGTGACGCACTCAGAGGTAATGGCCACCTCGCGCACGTCGTCGCGACTCGGCAGTTCGAACATGATGTCGGTCATCATCTCTTCGAGAATGGCGCGCAAGCCCCGGGCCCCGGTCCCCCGTTTGATCGCCTTCTGGGCGATGGCCTTGAGGGCGTCCTTTTCGATGGTGAGCCGCACATCCTCCAGCTCGAACAGCTTCTGGTACTGCTTGGAGAGCGCGTTCTTGGGCTCGATCAGGATGCGGATCAGCGCGTCTTCGTCGAGCGAGTCGAGCGGGACCGCTACGGGCAGCCGCCCCACCAGCTCCGGGATGAGGCCGTAGCGCAGCAGGTCGTCCGGCTCCACGTCGAAGAACGGGTTCTTCTTGATTTTTTCGGGTGCGCCTTTGGCGACCTCTTCCTTCGTGAAGCCGATCTGGCGCCGCCCGGTGCGCGACTCGATGATCTTTTCCAGGCCGTCGAACGCTCCGCCGCAGATGAACAGGATGTCTTTCGTATTGACCTGGATGTATTCCTGCTGCGGATGCTTGCGACCGCCCTGCGGCGGCACGCTCGCCACGGTGCCCTCGAGGATCTTCAACAGGGCCTGCTGCACGCCCTCGCCGGACACGTCGCGCGTGATGCTCGGGTTCTCGGACTTCCTGGCGATCTTGTCGATCTCGTCGATGTAGACGATGCCGCGCTCCGCCTCGGAGACGTTGAAGTCCGCGGACTGGAGCAGCCGGACCAGAATGTTCTCCACGTCCTCGCCGACGTAGCCCGCTTCCGTGAGCGTGGTCGCGTCGGCGATGGTGAAGGGGACGTCCAGAATCCGCGCCAGCGTCTGCGCCAGGAGCGTCTTGCCCACGCCAGTGGGACCGATCAGGAGGATGTTGCTCTTGTCGAGCTCGACCTCCGCTTCGCGCCCCTGATGCGAGTTGATGCGCTTGTAGTGGTTGTAGACCGCCACGGCCAGCGTCTTCTTCGCCTTCTCCTGGCCGATCACGTACTGGTCCAGCACGTCTTTGATCTCGGAGGGGATGGGGACCTGGGTGATCGCCTCGGATACCTCGCGCTCTTCGTCCTCCGCCAGGATCTCGTTGCAGAGGGCGATGCACTCATTGCAAATGTAGACGGACGGCCCGGAGATGAACTTCCGGACCGAGTCCTTCGACTTGCCGCAGAAGGAGCAGCGGAGGTGTTTATCGTGGGACATCTTGTCCTAGTATGGGAAAGTCGGCCTGCCGGCGCAAGGTCACTTCTTCTTGCCGTCGTCGATCTGCTGGAAATTGGCGATTACGTGGTCAATTAGCCCGTACTCCTTGGCTTCTTCGGCGGACATGAAGCGATCCCGGTCCATGTCCTTCTCGATCTGATCCAGTGCCTTGCCGGTGTGCTTGGAATACAGCTCGTTGAGCTTGCCCCGCAGGTACAGGATCTCCCGGGCCTGGATCTCGATGTCGGCCGCGGTGCCCTGGGTCCCGCCCGAGGGCTGGTGCATCATGATGCGGGCATGGGGCAGGGCGGAGCGCTTGCCCTTGCGGCCGGCCGCCAGCAGGAACGAGCCCATCGACGCCGCCATCCCCATGCAGATGGTGTTCACGGGGGCGCGCAGGAACTGCATCGTGTCGTAGATCGCCATGCCCGACGACACCAGCCCACCGGGCGAATTGACGTACAGGTAGATATCCCGCTCCGGGTTGTCCGCGTCGAGAAACAGGAGCTGGGCGATGATGATGTTCGACACCTCGTCGTTGATCTGCGTACCCAGGAACACGATGCGGTCCAGGAGCAGCCGACTGAAGATGTCGTAGGTGCGCTCGCCGCGGCTGGAGCGCTCGATGATGTAGGGCGGGTAAATCTGGTTCCTCGTCACGCTGACTCCACGGTGGATTGCGACACAAGAAACGTAAACACCTTCTCCTCGGTGAGGCCGCGCTCCAAGTCGCGCAGCCGCTTGACCTTCTCGAGCGACGCCCGCAGCTCCGCCGCCGTCTTGCCGCTGCGCGCGGCCACCTCCTGCAACCGCGCGTCCAGCTCCGCCGCGGTGGCGCGCAGGCCGTGGTGCTCCACCACCCAGTCGAGGATCAGGTCGCGCCGCACCTGCGCCTCGGCCACGGGCCGGAATTCTTGCGCGAACTCGGGCCAGCGGTCCTCCGGGATCTCGTACGCCTGGGCGTAGACGTACACCGCCCGCTCGACCAGCGGCCGCGGGGCCACCACCCGGTTCGCCTGCACGATCTGCTCGATCAGGTCGCGCCGTAGCTGGGCGTCGGCGTCGCGCTGGGCCTCCTTCTCGAGATCCTCCCGCACCGCCTGGCGCAGGGCGTCGAGCGACTCGAAGTCCCCGACCTCGCGCGCAAACGCGTCGTCCAGCTCCGGCAGATGCTGGCGTTTGACCTCCTGCAGCGTCAGGCGGATGGCGCGCGTCTGGCCGCGCTTCGCCTCCTCGGGAAAGTCGGGCGGGAAGCGGACCGTGGCGTCGAGCGTCTCGCCGGGGAGCATGCTCATGATCCGCTCCTCGACCTCGGGGATCGCCTTTCCCTCGCCCAGCACGATGTTATAGGGTTTCGGATCCTTGACTTCGTCTCCCTCGCGCGTCGCGATCGTCCCCTGCACCAGGTCCTTGAGCGCCGGTTTCTCACCCACCACCGGCACCCACGGCGCCTTCTGCTCGCGCAGCGCGGTGAGCTGCGCCAGCACCTGCTCCTCGGTGACCTTGGGCACGGTGCGCTTGAGGTGGAACTTCCCGATGCGCTCGAGTGTCAACTCAGGCTTCACCTCGACGTGGAACTCGAACGTCACCGGGCCGCCCGCGGCGGGGTCCCATTTGAGGTTGTGCACGTGCGGGTCGGCGACCGGCTTGAGGGCTTCCTGCGCCAGTGCCGCCTTCCAGCTCTCGCGAATCAGCTCCTCGAGCGCCTGCTGCCGGATGTCGTCGGCGAACTGTTTCTTGACGAGCGCGGCCGGCGCCTTGCCCTTACGAAACCCCGGGAGCCGGGCGCGGCGCTGGTAGGCGGACGTGGCGCGCGCTTCCGCCTCGTGTACCTGCTCCGGCGGTACGGTAACGGCCAGTGATGTGGCTCCCGGCTCTTCCGCCGTCTTGCGGACCTGAATGGCTGTCATGTGAGATTGAAATCTAATAGGCTCGGGGGGGTCAGAAACCGCAGCTTTTCCCAGCCTCTATTGGTTCTTACGTATCGCCCGGATTCTGCGATGCGGCCGCTCGCCCGGCGTCAGGTCGTCGTAGCGCACCACGCTGATCATGCCGTCGGGCTCGAGCACGGCGAGCATCACGTCGTCGAGCCTTGCCACGCCATGCTCGCGCAGGGCCTGGAGCAGCTCGTCGCGGGTGATACCGGCGCGCGCGCAGTGCTCCGCCAGGATCTTGCCGTTGTGAATCAGCATGACGCCCTCGCCCGCGAGCAGTCGCGAGAGCCGGCGGCTGCGGAACCTCCACCAGTCGATCACCCGATGCCAGGCGATCAGGACGCCGGCCGCGACCAATCCGCCGGCGAGGCTCGTGTCCGGTCCCACCATCGCGTTCTGCACCGCGTTCGCGATGATGAGGAGCAGCACCAGGTCGAACGTGGACATCTGACCGAGCTGCCGCGTGCCGGTGAGCCGCAGCCCCACCAACAACGCCAGGTACACGATCGACGTGCGCAGCGCGACGTCGAGCAGCACCGACCAGGGAGCGGTCACGGAAAGGAAGCTAGGTGTTTCCTACCGCCATCGCGATAGCCGGGCCCCTATTGCTATCCGTCCCTCGGCGCACAATTTGTAGGCCGCCCTTGTCCGCAGGCGCTCGGTGATGCGACCCTGTCGTCCGGTGAAGCGAGTCGCGCTGCTCACGGTGGTGTGTGGAGCGGCGGCGCTGGCGTGCGGGTTCGCCGACGTGTTCCGCTCCTCCGGCGTGGAGCGTGTGACCATCACCTACACGGGCGACTCGGTGTTGCACCGCGACAGCACGGTGCCCTTCGGCGTGGTGGTGGCGGCGGGCGGCACGCAGCTGGACCAGCCGCATCTCGGCCTCACGTCCTCGGACACCGGTGTGTTCGTCGTCACGGCCGGGCAGGACTCGCTCTTCGCCAAGAAGGTCGGGACGGCGACGCTCACGATTCGACTCGAGAGCTCGCTCCTCACCGACAGCGCGCCGACCCTGGTGCAATTACTCAAGGTGCTGCCGTGAAGTGCTTCAAGTGCGGCGCCGAGGTCCCGCCGCCGGCCCGATTTTGCGGACACTGCGGCACGTTCGCGGGCGATCCCCACGAGGCCACGCTGCTGGTGCCTGAAGAGGGTGGCGACGACCTGCTCCAGCGCCTCCGCATGGTGCTCGCGGGAGAGTACGAGGTGGAGCAGGAGCTGGCACGGGGCGGGATGGGGGTGGTGTTCAAGGCCGTGGAGCTCGCGCTGCGCCGGGTCGTCGCGCTCAAGGTGTTGCCGCCGGAGCTCGGCCTCACGGCTCACGCCGTCGAGCGGTTCAAGCGCGAAGCCCGCATGGTGGCGGAAATCGATCATCCGAACATCATCCCCGTGCACCGGGTCGGGCAGATCGGCGGCATTCTCTTCATCGTGATGAAGTTCGTCGAGGGGAAGTCGCTGGACGCCATTATCCAGGCGCAGAGCGCGCTCCCCCTCGCGGTTGCCCTGCATGTGTTGCGGGCGGCGGCGCGTGCCCTCGCGTACGCCCACGCGGCCGGGATCGTGCACCGCGACGTGAAGGGCGCCAACATCCTCGTGGATTCGGACGGGCGCGTGATGGTGTCCGACTTCGGGGTCGCGCTGCGCTCCTCGGACGTGACCCTCACGGCGGACGGCACCGTGATCGGCACACCGGCGTTCATGAGCCCGGAGCAGTGCGCGGGCCGCCGCGCCGGCCCGCAGAGCGACCAGTACTCGCTCGGCATCGTGGCGTTCCAAATGCTCGTCGGGTCGGTGCCGTTCCACGCGGACACGCTCGCCGGGGTGATGCACCATCATTTCTTTTCCCCGGTCCCCGACGTGCGCGTGGTGCGCGACGACGTGCCGGAGCAGGTGCTCGACGTGGTCAACCGCGCCTTGAGCAAGGAGCCGGGGGGACGGTTCGCCACCACGCGCGACATGCTGGCGGCCATCGAGGCGATCCCGTTCGGGGAGGGTGACCGCCGCGACGCCGAGCGGGCCCTGCGCGAGTTGGTGCGAGGCGGTGCCGTCCCGAAAATCGCCGCCCGTGCGCTTCCCGCTCTCGTCGACGCGCCAACGGCGGCATTGAACGCGGCGGCGCACCCCCCTCGCCGCCTGGGGCCGAGGGCGCGGATGGCGGGTGGCGCAGCAGGCCTGGTAGTCATCGGTGTCGCATGGTGGCTCACCCGTCCGAGCGGTGGTGCGGCCAGCGGCCCGCGCTCCGATTCCGTCGGCGCTCGAGTCGAGCCGGGGCGGACGCCTCCTGCGGCTGCGCCGGCCGGCCGACGCACGACGGGCCCGGTTGGCCGGCTGCGGCTACTCACGACGCCTCCCGATGCCGAAATCGTCATCGACGGGCGCCGAGTGGGGGTCGGCTTCGTCTTCGATCAGGAGTTCGCCGCCGGGGCCCGGCGCCTGGAGGTGCGTGCCCAGGGCTACGACACGTTCGATACGACCGTCGTCGTCCAGCCGGGCAGGACGCTGTCGCTCGGACGGGTCACGCTGCGCAGCCGCGGCCGCGGATGAAGCGGCTTCTGGTCGCCGTCGCCCTCGCGGTCGGCCTCGTCCCCGCGCTCGCCGCGCAGCGCGGCACCGCGGAGTTGCTGCGCCAAGCGCACGAGTTTTACGAGCAGCTCGAAGTGGAGCGCGCCTTGCCGCTGCTCCGTGAGGTCGTGTCACCCGCCTGGCCGTTCCCGGTAGCGCCGGAGCAGCGGGTGGACGCCTACAAGTATCTCGGCGCCTGTCTCGCCCTCGCCGGCAAGCGGGATTCAGCCGTACTGTATTTCCGCGCGGCGGTCGAGCGGGACCCGTTCACGGAACTCGATCCCGGAGTCTTCACGCCGGCGCAGCTCGCCACGTTCGCCGAGGCCCGCCGCCGCACGTTCGCGGTAGCCGCGCGCCCGGTCGCGGCGGCCCGCGTCGATCCCCGCACCGAGCACGTCCCGTTCACCATCGTCACCACCCATGCGGCCGCCGTGGAGCTGTCGCTCCGACAGGTCGGGGAGGGAGGCCAGGTCCGCGTCCTCCAGGCCACGATCGACGGCGTGCGGGAGGTCTCGTGGGACGGGCTCCTCGCCGACCGGCGGCTCGCCCCGCCCGGCCGCTACGAGCTGACGCTGGTCGGTCGCAGCCAATTGTCGGGCTCGAGAGACTCGACGCGGGTCTTCTTTGATCTCCGTCATCAGCTCGAGCCCCTCGCAGACACGGTGCCGGACCTCGATCCGCGGGCGCTGCTCCCGGAGCAGATCCCGCCGTCGGCCGCTCGGGTCGATCTTGCGAAGGGGCTCGGTGTGGCGGCTGCCACGCTGCTCCTCGCGGGCATGGCCAACGCCGATCTGCACGGCGACCTGAAGGCGGGTGCGGGCGTCGTCGCCGGCGCCGCCGCGGTCACCGGGATCGTCACGACCATCGTCCACCGGCGGCACCGCGCGATTCCCGAGAACGTCGCCGCGAACGAGCGGCGGCGCGGTGAGCGGCGGGCGACCAATGAGGCGATTCGCCGGCGCAACTTGGAGCGGATCGCCGCGACCGTGCTCGTCGTTTCACCCGCCGCCGGGGCCGGGCCGCCGCCGTGAGGGCCGCCGCGGTCCTGCTCGGCTTGTTGCTCGCTGCCCCCGCGGCGCCCGCGCAGCGCGCCGTGACCGTGACGCCGACCGTCTCGCTCGTGGAGCACCGCGTCGACGCCGGGTTCGGGGTCGAGCGCTCGCTCGGCCCCGTGATCGGTGCAGTGGGCGCCGTCCAGCTCGGCCCGCGTCTCACGCTCGCGCTGCGCGCCCTGGGCGGCTCGCTCTACGGAGCGCGCAGCGTGCTCGACCGCGACGTAGGGGAGCTCGGGCTCGCAGCACGGGTCCGAACGGCGTCATGGCTGGACCTGGAGGCCGGCGCGGCCCGCCGCACCTACGCGACCAGCGTCGCCCGCCAGGGCTGGACCCTGATCCATGCCGGCGCTGCCGCCCGGGCCGCCTTCGCCGGCAACGCGATCGCGGGCGTCGCGAGCGCGGCGCTGCTCCCTGTCGTGTCGGTGCCCGGCCTGCCCAACCCCGACCACGCGTTCCGCGCCCGGACGGGCATCGAGTATCGCATCCGCTCCACCAGGCTCGCCGTCGACTACTCGCTCGAGCGGTACGACTTCCCCATACAGCAGGGTGTGCGACGGCTGGAGCAGCTGTCCGCGCTCACGCTGCGGCTCGACGTGCGCATGCGGTAAGTGACCCGCGGCGCGGGTCAACCGACGGCCACAACCGGAGTGCGCGGCGTCACCCCGCACATCGTGGCACCGGGTCCATAGTGGTGCGGAGCCGAGAGACAAGCCGGTTCGAGCAAGCCCCGTGGCGCCCGCGAGGTGGCCGACGGGGCTTGGTGTTTCTCGGGGTCCGGACACCTACTCGAAGGAGGACGCATGCGTTTCGGATTGCACCTGGCCGCCGCCGTGGCGGCCGCGCTGGCCGCGACGACCGCCGCGGCGCAGAAGGCGACGACGGGCAATGGGGCACCCAGCGGATCGCATTTCAATCTCAATATCATCGGCGTCTCTCATGACAAGAGTCCCAACATGAACAAGGGGGGCGGCGACGTCATCTTTGTGGACCTCGGGACGAGGACGGGCGATGCCGTGACGACGAAGATTCTGCTCAGTCAGTCGGCCGACAGCACCTTCGAGGTGCTCGACAAGAACGGCACGGACGGCGAAGCGTCCTTCGCGCTTCCCGTCCCGGGCACGTACACCGTCTGGGCGCGCGCGCTCGGCACGCCGGGCGGGCAGTCCAAGATGGCCACCTGCGCGACGTTCATCGATCCCACGACTGGCACGCCGACGCTGCTGTGTTCGACGGAAAACGAGGTCTTCGTGCGCGGGACGGGCAAGAGCAGCTTCCGCAACGTGACCACCGCGCTCACCACCATTACCCTGGTAGCGGGGAGCCCGGCCGAGCTGGCGTGCGCGACGCCGACGGTGAGCCTGTTCGCCGCGTGCTTACAGGATTTCCTCTGGCAGTACGACAACAACGGCCTGAAGCTGCTGCAGGTGCGGTTCTACCCGAACTAACACTCAACAGTCGGTCGGCGCCCCGCGGCGATGGGGGCGCCGACCGACCGGTCATCGCACGTCGTACGCCGTGACGGGTTTCCCCTGCAGGTACTTGTCGAACCAGCTCACGATGTGCTGCAGCCGCTCCACCCGGTGCACCGGCTTGCCGGAGCGCGACAGCTCGTGTGATTCGCCCGGAAAGCGCACCATCACAGTCGTCTTGCGCAGGTACTTGAGCGCGCGGAACATCGCCTCGCCGCCCTGATTGGGCGGCGCCCGCAGATCTTCGTCGCCCAGGATGAACATGATCGGCGTCGTGACGCTGTCCGCGTAGCGCACCGGCGAGCGGACGAGGAACTCCTGAGGATCGCGGAACGGTGTGGAGCGGAACCACGACGGCTTGAAAAGCGTGAAGTCCGCCGTGTACCAGAACCCGAGCCAGTCAGCCACGTCGCGCTGCGACACGGCTGCGGCGAAGCGGTGGGTGTGCCCCACCGCCCAGTCGGTGAGCAGCCCGCCGCCCGATCCGCCCGTGACGCCCAGCCTGGTCGAATCCACGTAGCCGCGGCGGATCAGGGAATCCACCGCGACCATCAGGTCCCGATAGTCGTCGCCGGGGTACTTGTACTGGATGATGTTGCCGAACTCCTGTCCGTACGTGGTGCTGCCGCGCGGGTTGGGATAGAGCACGACGTACCCCCGCGCGGCCAGCCACTGCATCTCATGAAAAAAGATGTACCCGTACGCCGTGTGCGGCCCGCCGTGGATGTTGAGGATGAGGGGGTACTTCCGGCCGGGCGTGAAGCCCACCGGCTTCACGATCCAGGTCTCGATCTTCCTGCCGTCGAAGCTCGTGTACCAGAAGTCCTCCGGCGTGACGAGCCGAAGCTGCGCGAACAGCGAGTCGTTGACGTGCGTGAGCTGGCGCATTTCCTTGGTCGCCGGGTCGAGCACGTAGAGGTCGGGGAGATGCGTCGGGTCGCCCAAGGTGAGCGCCAGGCGCTTCGCGTCGGCGGACGCCGTGTACGTGAGCACCGCGTGGTCACCGGAGGTGAGCGGCTCGCGGGCCCCCGTCTGGGCGTCGAACCGTACCAGATTCGAGCGCCCGTGCTCGGTCGTGGCCACGATCACGGCGCGGCCGTCCGCGGTCCAGATGTTCGGGCTCGACCCCTCGCCACCACGGGGGGGCGCCTGGTCGCCCAGCACGGCGCCGCCCATGTCGAAGTCGTAGTTGGCGGTGAGGTTCTTTACCTGACGGTCGCGCGAAACGAACAGGTCGGATTGATTGTACGAGCGCGTCGCCGGCGGATTGAGCCAGCCCCGGAACGCGATCGCCCGTCCGTCCGGCGCGAGCGCCGGGCCGAAGATCGGACCATTGATGTCCACCACCGTGTCGGGGGCGCCGCCGGCCGCGGGGACCGTGTAGACGTTGTTGTCGGGCGGGTAGTAATACGACTCGGCCATGCGGTCCGAGACGAAGTAGATGCGCGCTCCGTCGCGGCTCCACTGTGGCGCGTTCTCGTCGAAGGCGCCGGACGTCACTTGATGCGCCTTCGCCGGCTGGTCGCCGGGCAGGACACCCGGCACCGTCCAGATGTGGGCGTGCTCGCCGGGGTCGACATACCCTTCGTCGTCGGCGCGGAACTCGGCCTCGGTGATGACCCGCACGTCGCTCTTCGGCTCGTCCTTCTTGTCGGTCTTGACGAGGTCTTCCGGCGCGGTCGTGCTCGTGAAGGCGATCGTCTTCCCGTCGGGCGACCAGGCGGCTGGCCCGGCGCCTTTCGGCAGGTCGGTGAGCTGCTGCGCCTCGCCACCGGCCAGCGACAGGAGGTAGAGCTGGGTGTGGCCGTCCTTGGGACGCAGGAAGGCGAGCGTCGAACCGTCGGGCGACCAGCGGGGCGCGCCGTCGTGCGGGCCGCTGGTGATGCGCCGAGCCGGCGAGAGGCCGTCGGTCGCGACGAGCCAGAGGCTCGTCTCGTACCCGTCGTGCTTGGCGTTCACGGTGACCAGCGCGTACGCCGCCCGCCGCCCGTCGGGCGCGATCTGCGGGCTCGCCACCCAGCGGAACGCGAACAGGTCGCTGTCCGAGATGGCGCGCTGCTGCGCCGAGAGCCCGGGCGCGCACACCAGCCCGGCGAGCGCGATAATGAGAGTGGGGCGCATGCGATCAGTGACCTCCCGGCTCGGGCACCGTGGGGAGGGGATAGGCGCTCCGCAGCGCCGTGAGGTACTCGTCGTACAGCGCCTTGAGTCCCTCGAACTCCCGTTGCACGGTCGCGCGATACGGCGTGTCGGTGGCGAAGTGGTACAGCACCCCGGCCATCGCCTGAGCGTCGAGCACGAAGCCGTGATGGCCCACGGGACCGAGCGCGTCGGCTTCCATCTCGAACGTGTGGTAGCCGCCGTTCGAGCTGTGGGCCGTCACGCCGACACCCGGGATCTGCGTGGCGACGGTCCCGGTCTCCTCGTAGGGGAGGGGGCGTCCCGGCTCGTCCTCGAGCTTCGTCGCGCCGAGCTGCTTCAGGTACGCGAACGCGACGTCGTTCAGGGCGGCGACCGAGATACCGTCGCGCGATTCGGAGTCGGCCTCGATACGGACCTTGGTCCCGGTGGCGAGGGCGGCGGCGCGGGCCGCGTCGTTCACCCGCTCGAGCACCTGCGCGAGATACACCTGATCGGGGTAGCGCAGCCAGAACTCCGCGACCGCGCGGTCAGGCACCACGTTCGGCGCCTTGCCGCCCTCGGTGATGATGCCCTGAATGCGCGTCTCCGGTCGCAGCGTCCTCCGGATGGCGTCGATGTGGTTGAACAGCTCGATCACGCCGGTGAGCGCATCCCGTCCATCCCACGCCTGCAGCTGATGCGCCGGCGCGCCCGAGAAGATGTAGCGCACCACGTCGATGTTCATGCAGCAGCTCCCGAAGCCCGGGCCGGGCGCCTGGGTGGCGGTGGAGGAATGCGAGCGCACCAGCACGTCCGCGCCCTTGAACACGCCGGCCTGATACATCGTGGTCTTCGCTTCCGGCGAGCCGATTTCTTCGGCGGGCGTGCCGTACACGGTGACCGTGCCCGGAGTCTTGGACGCCGTGAGGAACTCCGCGACCGCGAGGGCCGCGGCCATGCCGACGGGACCCTGCGCGCTGTGCTGGTCGCCGTGAAAGTCTCGCGTGGTGCCGCGCAGCGCGTCGTACTCGAGGATGACGCCGAGATCCGGACCCGGTGTTCCCTTCTTGTAGCGCGCGACGAAGGCGGTCTTCAAGCCCGCCACGCCGGTCGTCACGTCGAAGTCGTGCGCCTGGAGATAGTCGGTGAGGATCTTCACCGAGCGCTCTTCCTTATAGCCCGTCTCGGGATGGCGGGTGATGTCGTCGGCCATGGCGAGGAGCTCCTGGTCCATGAGCTGCTTGGCCCGGGCCAGCACGGCGTCGCGGCGTGGATCGCGGCCGCCAGTCAGCCGCGCCACGAGCGGCGGCAGCGCGAGCGAGCGCTCCAGCGCGTTCATGCGGCGGACGACATCGGCCGCGGCGCTGCGTTCGGTGGGCGTTTCCTGGGCGGCGGCGCCGCGCCAGGCGGTGGCGAGCACCAGGGTGGCGAAGCAAAGCGAGCGGTGCATCACGCGATCCTCGGGGGCAGCTGGTGGAGCGGGAAAACTGCGCCACGCGCGCGCCACTCGCTACCCTCGAGGCCCGACGGGCCCGGGTCTAGAGGACGACGAACTCCCGCGTGCGGGCCTGGTGCTCCAGGCGGGCGATCCAGCGGGCGAGGTGCAGCACCTGGTGCGGCCAGCTGCCGACGAAATGCTCCTCGAGCTCCTCGCCGTCGCCCCAGGAGTAGAGGGCGTAGTGCTTGTGCAAGTAGTGGTCGAACTGGAAGTACGCCGGGTTTGAGCCGTTGGCGTATTCGAGGCGGGTGACCTGGGCGCCGGTGGTCGTCTCGCTGTCGGCCACGCCCCAGCGGAATGCACGCGGGTTCAGCGTGGTGCCGTGGAGCAGGGCGCCAACTTCGATGCGTTGGGAGGCCAGCAACAGCTTTTTCTTCGACATCCCGGTAACCCTAGGTCTGTGCACTGCCCTGTGCAATTTGTGCAGTTACACGGGAGTGTCAAGCCCACGTCACCGGCGTTACCGGGGCGCTCCGGCCGGCATCCTCGGCAATGTCACCAATCGGCCACTCGCCATGACGACGACCCCGCGCCTGGACAATCTGGTCGAACAAGTCGAAGGGGCGCTGCTCGAGCGCCAGCATCTGCTTCCCAGGGGGGTCGCGGTGCGCGAGGTGGCCAGCCGGATCGTGGAGTGCTATCGCGATCTCGCCGACGGGGCGTCCGGGTTCTGGGTGGCGCGCCCGCGCTGGGCGGCGGCGGAAGGCCGTCCGGCGGGTCGGGCGCTCTACGAAGTGCTGCGCGCGGACGGACGGGTCGGCGTGTGGGATGCCCTGACGCTGGACGAGGGTGAGCTGATTGCCGACGCGCTCACCAAGCTCTCCTTGTAGGCGGCCTCGCTCGATCTACTCTTCGGCTTTTATCTCGCCCTTCGTCAGGTAGCGCTCGTCCCAGGCGACGGCGAACACGCCCTGGCACTTCGGGCACGCCATTTTCCCGGGCCGCCCCTCGAGCGGCGCCCGGGTGCGGCACACGGGACAGACCCCGTAGGGAGTGCCCAGCCCCGGCGGCAGCTTGCTGGCGTCGCGCGCCCGGGGCACCACGGACCAGCGCAGTGGCCGCCCGAGCACCACTTCGAGCAAGCGTCGCGGCACGCCGATTGGAAAGCGTTGCACGTCGAGGAAGACTTCCGAGGGCGTGAAGCGGGTGACGCGGTACCACGCGCCGCGGCGGAGGCCTACGTCGGCCTCCACGCGCAGCCGCGCCCACGCGAGCTGCAGCTCCTGAACAGGAACAGACTGGTCCATCGAGATCCGCAGCTCCGCCGCTTGGCCGCAGTACGTTGGACCCCGGCCGTGTACGGCGTCAACCCCGTTGGTGCGCAGTTCGGAGCGACCACGCGTGACGGCAATCACCGTTCCACGCGAGCGGGCGGCGGGCTCGATTCGAGTGACGCCCGTACCAAGCGGATGGGTCCCCGTGGCACAAGGGATGCCATACGCTGCGATGCTGCAACACTTGTCGACTGGGCGACAGCGGAGCTACGGTTCATGTGTCGAGATAGCCAACCGACACCCGGATGACAGTTCCCATGACGAGATGGTCCGCGCTGATGGTTGACGACAACCCCGCGATGCGCGAGGCGATCGCGCGCTCGTTGGCGCGACGTGGCTGCGCGGTGACGACGGTGGCTGACGCCGCCGAGGCGCTTGCGTCGCTGCGGCGACAATCGTTCGACGTCATCGTGACGGACTTGAACATGCCGGAGCGCGGCGGGCTGTGGCTGTGGCGCCAGGCGGTGGTGTTGCGCCCGGAGCTGCGCGGCCGCTTCGTGCTCATCGCGTCGGAGCCGCTGCCGGATCCGCGTGCCATGGATCTGTTCCTCGAATCCGAGCGTTTCCTGCTGAAGCCGCTGTCGCTCGACACGCTGTGGCGGCTGGTGGAAGAGGCGCTGCAGGGTACGCCGCAGCCGGGGAAGGCCGGTCGCGCCGAGTCGCGCCCCAGACCGGCAGACAGAGTCGGCGGCGCCCCTTGAGCCCGGCCGGGCCGGGCACCTAAGTTGGGCACCATGGTGCGCGGACCGACCCCCATCAACATTCTACTGGTCGAAGACGACCCCGCCGACGTGGAGCTGACGCGGCGCGGGTTGGGCCGCGGCAAGGTGCAGAACCGTCTCTGGGTCGTGGGGGACGGCCTCGACGCTCTCGCGTTTCTGCGGCGGGAAGGGCCGCATCACGGTGTGCCGCGGCCCGACCTCGTGTTGCTCGACTTGAAGCTCCCCCACCTCGACGGCCGCGACGTGCTGCTGCGCATCCGCGAGGAGCCGCGCTGGCACGAGCTCCCGGTCGTCGTGCTCACCGGATCTGACGGCGAGCATGAGCAGCTCGCGGCGCTGGCCGCCGACGGATTCCTGACCAAGCCGGTGGACTTCGCGCGCCTGAGCGAGGTCATTCTGCGCATCGCCGGTCTGGGATGGGCCATCGTGCGGGTGCCCGCCGCGGGGCGGGACGCGGGCGCCCGGCGCGGCGCCGCGCGACACTGACCCACGGGTGTCGCGCACCGGCACCCCTCCCCGGTGTGCATCTTGTGCAGTTTGATCCCACCCGACATGATTAAGGTGCAGCACCTGGTGCATGGCCGGGCCGTCGGGTCATCGCCACTTTGCGTCCGCCGTCCAGGACCGCACGCCTGGCGGCGGCGCATTGTTTTCGGGACGGATGCGACCGGAGGGACTCGAACCCCCACGGGTTGCCCCACAGGATCCTAAGAGCGCGCCCAGGGCCGCGGCATCGAACGCCATCGACGGTCATCAGCGCGCATGCAAGGAGTTACCTGCGGGTCCGGACGAGTGTGACGACTGATAACGCCCGATGCCGCCGAATGCGGAGGCGGTCAGCTGGCGGTCAGCCTCACGGTGCGACGGCCTGCCGCTCTTACAACGACAAAACCGAGGCGACTGGAAGCGCCGCTTTGACCTGGGCGAGCCAAGTCGCTCGGTCGGTACCGACGTAGGTTAGCTCCCCCTGAAGTGGCATGCCGCCCAGGTAGAGGAGCGTCACACGCGCGGTCTGATAGCGACGCTCCTCCTCTTTCACTTTCACGGTGACCTCGCCGAGGACAACACGATAGTTGTGCACTTTCCGCAGCGCGAAGTCGAAGTCCAAGTCCGCCGACGCCAGATGAAGGTCCACAATGTAGGACTCACTCACCAGCGTCACTCTCACCAGAACCGGGCCGTCGGGTCCCATTTGCCATGATGGCAGAGCGGCCCGGAACTCTTCTGGCGAGAACGCCGTCGCTTCCTTGACTAGTGCACCCAAACGAGTGCCGGGCTGGAGGTCGAAGATGGCGGTGAGTTGCGCCTTGAAGTCGGTCATGAGGAAGATTCCTTCTTGCTTGCGGAAACGGAGTCGCGAAGCTGCATGAGAAGACCGTCGGCGAGGTGAATCATGTGCCCGAGCTCGCGTGCCACAAAGCGTGGATCCTTTGGATTCCACTGCCACTCAGCTGGCTCGTCCGGCGTGTCACGAGCCCCCTCGTAGATGGCGTGCGCCGATTCCCAGACGCGTGTTGAGAGATCAGTGCCAACTTGCACCTCGCAGGTGATGGTCGTCGGTGTCACTCCACCGCCGAACCGAAAGTAGACCTCCGCCTGAAACGTCACGTGCTGCGCGAAATAGCCCTCCAAGCTGCCGACCCACTGCCGTTCCGTACGCACGCCTAGCGTCTTGCCGAGGTCGTTCAGGCGACTGGCGAGGAACTGGACACCATCAACGAACTTGCACGAAATCCTAGTGCGTACCAGGTCGTTCAGCTGAGGAATCGGGGGGCCGCCGGTGCCCAGCGCAGACTGGCAAAACACGGCGTCGCGGCTACACTTACTCAGAATCTTACTCCGGATACGATCTTCACCCTTGGCCACAAAGTCAGGGAGTTGGCCAGCGAGGGCGCTTCCGTGAGTCCTCTTCCGATACTCCGCGCCCCATTCCGGGAGCCGAGCACGCACCTCTGTCCAGAAATGACCTGCGGAGACTTCCCGGGCCCACTGCTCGCAGTTTTGGCCTAACGTTGGCCAGTAGCCTGGAACCCTGAGATCAGGCCACTTTCTGCCAAGCTCGTCCAGCCAGTCTTGATCGGTCTTGGGACTGCTGGTCTCACTCGGCACTCAATGGCTTCCTCGACGATCCTGCGGGATGGTAGCCAGTGGCCGGGGCAGGGTCTAGGTCATGTTTGCGGCACCGAGGGGCGGGAATGCGACACGGCCCGCCAGCTTCAAAGCCCGCTTGTTAGGCAGCAAGTGGCAACGGCCGACGCGTGCGGCTGCAGGTGGAGCAAATGCCTCCTCGTTCAGGGCGAGGCGACCAGCAAATGAGCTGTCGGAAACCGCAAAGTGGACCTGCCAAATGCGCCCTGTGCTGCTATCAAGAAGCAACGATGTCCAAATGTTCTGTGTCGGCGTGAGCGTGAACCGAGAGTTGGGGCAAATGGGAGCAGGGGCTTTGTGCTCCCTTTGGACGCCCTGGGCGGCAACGGCGCGGTAGGCTGGTGAGATCAAGCTGAGTGCCAAGCCGAGTGAGGCGCAGTGTGTAGCTATCATGGCCGTTCGATGCCTTGGTGTGGTCTGCCTAACGGATCGCCCTTAAGCTGCGGGCGGACACTGGGCGCCGCCAGGGCCCTTCTTGCGGCACGGAGGGGCGGGACTGCGACAGCTTCCCGCGCTCGACCACACGGCACATTATTGCATGCTGGACCGAATTGCCCCCGGGTGGTAACACCATGCCCACTATTCGTGAGGAGTACGCTCGACGGCGCAAGCTGATCTCCTCGGCTTCGTGGGATGAGATCAGTGAGCGGGTGCGGGCGATCATGGCGTGGATGCTTAGTGTGCCGAATATCGCGTCCGTCGTCGACGGCCTCGAACGGACAGTAAACATCGACGACATGCTTCGCCGCAAGCAGGATCACATGCCACCGCCGACAGGGACTGTGGAGGAGGTCGCCCGGTTGGGGGTCTACATTCTCAGGCAGGTCCACGGTGGTCACGACTTTGCCGCGTTCGGTTTGGGTCTCAGCATCCAGACTCCATACGTAACGGACGGCCCGTCGATCACCCATGAGATGCGGACCCGTTACGTTAACCCCGCTCTCGACTACATCGACGACGAGCTCCGTGCGCTTGAGTCCGGAGCCACGCCAGAGGCAGTTCTCAAGGAACGTATGAGCCTGTTGTTTGGGCATAAGTTCGCCCAAATGTTTCCCATCACCGCTAATCGGCTTCAGAAGGCATCGGCAGAGATAAGCGAGGCTGACTCCGCCACCCAATGGTCGAGCGTAGCCAATTCATGTAGGCAGTGCCTGCTCGAATTTATAGGCGAGCTCCGGCGCCAGCGTGCCTTGCCGGCCACCACCTTAAAGGACGACGACTTTAAGGGCCACGCCAAAGCAATTCTCACAGCCGTGCGCAAGGATGTGGACGACTCCTCCGCACGTCTTGAGAGGCTAGTGGCAGCGAGTTGGGACTATGCGCAAGCGGTCACACACAAGCGACCGGCAGACCGCGTCCACGCGCAGATCGTCTTTACCTGGACCGCGCTTTCCATCCTTGAGCTTTGGCGGGCCACGACACCACGATCATGAAGGTCAGCATGCCCTGGAGGTCGATGGAGGTGTCTTAGAGCAGGCTCACCAGAACGCCCGGCCCGAGGCGTTCAGCTCATGGACGGCCCGGTGCATCTCGTCGTCCACGATCTGGTACACGGCCATCGCCACGGCGTCGCTCTTGTCGCAGGAACGCCCCACACGCGCGGTCCAGTCGGCCTTGGATTCCAGTTCCACCTTCCCGCCGCTCGCGCTCGGACGCCAGCGCAAGCTCATCAACTCATCAAAGAGCCCTTCATCCTCGGGCAACCCAAGCGTGCCCTGCTCCAACGCCGTGCGCAGGGCCCAGTAACTCTCCGTGCGCTTGTTGGCGAAGGCGACGCCGCCCGGTCCCTCATTCACCGCTTTTTCGCTCCCGGCGAAGTCGATGACCTTGTAGCCATGACGTCGGAGGAGATCGGCCACCCCGCTCCCCACCCCGACGACGTCAATCACGATCCAGCCCCAGCCCGGTTGCGCCGGGCCGAGGCCCCGCCGGATGCCGTGGCGGTGCGCCACATCAATCACGCGCTGGGCCGTGTCGATGAGATCGCGGTCGGCCCACGTCACGAGTTCCCGTACCACGCGGTCGCTCAGGGCGGCCACGGCCGTCTGCGCACTCCCGAAGCGCGCAATGTCGGCGGCGAGGATCGGTTGTGTGGATCCGGCGGGCGGCGGTGCGGCGGCGGCCCGGGCAGCGGCGCGCTCGAGCCAACTGCGCGCCCGGATCAGCCCTTCCTCCGTCCCCTCCGGGAACACGCCCAAGATGTGCGCGCGGTAGTAAGCGCTCCCCGCGCCCCAGGCGTGCGCGATGCGCGCCACCTTGGCTTCGTCCGGGCCTCCGGGAATGGCGGGCTCGGCGTGGGTGAGGTTCGGGTGGTCGAGACAACTGATCTGCACCACGGCCCACCCGCTGGTCGGGCGCGTGATCTGATAGAAGCGGCCCGCGGGCGAGATCGGGTTGCCGAGACACAGCACCTTGTCCGGCATCCAGGCGGAGACCGCCTCCCACACGTGATCCCCGAGCCCTTGCGCCTCGCTGAGGACGACCATCAGCCGCGGCGCGTGATACCCGGTGAGCGTGCTCAACTCACTTCCCGCGCGCGCGACAATCCCGGCGTCCTCGTTCCCGGGCACGCGCAGGCTCATCCGGTACAGATCCGTACCGAGCCCTGGGTGCCAGAGGGCGGCGACTTTGCTCATGGAGATATCGGTGACCTGTTGCTCGCCGCCGCTCATGAGCAGGATCTTGGCCCCGTGCACGTGGACCTCGAAGAGCATCACACAGGCGGCCACGAAATCCTTTCCCACGGCATTCCCCGACATCACCACCGTCAGCGGATGCGTGAAGAAGGTGGCGGCGACGGCGCGCTGCTTGGACCAGAGGTAGGGCACCCCCAACTCCTCCCGGCAGAACGCCAGGAAACCCTCCAATGGGGGCGTGGTGTGGTACGGGGTGAAATCGCGCTGCGTCCCGGCGTGCGCCGCCACGAGGGCATCCACATGGTCGGTGAGGCGATCAATGCGGGCCGGAGAGGTCATCGGGTGGTCTTGGTGGTGGACTCGTAGGCTTTGAGTTTCCGCTCCGCTTCGCGGACGCGCTTCAACAAGTCCGCCTTGTCGGTCGCATGCACGAAGGTCGTGACCGAGCGGTTGGCCTCGCGGACCGTGGCGGGATCCAACTGCCCGCTGACGCCGAGCTTGAAGAGCCAGGCCGACACGGTGACCGCGTCGTCCATGGTGGTGAGGGGCGGGACCGCCTCCTCGTCTACGACGCGCACCGCCTTCCCCAAGCGGGCCCGCGCGGCGTGCGTCTGGCCACCGCGGGCGCGGCTCTCAGCGTCGAGCGGCATCGGTCAGCGGCGCTCCAAGATCCGACGGCGGGCATCCCGCCTCCTTGGCTCGGCGGCGTTCAGCGCACCGTCGAGGACCGCCGGATGATCTGGAAGGAGAAACGCCGGGGCCAGCCGTGGCCGGCTGCTTGCGGTGAGCGCTATTCCTCCGCCCCTCACCCCGGCGCCGCTCACGCCGCTGGCCGGGGACGGCGGTTCACCCCCCGCGGATCGGCGTCCCGCGCGGCGGGGTCGCCGGGGCGGAAGGGCGCGAGGCCGCTCACGTCGGGGACGGGCTGGCGCGCCACGGCCCCCGGCAAGTGCCGCTGCACGACCTGGAGCGCGGCGTAGACGACCGCGTCGTTCTCCGCGATGGCGCGCTCCTGGAGGTCCGCGAGTACGTCCTGGACCGGGCTCTGGGGGGTCAGCGTGGTCATGTGGTCCTCCGATGGGTTGATAGTTAGGTCGGCCGACTGCCGCGGTCCGGCAGGCGGATCGGCGCCACGCCCTCGGACGAGCGGCTGCCGCCGACGCGGCCCGTCCCGTCCGCCGCGCGCAAGCCATAGGCGGTGAGCGTGTCCTGCGCGTCGGTGGCGGGCAGCGCTTGCTCCACGAGGGCCACCGGATCGTCCGGCGGCCCGAACGCCAGTTGCAGCGGGGCGCGGTACACGGGATCCAACTGGCCGGATTGGAGCAGGCTGTTGGTGGCCGCGAGCCACGCCGTGAGCGCGCGGGCAAGGCGGAGCCGGACGTAGAAGGCGCTGTAAAAGCTCGCGTCCCGATACCGCGCCACCATCCGGCGCCACTGCGCCACGACGCTCTCGGCCAGCGCAGGGTCGGCGCCCCACTCCGTCCGGCGCATCCACAACACCGCGGCCACGCTCTCGATCAGCGCGCGATCCCCGTCGTCGGTCGGGTCGGCGGGGAGACTCTGGCGCAGCACCTCCAGCCCATACCGCACCGGCGCAATTGCCACCGTGCTCGCGATGCTGAGGATGTCGGGCCGGGCCTTGGCGAGCAGCAACTCCTTGCCGGGGTCCCGCATCAGCGGAAAGTCCTTGTACGCTTTGACGCACACCTTGGCGAGACTGGCGGCGCGCGGCTTCAACGCCGCGGCCACCGCGGCGAAGATGTTGCCCCGGGCCTTCAGCATCCCGTCCGCCGTGTAATCGTTGGCGACGCGCGCCAGCTGGAGGAACTGGCGGGCGAAGTCGTCCCCCACGCTGAAGAGCGCCGAGGGTTCCGCGCTGAACGCCGCCGTGGTGTCCAAGTAGCGGTCCACCTGCGCTGCCCCGGAGGCCATCGCGTCGCGCGGATCCGGCGGGGGCGGGGTGGCCCCCTCCGGCGGGCCGAGGTACGGGGCGAGTTGCTGATGGAGGTCAACGCTGGCTAGCTGCGCGCTCACGGGCGGCGCGTTGGGGCCAAAGCTGGGTGAGGCGACGGTGATGCCAGGACTCGGGGTGCTCGCCACAGCGCCTCCTCGGGAGTGCGGGCTGCGGCGAAGCGTAGCGGCGGTGAATTTCACCGAAAGGCCCGTGCCCGCGTGCGGAGCGTATCAAGCGGGACGGTGAGGGTGTCAGCCGCCTGTTGCTCGGCGGCGCGCCGAGTGAGCCCGGCCCGTTCCGCCGTGTCCGTCAGGATCCTCCACGCCAGCGATTCGGCGAGCCGGAGGAGGTCCTTGCGCCGACTCCAGCCCGGATCCGGCGCCGTCAACTCCGCGAGGATGACCGCCCACGCCTCCCCGAGCGCGGGCCGCTGCCGCAGCGTCTCCGTGAGATGGCGCTCCCGGTCCAGCAGGGCGCCCGGGGTCAACAGAAGGCGCGACCGCCGCACTCTCATGCGCGGGTGACGTGGTAGCCCGCTCGGGTGAGCGCAGCCGCGTACCCCGCCAGCCTCCGGCAGAGCGGCGTGCAGTGGATCTGCGGTCGTCCGTTGGAGCGCTTCGGGCTGAACGGCTGTCCACAGAACCGGCACGCCGGTGGGGGAAAACCAAACGACGTCGTTTGCGCCGCTGGGGATCCGGCGTCAGTCGGAGAGACGGCGGCCCGGAGCCGCGGCGGCACGCCGGGGACGTGGCTCATACCACCACCAGCCCCACACCACAACGCCACCATCGGCCCACCACTCGCGCACCACATCTGGAGGCGGTCTCCCGGCGGTCAGGCTGGTGATCGTTCAAGCGCGGCGCCCTCTTCCCGTGCCCCACCGCCTTTGGGATCCTGTGCGGATGAGCAGCTTGCCGCGGGGGAGCGTGCCGAACGCCGCTGGCGAGCGACGGGCTAAGACCGCTTCTTGCCTGGTGCATAGCGCGCCACCGAACGCGCGATGGCCGCCACTTCACGTTCGGGGAGTGGCGGGTGGCACCGCCGTGCATTCACCACCGCGAGCACCGCGGCAATCTCGTCCCGCTCCATCCCCTGGCGTCGCATAGTGCCGGCGAGGCTCGTCAACATGTTGTTGCGCGTGCCCTCCAACATCACTGCCCGGTCGCGCGCGTCCTCAGCCTCCGGCTCCGCTTCCGTGGCACACGCCGCTGCCCACAGCTGGGTCAAGCGGCGCAGGTATTCCGCGACCGTCTCCCCTGGCCGCATGTCCCACGTGGCGTCAAGCACGGGGCGGCTCACCGTCGTCCCGCCACGATCCACCGACTGATCCCCGTGGCGCTGTATCGGATCGTCCGTCGGCCGAGCCGTCGCACAAACGGCAACCCGGAGTGACGCCGGAGCCAACTCGGCGTCGTCCCGAGCATCCGGCTCGCTTCCTCGACGTCGAGCAGGCGGTCTGGCTCAGCGGCCCGCCCCGTGGCGATCCCGGTTCGCTGGAGGGCGGCCACGACCTTCTCGGCGACCAGCGTCGAGAACCGCTCCATGACGACCTCGAACTCGCTCATGCCCACGTCTCCCCCGGGGCCTCGTCATCCGATGGCGAGGCTCCGTCCTCGTGGTCTTCGACAGACTCTTCCTCCTTCTCTTGCGAATCGGGCCGTACACCCGTACAGTCGCCGCTAACTGCCTCGGACGGCGGGGCTTGGGACTGTACGGCTGGGTGTACGGGTGGGGGAACTGTACGGCCGTACACCTCCGGCTCCCGTTCACTCGGCCGTACAGTGCCATCTCCTAGCCGCCGTGGGAGTTCCGGTGCGGTGTACGGCTGTTTGGCCGAATTCGCAGGGGGCGGAGAAGATGAGGCAAACAGTTCATCAGGCGCGGGCAGGATGGAGCGCGGCTCGGGGATGGGGTCCGCAATGACGATCTTCGCCGGATAGCCCTTCCGCTGCTCGGCATTCGCGAGGTACCCGGCGTGAATCGCGCGCTGGACACGTTCCGCCACGGTCGCCTTCGACCGGTCCAGCGCCGCACTGAGCTCGGCGTAGCCGACCCCGGTCGAGATCTTCAGCTCAAGGACGGCCTCCACGGTCTCGCGCATCGTCTTGCTCACGTTGTCGAGCGTGATGGCGAGGACGTCGCGCAAGAGCCGGTAGGCGGCCTCGTAGTCACGGCGGTCGGCGAGGATCTGGCCCTGGGCATCCCGCTCGCGCTGGCGCTGGTGGAGTAACGCGTGCGCCTGCACGACGCCGAGGATCTGCTGAAAGTCCCGCCGCATGCGCACGTCATCGCAAGGGACCCGTTGCCCGAGTGCCTCAGCAAACGGGATCACGATGTGACGCTCCCCGACGAGCGTGAGCCAGCGCTGCGCCGCGTGCCACGGAGCGAACGTTGGGGCTGCGGCCGTCCCGTGCGCAGCGTGCTTGGCTTGGGCCGCAATGATCTTTTTGGTCTGGTCGGGATCGTCCGTGATCACGATGCGGAGGAGCCGGGTCGCGAGTTCGGGGTCGAGCGGCTTGGTAGATGTGGTGACCATCCCGGTCGGGCCGGGCTTCTCGATCACACGCGCGACGAGCTTGCCGTCGTCGCCCTTCTCGACCGTGTCGTAGACGAGGCGGTTGCCCCAGGCCAGTGAGCGGATCACGCTCGCCCCGACGCCGTCCTTATGCAGCGCGGCAGCCTCGCCGATCACGATGTAGACGTGACGGGTTTCGCGGTCGGAGTAGAGGATGGCGCGCTCCGACATGCCGGTGAGGTTGTGAATCGCCTCTGGTGGGTGGAACGCCGCCGCCCGCTCGACAGCGTACGTCTTGCCTACGGAGCTGGTCCCCTCGACGCCCATGTTGACCGGTCGCTCTAGCAGCCGCGACCCGAACTCGACGTACAGCAGCTCGACAGGAGCGGTCTCCCCGGCATACCCGTCGCGCTGTAGCTGCGCGCGAACAAGGGCGAGCTGATCGGGGGCGTCGAGAATTGTCCGCCCCTCGGTCAGGAGCGCGTCGGGATCCGGGGGCGGCGTAGTCGGGGTGGGGTCGGACGATTCCTCGTCTGCCGCACATTGGCGGAACGCCGCCTTCACGAGTGCCTTCGCCCCCGGCACGGCCAAGAACTCCAGTAGCTGGATGGCCAGGGTCTGCGCGAGAGCGATCTGGAGCGGCGTCGCGTTCGTTAAGATCAGAGCGAGGACGACAAGCCGTCGCGCTGCTTCGGCGGGATTCTCGCGCAACGCGTTCTCAGCCTCCATCGTCAACTGCGCCTCGATGAAGGCATCCCGCACGGCGTCGGTGATGGGGTTGGGCCCGGTCATGGTTCCCCCTCCCGCTCGCGGCGTTCTCGTTCACGGTAGAAGGCCGGGAAGGTGGTCGGAGACCAATTGAGGTCGAGCTCGATATCGAGTGCGCGGATGCGCACGTCGGAGAGGGGCTGCGGCGGACGCCACCGTCGAGCCATCCGCTCGAGATTGGCGTGAATCTCCGCGACCAGCGCTGCCGTCGCGGGGGAGGTTATCTTCTCGTCGGCCGGGGACACAACACCCGGCACGTCTGTGCGCGCGCGCATCTCTGTCGTCCCAGGGGTGCGTGCGCGTTACTTCGACAACTGACGGATGCGTGAAACGGTGCGCCGCAGGAGCGCCACCGCTCGGCGATTCACCTGCCACTGACTCCCGGCCGGTTTCACGGCGGGCAACCACTGCACACCGATCAGCTCCCGCACGAGCGGGGGCGTGATGCCGAGCGCTTGGGCGGTCTCGCCGACACGCAGGGCGTCGCTGCCGACAATACGGTTGACTTGAGGGCTGGTCACGGCGGGATCGACTTCTCTGCCGGGCTGGAAGAGCCCGACCATCTTCGGGCGCTACGAAGGTGAATATAAAAGAAGGACCGTCGGAAACGCTATAGTCTTTCCCACTCCAGGTCCTCAATTCCGAAGAGAATCCCTTTCGCTGCGGAACTTCCGCCCAACGACCCAGCGGAACTTCCGGGCCCCTCGGAATCCCCATCGGTTCCTGGGCTGGGGGCGGATAGCCACCGGGGGCTAAACGCCTATCTTTAGGGGAGACTCCTTCGCCAAAGGTAGACCCCATGACCCCACGTCAACTCCGTCTCCGTCTCCGACGCCTCGCCCTCTCACGCCGCCGGTTCGCCAATACCATCGGGGTGGACTGGCGGACGATCGGCCGCTGGCTAGCCGGTGATCACCGCGTCCCGACCATCGTCGCCGTGCTGCTGGATGTGTGGACGGCGCACCCGAACCTGATTCCTCAATCCCGTACACCAGCCCCGCGGCGTGGCCGCGGCCGGAGGTAGCCATGACCGACACCATCACCACCCCCGAGCGCCGTACCTTCGGCCACGTGAAGCCCACCGCGGGCGGAGCCCGGTTCAAGGCGGTGTACCGTTTGAACCGAGTGGAGCGCACCAAGACGTTCCCGACGCGAGCCAAGGCCGAGCGGTACCTCAACAAGACGCTGGCCGAGTTAGACGCAGGCACCTACACGGCGCCGGTGAGACGCCGCTTCACTTTCGAGGACGGGGAGCGGCTGGTGACGGCCGACTATGAGATGCGCGGGCTCCGGTCGGGCGACCGGCTTGAGGATGCCTTCAATCACCTCCGCCCGCACTTCGCCGCCCGGCCGCTGGCGGCCATCGGAGCGGATCGGCTGGTGACGTATCTCAACGACCGTCGTGGGGAGGGGGCCGCGTTGGCCACCGTCGCCAAAGAGCTTGCGGCGCTGCGCCGCGCAATCCGGTTGGCCGTCAAGCTGGGCAAGTTCCCCCGGGGCCAGGTGCCCGAGTTCCCGACCATCACCCTCGACAACACGCGGACGGGGTTCCTCAGCGTCGGTGAGTTCAACACGCTGCTGACCGAGTTGACCCGGCGAGATCCCGCCGTGGCGGAGTTGGTCCAGTTCCTTGGGGTCTCCGGGTGGCGGCGCCGGGAGGCACAGAGCTTGGAATGGCGCGCGGTGGATTGGGAGAGCGGCATGATCACGCTGGACGCCGCCCGCTCCAAGAACAAGAAGCCCCGCGTCTTTCCGTTTGGCGCACACCCGGTGCTCAAGGCGCTGTTAGAGCGGCGCCGCGCCGTGACCGATCAGGCCCAGCGGCAGGCGGGGCAGGTGATCCGGTGGGTGTTCTTCCGGGGCACGGGTCGCGTCATCAAGGACTTTGGCGATACGTGGGCCCAGGCGACGGCGGCCGCCGGAGTCCCCGACCTCCTGGTCCATGATCTGCGAAGGTCTGCGGCCCGGAACTTGATCCGGAGCGGCGTGTCGCAGACGGTGGCCATGCAGTTCACCGGCCACGTCACGCGGGAGATCTTCGACCGCTACAATATCACCGACACCGGGGACCTGGAGGACGCGGCCCAGCGGCTCCACGCCTACGCCGCCGCGCAACCCAAGGCCGCGCGGAAGGTGGTCGCGATGGGCTGACCCCCGAGCAGCGTAGACCAGAAATCAAGAGCCCCCGAGACGTCTCCCGGGGGCTCTGCTCGTGGTGCCGTGTACCGCCAGGCCATGGTTTTGGCCAGTGCTTTGCGGACTAGTGAATGGCACAGACGAGGCGAACTCGCACTGGGGAATCTACACGAAGAACGGCGGCTCGCTAGTGGAGTGGTCGCGCTCGGCTGAAGCGGTCAGGAAGCGGTCAACGGGGGTCTGACACCCAAAGGGCCGCTCTGGACGAGCGGCCCTAAGTGTTGGTAGCCTAGTGCGATGCGACCGGAGGGACTCGAACCCCCACGGGTTGCCCCACAGGATCCTAAGTCCTGCGCGTCTACCAGTTCCGCCACGGTCGCGTGATTGTCCTGCTTCAACTTACGTGCTCCTCACTCAGCGCGGGAGCGTCTGATTGTGCCGGAGTTGTGCCGTACCGTCGCTGAATCCCCGCCGCCACGTCCTTCGGGTCCTGAATATCGTAGCCGCTAATCTGTTGCGATCGTTAGGCAATCGCAGCCCCGCGCCTTGTCGGCCGAGGGCGATTCCGATACGCCTCGACGTAAACCCGTTACGGGGTGATCGGGATCACGACGCGTTCGCCCTGTGGGTACTATCAAGCAGTGAGCGTGCTGTGTTCAATTCGTCCCTGCGAATGCGCAAAGTGGAGGCAAACCATGGCATACCAGGCCGAAATCAGTCGTAAGAACCCGGGTTGTTTCTTGTTTTTGGTGGACCAGTCAGAGTCGATGGAAGATCCTTTTGGCGGCGGAGAGGCTGGCAGACGGAAGGCCGAGGAGCTGGCGACGATACTCAACAAGCTTATTCATAATCTGTCCATCCGTTGCGCCAAATCGGACTCTATTTACGACTACTTTCATGTCGGTGTGCTGGGCTACAGCGAAGACAGCTGTAAACCGGCGCTCGGCGGTGAACTGAGCGGGCGCTCTTTGGTACCGATCAGTGAATTGGCCAATAAGCCGTTGCGCATCGAGGACAAGATAAAGAAATCGGACGATGGCGCCGGCGGAGTGATGGACCAAACCGTCAAATTTCCAGTCTGGTTCGATCCATATTGGAAAGGGGGCACTCCGATGTGCGCCGCGCTCAAGGAGGCAACCAAGATTGCCGAGGCGTGGTGTCAGGAGCATCCCAACGGATTTCCGCCGATCGTCATCAACATCACCGACGGCGAGGCAACGGATGGAGATCTTGTTGCCGAGGCGCGTAAATTGACGGCGGTCAGCGGCGAAGACGGTTCGGTGTTGCTCTTCAACATCCATCTTTCGTCGACGGCCGGACCATCGATCGAATTACCGGGCAACGGCAACAAACTGCCGGATCAACATGCCAAACAGCTCTTTGAAGCCTCATC
>WNGL01001467.1_pt1 | contig 50417 bp, 25 predicted proteins | sample 5400591 | NCBI WGS metagenome assembly WNGL01 (sample SAMN13153377, study PRJNA577476) | soil metagenome | isolation source: 80 cm soil or saprolite under Garry oak tree replicate 1 | place: USA:California | collected 2016-06-15 | reverse complement strand
TGGAGCAGCATTTCCAGGCACTCGCCCAGGCCCCGACGGAGATCCTTCGCCATATCGGCAGTCCCTTTGCCCCTGAGAAGGATCAAGACGCTCCTCTGTCACTCGCTCAGGCCGCATAATCATCTTGGAAGCATTTAGCCACACGTTAGGACCCTCATTCATCCCTTGATCTGACCTCATTGGTCTTCCTTCACATACAGAGAGTGCATCGGCCTCCGGTTCATGCCAATGCAGCATGTGACATCGTTTTCATGCGTTCTTCCGATGGGTGCGCACATTCACCAGGTTGGAATTGAGGTTCAAGCAGTTTAGCTTTATCCATGGTGGGCGAGCCATACGGTTGCCATGTCCTACAACGCCTTCGGACATGCCCCGCTTCCCCAACATGCTCTTGTTCCGTTTGGCTTTCGCCGCCGGGTAAGTTGGTAGCTCAGGAACTCCTCTCTAGTTCCTCCTGTCTGTGACAGGAATATCTCGAAGTGCCTCACGGCGCACACTGGATGTGCAGCATTCACCACATCCAGCTTTCCAGCATCATCGGAGTGGTTCCGTCCGTGAATGTGATCGTTTGTGCTTCAATGGCCGTCCGGCGTGCAGATCCAGATGGCAGGTACGGCAAAGCAACAGCGTCTTGCGATGGCAGGCTGCCATGATCTTCACCCAACTCGGTTTTTCGTGGCCCTCGAATTTGTTCAGATCTTTGAGGGCACGAATGTGATAGACCTCAAAAATCCCCAATGCAATGGAGGGATGAAGAAAGAACACGAACCAGAGGCGTTCTTCCCTCCTTCAAAGGAGCATTAAGATGCATCATCGACCTCAAAAATCCCCAAAGCAATGGCTAGACGAGGGCCTCGCACTCGCTAACCTTGAACGCTACCAGGAGGCATTGCGGGCCTTTGAGCAAGCCATCCGCCTGAACCCCGACCATGCTCAAGCTTACAGCAACATGGGCGCTGCACTCGCTGCACTCGGACGCTACCAGGAGGCAGTAACAGCCTTTGAACAAGCCATTCGCCTGGACCCCGACTTTGCTTCTGATTACTACAACAAGGGCCTCGCACTCATTAACCTTGAACGCTACCAGGAGGCGTTAACTGCCTTTGAGCAAGCCATCCGCCTGAACCCCAATCTGGGGGGCCAAGATATATACTGGCCCTAGGAATTGTGCGCTCTTTAACGAACGAAAGTGTTGCCCATGAGGGCTACATTTGGATAGCGATGTAAGGGGTATGCGGCATGCGTCGAAGAATGGCATTCTTCGGGGTGTGAAGCCCTGTGCTAGCTACGTGCGCCGTGTATATGGATTACGAACATCATGGCTCTTCCAAGCTTTTGAAACGTCATGCGCTGTGAGCGCACCACTCCGTATGAAAAAGGGTAGAATCGAAGTGGCAACGTTCCAGAGAAAAGACGACCAACAGTATACTGTGCCATAACGTGTTTTTGAAGTAACTACTCAGGTCTCCTACCGACTTGCCAAAGCAGAGGAAACCAACTAAAGTACAAGCATGACGAAGGAAGAAGAACTGCAGGCCCTTCGAGAAGAAAATCGGATCCTCAAAGCGTTGGTCGCTGAACTGCTGCCGTTGAAAGAGCAATTGGCCCAGGCGCATGCGCGGATCAAGGACCTGGAAGACCGCTTGGCGCAAGACAGTCGAACGAGCAGTAAGCCGCCCTCTTCTGATGGGCTGGCGCGTCTGCCACGCCGTGCTCGTCGTCCCAGCGGAAAGCGCCCAGGAGGTCAGGCTGGGCATCCTGGGCATACCCTCTCGATGATGGAGCAGCCAGATGCAGTGGTGCGTCACCGTCCGGCGGTCTGTAGCCAGTGCCGTGCGGACCTCAGTGCTGTCCCAGGCAGCGTCGCCGAACGCCGTCAAGTCCTGGACGTGCCGGAAATCCGCCTGTTGTGCCAAGAGCATCAGATCGAAGCCATCTGTTGCCCCGCCTGTCACATCACCAACCTGGGCAGCTTTCCCGCTGCGGTCAGTGCGCCAGTGCAATATGGTCCTCACCTGCAAGCGTTGGCCGTGTATCTGCACCAAGGGCAATTGCTGCCAACGGCTCGCACCTGTGAGGCGCTGGCTGCGCTCTGTGGGTGCCAGATCGCGGAAGGCACCTTGATCGAGTGGAGCGACTTGGCCGCAGAGCGGTTGGCACCGACGGTCGAGCGCATTGCTGATCTGATCGCTGCCAGTCGGCTCCAGCATGCCGATGAGACCGGCATTCGCGTCTATGGGATGCTGCATTGGCAGCATGTGAACTGCACCTGCTTCCTGACCCATCTGGCCTGGCATGCCTCGCGAGGCAGAGAGGCCATGGACGAGATCGGCGTCTGGCCGCGCTTTGGTGGGCGAGGCATGCACGACCGCTTTGCAAGCTATGATGCCTATGGCTGTGCGCACAGCATCTGTGGAGCGCACCTCCTGCGCGATTGTGCGGGCGTCGCCCAGCAAGAGCAGCAGGAGTGGGCCACCCAGATGCAGGACTTCTTGCTCGATCTGCATGACGCGTGCCAGCAGTGGCGTCTGCTCCACCTGACCTCGGTTCCCGCCATCGAGCGCAACGACTGGGTCGCGCGCTACTTCGAGATTCTGGCGGCTGGCTATGCTGCTCAACCGCCACCACTGGCCTCTTCCGCAGGAGCGCGCACAGGCAGGCGCAAGCAAAGCAAGGCCAAGAATCTGCTGGATGCGCTGCTCGGGCGTGCCGAGCAAGTGTTGGCGCTGCTTGACGACCTGCGCATTCCTTTTACCAACAACCAGGCCGAGCGCGATCTTCGCTGGGCCAAAGTGCAGCAAAAGATTTCTGGCACCTTTCGCAGTGCCACGGGGGCCACCGCTTTTTGCCGCATCCGCAGTTATCTTTCGACGATGCAGAAGCAAGGACACCCCATGCTGCCTGCTCTGACTGCTGTCTTTCATGGTCACCCTTTCCCGGTCGCTTGGGCACCTGAGTAGTTACAGTAAACAAGCATAAAAGGATATCTACTAAAAAATCTCTTCCAAACACCGTGTCAAGTCAAATAAGAATGTTACCGAAGGAAGATAGTTCCCTCAAATAAGAATGTTACTCAGGCCGACAGCCTCCTTTCTTGAGGACAAACAGAACAGGTTAGGCAACGCTGGTGGCCGCAGAGGGTACTTCCCACAAAGCCGCCAACAAACGATAGATCTCCTTGCGAAGAGCCAGAGGGTTCGTCTGCTCGTACAGGGCTTGCAAACGAGCCTGTTGGTTGAGTGAAAGCGCACCTGTGGCCACCAGGCGCTGATAGGGTGTTTGGGCCTGATCCCAATGACGCACCACGTGGTCCTCCTGACAAATCTTCTCCTGCAAATGCATCACGGGTTGGAAGAAATTGTAATAGAGCCACATCTTCTCATAGAGCGTGTTCATGGCTTTGACTTGTTCAGGGGTATCCAGTCGGATGGTTCCGAGATACTGGCGCACCAGCGTCGCATTCTTCTGCTCCACGAAGCGATTGTCATTTTTCTGAAAGGGACGGCTGCGACTAAGCGTCAGGCCCGTGATGGTCTCTCCCCAGAAGCGCACCAGGTGCTGATTGAAGAATTCCGAACCATTATCAGGATGCAATTCCTTCACCCCAAAGGGCAGCCGCTCCAGAATCCGACGGAAGCCGCCTTCCATTGCCTGTTGCCCTCGTCCCAGAACCGCCATCCGCTCGCTCCATCCCGTTGCCACATCGACCAGTTGCAGGGTATGCGCATAGATGCCCTCCGAACTGTCTCCTCCATGATGGACCAGATCGACCTCGAAATGGCCCGGCTCCGTCGTCTCCCACGGGATGCGTCTCATGGGGACTGGCTTGCGCACCTGGTTGGCCCGCTCTGGCCCTTTTTGTGGCAGACGTTGCTTGCGGCTGCGATACTTGCGCACCAATCGGGTCACGGTCGCCTCGCTGATCTGAGCCAGGTGCGCTTCCACTTCGCTGGTCAGATGCACGCTGCCAAAGCGCGCCAGGTGCCGGGCAGTCGAGAGCAGCACCGGCCTTAACCGTTCGGCACACACATAATCCAGGCTCTCCCACACGACCAGGATCACTTGCTCCACCACCAGCCCATAGGTGCGCCCTCGTCCCCGGCTGCGCTTCTTCCGTTCCAGGCTTGGAGCATGGAGGAGCCGCAACAGGCTTTTGCGGTGCAGACCCGTGACCTGTTCCATCTCGGTCAGCAACTCACTTTGTTGGGCCCGCGTGGCCTTCTGGTAGCGTGGTTTCATCAGTTTCAGGTATTTTCGACGTTCAGTGACGGTCATTTGGTCTTCTGTCGGCATCCTCTTACTTCCCCCGGTAACATTTTCATTTGAGGGAAGTGTACCCTGTTCAGTAACATTTTACGTGAGGGAATACGAACACTTGCGCTTATCATATTTATGAGCTATACTTGTATAAATACAAAAATCAATTCCAAAAATATCACCGCTTGCTTGATTGCGCATTTACAATAGTAAGACAACTTGAGATTAGATTCATATTTTCTCGTCTGCCGTTCAATGTGTAGATTGTCTGTATAAGTTGTCTCGTGTACCGACTCCAGCACACTCCACCTCTTCTGGTTTGGCGAAAAGGCGTACTCTAGCTCGGATGATCAGGTGATCCCGTGGTTTACCATAACGATATCTGAGGAAATTCGCAGGACTTCTTGGAACAACCATTGGCTGCGAGAGCAAGTGGTAGTCCCTTGCAACCCATAGTTGGCCCGTTTCCAGCAGGATCCTACCGTCTCTCGGTCACTCTCGCCATAAATATATCAAATGCGACGAGTTGCACCTGTAGAAATATCGACCTGGCTTCCTAACACTCAAGCATGTCCTTGAGAGGAGGAGGTGCTTTATGGCAGGCAACCCACCTATCAGTCTGCAAGGTCCAGTACAGATGACACAGCTGTGCCAGGAAGAGCATGAGGAAGGACAAAAGCAGGAGCACAAACACATGAAACGTCATAAGGATCCTCGCTGCTTGAAATGAAGATCACGGGAAGTCTACAAGGAAGGATAAGCAGGGTCGAGAGAGATTGTCAAACAGTGAGGAGGGCAGGCACAATTATACACCACCCAGAGGGGCAGTACCCGCAAAACACTGGTTGTTTGTCGTCAGTGCCATGAAAACATTCATGCAGGAAAATCAACCGCATCATTTCGGAAACAGGGACCGGAGAGCCGTATGAATTGAAAGGTTCCAGTACGGTTCGGGAAGGGGGTAACGGAAAAGGTCCACTCTGTGGAACCTCGCCAGTACCCTACTTCATTCGGAGAGGGGTGACGGGAAAAGGGCTATCATACGATGGTACCTCGCCAGTCGCCTACTCAACTTGGCATATCCGTTGCACAATCAGGAAGTAAATAGCCATGCAGGAAACTTGAACGACACCTATCTGGAAGGTAGATTGCAAAGAAAAACACTATGAGAGCTCTCATTTACGATCTTTTTAGAACGGATATGCCAAGTAGCCAGCACAACCAGTTTCTGATAAAGAGCGTTTTTATGCAGTGGAAGACGATTCATTCTGCCACAAAAAAGCCTCCGCTTAGACGTATATACGTAGAGCGTATCTCCAATGTTGCTATCAAGGCACCTGATCGATAAGATTATGTTGTTGATCAGCGGTATCTCTGGCAATGTAAAGTAGCTTTCTCGTGAAACAAGGAAAGATTCAGATTTTTCAGCAAAGAGGAGTGTCCTTCTCATGATGTCCAAAAGTAGCGAACAAGAGATAGACTATTTCAACCAGATCGTCTTGCAACTTTACCAACAAGGTCAGTACAACCAAGGGTTGGATTTAGCCCTTCAGGTCCTCATGACCGCAAACCAGGTACTGAGTGAGGATCATCCCCAGTACGCTATGGCCTTGAGTAACTTGGGTATTCTTTACCAGGCAACTGGTAACCCTGCCGCCGCTGAGCCGATTCTGCACCAGGCACTGGAAGTACGGCGTAAGAGTCTGGGAGAGTACGACCCCTACTTTGCCCAGAGTCTCAATAATTTAGCGGAGTTGTATCGTCAAATAGGCAACTATGCCGCGGCTGAGCCGCTATACAAACAGGCGCTGGCGATTCGACGAAGAGCCTGGGGAGACAACCATCCCGGCGTTGCCACGATCCTAAATAACCAAGGCTTACTCTATCAAGCGGCAGGTGATTATACGACCGCTGAGTCATCGTTCGTGCAGGCACTGGCAATCGATCGTGCTGCTGAGGGGGAGGAGAGTCTGACGTTCGCCCGGGACCTCAACAACCTGGGTGTACTCTACCAATTGGTACACAATTACACCAAAGCCGAGCCTCTCCATCGGCAAGCTCTGGAAATCCGGCGCTCAAAGCTGGGAGAGAACAATCCGCTCGTTACATTGAGCCTGGACAACTTGGCAGCGCTTTCCCACCAGATGGGCAACTACACAGAAGCCGAGCGACTCTTTCTGCAGGTACAAAAAACCTTACGCACTGCTCTTGGAGAGAACCATCCAGACGTTGCCACCAACCTGAATAACCTGGGTGAACTCTACCGTGATATAGGCAGTTACGCTAAAGCCGAGACATGCTATTTGCAAGCGCTGCAAATTTGGGATACTGTTCAGGATTATCCCTCCTTTTTCACGACGGCGACCAATCTGGGTTTACTGTATCAAGGAATAAGCCAGTACGAGTTGGCAGAGACGATTCTAAAGGAAACGCTAGAGGTCCGGTGTAAGGTGCTGGGAGAAAATCATCCGGACGTTGCCCTAAGTCTCAATAATCTGGCGGCACTCTATGTTGAGACGGGAAACTATGCAGCGGCTGAACCGCTCTACCGTCAGGCGTTGGAACTTCGACGCAGGGTTCTACCGGAAAACCATTCAGACATCGCTCAAAGCCTGAATAACCTGGGAGTACTATACCTTTCGCTGGGCAACTACAGCGAGGCCACGCCTATCCTCAGACAAGCGTTGGAGATTTATCATGCGGCCGAGAGAGAACGGCCATTAGACCTCGCAGAGGCTCTCTTCAACATAGCACATCTTTGCATTGCCACACACCATACCGATGAGGCAATGGCGGCAATGGAGCAGGCTCTTGCACTCGAAGAACGAGTGATGGGACAGGTCTTCTCAATCGGCTCCGAGAACCAGCGGCTAACGTACATGTTAACCATACAGGGACACTTGGATGCATATCTGTCTACGCTTCACCAGTATTTGCCCCATACCCCTGGAGCGGTGCTAGCGGGCCTAGATAAGGTTCTGCGGCGTAAAGCCATTGGGGCAGAAGCCTTGATAGCGCAACGCGATGCCATAGTGGAGGGTCACTATCCAGCATTAGCTCCTAAACTACAAGAACTAACCGCTCTGCGATCGCAAATTGCTCAGAAGACTTTAGAAGGATCAGGTGAGGAAAGTCTTGAGACCTACAACAGTCGATTAGCAGTATGGAACGAGCAAAAGAACCAACTGGAAGCTGAGCTCGCTCGCCAGATACCAGAGATGAACCTGAAACAACAACTTCTAGTCGCAGATCGGCAGTCGGTCGCTAGAAACCTCCCTGAGCACTCCGCGCTCATCGAGTTCGTTGAATTCCAAGTATTCGATTTTCAGGCCGTACCTGCTCGCGGTGAGGCACGATGGAAGCCAGCCCATTACCTGGCATTTGTCTTGCCGAGTGGCGAGCCCGACAATGTGCAGATGATTGACTTAGGCGAGGTCGACACCATCGATCAGAGAATAGCCGCTTTCAGGGAGTCGATCACTGGTGATTTTGAGGCGAAAGCTGCAGACGACGTTGCCTTTCAAGCAACATCGCACGATTCACCCTCTCTCTCCGAACCGGCGGAGATGGCTGGCATGCGTCATGCGGGTCGTGCTTCAAACCAGCCGGATGAGGATGCATTCCTGCTGGAAGGAAGAGCTCTACATGCTCTCGTCTTTGATCCACTGATCACAGCCCTAAAGGGGTACAAACGTCTCTTCCTCGCTCCCGATGGAGACTTGACTCGTGTGCCGTTCGAGGTATTACCTACCAATGATGATCGCTATCTGATCGACGACTACCACATTAGCTATCTCAGCGTGGGACGCGATGCGCTACGCTTTAATAGGGCATCTACAAGACAGGTTTCTACTCCCCTCGTCGTCGCTGCTCCCGACTTTGACCTGAGTAACGCCGAGGCGGGAACTGCACCAACGCAGGATCAGCCATATGCACAGCAGTCACGTGGCCTGGAACGAAATACGCTCCATTTCAGCCCCCTGCCCGGCACTATAGCCGAAGGCGAGCAAATTGCTCTCTACCTGGGAACGCAGCCGCTACTGGGGCGAGAAGCTGTGAAGGGTACTATCCGAAACTGCCACTCGCCGCGTATTCTGCACATCGCAACCCACGGCTTCTTCCTGCCCGACAAAAAACCTGATCCCAACGATAAACGGGTTGGTTGGATGGTAAGTGAGAATATGGGACTGCTTTCGGCGACTCCAGAGAACCCACTCCTGCGTTCAGGGCTGGCCTTGGCAGGTGCAAACACCTGGCAACATGGTGCTGTGCCCACACCTGAGGCCGAGAATGGCCATCTAACAGCGGAAGATGTTTCAGGTTTAGATCTCCTGGGTACCGAGTTGGCAGTACTCTCGGCCTGCGACACCGGTCTAGGCCAGATACAAACGGGCGAGGGGGTGCTTGGATTGCGGCGATCATTCATGCTGGCGGGTGTCAAGACACTGGTGATGAGCCTCTGGAAGGTGCCCGATCAGCAAACACAAGAGCTGATGGTGGATTTCTACCGCCGACTCCTTGAGGATCATCCTCGTTTAGATGCTCTACAGGAGGCGCAACAGGCATTGAGGGCCAAGTATCCGCACCCGCGTTATTGGGGAGCTTTCATCCTTCAGGGGAATCCGGGCCATTTGGCTTTCTAACGCCGGTGCACTAACTTGACGCGGCAAACGGATCTCAACCCACGTTCTTGAAGGAATATCGATTCCAAGGAGGTAATTTGATGCACGCAGAACAATCGAAGGCCACCACCCATCCCTCTTTCTGGGCGCTGCTCGTAGGTATTGACGAGTACCAGTCTGAGACCGTATCGACCCTGAACGGCTGTGTCAATGACGTTGAGGCGATGCGCGTTTTTCTCATGAACCAGCTTGGTGTCCCTGAGAATCACATTCGTATACACACAAACCAGCAAGCCACTCGCGCTGCTATCCTTCATTCCTTCAAAGAATTTCTCATCGATAATCCGGGCATAGCATTCAACGATCAAATTCTGTTCCATTACAGTGGTCACGGTTCTCAGATGAAGGACACAACTGGTGTAGAACCCGATGGCTTCAATGAGACGATTGTTCCTCATGACAGCAGAGCTTTTGATATTTACGATATTCCCGACAAGACTCTCGCCGCCTTACTCACTCGACTGGCGCACCGGAAGGGCGATAATATTACTGTCATTCTTGATAGTTGTCATTCCGGATCTGGGACGCGTAGAATTGAGCTTCCAGGAGGAGCTCGCGTCCGCCTTGCTCCTATTGATAACAGGCTCCCCCCTACTGATCTAGATGCTAACCTCCTGGCTGGTACCTCCACAAGGGGTGCTGGGCCCAGCGGTTGGGCTGCGACGGGCATGTCCCACGTGCTGCTGGCCGGGTGCCGTGACCGGGAGCTTTCGAACGAGTATTGGAGCAAGAGCGAGGATCAGCAAGGTGTGTGGCATGGTGCGCTGACCTATTTCACGTTGCAGACCCTGCAACAGATGGCGCCAACCACCACCTGCAGTGAACTACACGAACGAGTTGCAGTACAGGTGAATGCCATTTATCGCGACCAAACCCCGCAGTGCGAGGGGAACCGAGATCGGGTGGTCTTTGAAGGGTTGCAGGTGCAGCGAGATCCTTTCATTACCGTACAACGGGTCGAAGGGAACACCGTCACTTTAGGGGCCGGTCTGGTTCATGGACTGCGCGAGGGCAGCGAACTTGCGCTCTATCCGCCGGAAACCCGTACACGGCAACACCTGCCAGCTGTGCCACTGGCAACTGTCACAGTAATGGAGGTTGCTGCCACTACCGCTCGAGCTCAAGCTCAAGCGAAGGGCGAGTACGATCAGGTAATTCCGCTGCACGCACGAGCCCTCATCACCAAACAGGTGTACGTCGGCTTGAGCCAGACGGTCGCGCTACAAGCTGAAGAGGGGAAAGCGAACCAGCTCGCTATTGACCGCTTGCGCAAGGCTCTTGAAAAGGTCAGCGCTAATGGGAAACCTTCCCCATATCTAGAGGTGGTAAACGGTCCCAATGCAGCGGCTGAACTCTACGTCATGGCATCTGCTGGAAAGTTGCAGATCTACAACTCCAACGGGGTCCTACTTGTCGAGCCGACAGACATCGATGTGCAGGGCCAAAGCGATGCAGTCTCTGTCTTGCATGCCTTGGAGAACATTGTCCGCTATCGCACCATTCTTGCTCTCACCAACGAAGGCCAAGTTTCACAACTGGTTGGCAAGGTCAAGCTCCGTTTGCGCCAGTATGTGGCGGGGCAACCGGTTTCTCAAGCTCAAGGGTTGCCAGGCGAGGCGGTCGGATCTGGAGGAGAACTCGCGGTGTACTTCTACGCCGATCAACCAGACCGCAACCTCTACATCGTAGACGTGATCAATGAATCGCCGTTGGAGATCTATCCACACGTCTTTACCCTCAGTCCCGACTACAGCATCCAGCGCCTCTATCCTCGCTGGGGGCAGCAAGAGGTAGTCAAACCAGGTGTCAGCTTTGCCATCCCGGATCAGCTGAAATTCTTTCTTCCTCCAGGTTGGGATGCCAGTCGCGATTACCTCAAAGCCATCGTGACCACGGTCCCAACCGACCTGCAGGTGCTCGAGCAACAGGGGCTCACCGTCCCTCCTCCAAACCGAGAGATCAGCCGAGCAGCCCAAGGGCCTCTGAACCAATTGCTCGACGCGGTTCTCTATGGCGCTGGTACACGCTTTGCCAGTCCTGCTTCTGCTTCCATCGGAGAGGACTGGGCAGTGGTGGAATTGCCCATCACCACGGTGCGGGATTTTGGTACAGTGAAGTTGGATGCAGCCACCCAAAAGGTCCCTCTCGGTGATGGGTTGACGCTGTTCAAGCCAGAGAGCTTCCAGGGAGAGGTGACAGTGACAACCTGGGGGCAGGCCAGTCGGGGCGCCAATGGTGATCCGACACTCAAGCCCCCGCCAGGCCTCGTTCCGTACCCTGACCTGTTCCAACCACTGGGGCGTACAGGAACCCGCAGCGTCGGTCCCACCGGACTGGTCGTGGCTTTCGATGTAGACGAAGCCTCACGGGAGAGCATCACGCCGGAGAATCCCCTGCGCCTGAAACTGCCCTCTGCTCCAGACGAGCAAGGTGCAGACTTCTTCGCGGTGGCCTTCGATGGCCAAGATTACCTGCTGGTTGGCTCCTCCCAGCAGACCGACACTCTCAAAGTGGTACACCTTCCACCAACCACAGTGGCACCCACGCGTGGCCTCGGACATGCCGTCAAGCTCTTCCTCTATAAGAAGACGGGACGCTTTACTCCCATCGTTGGTCTTCACCGGGCTGAACTGGAGAACGGAAAGGTGGTGTACCGCGAGATCCAGCGTGAACAGTTCCAGCCCGGCCAACGTGTGGCGGTGTTTATCCATGGCTTCAGTTCCGATACTCGCTGGATGATGCAGGGGCTGGCGCAATTCCTCCGCAAGGAGGTGCTCCCCTACGACCATTTGCTCACCTGGGACTATGAGAGTTTCGGCACGAGTGTCCACGAGATTGGTGCCCAATTCGCCCTGGCTCTCCAGCAGCAGTGCGGGTTCGATGCCAATGACGGCATCACTGTCCACGTCTATGCTCACAGTATGGGGTGCCTGGTCTCCCGATACATGATCGAGCTCGCTGGAGGGTATCAATTCGTGGACCGGCTGGTGATGGCGGGTCCTCCTAACCTCGGTACGCCTTTGGCTACGCTCAGCCGGGGAGTGGTCTACCTGGCGACCACGCTCATCAACCACTTCTCGCTCATTCCCCCAGTGGGTGTGATCGACTGGGCACTGCAAGAACTCTATGGGCAAGGAATGGGCTGGGGTGATCTGGTAGTCGACTCACAGGTGGAGCAGCAGCTCAATGCGTTGAAAGAGCCATCGAATGTTCCCTACCTGGCGCTGATCGGTGAGAACGTCCCAGACGAGCAGGAGCGTAATCGCCTCAATCGTCTTGCCAGCAAGGTGCTTCGTGAGACACTTGATACAATTTTTGGTGAGCCCAATGACACGGTAATCGGGGTATCCAGTATGAAAGGTGTGCGAAGAGGTGCCTATCCCGCTCTCGCGATGCATGTGTTACCCTGCGACCACTTTCGCTACTATGGCATTCCTCAGGGGTTAGCAGCAGTCAAACAATGGATAATTGGCTCTTAGGGTAGAGATAGCAGGAAATTCGCTTGGGTAGATCAAGACCCGGCGATAGAAGTAGAAAAGCAACGCTTACAATAAGGAGATGTATTTATGAGAGAGCCAGCCTCGCGGCGACGCCGCAAGCAAAAGCGGATGTCACAAGAAGCTTTTATTGAAGAGAAGACGAATTACGATCTGCTCCTCAAGCTATTCAGCAGAATGCAAAAGGATGCTACTCACCCTGAGAAGTCTCAATTGGCGTCTGTTCTACTGACTTGGATATCTGAAGCAGACTGGGACGCATCTCGCACCTACTTAGAGGAACATCCAGCGTTAGTAGACGATATGGGGGTACAAGTATTAGAAGAACTGCGCGTAGCTGCGCTCTTAGCCGGAGATGCCGAGACCACGCGACAGCTTCAAATGCACCGCGACATTGTAGCTGCGATACGTGACATGGGCATTGAGGCAACATATGCGGAGTTAGCTCGTTCAATGACCACCGCTCCAACAGAAACCTTGCCCCCAGAAGTACAATCTCTCCTGAACCAATTAGGAGGTCTTTCTCGGCCAGAGGACATGCCCGCCCGCGTTGCTTTGCTCGAACAGGCGCTTGGGCTGGTCTCACACGAGGAGTACCCCCTGTCGTGGGCGAGGTTGCACAGTATCCTGGGCACCAATCTACTACAAATCCCTGCAGATGACGAACGTGCTCGCCTTGAACTTGCACTCTCCCACTACGATGACGCGCTTAGCGAACAACGACGCGAACGGGTACCTGAAGCCTGGGCTATAACACAGCACAATAAAGGGATTGCGCTGACGAGTCTCGCGAAATTAGTGCAGGGTGAGGAGCGCCTGGAGCGCCTGAAGGAGGCTCTTGGCTGTTTCGATAACGCTCTTCTCGAGCGACGCCAGGAGGTAGCACCTGATAAGTGGGCGATGACGCGCGACAGACAGGGCGACGCACTTTCGAACATGGCACAACTGCTTGTTGGCGAGTCGCAGGAACAAGCACTACAGCAAGCCATCGCCTGTTATGACGATGCTCTGAGCATTTACGACTACGAAGTGGCCCCTACATTCTGGGCTGCTATGCAGCGAGATAAGGCAGACGTTCTGCATAATCTTGCACGTCTTCTAAAGAAGGATACAACGATGTTACGCGAAGCGGTCTCTTGCTATGACAATGCTTTGCGCGTTTACCAACGGAAAACAGATCCCAAACACTGGGCTGATGCACAGTTGAACAAGGGAAATACGCTAGATGATCTGGCAGACCGCTTGGGGGATGAAGAACGTGTAGAGGTACTACGCCAGGCCATTTCCTGCTATGATAGCGCTCTCCTGGAATACAGCCGTGAGAGGCGGACGGATTATTGGGCTTTGTTGCAAACGAATAAGGCCAGTACGCTGGGCAGCCTCGCGCGCCAGCAGTCAGGAGAGATGCGGGCTCAGACGCTGCGTGAGGCTATCGCCTGCTCTGATGCGGCCCTCCTGGAATATCGCCGCGAGGTTAACCCAGGCGGGTGGGCCAGGGCCCAGCATAATAAAGGAATTGCGCTACGTAATCTGGCGAGGGCAGTAGTTAGCGAACAGCAAGCACAGGTACTCCACGAGGCTCTTGTATGTTTTGACAACGCTCTACTCGAGGACAACCGTGCGGCTGCGCCAGATGACTGGGCCATAGTACAGCACAATAAGGGGAATACGCTACATAACTTGGCAGATCTCCTGCATGGGGAGCAGCGTGTCAGGACGCTGCAAGAAGCGCTCACATGCTTCAATGACGCACAGACAGCAACACGCCGCGAAGATATGCTGGACGAGTGGGCTATGAGACAGCAAGGCAAGGCTGACGCGTTAAGTGCTTTAGCACTGGTACAGTCAGGCGATGCGCGCCTCGCCCTACTGCGTGAGGCTCTGCTTTGCTACGATGCCGCATTAGATGAAACGCTACGCCATGCCGCGCCTGATATCTGGGCAACGATACAGAACAGTAAGGCAGGGATACTGCTACAGTTTGCGGAGACGCAGAAGCAAAGAGGTGAAGAGTACATGGAAACGCTGGGTGAGGCCATCACCTGTTGTAATGCAGCTCTTCAGGAGTGGCATCGTGAGACATCCCCTTTCGATTGGGCGATGGCCCTGACCAACAAAGGTGCCATGCTCGGTGATCTGGCAGGCCTTTATAAGGGGAAGGAAGCAGCGGATATGCTACGTGATGCCCTGGGATGCTTCGACGACGCTTCGCTCGAGTATCGCCGCGAGGTGGCGCCAAATCTATGGGCCACACTACAGCACAACAAAGGTACAACTTTGAGCGCCCTCGCTTTAAGATTGGCTGATGATGAACAACTGGCAACACGTCGAGCTGCCATTGTCTGTTACGACGCGGCGCTGCTCGAGCGCCGCTGGGACGTTTCTCCGATCCATTGGGCGATAACCCAAAATAACAAGGCGCTTGAACTGAACTGGATAGTTGATCGGATGGATGGAGAGGAGCGGGCCGCTACACTGCAAGAAGCCCTGAGCTGCTACGATGCTGCGCTGTCCGTCTACACGCGCGAGGCGTTACCTACCGAGCACAGACGTATAGCTCAACTGGTAGGGGAGTTTCTCTTTCGAGAGCGGGATTGGGGGAGAGCATCACGTTATCTCGCTTCAGCGCTGGACGCGCTTGACGACCTCTTCACTCTGGATGTTACTACCCATGGAAGGCAGACGGAACTTGCTATGGGGGGAAGACCTCTCAACCTCCCTCGCCTATGCGCTCGTGAGGTCTGGCAGATCGACGGCGTTCTTGCAGGCCGCTGAGGCGCTAGAGCGAGGACGCGCACGTGCGACGGGTGAAGCAGTTGCCCGTCAGCAGGCTCAACTCGCTGCCGCAGCTCAGATTGCGCCGGACCTGCTCTCTCAATTTCGTCAGGCCAGTGATCGGCTGGTCTCTATTGCGCTTACCGAACAAAGCACAACAGAAACTTTGCAGACTGGGATGCGGGACGATGGCATCGAGACAACAACCACACTTGAGAGCAAAGGGCTTAATGCGTTAAATCGCCAGTTAGTGGGATACGAAGAGGCACAGGCTGCGCGTGCGCTATATGAAAACGTGATCAAGCGCATTCGACAGCAGATACCAGACTTTCTCCAGGGTGCAGTAGTCTTTCCAACCGGAACCAGGGAGCTGGCATTCGATGAACGTCTGGTCTATATGGCGAGCACAGACGCTGGTTGTGCTGTTATCATGCTTGACAGTACGCTAAGTACTCAGATCGATGTGCAAACGGCAAACGCTCTTGCCTGGTGGGATGAGCAACTCACAATACAATCAGCTGTGCAGTTCATTGATCGGCGTGAAGGAGCGATAATAGCTCGCCACTTGCTTATAGAGCAACAACCACCAGAGTATAAAAGGGTCAATCAGGGCGATGCCCTCGAGCGAGCAATGGAGGTTCTAGGTGCAGCCAATGGAGCACTAGCCCAGATGAGTGCGGCCTGCTATGGTACTAACGTCCGGCGACTGCTGATGGTTCCTTGTGGACTGCTTGGTCTCTTGCCTCTTCACGCGGCGCTCGTGCCTACCATTAGGGGAGAGAATCCTGAACCCTTGTTGGATCAGGTGCAAATAAGCTACATACCTAGCGCCCGCATCTGGCTTGCCTGCCGTGAACGTGCTCGCGTACATCCTGCTGCCTACGTACTCAATGCGCTAGTCATCGGCAATCCATTGCCCCAGCATGAAGCTCCATCATTGCCAGGGGCGGAAGAGGAGGCGAGGCAAGTCTCCGAATTGTTTCGGCGAGAACCACACGGTTTTATACATGTCTTCCAAACAGAGCAAGCGACACGCGAAGCTATCCTGGAAGATCTGAAAATAAATGGAAATCTCTTGTCACACGCCCACTTCGCCTGTCACGCATTGGCTGAACTGGATGATCCTCAGCGCTCCGGCTTATTTCTGGCCAATGGTGAGCGGCTGACGGTACGCGACTTATTCGATCCGGCCAACCAGCTACATTTCGATCAACTTCAGCTGGTAACGCTCTCCGCCTGCCAAACCGGGGTGCCTGGTACGGAACTCCCTGACGAGGTTGTTGGACTCCCTGCGAGTTGGTTGCAAGCAGGAGCAGCAAGAGTTGTAGCTAGCCTTTGGCCTGTCAGCGATGCGGTGACCGTAGCACTGATGACGAAGTTCTACGAACTGCATTTGTCAGACGGGCTCGATCCCAAAGATGCATTCTGGTTAGCACAACGTTGGCTACGCGGACTACCTGAGTGGAAACACGATTGCCAAGCGCTGGGAGGGGTGCGAGGGGCTGCCGGACCCGAGGTCAGCGAGGTAGTGAAGCGGTTGGCATTGTCCGGCAATATGGCATCATCGGATAACCCGGCGAACACAGAGGAAATTGAGAACGGCGGATTGGATCCTAACTCAGGCCCAGTACAACACTGGAACAACCCGCTGCACTGGGCGGCATTTGCAATGTACGGTGCTTAGTATCGGTGACCGCAAGAGCAAACGAATCGGGTCTGCTAAACGCAGTACCGATTGAATGCTTCGGACTAGTCAAAAACAGCCTGGGTAGGTTTCGACGAAGAAGGGGTTGACCACTCTTGCATCCCGCACTTGGTGCAGGCCACAGAGAAAAGGGACAAATAGAATGAAAGGATTTGAGCAACATGGCGACATCTCAGGAGTTCGATGATCTGCCCGTGCTGGGCGACATGACGCCGGAGCAAGCGATCGTGAAATTGCGCGAAGTAGGCGAGGACGAAGTAGCCAACGTCCTCGAGACGGCCCCACGGACACGAGGGGCATTTGATGGTCTGGCCAACATGTTTTCGTTTCTAGGAATAACCCCTCCCGCGTGGGTCCATACTGCACACGTTTTCGGCTATCTGGCACCAGGATCGTCCGAAAGTGGGGTGCTGCCCATCCGGCATGCCGGCAACATGGACGGTGATCCCCAACTCAAAAATAGCCGCATTCGCATCACCCTCAATCGTTTGCGCATGGCGAAGTACCCTGGCGGCGGCACGCATCGCGTCCTGTTGGATTTCTATGCGCGAAATGAGGTGCCGGGCAATGCCGAGGCTCTGCACTTCAACGCGACCTTTCGTGCTCAGGAAGGCGAGGAGGTTGCGGTCATTGGTCACCCCGTCTTCGTCGGGCTGAACGTGGGCCGTGAGGGTGTGGCTTTCGGCTGCAAAACGGTCAATGTCCAGAATGACAACGATCAAAATTTCCTGGAGTTTCTGGACTCCGATGTATTCAAAGCGGGCCTGCATCTGGCCTCCACGCTGCAACCGGCAATTGCTCCGCTTACAGGTATGGCCCTGGGCCTAACCAAGGCCATCGCCCAGCGTAATCAAAACGTACCCGTGCAGGAGTTCATGATGGGCCTGGACTTCAGTAGCGACCCCGCGGGGGCCCGCCTGGCCGAGGGCTCATATCTCGCCGTCCAGGTCCCCCAGACTTCGCTCCTGATCTGGGACTGGAACGAGTGGGTATTCAATCGAGACAACGGTCAGGTAGTCAAGAAATCCGATCCCACTCAATTGATACCGTACAACTACATCATCTTCGGCGTGACGAAGTACGATGAAACGTAATAAGGTAACAAGGGAGAGATGTAGTAGGTTCCAACAGTAGCAATAGCGCTATGAACTTACCCAAAGCTAGGTGAGACCTGGCCATAAATCTCAGGCCGCTTTGAGTCCGACACAGAACTCCAGGTTGTGCTCAAAGTGGTATAGTAAAGCGTGTTGATAAACAAAGATCGCTCCTAACGCGAATCGTCGGGTGGCAAATAGGCCTTTGGTGGGATCTTGTCCATGCCCACTGTTGTACGTCGTAGCATCAGCAATTTCCTTGCAGATCTATAACTCCAACGGAGTGCTCCTCATTGAGCGAGCCGATAGACATCGATGTGCAGAGCCAAAGCAATGCAGTCTCGGCACTGCACGCCTTGGAGAACAATACAAGGCTATGAAGCAATGAAAATGATGAGAAAGAGACAAATACATGGCGCGAGGAAAGGAGCCATTATGAACCAGGTAATGTTTGTCCTCACCTTTTTAGACTTGGTCCTCTGAACAGAGGGAATCATTTTCCTCCAGGTGCATTCTGTCAAATTTTATCAACACGACCATACCAGACAGGATAGGAGAGGTACGATGTCTTCGCCAACCACAGGTTTACCAATCGCCTCTCACATGCTTCGGCAAGGATGCTCGTTCAATCGCATGCACCATGCCGATTTCCTGAACGGATGTCCCAAGCGCGATGCCTCTGCGAGGCAGAGAAGAGAATGGTACTTTGCGCATCATACGTAAAAGCGGTAGCAGTATGCGACGTACCGAAGGAAGTAGCCAGCACAGGTGGGCAAAGGAGACATCACCGGGCAGGTTTCCTTCATTGCCAGCCTGTTTGGAGTGGCGGCCTGAGCTGAGCAAGAAAGGGGAGCCTCTTGCCATGGCGTTCCTCTGCGAGTTTTTGCAACACAACCGAAAAAATCATCTGCAAAAAAATGAAGTTGATGGCGTCTTTGCTCTAGAACGCATTCGTAGCACAGTCCTTTCAAAAGGAGCCTTACACTCATGGCAAATAATGAAATCAAATATATTGTCGATGAGAATCTCTCTGCTTACCCTATCACATCTATACTGAAAAACAGAGGACAACTTTGGCTGCATCCAGGTACACCGCCGAAGATTGGGCCAGCTGTCCATGCAGGGAGCGCCGATGATCCAGTACCAGTTTCCCCAGATGGGACTCTCGCCGTGGGAGTACTCTATGAGTCATCCACAGATCCCACCGTAAGATACTACCTTCCCCACTATCAACTCCGTATTGTAGATGGTCGATACACCACGAGTCTCAAATTCCGCAGTGCTACTGACGACCCTAATGGGCCTTTGGGTTGGTTGACGATTGAACTGGTTCCAGAGGTGCCATCTGGTGGGAACTTTGTTCTCAGGGAGATCGACCACGAGGCGGTGGTAAGTCTCAGTTATCAAATGCCTGTGCAAGGAAGTAGGCCAGCAAATGTCCCGAATGTCTCAGCTATTGATGACTTTATAGGTGATTGGGTCAACGTCGATGTCAACACAAGAGGCATGACTCACCTGGAAATTGCCAAAGTCAACGACAGCACTGTCTCCTTTCATGGGTATGGCAAGTGTCACCCTAGCGATTGTGACTGGGGTGTTATCATCGTTCCATTCACACCTGGTACAGTGATGGGAACATACAATTTTGGTTTTAAAACGACCCGGCTGACAGTGCATTTCTCGAATGGTCAGCTCCTGGTAGAAAACTTTAACCACTTCACAGACGGTTCTGGACGAGCCGACTATACCGAGAACGATATCCTGAGTCTTAGGGGTGGAGGCAACACTTCCAGCGCCAGCGGTCCAACTTTACGGATAGATGTGGGCGCATTGGAACACAAAGCACAAGGAGTGCGAAGCTGTGGGAAGCCAATTCTATCTAAACAGGAATTTGACCGTATCTTTGAGATTATGACGGAGAGAAGTTTTAACGGAAAATTGGAGATACGCTGCTTCGCCACGATCGGGCACCGCACCTGGAAGCAAATCGTCGTTGGAGACATTAACCTGGCAACTCAAGTGCTGGCATTTGCCGAAAAGCAGCTGCTCTTCACGGATGCCTTAAACACTCAGACTTTGCAAGCAGTCAGTCTTGATGCTCTCTCGGAATCCATAACGACTATTAAAGTGATCGATGACAACCCAACAGTGAATGTGGATTCCTTCTGGGGAGTTCATTTAATAGACGGAGTTACCTTGATGAGCAGCAGACCGATCATGATTGTCTCGACACCGACCATCACGAGCATGCATCATGAGACGGTTCAACCCGCAGAGGCCCACCCAGTTTCTGTCTCACCTGTACTGCTTAACCCGGGCATACCAGGTTTGGTACCGACTCTCCCAAGCACTGTGCTAGCATCGCAACCCACTCAGCAGGCATCCTTGACCACGACAATGTCCGCTGCTTCCCCAAGCTATCTGAGCAGTCGCTATAGAGCACCTTTACGTGAAACACTTTCCAAGACCGACCTGATATTGGACACTCCTACAGGCCCAAAACCAGTCATACCTGAGAGAATGTTGATGGAGGCAGATGGCACACCAGCTTTGATCAAGGTTCGAGTCGAAGCAGATCAAGAACTTGCTCCCTTCTACTTTGTCAAAGATACCAATGCCTACATGTTCGATCTTGGAGACTTTAGCCCATCTACGAACCATATTCTCATTCCACAATCCATTCAGTCCGATGGGTTAAGTGGGACCTTTTATGAGGACTCTGCGTTCAGAAATCGTTTCTACTATCAGCCCACCGAGTTTCGGCTCTCGCGTTTGCCTCGCTATCCTTACCTGCCCGATCTCGTTATGGCCTTCTTTGACCCAATCGGCCAGGACCAGAATGGAACTCCTACAATCGACTTTCGAGTCGAGTTAGCGTATCGTGCTCTGCCATATATCGACCCTCAGCTCTTGGACGCAGCACGAAGTCAACTGGTTGACCCGGCTGGACCATTCCCCATGTTTGTTGCGCTCGATCCTGTCAAGAGTGATCTTTCCCTCACTTTACCACGACAGGGAGAGATGGCACGCACCAGCGCTCAGGTGAGCTTTAACGAAGGCATCGTGGATACTGTGAATCTCCCCTTTAACGAATTTGCAGCAGTCCTGTCAGCTTTCGAGGCACAAGCAGGAACTGGAAGTGGTCTGCAAGGAACTATCCATGCCCACTTGTTTGATGGCACGAACGCAACAGTACCACTTACACTCTCTCTTGCCAAAACTGCTGGCCCTGTTTTTAGTCGTACCTTCGATGGCCCTGTACCGGGGGTCCAGGGACAGTATCGAATCACGCTACGTAACCAGATTGAGAGCAAGGTCCATATCGACAAATTCTATGGAGTGCGCGTGACACAAGGGGTGCTTGCTTCTCCGGTCGGCGCAACTCCTGGTGTGGTTCTCAATCCTGGCGAGACCTTACAGTTAACCTACCAGGTGCAACCTGCAAATGCATCAATAAGTGACATCGAGCCGATCCTCAGTGTGAGCATTGAACCCAATCTCAGCATGCTTTTGCCTCTGCTGATGGTCAACCAGGGTTATACCTCGTTTACCTTTACCGTCAATGTCAGCACTGACCCTCATGTCTTCGATCCTCCTTCTGGAGGCGGTGAACTCCTCACTGGTCTGAAGGTAGAGTTCGAGTTTGATACCTCAGTCACGCTTACGCCTACGAAACCAACAATGGACGCTGTATTGAGAATGCCTCTCCTGGCTGTGATTCTCAAGTCATCAGACGCCAAGAAATACCGCTACCGGGTAACGAATATCTCTGCCAGTGGCGAAGGGGCACGAACGAATTGGATAGCCGGTGAAGGTGAAGGGAAGCTGCCAGTGAGACCGGCATAGGAGGTGTTCTCATGTTACTGTTCTCATCTATTAAGGACTCACCACTCCCTCAGATGGTCGCCTTTCCAGACCATTTGGATGAACATAGACTGTATTACCTTCCTGAAGGAACGGGGCTTTCAGAAACCTCTACAGGAGATCGCGATTTCTTTCTCCTACGCTATAGAGGCGATTTCTCGGCAGTGGCAGGTGGGCTTCTGCATATGCAACTTGAGTTCAAAGCTCTTGCAACAGAACTGCTCGACGATCTCCAAGCCAAAGGATGGCGAATCCACCCGGTAAGCTTCTCCGTGGGTCGCTTCCGTCTAGGTGTTCGTTCGATGCTTGAAGGAGCAACTGAGCAAGTTGGAGCCTGGCATGAGGTACTGCTGGGGAGTGAGGAAGTGTTGGCCTCGATGGTGAGTCTTACTCCACATGAGACCGAACTGCTCCAAGGGTCGCTTGAAGATGGAAGGAGCGTCGTAGAAATCGATCTCGATCTGCGATATCGTGGGTTGGTCCCTGGCATGCCCTGGCTTGTCACCGCACAGACTGCTGCTCTCAAGACCAAACTGGCTCCTCTTCTGGGAAATGGCTCCATCCGCTCCGATCAAGTAGTTGCCGCTTTCCTCTCACTTCCTGATTTGCAAGATGGCAGCCTGAACTGGCAACCATTAGAGTCGGATATAGCAGCATCTCAAGAAACGATACTGACAGAGGTTGCTTTCCGTTCGCTAGAAGTGTTCTTTCAGAAGGAACCAACTCCTCCTTTAGAGATACCTCACTATCATCTCTTACCGGCTTCAAACACTGACCCGTCCACCTTTTCCTGGGACCTCATCTCACCTCGACAGGAAGAACGTAGCTTAGTAATCAGCTGGTCGATAAGCGAACTTTACCAGGAACTTACCGACCTCGAGGAGCGGCGGAAGTACTTCCCCGTAGTAAGCCAGGTAAACCCTTTCGAGCAGGTCTCTATTTATGTGGTCAACCATCTCCCCTTTGATGCCAATTATCTCCAGGAAGTCCAGGTTGATCTCCGCTTTACGGGGCCAACTGGCGTACCAACATACAAGAGCTATACCTTCACAGGTGAGAAAGAGATTGTGTCCTTTACCACTATCTACCCAGCCTTGACCAACACCTTCCAACTCGATTATCGCATCACTGCAACGCTTGCTCCCCTCACTGGAGACGGTTGGACCACTTTGTGGAAGCGTGACTTTGCAACAGCTGATGGTCTTGTAGTGGAGGTGAGTCGGAAAACAGCGGATATTGACTTTGTACAAGTAGAGGCCGAGCTACAAGCTTTCGAGAAGGTTGATTCCATCGAGGTTACTCTATTGCTAGCTGGTGAGCACGCTTCAGAGAGTAGCGATCCACCTACACCTCTAGTTCGACTGCTATTGAATCGGGACAAGCCAACCTCGTGGGTAGCATTGCCAGGAAATGACCCAGACAGCCAACTGCATGTTCGGTGTTTGGCGTCTCCACTAGGTGGTGTAACGGCACCACCGTATACATTGTTCGATGGTCCACTCCCAAGCCGTGAGGTGAAGATTGCAGCCTACCAACTCGAAGTGTTGGAACCAGACCGTATCACTATCAGCCTTGATCCCGAGACTGCACCTCACTTCGCTTATGTGGCTGTGTCACTCGCTCCGATCACAGCAGCAGAGACAGACGAAGGGAAGCTTTATACACTGTCTCCCGACAAACCCCGCACCTGGACGATATTCCGAAACAGCGTATTCGATTCAATCCGTTTCCGCTATCGCATTACCTATGTGGCTTTCGACGATTCGAGACATACGCTTCCCATGACCTCGACAATTTGGAGTGTAGCCGAAGGAACACTACTGACAGTGCGCCCACCTGTGAATGCCCAGGAGGTGCGATCATGATTCTCCTGCCCTCTTACTCCAAACTTGACAACTACCGCCTCTATAGGGACTCAGAAGACCCGTCACTGATTTATGTGGATGCACTCCAACCATCGCCAGCACATGGAACTGAAGCAATACACTGGCTTCCCCTTCCTTATGAACAGGCGTACCTTGTCGGCGAGGTTCTTTTTGGCCCCAGGGAAGAGGGTTTGCAACAGATCGTCACTTCCGCTCCTGATCAGCGGACTGTGCCTGTGCCCTGGGAATCTGGTCCGGTCTATGCCTGGTCAAGAGAGGGAGACAACGTTCAAATTCTAGCGCGTGGAAACACCTCTGGCTACGGTTTCCATAACGCTATCTTCAATGCTACTGTTCCTGTCCAAGCGGCACTTTCTCCTCTGGCCATCGCTACGGAACTCTTCTATTGGGGCAAGCTTGCCAATGTGAGAGTACAGGGGAGAGGAGACCCAAAGGTTATTCAGGAGGCACTGAGCAGTATATCTGTGGGAGTTCGTGCTCACTGGTCTGCAACTCTGGCTGAGGTACTCTTCTCCTGGCTGAGAGAGATGGGCAGTCGTCAAGTTCTGACAGTTACAGTGGAGCCGACTAATCTCTCGCAGGATGCTTTGCAGGAAGTACATGAGCTGGTACTGATGGAATGGGCACACCGGATTGTCACTTCCTGCTCAACCGCACCAGTATCTGTTGCCCTACCTGCTGCCGAGATAAGTTCCCTCACTCTTTCTCAGCCTGTGGAGATGAGTCTAGACTGGAATCCAGGAAGCATCATCCCCGTCAGGAACGTACGGGTACTCCATAGTCAAGGGGAAATTGCGCCTGCTCAAGGCCCTGACACATCAGCAACCACACCTATAGAGGTGATTGTTTCCCCAGATAGTGACTGGACAAACTTTGCCTATGTTGAGGTCTGGCTCAAAAGTGGAGAGGCTTCCACCAAAATTACCTTGACCAGGACAAAGTCAGTAGCGTTGTGGAAGCCTGGGAGTCAGGAAGCTTCATCGCCCAGCTTGCAGGCAGAAGCGAGCGGTGGAGTATGGAAGTTTGGAGTGACTGTTCCACTCAAAGATATACACATCACCGCAAATAGAGTGAGTATCCTTCTTACAGCACTAGAGGAACAAGCCTTCCTGGTACGGGCAGATCGGGAACTTCTTCGACAGACTGGCCCTCTTGAAGTGACTCTTGAGCATCCTACCTTGGCAAGAATACTGGTTCCCAGCCAGGGTCCATTGGTGCTTTCTCCAGACAATGGCAATTTGCCACAGGTCAGTGTTGTCTGCCGGGCATTGCTCTGGAAGAGAGCACGCATAGATCCCTTCACTATGACAATCCGTTTTTCGTCTGCAATCAGCGTGAATTGGTTTGACTGGCCCCGAAATGGAGAGATCATGATTACCAGTGCTCTGCTCCCCTTCCTGCGGGTAGTCACCAGTGTACCTGGCACCTCTGCTCCGGTTGGCGTTGAACTTTCTCAAGGGGCATCAGAAGTCGATGGAGAGCGTACATCTCTGGGAATCAAGGAAATTGGCCCTGAAGAGTTGGTCGTTTGGGTCTACGACCCCAAGGGTGGAGATCTGTGGATGCGAACCAGGTACCCCGGTTTGGGAGAAGAGATGTACTGGACAGCATGGCACCGGGTTTTCGATACAAAGAGCACGGTTATCGCACCACGCACTCACCATCGTAGAGTGATCATTATACGCCCCGGTCAACCCGACAGCTCTTCAGAGGTTGAAGTGGCTCCTACAGTTGGCGATGGGGGAACCGTCCATATCACAGCGACTGCTGTGATAACAAAGGCAGAGTTGCTCGAAGATGAGCGAGGAGGAGCAATTCGCTACCGCACACGTCCTCAAAGTGATCTACATAAGACAGAAGCCTTACCCTGGTCCTCGTGGACAGTGATCGAAGGATCAGTAATCAAACTGAATCCAGCATCTGATTCAACGTCGGCATAAGGAAGGAACACTATGTTAGCAGCTCCAGCATTCACAGAAATTGAGGGTGTGACTCTTTTCAGAGACGATCTCCTCTGGTACAAATTTTATCCCCTGGCTCCCTACCCAAGAATCAGGGTGGATGAGAATGGACATCCAATCTTTCTCCTGATCAAATATGCCTTTTCAGATCAGGATCGGGAGAACAATCCCAAGCTTCCCCCGGGTGGCGGATATGTCAACTTCGATATCGAGTTTGATGTGCCCTCTGATGTACTGGAGCGTGTCCGGGCGAAGTTGCAGGAGTCGGTTAAGGCTGAATGGGATCGATTGAGAAATGGTACTGATGCAGAGAAAGCAATGCCAGGAGTGGCTGGAACGACAGAAGCTCCGAAGGTCGAGTTTGGCACTCCAACCTGGACAAGTGGCAAGGTCGCCCTGGATGCACCTCAAGCGAAAGAACTGGTGAACGCTCGTATAACAGAAACAACTCCTTCGTTGTTATCCAGCAATATTGCCGTCTTCAGTATGGACCTTACTTCCGCAGGTGCGACATTCATGCAGAAGACACTATTGGATCCCGAGGGAGCAGGTGCGAGCGACCTGATACCGATTCAAGTCGCCTACGACCTCACGTTCTGGGCACGACTTCCCCCGGTCAATATCCATATTAAAGCTGATTCTCAGAAGATACATGAATACCTCCACAAGGTGATGGAGGGGAGAGGTACTGACTATTGCACCACCTACGACTTCTCCCATACTGACATCACCGATGAGACAGCCAGCATGACAGGTTTCATTGATGTAAAGATCGACCCAGGTTCGGCTTCGCTGAGTAACCAGGTCATTGAAGAGCTACGCAAGTATTCACTCGAGCTGGTAAAGGAGATGATTCAGGCCAGTTTCTTCACTGATAAAGATCTGTCAGGCCATGGGGAGGATAGCCCTGGTCCAGGAACACAGCCAGGAGAGACTCCGCCATCCTCCGACACGAACCCCAAGAAATACCTGAAGCAGAGCTACGATGCTGCTACTATGCACATTGAACTGAACCTGGAGCAGCGTAGTGTGATCGAATGGCCCATTCACCCACAGACAACACTGCAAACCTTCTTCAAGGGACTCAGTGCCGAGGAGATGAAGCGTTATGTGCGAGAGCCCGATCTGACAGACACGTTCTACGAGAGTCTCGACCTCACCGTGCGTGCCGTCACCGACTATCAGGATTCAAATGTTGCCCTCGTTGAGGTGCAGGTTCGCTATGAGGGGAACGACGAGAACAATCAGCATGTTGAGAAGGATCAGACCTTCACCTTCACTAGCGGAGTTCCTCAAAAGTGGAATCCGAGCTTGATTGGAGCTAAGCGGGAGTATGAATATCGCTATCGAATTGGCTTCACGAACACGGAATTTACCCCCTACAGTGAGTGGACAACCACCACTGGCGATTTGAATATACTGATCTCGGCTCCAGCAAAGGTCATGGTGGATGTAGTGACAGGGAACGTGGACTTTGTCACTCTCGTCGATCGGGTCCACGTCACGCTCGCTTACGAAGATACCGAGCTTGGCGTTCCCCGCGAGGAGTATACCATTCTGCTTACACCAAGCAAGTTCTCGGATCACTACGAGCGACTCATCTACAAGCTCCCTCGCCATCCGGTCTCCTATCGAGTTCGCTTTGATCTGAAGTCAGGTGAGGTACTGGAAGATGGCACATGGCGTAAGGCAACGAACCAAATTGTCATCGATCAACCCTTCGTCGATCTGCTGCGTGTCAATCTCCTGCCTACCGGCGATGGTTGGGATGATGTCGTCCAGGTAATAGTAGATATGCGCTATGAAGATATGCTGAACCACTACATAGTTGAGGAGAGCATCCCCCTCAAGAGTAGAGATGAGTTTCGAATCTGGAAGGTCGTACTGCGAGACAAAGGCAAGAAAAACTATGATTACAGAGTGAATGCCAGTTTTAAGAACCGTCCTTTCCAGCAAACAGGATGGCAGAACTCGACAGAGGACACTCTCTTTATTGAGATCAAGGCCCCTCCAAGGATCAAGATCCTGATTATGGCGGACGCATTGGATTTCACTGTTTCTCCCTTGACCGAGGTGACACTTCGCTCCAATGCAGCTGGAGCCAATCAAACAGGTACCTTTGTCTTCAAAGATAAAACGCCACAGGCATTTATCGTCAATGTGCCATCCCTGGATACTCCCATCGACTATTCCTATCAAGTTACCCATTACCCGGTGGGACATGATCCTGTTGTTCTGCCAGAAGTAGATGTGAAAGATAGTCCGAACCAACCGGCTTCTACTGTTATTGTCCTACCACCATACAGGCCATCAAAGACTGGCAGGTTGCATGTCGAATTCAGGTCTCAACTCGTCGATTTCGACAAAACACCAATTGTGACAGTAGACCTGGTATATGATGACGTGCAAAACGGAATTCACGAGATTGGCTCTCTCACTTTCGATAAGAAGCAAACCCTGATATGGGAGATCGATGTAAAAGATGTGAATCAAAAGCTCTTCTGTTACACGATTACCTATTACACTTCCAGTCAGACTTACCCCTTGCAAAGGGTATGCCAGGAGAGAACCAGTGTGATCATTCCAGCGTTTTCGGCATCAGCAGTTACCCCCTCTCCATAGGAGCGAAAGAAAATGATGTACTCTTACAAACGGTCAGACAAATCCATAGATTTATGCAAGGAATAGGAGGTTACCAGTGCTCAAGGTTCCCGCGTTCCAATACTTTCCACAGTACCGTGTCACAGCCTACCAGGACGACACCATGTGGTGGAAGTTCTACCTCATCCCCGACTATGTCTCGATCCGCCGGGACATAAACGGTCATCCCGTTTTCCTGCTGATCAAGTATGCCTTCAATGACCAGGATCGACAGGAGAATAAAAATCTGCCAAGAGGCGGCGGTTTTATGGTATTCGACGTAGAATTGTCCGTGCGCGAGGCCGACTATCCAAAGATCATCGCAGAGTTACAGCAGTCGGTCAACAGCCAATGGCAACAACTCAAGGCTCTGGCAGATGCCGCTGGCAATGATGTCAGGGGCTATAGTGTCAATAGCTGGCACTACCTGAATGGAAACTTTCAGTTCTCAACCCTATCAGTGAATGACTTGCAGTTGGGTCTCCATCCTGAGCGGCCTGAGGCCCCTCCAGGAGATGCTCCCCCCAAGGTGATCATCTCTCAACCAACCTGGAAAGCTCAGCCAACATGGATCTGACAACCGGTGGCGCAACCTTCATGGAGAAGACACTGACTAATCTCGATGGCAGTGGGGCGACCGACCTGACCCCCATTCAAGTGGTCTATGAACTGACATTTTGGGCTCGCGTTCCACCTGTCCATCTGCTCGTCACTGTTGATTCGCGCAGCCTGTATGAGGCAACGAAGAACATTTATCATGACTATGAGGGCAATGGTTGTGACGAGGACTCAATCAACCACTCTGAACAGAACCTTGAGATGGCCGTTCAGTCTGGCCTGATCAACATCCAGATAGACACAGGCACACTCTCACTTTCAGATGACTTCGTCCAACAATTGCGTAGTGGTGCCCTCAAATTCGTCCAGGATCAGATTAAGGACAATTTCTTCGATAAAAAGCAGGCTCCCCCACCAGCAGATGATCCTACCAAGGATTTTGTGGGAAGTGATAAGGAAATCTACTACCTGAAAAGTGACATAGACTTCAAATCCGTCAGCATCGGCTATAACGAGCAGATTGATAGCATCGTCGAGTGGAAAGCTAATCCGCAGGGAACGTTGCAGACCTTTCTTGCGGGGGTTTCTCCATCGGAGATGAAGAGATATGTTCGTGATGTCGACCTGAGAGATACATTCTTTATGACGCTTGGTCTCACCACTACCGTTTTCGCCGACTGGGAACACGAGCCTATTGCTTTCGTGGAATGCCAGATCAGCTACACAGGCCGCGATGAGAACAATCAGCTCATAGAGAAAGTCCAGACGTTTACCTTCGCTAAGGATCACACTGCGGAATTTTGGGATCCCAGTCTGATTGGAAGCAAGAGAGAATACGAATACCGATGGCGAGTTGGTTTCTTCGGCCATGACGCGGGCGAATTCACCTCCTGGCTGACAGAGACCACCCCCAAACTGAACATCTCCATCGCCGACCCAGGGAAGATCACCATCAAAGTACTTGCTGGCAACATCGACTTCGCTCAGACCACCAAGCAGGTTCAGGTGGATCTGAAGTATGGTGGCCCTGGACTGGAAGTACCAGAGGAGGGTACCACACTTGTTCTCGTCAACGGCCAGTTAGAGGGGAATTACGAGCGCTACATCTATTCCACCTGGGACCATCCAGTCCTCTACCACGCTCGCTTCTATCTCAAGAACGAGCAGGTGGTCGAAAGCGATTGGCAGGAGACAGTCAGCCGACAACTTCTGATCAACCAGCCCTTCCTTGACCAACTGAAGGTGCAACTTGTGCCAGCCGGAAGTTGGGATGGTGTTGTTCAAACCGTAGTGAATCTGCGCTATAAAGATGAGCTACACAGCTATCACAGCGAGGAAGCGTATACGATCAAAAGTGCCGACGAATTTAAGACCTGGGCAATCGTACTGCGCGATCCGAACCAACGGAAGTTTCAGTATAAGATACTCAGCACCTTCAAGGATGGGAGTACACCTGCCCAGACTGATTGGATAGATGCCGATGGCGATCAGGCGGTGCTCATCAGGGTACAACAACATCCTGAACTGAAAGTGAAGCTATTAGCCGGCCAGATAGACTTCAAGGTGACTCCGGTTGTTGAATGTACTCTACATTACGATGACTTACAGGGGCACATTCAGAAAGTAGATACCTTTCCCTTTAGCAAGGCCGAGGATGCGGTCTGGGACTTCCCCCTGGCGAGTGATAGTCGGCGTACCTATCGTTACCAGATCACCTACCACACTGCCGATGGTCACACTATACCGATGCCCGAGGTAAGCACTGACACGACCTCCGTGGTGATTCCACCCCTCGAGATTCCGGTGATTAGCTGCACGATCTTTCCAAAACTGGTCAACTTCGTTCAGACTCCTGTTGTGGAGGTCGATTTCGAGTACAAGGATCCAGACCATCATATCGAATTCGAGGATACAGCCGTCTTCACCGACTCAAACCCACAAAGTTTCAGAGTTCAGGTGGATAAAGCCTCGCCCCGAAATTATAACCTCGCCGTTACCTACTACACGGCAGACGGCAAAGTGATCCAACGCGACCCCGTGACCCTGGATAAGAATAAGGTTGTGATTCCTATGTACGTGGCGACGAGTTAATGCTACCGGGAAAGGGAGTGTTTACATATGCAGTACCTTCACCCACCTTTTTATATGTATGAGGGGGTTGCAGTAATACCCGATTACAGTGACCCCCTCCAGTTCTACTACTTCCCAAATCGTCCACACCTGGCTGTGGACGAACAGGGACGGCCAGCGATCCGTTTTCTGATCTTCAAGGAGAACCTGGATGAAATCGCCGATGGAGACGAGCATGCGGTAGGCTTCCTTGTCTTCGATACGAGCCTAGCCTGGCCTGATAAGACGCTGGACAAAGTGGCACGCAAGATTCATGATGATCTGCACTTAGACGACTTACCCCGACTTGCACCGCTACTCTACAAAAGCGGAACCGTGCGCCTTGTCTTCCTGGATCGTGTCACCAAGTTACCTGGCGAGACACAACCAGGAGGTGGCCAGCCTACTGGTGGAGGTGATCAGCCCCCAGCCGAGGATGAGCATTGGGTTTCCTTTCTGGAGGCCAGTGGAGTTCCTTCCCTTTACGGAGAGAACCGGGCAATCTTCAGCGCGATGCTTACTAAAAAAGCGACTGCCCTTCTCTTCGGGGCTTTCGAGGGGTTTATGCCAGCCGGTGTGATCTATAATCTCACCTTCCAGGGAATGCAGCGGGCCTTCAATGTCCATGCGTCGGCTGATTGGGAACAAGTCTACAAGCACTTGAGCGAGAAGTACACCGCGGATTTCCCTTTCTTCACTGCTGACATTGAGAAAAGCGTTGATGACCTGGTAGACAAGAAGATCATCAAGATTGAGGCAAGTGAGGAAGGTGTCGGTGAGGAAGGCATGGAGAGTGAGTTCAACGCTGTACGCAAAGAAATTCAGGAGTTCGTACTGGATAAATTCTTCAAGCCAGTCCCTAATCCCAATAAACCAGCTGACACTGCAGTGGTCGATGGCATTGTCGATACAGCGCGGAGGCTTCGCGATCTTGGGAGTTGGGGTTCTGTTGGCTACTCTCGGATCGAACTCACTGCATCCGAACTTCGCACCATCGATATCGACTACACCGTTGCCAAGGCAGTCGAGAGAAACATCGCACCGCAAGCACATTTGAGTCTCTTCTTCGAAGACTACAATCTGAAGCGGGAACAGGTTGTGACAGTTGTCAATGGCGAGGATGCCCTTTGGCGGGATGTCGAGTTCGATATCTCTGTCATTGCCGACTTTACAGGAGATGGCATCCAGAGTGTGGGAACAGATGTCTACTATGGTTTGCCCCCACAGGATCATCCAGCTGATTTCCCGGTAAGTTGGGCCTTCCTTTTCGATAAGGATCACTCCCGTATCAAACGAGCGGCTTGGTACGATCCCAATGTCGGTCGCCAGTCCCACTACCGTTACAAGGTCTTCTTTGCGCCCACGGCAGTTCCTGGTCCAGATTTGTCTCTGTCTAGTGGGTGGCATGAGCAGGATAGCAACCTTATAGTAATCAGTCCTGCCGAATTGTACCGGCAACGCAGGATTGAGGCCCAGGTCATTAAAGACTTCCCATTCGATCGCTACTCGCAAATCCATGCCCATATGCGCTATACAGACCCCCAGACAGGCTGGATCTACGAAGATTCTAAGCTGCTCGACCAGGGAAATCCTCGCTTGACCCTGGCGTTTCGCATTCGTCACGATGCGCCCCCAAATGTGGAGTACCTCCTCACCTTCCTGCGCCACGGGGGCGGGAATTTCGACACTGGCTGGCAAACCACGACCGACGACCTGATTCTCATCGATGATCCTTTACCACAGAAGCTCATTGTCCAGGTGTTGGTGGCTGGTGATCGCAGCAAGATTGACACACTCATTGTCGAACTGAAGTACGAAGATCTGGAGAATAATATACATGAATTTGGGAACATCATCATTGATAAGAGTACTATAAACGCACGTCCGGCACCTTGGGTCGTTCCACTCGCCAACCCGGAGCAGCGTCGCTACTGGTACAAGCAGACTCTGATAGACAGCGATAGCAATGCAACCTCGACGGGATGGGTACAGGAAGAGAAGACGACACTGCTGGTGGGTAATGTTTACATGAAGAGCTGGGAGGTACAACCGAAACTGGTAGGGCCACCTCTCACTGGCAATGGCCTGGAGTCTATCAAGCTAAACCTCCATTACAAGGATGTACCCAACAACTACACTACCGATAAGCAGATCATCTTCTCCCAGCCAGGCCAGGGGGAGAGCTGGCAGCTTCAACTCAAGGATGCATCGGCTCGCGACTACACTTACGAGGTGATTTACGTCCTGAACACTGGCTTTGAAAGGAAGGTTGGTCCTCTCACAACCAGGGACACTTTCCTGATCATCTCTTCAATTCCACCGAGTACATAGTAGAAGGCTAGTGGAGAACAGCGTAGAGACATTGGAGGTCTATTCAATGGTGGTTCATTCAGAACAGCTCACAACCAGGGAGGAATTGCTCTTCTGCGCTGCACTGCTTGCTGGACTTGGGCCACAGGCCAGCTCTATCACTAAAGAATTATGTCTAGCTGCCAGTGATAGCCTGAGTACAGGGCGTACCTGTATTGATGCAGGAAGTACACTGATGTTCTCGTTGATTTCGCCAGGTCGGCGCAGTCTACGCATTCTCTCCCGTTCATCTGACACGGGAATAGATCAGAACATCTCTCGCTGGCTCCGCATGCATTATTGTGCAGGGCAGTCTCCCCAACGCTGGATAATAGAGGCATTCTCTGGAGAAAAAGTCGAAGCATGGCAGCACGCTCTGAACCTGGCCCAGATGATAGGGAGGGAAACCGTTCTGCGTCGTTATCATGCTGCCCTCGGTCCCCTGGGACGGATCTTCAATATCTCCTATGAACTGGAGAAAGAAACTCCGTGCGGCTGGGTAACCTGGCAGCTTGATCGGCATATTTCTCCCTCGCAGGCACTAGTGGCCTGCGGAATTGAAGAGGTATGGCCGACTGTGGTCCAATGCCTTCAACGGCTGTTTGGACGCGCTTTCTCCCAGGAGGTCGGGCCTTGGAGCATCGCCTGGACACTTGATGAAAATAATCCGCGTGTGCGAGTTGGCACCAGCATGTGGGTCAGGATACTTGAGGATACAGCTAAACGCTCTCGACTCCTTGATACAGTAGAGCACTTGGGAGGCGATAGGCCTTTTGCTGAAGCGCTTTACAAACTGCTTGAATCTGCTCATCCCACGGAATATACCACGCGGATCGGGCGTGCGGTCGAGGTAGAATTCTCCGCCAACGAGGTGCTGGCGATGGAGTTCTACCTGTCTGTGCCATTTACTATAGTGCAACCAAGTATGGAAGAAAAAACGAAAGGAAACATCTGAATATGAACTGGGTTCAAATAAGACCACTCCTCGGGAACTGGCCAGGAGGGAGTGAACCGCCAATTTTTGTGATCACTGCTGATGAGAACGGCGATGCAGTCATCGAACTGGCCTGGAATCCTCAGGATTTGCGAGCGCCAAGCTCCTTTCTGAACACGCCAACTCGTTACTACAGCACAGACGTGCCTCTGAATGCCACGATGACCAATGATGACGGGTCAACGCGAACACTCAATATTCCTGCCATCCCGATTCGCTTGAATGAAAACCGGGCCGTCTGGACAATGCCTCAAGCATTATGGGATGCATACGTTGAAGAGGCATTCAAATCATTGAGAACGCCACCTACCACTGGATTCCAAAATAACATCTACTACCGCGTCTCCGTCAAACCCAGCGGATCCAGCACTGCTTTGAAGTGGCCTGCTGACGCTGACATTCAGAGAGCCGGTGCCAACGCGCCGCACGTGGGCATTCTGACGATGAGCACCTCACCGTCATCACAGGTCATTCCAGATGCGGCTGCGCTCCAGGCTATGGGAACGTTTTTTGGTATCTCCCTAGGAAATATGCTCATGTATCTCTGGCGGCATCTTCCTGATTCGGATCCCAACCGCAAGGCGCTCGCTGAAATCTTTGGCCATCCTGTCTTTCGTGAGCAGATCCCGGATGTGAATACGCGTGCGGGGATACTGAAACTCTGGCTCTTTGCTGGCCCTGGAGGTCCACCTCCTCGTCCAAGTACACGTTCCCTCTTGCCACGACTGTTGGACCGTCAGGCCGTGACGGGAAGCAACGTGACTCAGTCGATTGTCACTAAGCTGGACCTGCGTGGAGGGAAGACGCTAGTTGACAATCTGTTGGCACTTCTTCAGATTACCCCTCACCCGGATATAGTGGCACCTGCCCAGGAACATCTCGTAGATGATGTGCTCACGGAGATCCTCGATCCTAACGGCCAAGTCAACCAGGGAGAGGCTAGTACCTGTGCATTAACCTCGATGCAAACTTTTCTGATTACAGTAAACCCTGCAGAGTATGCCCGCTTACAGTTAGGACTGCTTAGTGCTAGTGGAACTATACAATTGGCAAATGGGGATACTGTTGTAGTTCCAGCAGCAATCTTCCAGGTGGCACGCTATCCTCAAGCTGCAACTTTGGCCTTCTTGGTCCGCAACTATTCTGAATTGGCATTCCAGGCAACAATATTGAAATATGCACTGGGGCCTGCATTCCCATCCTATGACCCTACTACCCCACCTAACTCACCTACCGGGGTCAACACTGTCTTCCAGAGAACAGTAAACGTTGGTGCGAGTTCCAGTCAGATGGAACGGGCCTTGAAGGGACTTTTCAATGCAAACTTTACTACCCATTCTGTTCAACTGGCTTCCGATCCCGGCTGGCCGTCCTATGCTACGATTCAAACTCGCCAACCAGGACTTAGGGATTCCTTCCTCAGAGATTTACCAGTCAGGCAGCAACAGTTGGTCCTGGTGGTGTACTGGGCTTCTCTGCCTTCTGATCCAAAATCAGGAGGTCATGCTATCCTTGTGATTCGTAGTGAAGGCGGACGAGTGTTCTTCAAGAACCCACAATATGCTGGGTCGTCACCAATCCCAGGAATGGTTCAGGGTGGGAACGGTACAAACCCGCCACGTCGTTTCGAGGATCCTTCGGCTGCGCTGGAGTCAATCACTGAAACGGACCTTGCCACCTGGATTCTATGGTACCATACGCCAGACCAGGCTATCCTTTAGGAAGGAGAAGAACGATGCTATACCTCGATGCCCCAATAGGCCCTATCAAGGGCTTGATGATTTATCGCGATCACCAGGATAAAGGTCTTTTTTACTATATACCAGAGCGGCCTCGATTGGCCCGCAATGACGGGGTTCCGGAGTTCATCTACCTCGTGTATAAGCGGGATATCACTGATAATCCGGCCTTCGATCCAGAAACGAAGGCATCTCTCGGTGGGGGTTTTCTCGCCTTTACAGTAGATTTGGGGGTGGATGATCAACAGTTGGCCGAGATGAAGCAAGAATTGGCGAGATTTTCTGATGGGGAAGAAGTGAAACTCACTCCTGTTCAGTTCCACAAAGGCTCGGTTCGCCTGTCGATTAGCAAAGATACAGCCGATGCACCAGGAACTCCACCGGACCAACCGAAAGGACTCACCTTCTTTGAAGAGGTTTACGGGACTACCAAGCCATCCTTGTTTGGCTTCAACCGAGCTACTTTCTCTGTTGTTCTCTCCCAAGAAGTAGCTGCTCTCTTCGAAGCGGCTCTCCAGGCTGGCATCAGTCCTATTGGTGTCATCTACGACCTGGAATTTCTCGGTCTTCGACCTGCTTTCAATGTTCGGATTACTGCAGAGTATAAGCGCATCTATGATCATCTCGAGATAGAATTTGGCGCTCGTGGACAGATCTACGCTGTGGCACTGGCCCTCGATATCGATCTTGCATTTCAGAAACTGCGTGACGATGGTTCTATTAAAGTCGAGGTGCTCAGTTTCACCGACGACGCCAATCTGCGTAAACAGGCTGATGATGCCTTCAACTGGTTCAAGACAGAGTTGCTCAAGGACTTCTTCAAGTCCTCGTTGGAGCCGCCAAGCTTTATGAAGCAGACGAACACGACCGATCTGGTGGGACGCCTTCAGAGCATTTTCCAGGGATTGAACAGCGCCCAGACGTCTCCCACTCTGAATCCTGTACGCGGCGAACCAACCAAGGAACCTTTGACCCCTGCAGCACCTCCAAAGAAACAGGAAGATGGGATGAAGTCTACTGCTGATATGAATCGTGCTGCCACACAGTCTGGAAGTGAAAGCAGCGGAGGTGGATCCGGCGCAGATCGCGGTATCTCGCCTTTTCAAATTGGCTTTACCCTCAAATATTACCGTCAAGAGGAACTGAAGACGAGAACGTTCGAGTTTTCTGAACAAGCCGCTGTTGCAAGAGAGGCCGCACCACAAGGTCTATTCACTACTATGGTACAAGGACTTGACCTGAGCCGAGCGATCCAGCATGTGAACCTGGACAGCGACTTCTTCAAACGCTTGATAACCACGGTGTCAGCCAGTGATGAATTCACCATTGCCGGAATCAGCACCCTTGGGGTCAATCTGGAGTATCCGGGCACGCGCAAGCCCGGTGAAGATCCGCTGTTTGTAGACGGTTTCGTCTACAAATCCGATGATCTCAAACCGAGAACCTTTACTACATGGTTGAATGACCGAAAGAATCTCACGTACCGCTATCAGATGGATATTCACTTCACTCCGGATTCACCTTGGGTAGGTAAGGAAGGCTCTGTCACTTCTGATTGGATCATTACACGGTCCCGCCAGCTCACACTTGACCCAATGAATGAGATCAGCCTGTTCGATGTGCAACTCACCTTAGGCAACATGATCAGCGGACAGATCAACCAGGTCGAGGTTGAGCTGCGCTACCAGGATAGCGCTAACGACTTCAATACACAGAAGACGTTTCTGTTGAAGCCTGGTGATCCAGTTACGCACTGGAAGCTGCGCCTGATGGATTCGGAGCAGAAGACCTATCAATACCGCATCACTTACTTCCTTCAGGAAGGTGTGCGGGTTCAAACGGACTGGGTAAGTTCGGAAGATCCGACGCTCGTGGTTGCTGAGCCTTTCAAGGGTACGCTCAATATTCGCATGGTCCCTCTGCTAGATCCCACGACACTATTAGAGGCGGATGTCGAGTTGATGTACCATGAAGAGGATACTGGCTATACCAGGCGAGTTGAGAAGGTTTTCTCTCCATCAGACTTGAAGGGTCAGCAGATCTCAATTCCAACGCTTGCCGAGAACCCTACCTCCTATAACTATACAATCAATATCATTCGGACCGATGGCTCAACTTACACCTTGCCTCCAACCACTGCTACTACTCCTGTATTGGTGGTCTCTGATGGTGCTGGGGTGACGCATCGCATCCTGGTCAAACTTCCGAGCAAAGACTTAAGCTCATTCGGGCTTGCCGCTCTCAAAGTTGATTTGGTGGGGCCTGGAGATGATCCAGATACTGCTTCGGTTCTCTTCACGCCAAGTCAGACCGATGATAAGATGCCTGCGCTGGTGCAACCGGGCGATGGTGGAACATTTACCTATAGCTACAAGGTCACTGGCTACACGACACAAGGGCTACCCATAGAGGGTGACAGTGGAACATCTTCCGGTCCCACCTTGATTGTGAAGATACCTACGCGCTAGGGGTGCGGTTCATTTTTTGCAAAAGGGGAGGTGATAGAATAAGGGAAACCTGTGCTGGCTATGTGGGACATCTGTTAAGAAAACGGGTCCTTTGAGAACAATCATCCCAGCCGTCATGTAAGAGCAAACCACTACAGATGGCAGAAATAAACATGGCTCAGGGAGCAACTTTATTTTGCCCGTAATACCCGTTCAAGGGTTCCAGCAGCAGTTTTGGGAACAACTTAAATTTACATTAAACTCATGCATTTGAGCTTAGCAAAGAGCCAAATTGGGAACAACTTTATTTTGTTTCTACAGTAGTTGTCCAACAACAATAAAGTTGGAAACCCAACAATAAAGTCGGAAACTAGAACAATAAAGTCGGAAACCCGGTTCTTTCTGAGCAAGTCTTTACGAACCAGAAACTTGCAGGAGGAGTCGCTGCTGTCGAGCAGCGACTCCTCCTGCAAGTTTCTGAGATCGAGACCGTTGGCACTCCTCTCTGTGTATGAGAGATTTTTATGTTAGATCCTGGCTGCTGACTTTGCAAATTGTCCACCATTACCAACCGAAGACGAATTGCGAGAGAAGTCTTGCAGTAAATGTTATAATGTACTATGAAATTGTCCCAGTTCAGGGAACTGCAAGCTCGAAAGGTAGAGGCGCGAAAGGTCACCTCCTACATGTAACGATGGTGCTACCTCGATTTAGGAGACTGCAAGATGGCGAGGGCCATCTCCGCCGTGGAAAGCAGCGCGGTTGCAATGGTCTCACCCCGATTTAGGGGACTGCAAGTGCACGCTCTTCCCCCAGCATGTGCCAATACTTGAAGTTGCAATGGTCTCACCCCGATTTAGGGGACTGCAAGTGGGGAGCAATACGGGTAACTATGGGGAAATCTCGGTGTTACCAAGGCACCATCCCGATTTAGGGGACTGTAAGGAGACCCACGTTCACATACAGGGTAGCCTCGGTCGGTTATAATGGGACCACCCCTGTACTGGCTACTTGAGACATCCGTTCCAAAAAGAGCGTCTATGATGACGCTATCCGCTCCTTTACTTCGCCATTCATGCATCAGACAGATGGTGATCAGATGCTCGTGATTGTAGAACGTAAAATACGCTCGCAAGTTGCTTACCGCATCCACCGCGCTTTGATACTCCTTGATGTAGTAGGGTAGGGGGTGTAAAACTGACTGACAAGTCACACCTGCTTCTTGTCATCGAGTTGCGCATCCCGGAGGAGATGGTATACTGGTGGTAGAACGTAGCGGGAGAGAACAGATCATGCCAAACATGACGAACAAACAAGACTTGATCGCGTATTTTGCTGAGAAGAGCCAGCGCAGCGCAAAAGACGGCGAGACCTATTTTGAGACGGTCAACGAACTGTTGATGCTCTTCGATCAGACGGATAATGTAGCAGAGATCAAAGCAGTTGTACGTAATCTTCACCGAGAGAAGTTGAAGGAGATACAACGTACAGAGAGTATTGAGACGCGTATCGAGTTACGCAAGCAGCTGGGGATCTATGACGATTGCCTGACACAAATGCGCACTATTCCAGTGCAGTAATGTAGGTAAGCCGGTTCGTCCCTCCTGCAGGGAACGTTCGTGTCAACTTCTGAATTTCCTGGCGTCCTTTCGGTTCTTGCGCACGTTGTGTGTCGGCTTGCGGGGGTGCTTGTCACGTGTCAAATCATGCTGAAGACGCCTATTTTGCGAACAGATGACCCAAGTAGCCAGCACAGCCTAACCTCACCGATTGTTACGGATGATGTTTCTTGTCTCGATGCCGAATGCTCTGACCACTTTTCTTGCATTAACACCATTCGATTATCAGCATATATCTCGACTTTTGTTCTGATACAGGGTCTATGGTAGTCTTAGACACGCTCCTTTACTTGAGGTTATCTCGTTGCGCAACCCGTGGGAAAAGAGGTTCCAAGACGAGCTTTGATTGAAAGAGCATGCTCACTGCCTCATACATCGGTCTCCTCCTTTCAACTCAAGAGGATGCCTGGCCCAAGTGCTCCAACCGCTCAGACAGCACTCGTGCCAGATCAGCTGGGTACGGTATTGCATGTGCCTGGGCCAGAGGAGGAGCCAGCTCCTGGTAGAATCGCACGGTGAGGAGAGCAGCCTGGAGCATGGCGGCTCGCTCCATCGGACACAAGGTCGCCTGTAAAGCTGCTAACTGCTCGACTGGGAGGGCTTGCTCCACCTTTTCATAACCTTCTGCCTCGAGCTGGAAGTTCTCCCTGAGGCGGGCCAGGTTCACACAGGTCAGACGCAGATCCTCTAAAGCGCCGTACGCTGACCAGAGCTGCCCGCGTGCCATCGGGGTGAGGAAGTGGTGCAACAGGTCATGCCAGAACCAGTCGATCAGGCCGCGTAAGGTCTCGAGCTGCTCGGCCTGAGTCGGTTGCTGTCCTGAGAACACTGCTCCTGAAAGGCAGCCCGTTTTATCGAGCAAGACCTTATAGGGTCCCAGGTACATGTGCGTAAAGCGGCTCTCGCGGCCAAGAGCAAGTTCACCCTCTGTTCCGTCGGACAAAATGAAGAAGAGAACAGCAGCGTCGCCCCCGTGACCGTCTTTCAGGAACATCGGCTCACCTAACTGTCGAATAAAAGCCGCGCGCGAAGCTGTGAAGTCGCTGTAGGCCTCATCTGCGATGATCAGACCGAAATCGAGGTCAGAGTAGGCATCAGCCGTCCCCATTGCATAGGAGCCGCTGAGAAAAGCGGCCACCACCCGCTCATCTGCGAGGCCTGCGGCGACAAAGCGGTTCAGGACCATCTGCTGGTGCTCAGGCAGCTGTATCTCTGGTGCATCCATAGTGTGGTTTCTCCTGTTTCTCCTAGTGAAGCCTCGCTCTCTCTCCAGTTGCTGCTATTCTAGCATACCGATGAGAGCATTTCCGCGGCTCTCAAAGAGATGGGAGTCTGAGCTGTTTTCCCCAAGAAGCGGCATGACAACTTCTCCCATCCCTGTGTTGGCTACTTGGCACATCCGTTCGTATAGTGGATGATTTTTCTCTTGATTTCGCCATTTTTCTCGCAGCTATAGTTATTCACAGATGAAGGGATGCAAGAGCATGTAGCCTATCTAAAAGCATTCAGTGAAAGTCATTCTCTTCCACAGAGTAGGCGGCAGAGAGAAAGTTCGTTTCAAACACTCCAAACAAACACGTGGCGCTCGGTATGTAATCTCCTCAGGTAGTTCTGCTTCCTTGTTAAAGCGCTCAGGCCACTCTTCGGTACTCGTGGTGTAACCCACCTAAGACCGGAACTGAGATGATTCCTTCATCAGACTGAGCTGATGGCAAGCAGATACCTTCCCTTTCAGGAACCTGCTGACGGATGCCTTGATGTGGTCGCGCACGGTTGAAATACTCGACGTAGGTACGTAGAACACGATGCAACTGCTTCTCATGGAGAACCAGTATGTGGTCAAGGCACTCTCGCCTGACACTCCCCAGAAAGCGTTCACAGATCGCGTTGGCTCGTGGCGCATGATAAGGTGTAGTGAGAATCTCGATGTCGCTCGTTACTGCAACACGAGCGTAGCAGGGTCCAAACTTGCTATCATTATCACGGATGAGATACTTCGGCGTTTGTCCATACGGAGTCGCCTCCCGCAGTTGTTGTGCGGTCCAAGCGTCGGTAGGAGATCCCGTCACACCGACGTGGATCACTTTCCGTGATTTCAGTTCGATGATGAAGAATATAAAGAGCGACCGAAAGAACAGATCGGTGACCAGGAGAAAATCGCAGGCCCAAACATCAGCAGCGTGATTATGGAGGAAGGTCGCCCACTTCTGCCCTCTTGGACGAGGCACACGAACTTGCCTCATATATTTCTGGATCGTTCGTTTGCACACGCTAATACCCAGCTTGAGCAATTCGCCTCGGATGCGCTCAGCTCCCCAGAGCCGATTGTTTTTGACAATCTCTTTGATCAATGTGATCGTCTCTGGAGAGAGTTTCGGCTGTCTCGAATCCGTCTTTGACCTGTGTTTCCAGAACAAGCGGAAAAGCTCCCGATGCCACCGAAGCAAGGTCTCCGGTTGCACAATGAAGAGTGCCTGCCTCCAGGTCCGAATCATCCTCGCCAGAAACAACAAGAGGAACCTATCTGTCTTCCCACAAGCCGGTCGTTTGACTTGTCGACGCAGGATGATGACTTGCTGCCGCAATAACGCGTTTTCGACAAGCAATTCGGACTTCCCTCTGGCAAGATCTGCGATCGTTCCAAGCAGAAGGGAGGTGGAGTGCGGTTTCATCCAACGAACAATGCTATCGTGGAGCGCGTTAAAGCAAAGCGCTATTCGTTGTCTGATAGAGATGAGAACAGGGAACACAAGCTTCTCCTTTACAAAGAGAAAGAAAGGTACTAAAGTATGAAATACAGGTATGCTCTCTGATTCTACCTTTGCCACTTCTCTACTACAAGCAAAATGGGACTTGTAGATCGCTCTGAGAAGGCCTTTTTCTGAACGGATGTTCCAAGTAGCCAACACAACAGGCCCGTTGTCGGACAATAGCCGAAAACCGCGAGTTGCGGTCAGTTTGCTACAGTAGCATTTCTCCCACTCGCGTTTGGTCAAGCTTGCACTATTAAGCTTGAAATAGATGCTCAGGCGTTGTTCACGTAGTTGCCTAATATCGCAGTACAGCTTCACCTGTTCATCTAACTCTCCTCCAGCTTTCTCTATCCACTCTTCGCCCTGTTTAACACTATCAAACCAGTCAGCAAAATAGTTCTGTACAATATGGAGGGCCGAGTAGATAGTGAATTCTGCCGTTGCTAATAACCCCTTTGGATCATGAGCTAGAGCTAGTGGTGGCTGGAAGTTGTCACGAAAGTTAAAGCGGGCGTCGGTAGCGTAGTACTCCTCTATTTCGGCCTGACGCCTCAACTCGGCCTCCCTGGCTCTTCGTTTTTGCTGGAGGCGCTGCTCCACTTGCCGTGCCCGAGCTTCGTCTATCTCTTCTAGTTTATCGAGATCAACGTCTGGCTGCTCGTCCATTGTACGAACGATGACACTAGCTGGACCGAAGCTGAATCGTTCTGCGTTAGCATCATGGAGTAATTCGGGCAAGCGAGACTTGATTTCTAGATAACGCTTCGTATTGACTATTAGTCTTTTAAAACTGAGGGGTCTAGCTGCTCTGTAAACCTGGCATAGTGCTTCATACAATCGCTCAGCCTGCTCAGCCTGCTCAGCCTGGTCGGTAGGGAGCGATCTTTTGATACGATAAAGTGGTAAGAAAGCCTCGGCAACAGCGCCACTACTGATATAAGCGTAAATACCGTTCTTTGGTGACAGTGTTTCATTTACTAATTGGTTGAGTTCACTCCGCTCCACCTTCTTACCAACTAGTTTGCCTAGTTCAGTAAGTAGCTCATCAGGCACCACTGCCCAAACATCACTCGGTATATCAAATTCATCTTTGCCCAGTACGCGTCCGCCTCGACCCAGTCTCTGGATAAACTCATCAGAACTACGTGAGTCGAACAAGAGGAAGTCAATGTTCTGTCTTTTCTTTCCTAGTCGTTCAAAGTTGTAACCAATGTCGACCGTCGGAGTAGCCATTAACAAGTCAGCATTTTTGCTCTGCGCCCGCCACTCCCTATTTTCTGCTCCAGTCAAACGACCGAGCCGCTGATTGTCTTTGCCTCCAAATTCCTGGTAGAGTCGGTTGATGCGCCATAATGCGCTGCTAATAAAGGCTCCATGTCGTCCTTGCTGCAACCAATCTAGTACCATACTTTTCTCACTAGTCGCTAAACTGACAAGACCATCTTCGAGTGCATCAGCGCTGTATAGCCGCAGACGAACAGGAGCCAACGCGGGAATAGTTGGCAGACCAGGTGGATCGTTTCCGGGTTTGATATATTCGATATCAAGGTTCAGGCGAGATAAGTAATCCTGAACCTGTTGTACTGGCGTAGCAGTGAGTAAGCAGATTCGGCGCCCTTCGCTGAAGTAGCCCCACTCACGTAAGAGAGTAAGGAAGAAGAGAAAGTTGGCAAGTTGTTTGGCGTTGTAGTAGTGAAACTCGTCCACCACTATGTAGCTGAAATTCTTGATAAAGGCTCTGAACAGTACCTTCTGGTCGTGTGGATTACCTAAACCATAGAGGGCATAGTAGAAGATATCGGGATTAATAACCAGGACGTAGGGATGATGCCCTTCAATATGATACCCATCGCTGTCGGTCAGTACCGAACCAGGGTCCTGCAACATCTGGTGCAGACGATCACCTTGGCGCACAAATTTTCCACCAAGATGCTTATTACCCAGTTCTTTGATTGTTGCTGCATCAAGGCGCAGCACGATGTGAGAAAGTCCGTTGTCATTGATAAAACGCAGTACATCCTGCTCGTGCTGGCGCAGCAGTTCGTTAGTTGGAGCAATGAATAATACGTTGGCGTTGTTATACCTGCTCTTCTTGTAAGCCTCATCCAGATCTAGCAGGCGTAGCAAGGCAGCTTTGGTCTTCCCTGTACCAGTATTGTAACTGTTGACGACAATGTGAGCATGCTTGGCACGATAGGTACACCATTGATGGTATAGCGGTGGATTACCTAATGCGTTCGCTATACGCTCATAATCTTCAGCATGAGAATCGGCCAGTTTCTCATAATGAGGAGCAAGCTCAAGCTCTATCATAATTTCTCTACCCCGTATCGCATGCCTGTGGGTAGTAATGTATTTCTATCCAATTGCCAAAATCGCCCACCCATCTCCACATCCCGCAATATTGGAGCAGGATGGATGTTGTAAGTGGAGTAGACCAGGAGAGAAGAAGTATCCTCTAAGTCGGCGCCATTGAGGAGGCTGGCAATCCTGGTCGTATCTCGTTCTATAAGTTGTGGCGTGACCTGTTCCTGCCACACAATGCGAGCCTTACTCATGAACTTACCTAGCCGGATGTAGGGCAAAAGCCGTGGCCCCCGATCAGCAGCGATGAGGTGATCACGATCAAGCAGGTAGAAACGGGCGCGGCTGCCTAACCCTAGCATCCGAATGCGCCCGCTCTGCGGAAAGTTCATTGCCTTGACCCTGGCTCGAGTAGTGGCGATGGCATTCTTATCAAAACGAAAGTAGTAGCTATCAGTTTGACCATTAAACCTCGTAAGAGCCATACGCAAGCTGCTGAAGCTAGCAGGCGTAATGTAAAGACCTTGCTCATTCAGAGGCGCAAGGTCTTCCTTATAGCGCGGCCCACCGTTCCAGCGATATGGCGCGTTGCACAGACCAAGCGCATATGTCAGGGCATAGTTGCCAATTAAGGGCTCACTCGCGTAGAGTGGATCAATTTCACGGCTGGCAAAGAAGGTATGCTCCAGGAGGAGCAAATCAGCTGGATAGATATGCATAACTGCCCCCTATCTGTCATAGCTATCACTTAATGCCTTCAATGCAGCAACCATATGCTCCGACCCATAATAGAGCGCGGCTACTCCGTTCAGCTCGGCTTGCAAAGTTTCACCTGTTAGTAGTAATGGCTTGCGGCTGAAAACACCGGTAATCAACTTATCACTGGCCGAAGATACTGCCCGCTCTACAGCCTCGTCAGTAAGAGGGAAGGGAAGTTCATCTTCGTTCGCGGGCTTTAACAAATCATGGACCGCCTGGGTCAGTTCGAGGTTGCTGAACAATTCGCAGTCACTAAAAGCGACCGTCACAATTCTATTCTTCACCCTACCCATCCTACTGGAGATCGCTCCATAGCGGTCACTACGTAGTATGTTACCAATAACATACTGTAGCTCAGCCAAGGTCACGTCCTTGAGCGTCTCAATGTCAAGAAAATGAGTTTGGGGGCGCACGTATTCATCCGGATTAATGCTTCTGCTAGCTTCTCCAGTCTCAGGGTTACGCATTGTGCCAGTATCGAAAGTTGCGTTGAAGGTACGACGAGCAGCTACCTGGGCAACAGTACCAAGAGAGTAGGCGTCGTCAGTAAGTACACGACTCTTCTGCGCTCCGTTACCACCAGCAGCAAAGCCATACAAGTAGCAATCTATGCACTTTTCACAAGGTGCATTAGTGTTGAGCATACAGATTTTGCCATCCTTGTTGGTTTTGAGCAATTCATGCTCACGTAAGAATTCTCGTCCCGTTCGCCGCTCAACAGCCGTCTGTTTGCGTTTGCTAATGACCACACGCCGGATTGGTGTAGTATCAACTAGTCCCGCGCTAACCGTTTCTTTCACCAGTTCTTCACCGCTACCTTCAGTACGAAAGATAGTTTCTGATTCAGTCTTGCGAATGATGAAAAGACTGACGTAGCGACCCCGAGGTAAGTTGCTGTACTCCTTCAACAGGTATTGCTGATATTGTTCAAATGCCGCCATAGTTTGATTTCTCCTTCTGACAAAATGTCCAAATACTATTCGTCGGTTTGACTGATTTCCTCAGCTTGCTCAGTATCAACCTGCTCTTTTACTCGCTCTGGCAGAGCATTACGGAAGTAAGTGAGGTAGGCACTGCGAATTAACTTAGCACGCTGCTGCAAGCGATTAACATCACCACGATGCGCTTTGATCAATATGCCATCAAAGAAGTAGTCGACATACTTACGAATCTGCTCCTGCTTGCCTCTGCCAGGTTTATATCGTGCATCAGCAATGCGGTCCATATGATCGAAGATATCCCGCTCAGAGGCGGAACGCACCAGGTCACGCATTTCTTCCTTCGGCTCCCGCTCCAGGTTATCAAGAATGATATCCAGTGGCTTGAGAATAGAATTGCGCTTGAATGAGCGTCCCTTGATATGCTGTTCGGCGGCCAGGGTAGCCATCTGCTTCAGTGCTTCCATAAGGTTTTCTCCTTTTACAATATTGGCGAGCAGTGGCGCGACGCGCTTGCTCAAATGAGTAGCCAGATTTTCAGGTGAGATACCTTTGCCACTGCCTGTGTCTTTGATCTTCTTCTCAATTGCTAGATCAATGACGTAGTAAATGGACAGAGGATCGTCAGTAGCAGCGGTAACTATTTCAAGTACCAGTTCATCGCGCGTCTCTCCGCCCAGGCGTAGTTCATGCGGTAATTGGTACATAACATGCAACCGCTTGCTAATGTTCTCATAGGCAGCCTGGTCATATTCGTCAGGCTGCTCGATACTCCACTGATTGTGGCGTTTAAAATATTTCGCGTCATCTTTCGTCTCATTTTTATCTCTGTAAGTCTCAATGCTGCGATACTCGTCAGTTGGCAATAGCCAACGCACATTACGAGGTACTCCATCAGCGAAAAAAGCTAGTGTATGATCGGTCATATATTCATTGGTGAGTAATGGTATGGGCGTTCGCGACAATACCACGCGACAGCCAAAGAAATCGGCAATCATTATGGCATGCGTGAGTGCAAAGATAAATTGTTGACCGTAGTTCTGACCAGGTGCGTTAAGTGGCAGGATGGGGATATTGCCCACTGCATCGCTAAAACTTGGTACACTTACACCGTTGATTTTAGTAGAATAGCCTACGAACTCACCTCTAAGTTCCCTCTTATTCTGGCTTGCTTGCTGCTCAACTTGAGATGCCAAACTTCGCTCAAGCTGCTTTCCCCACTGCTGAAAATAATTATCAGTGTTTAGGAAGAAACATCGGTTGTCCTCATGGCAGACGTTTTTTAGCGTGATATACATCGCATTCAGATGTTGTGCTGTAAAGAAGGCGTAGGGATAAAGGTGGAGATAGAAGCAGGTATGCTGCTCGCTGTTCTTCTTGAAAGCAACCCGCACTAACTTTTCGAGAATGAACTGAACCCTACATGTCGGGCATACATTCCTTTTTGGCTCTCTGCCCCCACCTTTCAGCCTGTTACTGAATGCTTGAACTCCAATATTTTGGGGTACATCGGACTCCATCAGCTCCACAGAAAGTAATGGTGAGCTACAATTGCAACACTGCTTGTGATTGTCTTTGACATAACGTTGTAGATGCGCCATAAAATCACGCGTATCACCGCTGCTGATTTCAAGGTTGCTAGCAAGGTAGTCACTGAACGCCTCATTCTCTACAGGAGCAGCTACCTGCTCACCTGTCAGATCAACTATGTCTGCCAGGAAGCGGTCGAAGAGGGAATCTATCTCGTCCTCGCAATCACGGGCAATAAAGTAGCCACGCTGATAATCGCTTATCTGGTTGTAGAGAGCATAATTCTCATCAGGCAGGTTGAGGAGGGAGTAAATGTGTGTCCAGGGATCACGTTTATGAGCCTGCTTTAACTGACTCTCAAGATGATTTTGCAGCAGATTGCGATAGGCGGATGCCAGTTCGCCGCGCCTGAGCAGAGCTTGGTCAAGTGGCACTATTGGTAGCTGGCTGTCCAGTAAAGCATCGGCAAGATTAGCAGTAGGCGAGTTACTAGCAATCCTTGCAAGATTAGCACGCAACTTTTCATTCCGTTCATTATGACTCTTCTCGGGATAGCGCTTGCCGTCAATGATTCTGCGGATTACATACATGATGTCGGTATAGTTTGCTCCACTTTCCACAGCGGCATCAGCAACCTGAATGCCTATTGGTTTTGATTTGATAAACCGGTCGAGATTGCTTACTTTTTTGTCAGCTACTATCTGAGCGATGCATTGAGCCACCGTTGCAGTATCGGTGGTAGACCAGGTAAACTGCTCACGCTCAGGCTTAAGGTAAGCAACTCCATTTGGATAATAGAGCAGGTCAACGATAGTACTGTGATCACTATGTGTATGTCGCTCACGCAAGTAAGCCACTACTTCGTTATGAATGATATTGCTAAGTAACCCACGGTTTTCTCCCAGCCTATGCTTGATCCAGCGCCATCTTCGCCCAGATATACGATTGATAACAACGATGAAACTCTCCTTGTGATTGCTCTCAGCCAGAGTATGGGAGAGATCAAGGTTATCTACTGCATACAAAAGCTCACCAAATTCCAGGAGTCGCTCATGAAGCAACTTATAACTGTGTTTACCTTGATCTAAGTCGAAAACTGGTGCAGCATCATGTTGGTGCAAATGGATGAGCAGTTTAATGTCTTCTAAATACTCTTCCCATTCATAGAAGTATCGGCCAAAGTCGATACGCTGTAATTCAGTGCCAATGTTCTCACAGGTGGCTATGTTCGTAAAGCTCAATTTAACATCTCTTCCACCGTAGGGAGGAATCTTGTTCATGTCATGAACTGTATAGGCTGCGAGCAGGAGTCGCTCTTCAATGTCACTCATCTCCACTATTCTGGCAGCGCGTAGTTTATGTAGTACCGCTATTCCATCGAGCACATGGGCATAGTAGTTCTGACCTTGCTTGTTGCCGCCTTGTATAATACGCCGGTAGCTAGTCATTGGGCCGCTCGCTACCTCACGGTAGTATTCGGCCAGCAGATCTGGCTGATCTTCATCTTCTTCGCCGCTAGTTCCTAGCCATGTGAGTTCAATATCTGTCATCTTCCTAAATCACCTCCTACAAATTGAGTTTTTTAGGTCAACAAAATTATAACCAGGGCATGAGACCTCAATTGAGGTCACTCATCCTGTGTACAATAGATTTTGTAGAGTTCTGTCGCGATGGTGCGCATCTCTTTTACCAGCTCGGGTGGCTCCAGTACGACACAGTGCAGGCCGTAACTGAGCAGGATGCGGCGGGCATCAAACAGGTCGGTGATGTGGGCGGTGATAGTGGCCGAGCCATCGGCATGGGTCTCCACGACCTGGCCGGGGAAATGTTCGCTGACCTTGTTGCGGGCGATGATGGGACTGAGATGGTAGCGAAGCAGCTTCGTGACAGTACGAGGTCGACTGGGGCTTATGGTTGGGTGGAGCACCTGGGCGCTGCCGGGAACGATGTAATCGAG